>ERZ827101.461-NODE-461-length-64761-cov-11.102154_pt1 | contig 64761 bp, 54 predicted proteins | sample MGYA00519869_ERZ827101 | MGnify/ENA primary metagenome ERZ827101 (study PRJEB31778, sample SAMEA3449256) | human gut metagenome | biome: human gut; feature: human-associated habitat; material: faeces | place: United Kingdom | collected 2010/2012 ...
AAGCATCTCATGCAAGATCTCTTTGAGATGCCGGGTATGCAGCGCCATACTCTGTGTTCTACATTAAGCTCTCTGTGATGGAGCGGAATGATTTCCTGTTCTGCGCGAAGAAGCTACTATCCTCGTGATCAATTCCCTGTGAATTTGCATATAAGGCGGTACACCAAAATTGATGTACCGCCTTTATTGTAAATATCCATGTGCAATTGATATAAACTATTACGATAACTTTTATAGTCTGACTTCTCGGTTTAGTTCAGAAAAAGTGTCAATCGTAAAAGTGATCATCAAAGTAGAAAGAAATTAAATCATAAGTACGCATTTTTGTCATGTCAGTGACTAAAAAGATTGGAGTGTCCAAGGCCGCCTGTTCACGCATATCAAGCCATTGCTGCTGTTCAGTCTCAAGTACATCCTTAGCTGATCCAGTAAGCTTGCTTTGACATAGAGTGTAGATTGTTACCATTGCGTGCTCCCATCCGTTATAGGAACTTTGAAAAATGGCATCATACTCATCTTCAGTATTGTCTCCATGGATTGAATGGTCGTTATACAACAAATCAGACAAAGAATCCAGGTAATCCTGCATTGGAGTAGAATGGTGCTCATATGATATCGCCACTTCCTGTGCCTCAAAATAAGATGGCAGACATTCTTTTACTGCGCTTTCTGTGTATTCATGCCAATCCACATCAGGTAGCTTTTTATATTCGTCCCGCAGCTGATTAAATGTAACTTCGTCTATTTCCTTACCATTTAAGTAGTAACTTACCGACTCCTGTTCAACTGAAGAAAACTTTATATCGGTATCAAACAATTTGCCTAAAAAACGCATCTTCCCAACAGAAGTGTTACTGCTGCCTCCGGACATCGAATAAGAGCCATCTTTTTTGAGACCCGTAAGCCCCCTGTAATTGACATCATAACCATAAATATCGCCATCTTTATAGCGTAAGACTATAAACCCCATATAGTCACCCCGCTGATAAACAACTTCAGGCAACTCATCTCCATCCATATCTACAACAGCAAACTTTGGAAGGGACATCGTACTTTGATCTTCCGCTGCAATCTCAGAGAGGTATACATTGCTCTGATAGATGGGATTGCTGTTAGAATCAGTATAAGAAAACCGCCTTTGATTAAGTAGTACATTTTCAAAGGCCTCGTTTGGCAAAAGCGAGGTTTCTAAATCTTCAGTTGGTGTAGTGTCCGCATCGTCACTTCTGGTAGAAAATTTACTAGTAGATAGCTCAATCGTTTCTGTGGAGCATGCAGTCATTGTTAGTGTAAGTATGAGCAATACTATACCCATACAAGTTCTTTTTTGCATTTGTTTCATCTGCTACACTCCTTTATTCTTCTTGTTTGCATCTATCGTATCAATCTATCGGTTTCAATGATTGGTAAAAGCAACAAAGTCATGTCTGAGCCAGCACTGAAAGGTTGCACGCAATATGACATCTCAGCGGGCATTCACCTTAATTATACGATGAACGCAGGTGAATTTGGACAGGCCCTCAATAATTTTTTCTGCGCTGTCCTCTCTGCATGAGCATTCCCCTATAAAATGTGGAATTAATTTGCAGTATCTGCTATTATAACAGAGAAATCGACTTGAGGGCGGTGAATAGTTCTATGATAGTGTATCTGCAAATGATTGAGACGGACGAGGACAAGTCCAAGTTCGAAGAAATATATCAGGAATATAGGAACCTAATGTACTATGTGGCTTACAAACGAATGCAGCATGAACAAGATGCTGAGGATGTAGTCCACCATGTATTTGTTAAAATTGCTGAAAATATTAAAAACATTGAGCCAGTGAGTCCAAAAACCAAGCAGCTTATCGTAACTATGGTTGACAACAGGGCAACGGATGTATTCCGTGTCAGAGGCAAGCATCCTGTTGTGATGTACGATGACGAGTTGAAAAACAGTTCTGTTACAGAAAATGAATGTGAGGATTTGCTGACGGAGTGTATTTTAAAGCTGCCTGAGCAGCAACGCATGGTGATTTGGATGAAGTATAAGCAAGGCTACTCCCTACGAGAAATTGCGAAGGCACTCGACATATTATTAGTGTGGGCACAAAAAATCGATCAGCGTGCGAAGAAAAAGCTGGAGGAACTTTATTTGGAAGGCGGTGGTATTTTATGATTACGGAAGAAATGCTTTGCGCAGCTGCTGCCAGATCCTGTGAAATTTATGTGTCCTATCTTGAACGGGGGTACAATCCTGAGAACCAACATGAATTCTCTCTACAATTTAAGAAGAAGATTAAAAAGCTAAAGCGGAAAGCGGATCATCCTGTTTTTTATCACGCCGCAAGGCGCATAGCATCAATTGTGCTTGCAATCCTCATTGCAGGAGGTGTGTGGATTACTGTTGACGCGGAGGCAAGAGCAGCTTTCGTTGGCTGGGTAAAGGAAATTTACGGAACATATTTTGTTTATCACTTTGAAGGAAGTTCAGATGTGAATAAGGAGTTGGTAGATTATCGACCAACATTGATTCCGAATGGTTATACTGAATTTTATTCAGATACGACAGAAGATACAATTATCGTGGTATATGCTAATGAAGAAGGAGAAATGCTCAAGTTTAGCTATAGCCACAATCCCGACAATACAACTTGGTTTGTCGGAGCAGATTCGCTGACGGTTCAGCCGATTACAATAAATGGCATTTCTGGAGAAGCGATTACATCGACTGAACAGGGTGCTGCAACTGCGATTATGTGGATAACGACGGAAAACACAGCGTTTAACATCTCAGGATTTTTAAGTGTTGAAGACTTGATTGCAATGGCCGAGAGTGTGCAAATCATAAAACCATAAAAAATCTCTTTAATGTGTCCAAAATCACCTCCTTTCATCGTATTAGATAAACGAGAAAGGAGGTGATTAACTATGAAGAAACAGTCCTTGTGTTTGTTGCTCGTGCTATCTGCTATTCTTGCGGTTTCCGCATACGCTGCTTCTGATAGAACAATTGACGTATACCCTCACCTTGAATTTAATGGAACAAAGGCCAACTGTAGCGTCACTATCTTGGGCGAACGGACAACGGACAAGATTTCCGCAACTATGGAACTTTGGCAAGGAAATACACTGATTGATGACTGGAGTGCTAGTGGTTCCGGAATTCTGAAAATGGACAAGACTACTGCTGTTGAAAAGAACAAAACCTATATGCTGACCGTTGAATATGCAATTAACGGTGTAGCGCAGAAAACCGTGTCTGTGTCAGGAACCAATAGATGATGTGTGACTTGCATATGCAAGTCACACGGGGTATACCCCGTGTGACTAATGGCTGTTCTGTGACATAAAGATTGCGAATAGGCGGTGATACATTGAAGTCCAAAAGACTTTTTGGTATAGTTTCCACCTTGATAATAGGACTGCTATGTTGCAATTTGTTGTCAGGGAGAGACTCTAAAATATAAAAAATCCCTTGACATGTTTACTTTCTAACTGAAGACAGCTCCTTTCCAAAAAAGGAGTTGCTTCAGTTGGGAAAATTGGAGGATTTAATCAAGAAGGCAAAGAACTATGATGACGTTGCAATGCTTGAAATCGTAGATATGTTTCAACCTGTTGTGCGTAAGTACTCCAGAATGATGAATCATGATGAGGACATCGCTTCGGAGCTTGTACTTGCACTCATAGAGTTGGTACATAACATTCGATTGGACAAGCTGGATGCCCCGAACGATTATGTGCTAATAAGCTATATCGGTAGATCCCTGTACCACAAATACATTTACGTATCCCAGAAAAGATGTGCGGTTGTCAATTGTGAGGCATCATACGAAGATGATGCTGAACTCGAACGGGCCAGCTATAGAAATACTGTTATCATTTTAAGAAAGAGGTGATTCCAATGGGTCAGAAAATCAGCCGTCCATTTTCTCCCCAGCTAAAAAAATAAGGAGGTTTGCTATGAAAAGAGTCATTGCTTTATTCTTATCTGCTATTCTGTTGGTTTCCCTTTCCGTTCCAGCCTTTGCTGCAGAGCCACAACAGAGTAATCGTATCCACGCTGCCCTAGACACCCCCGAATTCAAATCTGCCTACAAAGATTTACAAGTAGTAAATGAAATTATCGAAGAGGTGCCTAACAGCAACATCTGTTATATCTACCATGATCTTTCGGATGGCAATTCTATTAGCTATATGCTCAAAAACAACAAAGTAGTATATAAAGCTTATGTTGTTACCAAAGAGCATAAAGTGACCGAGTATAATTATTCCGAAGACGGTACTTGCGTTGCCTCAACGAATGTTTACCGTTCTCCTGAAACACAATATAACCTTGCATCTAACACTTCACTTACATACGCTGGTCAAATAAAATATTCCACCCCTAAGGATCATTTAGGCACTATATCAACTTTTTACATGGATTGTAGTTATCGTAAAGAAGTAGATCCTGTTGCACAATATAATGTAGCCAAACAAAGTCAAAACAAAGCAGCCTACGCAAGTTTTCTTGCTAGCTTAATAAGCTTGCCCCTTGGCTTTGCCCACCCCCTTGCAGGAGCAATTATGGCACTTTTCGGTCTTGGTGCCAGTGCGGTTGGATTTGCAATTCCAGACTATATGCTTCATGCTAAAAAAACAACTATGCACTGGAAAATCAAAGATACCCGTGCTGCTGACCGCACATATTTCACCACTGATTGCGAATATATCATTACTGACGAGGAACAACTGAACGAAAAATATAGCGATGTGCACTACTATACATATACAGACTTTGTAAACAAAAATAAATCCATGGCTTCGCATTTCCAGCAATTGATCTACCGTGGACTTTACTTAGAACCTGTTCAATGGACCATTGGTTAAAACCGGCACTACAGAAAGGAGATATAGTGAAACATATCCTTAGTTTATTGTTAACATGTATGTTAATAATTGAATGTCTCCTGTTTCTTCTCTGGACTTTAGCATACTTTGACCTAAGTCCAATTCCACAATCACCTTTTGGGCTACAACTCATTGCAATACTTATTTTAATCTTATCTACTGTCATTCTACTTTTTTATATCAGAAAGAAAAACAAGAGATAATTACAAAAAGACTAGCAAACTCAACATTGCCGCCTTAATCGCATAAAAAGGGTAGGAGAAATTTTCTCCTACCCTTTTCATTTTTCCCAAAACCAGCTCCACCAGCTCCGGGGCGGCTCTGGCTGCGGCTGCTGCGGTTCCGGCTCTGCCCGATCTGCGCCGCCGTCCATGCGCTGCGCCCCCTCTATGATCGTTTCCGCAAGCTGCTTTTGCTTTTCTGCGGTCTGACCAGCAACCAACGCCGCTTGACTTTCTGCCAATTTGGAAAGCGTGTCCAATAACTGCCGGTCTTTCTCCCAGTTATGCTGCCGCTCTCGTTCAAGCTCTCTTTGCAGTTCTTCTACCTGTTTCCGAAGAAAAAGCACCTCTGATTGCTCTTTATTCTCGTTCAACTCTGGTTGAATGGGGGGGTGAATAGGTTTAACAAATGGTTTAATGGGTTGTTCAACCTCTACACCGTAAACCTCAAATAATGCCGACCGTTTCAGCATTTTTCTCCATTCAACCAGTTGAAAATATGGGTTTAATGAGTTGTTCAACCGTTTATAAATCGACTGCACCGACACACCGGCTATCTCTGCAAATTCCTGCACCGTCAAAAGCTCTGTTTCACTCTCCATTTTCCTGCGTTCCCTCCTTTCTCCACCATTTACGGACAGTCTTAGGGTCAAGGCCGGTTGCCCTCTGGCAATCAACTTTCCGTCCGTCTGGGTGCTGCTGCCACTCTTGTACCTTTTCTTTGGCCGTTCCACTTCCTGCAGGACGGCCATTGCCAATCCGCCAATCTGCTTTTCCTTGTTGCCGTATTTTAATATCACGAATTGCTCTGTCAATTTCAAGATGATCTGCTTGCTTCTGGTAATTCCGCTTATTAACCGGCATAGGCAGCCCGGACAGCTTCGCTATATCGTCCCTGGGAAATGTCACATAGTCCTCATTGTACATTTCCAGCGCACATACAACATCGTCCGGGGTGAAGCGGTTGATCTGCTCCACGCTCATGCTGTCATACGGTTTCAGCAGCGAAAAAGCATCCTGCCGCAACTCGTCCTCGTCTATGCAGCACTTCCGGGCATAGATTGCCAGGGTCATTATACCATAGAACCGGTGGCCGACCTTGATTTCATCCCGGATGCGGTGCAGCCACCAATCATAAAGATCTCGCTTGATCTCCCAGCGGCCACGCTTCTCCTTGCGGACAACTCGCCGCTCGTACCAGTCCGGGTATTTCTCCTTGGCTTCTTCCAGACTCATGCTCGACTTTTGCATGATGCCCTGGATGCGCTGCTGCTCTCCGTTGCTGTCCGGGATATACTCGATCAGTTCATCCAGCGTTATCCGATCACCCACCCGGTAGGCCGTTACCGGGTATTCTCTGCCCAGCTTCGTGCCGCTGCCGATCACCCGGAAACCCTGCATGATGCCCTGCATCTGGGGTTCGTCAATGGTCGATGTGAACTTGTTCCAGATCTGCCGGGTAAGGGAATATTTCAGCTCTTTCAAATACTTCTGGTTTTGGGGGTACATGGGAACCGGCTTATCCAGGACATAATACAGGTGCAGGCCGGTTCCGCTGTTCACCACAAAGGTGGCCTTGGGTAAAATACTGCTCTCCATTTGATGCAGCGTGTCCCGGAGCTGCGGCATACCCACACCGTCCAGATCAAAGACCAGGGCATACAGAAACCGGGCATTTTTTCCGCTGTGCCGGTTGCCGAAGTAGGAGATCGGGGACATGATCGTAAAATCGGTGTCCTGAAGATCTGGCAGCGTGGCCAGGTCATCCGTGATCGTGTACCGCTTTGCCCGACCGTCCCCCTCGATCTCCAGGGCAATTCCGTTTTCGCCGCCCTTGCTGCCTTTCGTCCCTTTCAGGGGAATGGTAACGGCTATTCCGTTTCCCTTTTGATCTTCATAGACCCCTTCCCGCTCAAACGAGCCGACCGGGAAGATCTCACGGTAAAACTCATAGGCCGTCACCAGTACACGGATCAGATACGGCCACTGTTCCTTCAGATAGTATATGGCTTTGCCCAGCGCAGATTTTGGCGCAGCGTTGGTTGTTTCTGCCCATGCCAACAAAGCGTCCATCACGGGCTTGGACCGTTTCAGACGCTGCGTATGTTGTTCTTCGGGTGGCAGTTCTGCTAATTCCTGCTCAATGGAAAACAGTCTGCTGCAATACGCCTGTCCCTGCAAAGCCGCAGCATTTGCCTGTTCCTTCTGCGACAGGGACTTTACCGCCTCGTCAAACTTGCGGCGCAGATGCGCCCAGCAGCCAACCACACGGATGTGCTCCGGCAACCTGTGGTAGCTGGGATAATGCGGGATCGGACTCGCTGTATTCGACGTAGCTCGGTGTTCTGAGCCGATATGTATCGTCCTCCGTTTGTGCGACGACAACGCTATGTCCTACGATGACTGGTGGAACGTCCTCACTCCATTCACCGGGATAGCAGTCGATAAAGAAAAGAACGCCGCCTTCGCCGTTGTCATGGGTCGGCTTGTGCTAAAAGGTAATGCAGTTCCCACCGCTATGCTGAGGAAAGGGGTTTGGTAAAAATATACTATCCAGAGCATTCCCTTTACTATGGAAAAACTCCAACTATACAGTCTTTCCCCGTAATGCTACAATGAAGCTGTATTTCAGGGCGAAGTAAGTTAGGGCGGAGTAAGTTAGGAAAGAAAGAGTGGAAAGGAGGTAGTATGCCCTTTGCACAGCTCATGGCAGTTTTACCGCTTAGAGATGTGGCATGCTCCTTGCGAGTACCGTCGAACCCAAACGACTTGAAATGTAATAAGGACGAGAATGAAACCGTAATTGCTCATAGGAGTGATTGCGGTCTTTTTTTGTTTCGTCAAAAGAAAGGAGTCAGGCAATGAATGTCCAATAGCAAGCTGATCGAACTGAGTTACTATGACCCATCTGCACAGGTGCGCTTGTCGGTCTATGCGGATACGCTGGTACTCGACCACGATCAAAACGGCAGCATCATCAGTGCCATCCGCTTCGGCGGCTATCCCGAAATGGTGCGGGCAATGGCAGATGCCATCTACGGCGGTGCAACGATAGAAGCCGCCCAAAACGACACGACCCGAATGCTCCAGAGCAGCCTCAAAAGTTATCAGCGGCAGATCACCCACGATGGGATCTACGCCGTGGCAACCCTGATGACTGCGGATACCGTGCAGAAGGATGCCCCGAAAGAGAAGTGCGGAGAAGACGAGGATACAAACCTCCTAGATATGGAGCAGATGGAGCTGCAGCCCCGCAGGTGCTACATCTTCTGTCCCACCGGGGATCAAAGACGGCTCTTTGAGGAACTGGATCGCAAAACGGCAGCGCCGCTGATCCCGGAATTTCAGGATTATGTGCTCAACAGTCTGCGCCAACGGGGAGATCTCCGGCAACTGGAGGTCATTTCCCTGAAAGAGCGGATAGATGCATGGGTGCTGGATCTGAAGCCGCAGGATCAGAATGTGGTGGAGGTGCTGGAGCAGGGCTTGCAGAGTGGAGCCATCCAGATCCCCGGGGCAGTCCCCAATATGCCAGACGGTTTTGAAAATGTGGAAAATGTCACAGGCTATCTCAATACCTTTGGCGTTACCGTAGCTGACCGTATCCGCAATCAGTTCATGCCCCTTTTTGATCCTGCCAAGGAACCGCTTTCCGATGAAGTGCTCGCTATCAACGACTGCATCATGAGCCGTGTGGGATATTCTCTCTACGATGCGCAGCTTGCGGTGGCAGAAGCCGTCAAGCGGCAGCTTGCGCGTAAGCGTGTGGCGCTCATTATCGCAGAATGCGGTAGTGGCAAAACGAAGATCGGTTCGACTGCTCTTGGCGCTTTGCACGGGCTGTGGGCCGATCAGAAGAGGAAAGACGGCAGGAAATCCTTTGGCATCGTTATGTGTCCCTCCCATGTCACACAAAAGTGGGTACGGGAGATTGGAGAAACGCTCCCGGATACCTACGGCATGGTGGTGCGCACGATTCAGGATCTCAACCGTCTGTATGCGATGTACGAGAAGGGCGACAAAAGTGTATTTGCTGTTTTTTCCAAGGAGCAGGCGCGGGATGGCTATATGCGTTATCCCGCCGTGCGTTGGAATCGACGCAGACGCGCGTTTCTCTGCCCAGACTGTGACGGTGTGATCGAAATGGAGATCAGCGAGGACGGCAGCCGCTATACGGTGCCGGCCGACCAGTTCTTTTTTCAGAAGGAGCACAAGAAAAATCACACCTGTCCCCATTGCGGTACGCCGCTATGGTCTGCGGTCAATCCGGACAAGCGGATCGACTGGGTGAAGATCGGAGAATACGGATGGGTCTACCGCTACGGCGCGCAGGCACATCTGCATCGTACCAAAAACGAGCGTGTTCTCGATCAGCTCACTGAGATCGCCCAAAATCCGGATGCATTCTACCCGATCCGCGGAGCGCACCGGCGGTTTCCCCTGAGTACCTACATCAAGAAAAAGCTGCGCGGGCGCATCGACGGCTTCCTCTGCGATGAACTGCACGAGTACAACAACAATAGCGGGCAGGGCGATGCCATGGCAGAGCTGTACGGCGCGTCCAGGTGTTTTGTCGGAATGACGGCAACGCTTATCAACGGCTATTCCTCCGGCATTTTTCACCTGCTCTACCGTATCGTCCCCGGGCTGATGCTCAAGGATGGCAAACGCTACAAAAGCCCCGGTGATTTCGATGCGGAGTACGGCGTGGTGGAAAATACCTATGAGATACAGGATGCGGAGTACAATTCCAATAGGCGCACCAGTAAGCGCAGAACAAAGTCAAAGCAGCTGCCCGGCGTATCGCCGCTGGTATTTTCCCGTTTCCTGCTGGAATACACGGCATTTCTCTCCCTCTCCGACATGGGCAAAGACCTGCCGGACTACGAAGAGATCCCCGTACCGCTGGAGATGCCGGAGGATGTACGCACGGCCTATAAAGAGGCGGAACACGAATTGCAGAAAGTCCTGCGCACAGACCGGAAGGCGGCGCAGAAGATCCTGTCCACCTATCTCAATCTGCTGACGGTCTACCCGGATCAGCCCTACGATCAGCCGGAGGTAGTGCATCCCATAAACGGAATGCCCATTGTAACGCCGAAGAACTGCGGCGATTTTTCCCGTCTGCTTCCCAAGGAGGAACGGGTATTGGAACTGGTGCGGCAGAAAGCGGCAAACGGAGAGCGCGTGCTCATCTATACCAGTTGGACGCGCACGGATTCACAGAAAAAGCTCCAGAAGCTTCTGTGCTCGGAAGGTTATCGGACAGAGATCCTGACGCCGCAGATCGCTACGGATAAGCGGGAAGACTGGGTCAACAAGCGCGTCAAGAGCGGTTTGCAGGTGCTCATCACCAACCCGCGCTGCGTGGAAACCGGCCTTGACCTCAATGCCTTTACCACCATTATCTTCTACTCCATGGGCTATAACCTCTTTACGCTGCGGCAGGCATCCCGCCGGTCGTGGCGGATCAATCAGACCGCCCCCAGAGTGGAGGTATATATGCTCTACTACGCCGATACCATGCAGGCAAAGGCCATGAAGCTGATGGCCTCCAAGCTGGCGGTAGCAGGCATCATCGAGGGGACATTTTCTGAAGAGGGCCTCGCGGCCATGAGTGATGTAAAGGACCTGACCTCACAGATGGCAAAGGAACTGGCGCTGGGGATCCGGGATAATGTGGAGGATATTGCGGCGGCCTTTCGGAAAATGGCGGTCATGAACCCGGAGCGGAAAAAGAACATCGCAGCTGCGCAGTTGAAAGAGACTGCGGCAGAAGAACAAAAAGCACCCGCAGCCAAGGATTCCTTCGGCGTGCGCACGGCGCAGGCACAAGTGCGTCAGGCACTTTATGAAGGACTGCTTGCCAGGACTGCGGAAGAACAGAAAAAACGGAAGTCGAAGAAGGCAGAGGTGGATGAAAACCAACTGTCGATCTTCGGCTTTGCTGCGTAAAGGAGGAGATTATTTGAATGTAACGATCAATCGGGCGGAAATGCTGAGCGCCATCAAGCGTGCATCAGCCATCGCACCGGCGGATTCGCCGTTGGACGTGCTCCGGGGCGTTTTGCTGGAGGCGGATGCCGCCGCAGGAAAGCTCACCGTCACCTCGACTAATCTGGAAGCGGCACTGGAGGAAAAGCTCCCCTGTACCGTTCAGGAGAATGGGGCGCTGGTATTTGGCGCGAAGATGCTTGCAGAAATGCTCTCACGGCTGCCGCAGGATACCGTGCAGCTCTGTCGGGCAGAAAATCAGGGACGCATGACGCTCAGAAGCGGAGACGCCTGCTATGAAGTGGATGTATGGGAGCGAGGCGCTTTTCCAAAGCCGGATCTTCCTTTTCCGGAGGATACCGTCAAACTCAGCGGGATTCCCGCTATGGCGCAGCACACCGTATTTGCAACCGCACAGGATAACAGCAAGCCGCTTCTCAAGTGCGTCAATCTCATGTTTACCAGCACGGGACTGCGCGCGGCCGGCAGCAACGGAAACTGTATCGTGACGGCCAGAGGCGACAATCAGAGCACGGGTGATGTGAGCCTGCTCATCCCCGCCGCCTCGCTTGGAAAGCTCTCGAATATGTGCCAGGACAAGGATGAATTCCGTGTCGGCACCACGGGAAAGAGCATCGTCTTTTTCCGCGAGAACTTCCTTTTCAGCGCGCGGCTCATGGAGGGCGGCTACATCGATACGGATCAGTTGGTAGGCAGCATCCGGAATGCGTTTACCGTGCTGACGGATATTCACGACATGAGAGCGGCGCTCTCGTCCGTCCTAAGCATTGGCACCGGAAACCGGGTGAAGCTGAGCTTTCAGGATCAGCGCCTTGTATTCCAATGCACAGGCGATTGCGTCAGCGCATCGGTGCCCATTGAGGTAATTGCATTGACCGGCACCCCTGCGGGAGATTACTGGTTCAACGCAAAGCAGCTTGTCACCTGCCTGAAAGCCTTGAGCGGCACGGTCACGCTGGGGATCGCGCAGGGCGGAATGCTGACGCTTGCTACGCAGGACGCCTACTATCTGCAAAACGCCATGCGGCCGGAAGCACAGAAGAAAACTCAAAAAGCCGCGCAGCCGGCTGCTGCGAAAGCGGCGTAAGGAGGGATGCCTTTGGTAGAGATTCCGACGATCTGCCGCTATTGCGGCGGCGCAGTCCATCTTGTTCCCGCGGCAAAGGTTTATGGTCCCGCGGCGGCAAAACGACTGGGCTTGGAACGTGAGAAATTTTATCAATGTCAGAACTGCAATGCCCGTGTGGGCTGTCATAAGGGCAGCACGCGGCCGCTGGGCAATCTTGCCAACGAAGCCCTTCGCATGAAGCGGATGGAGACCCATCAGGTCTTTGACAGCTTTTGGAAGGAGCGGGGCATGAGCAGAACGCAGGGCTATAAGTGGATGGCAAAGAAGCTGAGACTCTCTGAAGAGCTTGCCCACATCGGCGGCTTTGAGATGGATCGGTGCCAGAAGCTGATCCGGCTATGCGAAAAGGAACGAAACAAAGAGAAAAAGAAGGAGGCAGCATAAATGTGTGAGAGAACATATTGCCGGCATGAGCATGAGAGACTTTGCTCGTGTCCGCCGGTCGCTTGCAGGGACGCCCTTGGAATGGCCGCGCATTTGGCGGAGAACATGGAGAAAGTCCAATGGAGCCTGACCTACAACAGCCTGAAGGAGATAAAGCCCTATCAGTTGTGTCTGGTCGGGAAATGCAGGATCTGCGGCGGGCGGCTGTGCATGGAGCAAAGGCGCGTTGAGGCGGATAGCACTGACGGTTTCCTTGCTGCGGTATACCGGCATTTATACCATTTTCACCGCTCCATCGGTCAGGACTTGCCTCGTGCGGCGTTTCGCACAAAGTTTGTAGAGATGTTCCGTAAGGAGGACCGCGCCGCTGTTGAGGACTGGCTGAGCAGGCTGGAAAACCAGTCGATCCATACCATGATCTGCGGAAATGCGAAGAGAGCCTATACCATCGTCCACTCCTGGGCGGACGCGGATCAGGGCAATTTTCCTGCTCCGGAAGGTATGGCAGCCTTCACTGTGAAGGAGGTGGCCCGTAAGGAGCTTGCGCGCCTTGTGGCGGAGGAAAAGGAAAATCGGACGATCCCGTTTCCGGCAGAAGAATACTGTGAGGAGTACGGCGAGGATTTCTGGGAGGCTTACCGGGACGGCTATGCCGCCGGATGGTTTACCCGCTATGAGATCATCGAAAGTCCGCTGTACGCAGAAAATATCGAAGAAAAAGGAGGTGCGGCTGATGATGCTGCGAAAACCGACCTGCGCTGATTGCCCACATAATCTCCAATACATGGAAAGATTGCCGATCAAGAAAAAGGGCGTCACCATGCACTTGGGGGAGCGTTTCTGTGTTGCGGGAAAGCGCGCGAGGAAATTCAAACGCAGTGATCCCAAAACCTATGTGCCAAGCTGGTGTCCCAGACTCAAGGCTCCCTGTGAGCTGCGGATCTATGGCTTCAAGAATCAGAGAGAATGGAGGATGCACCGCAGTATGTGCGCGTATCTGGGCGAGGATACTTCTCCATCTGCATTCCGCTATGCGGTGCGCTATGAAGGACATACCGATCTGGCACCGTATGAGTTTTTCGAGTGCTGCAATGAAAAATCGGATGATGAGATTTTGGGTGCAGCAGTCCAGCACTACGATGTTGTGGAAATTGACGACGGTATCAAGCCTGCCTTTTTCTACAAAACGGAGCATGGCTATGAGCTTTTATTCTCGTTTGATGCCAAGACTGCCAAGAAGAATATCAGGGAGGAAATTGATTGAAGGAAACTGTAAAAAGCTGCAGCAACTGCCGATATTCCTATGATCTGCCGAGCAATCGCGGACCGATGGCAAAAACGCAGTACTGTAGAAACAAGAACTATAATTCCGTGAACTATACCACCAAAATGTTGCTGGAGGACTGGGACCAAGGCCACTGCCGCTTTTGGGCGTCCATACCAGAGGAAGGAAACGACAATGAAAAATAATTACTCAATCGCTCAGCGCAATGCCATTGTGGAAGCAAATCTTTGGTGCATCGACAGTGTGATCCGTCAGAATCGCCCGCTCATGAGAGCGGCTCGGCTGGAATATGACGATGTGTACCAGCAGCTTGCCCTGCGGCTTATCAAGGCTGTGGCGGGCTATGACCCGGAAAAGGGACGCCTGGAGCAGCACATTTTCGCCCAGCTCAAATATGAACTTCTCAGCTGCAGATCGGCCTACCGGCTCTGCGGTATGACCGGCACACCGCACTCGTTCCGAAAGAGCCATATCATTTCCATCGATACGCTCTCTGAGAACAGCGGCCTCTATGAAGAGACGCTGGCGGCGTAAGGAGGCACGGAAATGACGCTGAGAGATAAGATGCTGGCGGTCATTGCGGATACCAATGCCAGCGTGGCCGAGCGGGAGGAATTGGTGGAGATGATCGCCATTTCCCTGCTGACGCGAAAAAACTTGTTTGTTCTGGGTGAGCCAGGACAGGCCAAGAGCTATGCCATCAACCTGTTCCGCCGGCACATCACCGGTGCGCGGCAGTTTGAGCGGCTTCTTTCCAAGCAGAGCGATGAAGAACAGCTTTTCGGCCGTGTTGATCTTGCGAGTCTGCTGCCGGGCTCTGTGCCGCAAACTGTGCTGGAGCAGGACGCGACCTATCAAAACCAGCGCTTCAACCTGCGTGTCCTCGTCGAGGGCATCGGCTCCATGAAGGACGAGCCCGCAACATGGGAAAAGCTCAAGAGCGGCGCCGAAAAGCTGGAGCTTTATCGGGCAGCGCTCTCGGCGCTTCACAAAAGCGAGCCTGCGGTGCAGACAGCTGGCAAAATCCCTGAAGCTGATATCGTTTTGCTGGATGAGATCTTCAAGTGCAACGACGGCGTGCTGAACTCACTGCTCACCGCCCTCAATGAGCGGAAATACACCAACGAGGGACGCACCTATCCCATTCCGGTCATTTCTTTCTTTGCGGCCTCCAATGAGATCCCTAATTTCAATGACCCGCAGGAAAAGATCCTGGAAGCGCTGTATGACCGCCTGGAACTGAAGGTCGTGACGGCCAATATGGAGGATCGGGGCACGCGCCTTGCCGTTTTGAAGAATAAGCAAACCGGCGCCTTCGGACAGATCTCCGCCACAATCACGTTGGAGGAATTGCGGCAAATGCAGCAGGAGGTCGTGTCGATCCTCGTTCCCGACGCCATCAACGAGTTGGCTGACGATATCCTCTGCGAGCTTCGTAAGGATATGGCGGTGTCGGACCGAAAGTATCTGGGCTATTATCCCATCGCGCAGGCCAAGGCATGGCTTTCCGGCCATGACAAGGTAGAATCCTGTGACCTTCTGGCGCTGAAGAATTATCTCTGGCGCCTGCCCTCAGACCGTGAAAAGGTGGAAGCGGTGCTCACCCGCCTGTGTGTCAACCCCATGCAGGATAAGGTCAACAATATCCGCGGTATGGCGTTGGAATCCCAGGAGGAGTTTGACGCTGCGCTGGGGGATGGCAGCAAGGCCGATACTGTGCGCAAGGCATTTATCAAGCTGCGCGGTGAACTGACGCGTCTTTATCAGATGCAGTGCAGCCTTCGCACGGCGGCGCAATCTGACAGCGAGACAGCGCTGGTGGATGACCTCTTGGCCGATTTGGAGAAGATCAGCCGCAAGGCCCATGAGCAGACACATTTTACTTATACAACGCTGGAAGAGATCGCAGCGTTAAATTAAAAAAATGGAGGAATCACGATGCTGAACAAGATCATTCTTATGGGAAGACTCACGCGCGATCCTGAACTGCGCAGGACAGAGAGCGGTACCGCTGTTTGTTCGTTTTCAATCGCGGTGGATCGGGACTTCAAGTCCAAAAACGGGGAAAAGGAGACGGACTTTATTGATATCGTTGCCTGGCGCGCCACAGCGGAGTTTGTGAGCAAGTATTTCACAAAAGGCCGCATGGCCGTCGTGGAGGGCCGGCTCCAGATCCGCGACTGGACGGACAAGGAAGGCGGCAAGCGCCGCAGTGCCGAAGTCATTGCAGACAATGTCTACTTCGGAGATTCCAAGCCGAAAGACGGCGGTGAGGAGGATGATATTCCTGCCTATACCGGAGCGCCCGACAGCTTTGCAGTGCCGGACGGCTTTACACCAGACTTTGGCGGCGAATCCGGGGAAATGCCATTTTAAGAGCACCAAATAAGCGAGGGAGGGCATCAGCCCTCCCTCCATATAAAAGATAAGAGGAGAAAACAAAATGAGCATTGTTTTTACGGAAGTACGGATCGAAGACCGTGGTGGCGTGGAGCTTTCCTTTATGGAGGGTGGTTGTTTGGATGAACTTGATATCCGCGAGCTTTTGAAGCACGACCAGCCCTTCCGCGATATGTGGGACGCAGTAGGCAGCGACGCAAGGATCGCCGTCCAGCAGTATCGTTTCCGGGGCGGCAAACAGGGAGAAGAATTGGGTGACGAAAACCACTTCGCCCTGATGCGCGCGTATGATCGCGCACTCTCAGACGAGGACGGATCTACTTTTGTCGAACGGGACGATGTAGACTGGCTGGATGACTTTGAACTCACCAAAGACGATCTTGCAGACGGTAAGTGACAAACTCGCATTGATAGGGGAGCGTTTTATATGGAAACGAGTATTCTTAGCGCCTATTCCAAGAATGAATGCCAGAAGTATTTTGACTATCTGGAACGGCTGCGTCAAAGCGGCGAAACCAATATGTACGGAGCTGCACCATACTTGCAGGAAGAATTTCCGGAGCTGCGATATGCGCCGGAACGGGCAAAAGAGATCCTGCTGGCGTGGTTTGGCACATTTGAGAAGGGAGAGAATGAGAAATGCTGAAGCCCTACCGGACAGTTCAGGATGTTCTTTCCTCTCCGTGGGCGCAGATGCAGAGAGTGAAACGTAGTCCGCAGCAGACAGACCGCGTTTTGCGCTCGACCAAACTGGAGGATAGCATTTACCGGGATCTGCGCATGGAGGATACGGGTATGGACGAGATCGAGAACAGCGCAGGCGAAAAGCTGCGCTCTTTTCCAGCGCTCTCACGGGATATTTTCCAGTCCTTTTATTCCCTGATGCCCCGGCGCAACGCGGACGATGACCTCTCGACAGCGGCGAGGAAGATCAACATGCCGATTCTGGAGCACATCACCCAAAGCGAAGACTACCCTACGCTCAAGGCGGTGTGTGAGGGTCGGGAGCTTCCGGCCTATGAAGCAGCGGCAGAGTTTACTGCCCAGACCTCGGGAGAATTGGATAACTTACTTTCCCAATTGGGCGGAAAACCCGGCGCTGTGCAGACGCTGGAAAAGCTGGAGCAAGCAGAGAAAACCGCAGAGGACAAGCTCGCGGCACTGCTGGAGCAGCTTCGTGGGGCTCCGCAGGACGATCCGGCTCTGAGTGCCGCTGTGGTAAAAGCCGCCAATGACGCCGAGAGCAAACGGCGGCAGGCAGATGCGGTCAATAAGCTCGTTGACGCTGGCCTTGCGCAGAATCAGGCAGAAGCCGGTGCGCTGATCGCCCGCGCGGTGTCTGCTGCCGCGGAAAGGGCGGAAGAGGTACAGACGATCCTCGGCGCATGGAGCGACGCTCCCGGTGATATGCGGATGACAGACGCGAATGCGGCGCTTTTGGAGCGTGTGCGCGATAGTAAAACGCTGCAGGACATTTCCCGCTATCTGGGGCGTTTCCGGGAAATTTTTGCGCAGGGCAAGCGCAATGGCTATGCCTATGGCCGCGGGGAAAAATATGCGTTGGAGTTGGGAAACGATCTATCTCGCGCACTGACCTCCGAGCTTGCCATGCTTGCTGTGCCGGAAACGCTGCCGTTGTTCCTGCGGAAGTATCAGCACCGGCAGATTAAGCAATACCGCCGGCGGGAGCCGGTCTATAAGGGCGCAGGTGATATCATATGCTGCCTGGACGAATCCGGCTCCACTGCGGGAGATCTGGCCGCGTGGGGTAAAGCTGTCGCCATGACGCTGCTGGAGATTGCGCAGAGCGAGGGACGAAAATTCGCTCTTGTTCATTTTTCCGGCCCCGACCGCTTTCAAACGGATGTATTTCTTCCCGGGCAGTCTTCTCTTGAAGAGAAGCTGCACGCGGCGGAAACCTTCTTGGGCGGCGGCACGGATTTTCAAACGCCGCTTGCGGAGGCAGAACGCCTCGTGCGGGAGTGCGGCTTTGAAAATGCTGATATCGCGTTTATTACGGACGGTGAGTGTTCACTGCCAGGGACCTGTGTGGAGATGCTGCAAAAGGCGCAATCAGAGCTTCGCTTCACCGTCACAGGGATTCTGCTGGATGAGGGAAACGCCGGCATGGATTTCAGCCTGAAACCCTTTTGCCAGAATATTTACCGCACCAGTGAACTGACCGGGGATCAGATCGTCGGGGAAATTGTACTGGATCGCGTATGATATTGGTTGCGCGCAGAAAGGAAACAGGCTATAATATAATATAAAGATGAAGGAGGACGGTTATGCAGACTCTTTACCATGGAAGCAGAGTGGTTGTGGAACAACCCGAGATCCGCATTCAAAAATTCCATAAGGATTTTTACTGGGGCTTTTACTGCACCTCCTATGAACAGCAGGCGCTGCGCTGGGCAACGCGCTTTGGAAAAGCCGGGGTTGTCAATGTCTATTCCTTCGATGACCAGACCGAGCTCAAGATCAAGCTCTTTCCGGAAATGAGCGATGAATGGTTGGATTTTATTGCGGCATGCCGGAATGGAGTTCCCCATGACTATGATGTGGTGGAAGGCCCGATGGCGGACGATACCATCTTCAATTATGTGCAGAGCTTTTTGGATGGTGAGATCTCCAGAGCTGCTTTCTGGGAGTTGGCAAAATTCAAGTATCCCACCCATCAGATCAGCTTCCACACTGCACGTGCTCTCGCTGCACTGAAATTTGAAAGGAGCTATGTCGCCAATGTGCAAGAGAAACAATGACGCGCTCTTTTTCACCTGTTCTCTGATCGAACAGCTTGGCCGCTCCCTTCACATGCGGCGCGGTAAGGTGGCTGCGGAACTGGGTGAGGCTGGCATTCAGACGCTCTACCGCAATGCAGACATTCTGCACTGTGAGCCGATCGAAAAGGTCGCGGACGATGTGATCACGGAATTTTCACTGCAAGGCGGAGACTTTGACAATCTTGCCGAGGCAAGATATACAGTCCCCGATGTGTGGACGATGGGAAAGGTCTATGCAAGGCTCATCGAGGATGTGTCCGATGAGGACAACATCGTAGAAACCATCTTGCAGGTCTTTACCTCCTGGATCGACAGTCTGCTTTCGGACTATAATGTTGCCTTCTATTATCAGCCCCGCGATTATATTGCGGAGTGCTACCGGCAGGAAACGGTTCTGGACGGGTAATTGGAACGAAAAAGGCGATGGTTTTCTATCGCAACACTCATAATAGTAGAGGCGGGAACATCATTGAAGATGTTCCCGCCTTGTGCGTCTATTTGTCATCGCCTCTGTCAAAAAATTATAGCTTCCATGTGCAGGAAAAACATTTGCAATAGTATCCCTCGTCCCTAAATGGATGCGGAGAACTGTTGCTATGGAAAAACTCCAACTATACAGCCTTTCCCTGTAATGCTACAATGAAGCTGTATTTCAGGGCGAAGTAAGTTAGGGCGGAGTAAGTTAGGAAAGAAAGAGTGGAAAGGAGGTAGTATGCCCTTTGCACAGCTCATGGCGGTTTTACCGCCTAGAGATGTGGCATGCTCCTTGCGAGTACCGTCGAACTCAAACGGCTTGAAATATAATAAGGACGAGAACGAAACCGTAATTGCTCATAGGAGTGATTGCGGTCTTTTTTTGTCCCCAAATCGAAAGGAGTAATTTACTATGAGTGAACCCAGCAACGGCGCGTGGCCCTTTCAGGAGATCCCAGAAGAAGAGGGATTGGACATCAGCGCGATTTTTGGAAACAGCAGCGCTGCGCCGCAGGGAGACCCGTTTGCGCCTCCGGCGGCAGCACAGAGCGTTCCGTCGTCTCCGACACCCGTGGCGCAGGAAATCACACCGGCAGTTGCTGCAACATCGCAGCCGACAACCGCACCCATCGCCAAGGCGCCGGTCGAAGCTCCTGCGGAGAATCCCATTGCCGCAGCGTTTGAGCAGAAAACAGCGGAGAATACCAAAAGGGGCCTGTTGGAAAAGCCGCCGGTATTTTACCACAAGGGCGTGAAAGAGGAGATCGACGATCCCTCCATGACCTTTGAGGAGCTGCGCATCCGTAAGTCCGATGATTTTACCGATCTGGAGGAAGGCAAAAGGGTATCCTGGAGCGTGGAATACTGCGGTATTCGTAAAGAGGTCAAAGACCCCAAGGGAACCACGATCATTTCCATGAAGGAGATGATCGAACGCTCCCGCGAATTTCTCGACGCCCTCAAGAAAACGAAGGACAAAGCCCCTTGCTGCTATGTAAAGCCAAAGGTGGAAATGAAAACCAAGGGGAATGCCGCTTATAAGGGGAAATTCGGCACCTTGGAAGAGGCTCGCACCTCGGATAAGGTCATCTGCCTGATCCCCTCCAACGACGGCAGGATCTATGAGCTTCGCAAGATGGAGCAGGGCGAGTTTATCGCCCCCAAAAAGAATGTGGTGGATTTCTCTGAGGTCAGAGCCGGGTTTTCCCCGGCTCTGCCGAAGATCCCCGCCGAGCTGATGGGACAGATCATCGCTTTTTTCCGCGCCTTTATGACGGATCATGGGGAGAATGAAGCATTTGCCCAGATTTACTGGGACAAGGCGGAAAAACGCTTTTTTGCCTACGTCCCCAAGCAGAGCGTATGCAAGGAGGAAGTAGAGGCCGATCTCCATGACTGCCCCTATGACGATGAAGAGCGGTATCTTTGCTACGCGGATATCCACTCTCATAACAGCATGGATGCCTTTTTCTCCGGTAAAGATGATCAGGATGAGCGATCCACAGGACTCTACCTCGTTTTGGGAAAACTTGATAAATTCTATCCGGACGTCAAAGCACGTATTTTCTGTGGCGACTCCTTTGTATCCATCGATCCCAATATTGTGATGGAAGGATTGGAGCAGCCGTTTCCCAAGGAATGGCTGGCGCAGGTAAGCATCCGCAGCAGAAAGTCCGAGCGATTCAAAAAGCCGGATAAGCGCAGCTTCCGGGACTTTCTGGAGGAGGCGTTCCTATGAAGTTTCCAACGGATCGCCCGGTCAAGGTGGTCATGCTGGGGGCTGGCGGCACAGGAGGCTATGTTGCCCCGTATGTGTTTCGCCTGCTTCATATGCTGGATCGTCCTGCCCGCTTTGTTGTCTGCGATGGGGATATTGTCGAGCCAAAGAACCTGGACCGGCAGAACTTTGTCCCCGCAGACTTGGGTGAAAATAAAGCCCGCGTGCTGGCAGAGCGGTATTCCACTGTGCTTGGAATGGAGACAGAGTATGTTCCCAGCTTTATTGAAAAGCTGCCGGATCTGATGGAACTGATCGAGCCGAAGGAATGGGAGCTGAATCCCTATTCTACCAAGCGGACGAAGGAAATGGTACTGCTGCTGGGCTGCGTGGATAACAATAAGACGCGGCAGCTCTGCCATCAGGCTTTTCATCAGAGCGAGGAACTCATCTACATCGACAGCGGCAACGGAAAGTATACCGGACAGGTCGTGTGCGGCGTGCGAAGAAACGGAAGAACGATCCGCAAATCTATTGGCGGCGTTCATCCCGAAATGCTGAAGGACACCGACCTGTTTCCCTCGGAGATCAGCTGCGCGGAAGCCGCACAGGAAGATCCGCAGAGTATTGTGGCCAATGTGACTGCGGCGACCGCTGTGCTCATCATGGTCTATAACATTCTGACCCATGGAGAAAACAATGCCTTGCAGACGGATTTTTCCACCCAAACGATCCGGATGCAGACGGTGCTGGAAAAGAAGACAAGGAGGCGTGCGGCATGAGTCGTGCAGTAGTTGACGCAAAAGAGTTTTCCCATGCAATGAGCAAAATCAGTAAAATCCTCAAAAAGTGCGCAATACCCATTCTGGAGGAGGTCTGTCTCCGGATTCAGAATGGGCGCTGCACATTGACGGCAACAGATCTCGAAACATGGCTTACGGCAGAGTTCCCGGCTTCGGGCGATGATATGTTCTTTGCTTTCCGAAAAACCAAGGACATCCTGCGCGCCTGTTCCCACTTTGCCGGTGAGCTGACGATGGATTTTTCCGAAACGCAGAGCGGCAGTAAGAAAGCCGGAAGGGTTTTGCTCCGCTGTGAACGCCGCGGCGCGGAATTTGAGGTCTACGACGGAGCGGATTATCCGAATATGCCGCAGGCTTCGGAGGGCGATGCATTTTCAGTAAGCAGCGCGAGGCTTTCCGCCTGTGTGGAGCGTGTGCGCTATGCTGCGGAAAAGCCCAGCGTGAGTGCAAGACCCGCCGCGATCTGCGTGCAGTTTTGCGGGAATCGCGTCTACGCACTGGATGGAACCCGCCTTGCCTGCGATACGCTGGAAAGTGTTTCTTTCCCAAAGCCTTTTTTGGTGCGCGCCGATGTGCTTGCGCACCTGAGCGCTTTCGGCAAGGAAGATATGACCGTGCGGATCGGAAGCAGGCATGTGCTGTTTGCAAGCGGCAATTTGCGTATGCTTGCCCGCTTACAGGGCGTGGATACCTATAACGTGGATGCGGTGATCCCTAAAGGGTATCGGGAGAGCGTGACTGTCAAAACGGCTGACTTTGTGCGGGAACTGAATTACCTGAAGGAGTGCTCTGTGCTCACGGCAAAGCCTTATGTGCGCTTTGCAGGCGAACAGCTTTCCATTGCGGCGTCCGGCGGAGCATTTGAAACCGGCATTGAGGTGAGGGGCCGCGGAGACATGGTTATTGGCTTTGACCTCTACCATATGCTGGATGCCCTGAAGCAGTTTAAGGGAGAAGCGGAGGTTTGCATCCATCTCAGCAGTCCTCATGCTCCCATCGTGATCGATGCTGCGGGACGCAGTGATTTTGCCCTCGTGGTACCGGTCCGGCTGAAAGAGGAAATGGCAGCCTGAAAAGAAAAACAGATGGCATAGCCATCTAAAAAAGAAAAAGGAGAATACAAAATGAAAACTGTTTACATTCCCAAGGGAGAAACCGTCCATTATGAGTCTCTGGCAACGGAGCATCTGGTGGTGCATGGCCGCCTTCATGTGACCTATGGCGTCAAGGCGCAGAGCATCACCGGAAGCGGCGTGATCGACGCCGGCAGCATCAACGCGGATACCGTCTGCATCGACGATGTGGAAAGCGGCACCGTGATCTGCAAGCGCCTGATTGCCAAGCGTGTGCAGGCGCCGGAGGTGTTTGCCTCCGAGAGTGCCGCCGTATCCTGCTTCCTCTCCGCAGCCTATGTGGAAACGGGAAAGCTGACGGCAGCGATCAGCGAGGTGGATGAGGTCGTGGCGCAGGAGGTCGTGAATCTCACGCCGAAAAAGCGCACCCTCTTCGGTACACTCTTTGCCTCCATGCTGCGCTCGTTCTGGACGGCGCTGACAGCGCCCGGGCAGAAAGCTGAAGTTCTGGATGCTGAATTTGTGCCCGCGCAGGAAGACCACATGGAAACTGTGCAGAATGAAGGGAGCGCGGAGTTCTCTGCATCTGACCAGAGTGTGCCGGAAGTCGAAGAAAAGCAGGAAGATGTAGTGGATGAGGAACTCAACCGTATCGTTGGGCTCTTTAAGCTCTCACGCGAGCAGGGTTATACCCTCAAGCTGATTCCCGGGACACCGGAGGAAAACGCGCCTGTTTTCGATTTCGAAAACGAGCGCATCCTTCGCCCCGCAGCTTAACTGCCTATGTGTGAAGTGAAAGTGGAAAGCAGAACCCGCGTAGAGGAACACGGCCACACTGTGCTCTATGAAAAGATCTATCGCGGTGTTCCGACGCAAGGCGGCGGACTGCGCCTGCTGGCATATTATGAGCGGCGGATCCCCCTTGCCCATATGCAGATGGAGCTGCGGGCGGTGGGACACGAAAAAGAATGGAAGGGAGCGGCGTGAGCCGCCCGAACGGAAGGCAAGGAACAGATCTTGTTCCTTGCCCTCTTTTATCCGGAAATAAAGGGGGATACAACATGTCTATCAAATCACAGGAAGGTCACATGCGGCAGCTTGCGCTGCTGCTGACCTCTGATTTAGGTTGCATCTTTGGCGAGAGGGAAAGCGGACCCAATGGAAGTAAGAAAGCTTTTTTGAATGTGGGGAAGGTATTCCTCCGCGCCCTTGCCAAGGATCTTGGACTGCACGAGGTTACAGTCAGTGCAAACAGCGGCGGCATCGCGGTGTCGGGAACATGCTCCCTTTATGGAATGTGGGAGGACAGAGGCATTGCGGTGTGGATCGAGCAGCGCTTATGCGCGGATGGGAAGGTGCTTTGCTATCGGACGATCCGAAGCAGCAGGGACTTCAAAGGCGGATACAATCATTTTCTCACCAGCAGCGACCTGAAAACCTGGTCATATCCGCAGCTTTTGGAGACGCTGAGTGCCTTGCGGAAGGATGGGTGCCGTTATGAGCGAACTGCCTGACCTTTCCGCGCAAAAGCCGTATGCTCTGGATCAGCTTGCGCAGCTTCAAGGCAAGATCATCCAGCTCTCCAAAAGCATGGTTTTGCAGCGGGCGAGGATTGAGCGCTGCCGCCAAAGCGACCTTGCTGCGGCACGGGATATTTACGCGGAACTGAGTAGAACGCGGGAAACCTTGGTGGAAACACTCGCACAGGTGCAGCTTTTCCTCATGGAAATGGAGGAATACGCACTTGCGAAAGTATCCGGACAGCTTCGGCAGGGCCTTGCAGGATTTGCATTGATGAGCACCGGCTATAAGAGCGTCTACGAGGCGCTGAGCCGCTTCGCGTCATCCCTTCCTGTGGGACAAAAGACCAATGCTGCGGTGGTAGGTCGGCTGATGAACAACATTAAGCTGGGCTATTACCCAACAGACCCGGATAATATCGCTCTTCTTTTGCGGGGGATCCGATTTCCGGAAGGCGTGACCACGAACTTGTTGGATCCCTGCTGCGGCTGCGGCAAGGCGCTTCGACAACTGGCGCAGGGCAATAACTGCTATGCCTATGGCGTGGAGCTGGACGAGAGCCGCGCGGAGGAAGCACAGACAAGGCTTCACCGCGTGGGCTTCGGCAGCTTCTTTCATAGCAGCATCAGCCGCGAAGCTTTCCATCTGCTGTTTCTCAACCCGCCGTATCTCTCGGTCATCAATGAGAGCGGCGGACGCTCCCGGCATGAAAAGCGCTTCCTGATTGAAAGCCTGCCTGCGTTGGCATACGGCGGCCTACTGATCTATGTGATTCCCTATTACCGTTTGACACCGGATATCTGCCGTATCCTTGTGGACAATTTTGATGATCTTACCGTCTGGCGCTTTACCGAGAGCGAATTTCGGAAATTCAAGCAGGTAGCGGTGCTGGGCATCCGAAAGCCCCGGGGGACAGAACTGCAGGATACCCTCTGCCTGGAGGAGCTTGCGTCCGCACCTATGTCCATTCGCTCTCTTGCAGAGATGCCGGAAGAACGCTACGCTCTGCCGGATCACCCGATAGAGGTCAACACCTTCAAGGGTGAGCGGTTCAACCAGAAGGAATTGGAGCAGCAGCTTCGGCGCTGCAACAGCTTTGCGCAGATGATGGCGCGCAGCGAACTGGACAGCGGCGTAAAGCGGCCGCTGCTCCCGCTCTCCATCAGTCAGATCGGACTGATCGGCGGCTCCGGTATGATCAACGGCCTCATAGCGTGCGATACGCCGCACATCATCAAAGGCCGCATCGTCAAGGTCATCCGCACAGAGAGCGAGGAAAAGTTCAGCGCGCAGGGCAATCACATTGGCAGCGAAGTGAAAGAAACCATTACAAACAAAATGATTTTCAATGTCCTGACGCCAAACGGCTTTAAGGCATTGACATGAAAAGAGGCGGAATTTATGCAAGATAAAAAAGCGCGTTTTCGCTGCGGTCAGCTCTGCACGACGCCTGCGGCATTGGATAAGGTCGGAAGAGCAGGGCTGATCCGGCTTTTGGAACGCCATCTGAGCGGCGATTGGGGTGATACCTGTGAAAGCGATGCAAGGGCCAATGAGGAGGCGCTTCGCAGCGGAAACCGGATTATTTCATGGTATCAGGTATCCAAAGAGCTTCGCATTATGATCATCACGGAAGCAGATCGCTCTGCAACGACGATCCTGCTGCCGGAAGAATATTGAGGTGAACGAGAATGAAATTTTGCAACATGGCAGTTGTTGTCCCGGTAAATCAGCTCACCGGCAGCAAGGCCGCGCTCAGCGCGCAGGTTTGGGGACAGGTATCCAATCTGCTGATGCCTGCCCTAGGAAAGCTGTATCGTCAGTTCTATCCCGCAAATGACGCATGGGGCCATGAACTCACCAGTCCTTTCAGTGTGGTGCTGGGCTGTCAGGAGCCGGAGCTGTTCTTAACGCTCTTCCTGGCCGGGCAGCAGACACAGCAGGAGGCCGTTGCATTTCATGCAGCCGCCATGATCAAAAAGGTGGATATGGACAAGGCACAGAAAGCGGGCGATTCGCTTATCTGCCCCGTAGTGGTCGATGGCAGCGATCCGGAGCTGATGATTCATGCGCTGTGGCACATTTCGCTGCAAAAAGGCGCGCCGCTCCCAGACTGCGGGATCTACTATGCCGCCCTCGGGCGTGCGGTCGCATCTCAAGAGGAACAGCGGGCGATTCTGTCAAACCCTGCCGGATATGCCCTTTGCGTCGTGCGGCTCAGCCCGGAGGTGGAAAAAGATGACTGCATTTGATCGGAATGTTTTCGTAAAAATGCTGCTTTCTGTTTCGCAAAAAGACGACGCGGCGTTATTCCCCAAATCAGAGCGCAGCCCGTATATCCAAAAGCTGCTGGAAGCCTTTGATAAAGAAGAAACCATTGACCTTTCTATCATTGATTGGGATGCGTTCCAAATAGAGAATGTAACGCCCGAAAATTATGAGAGGGTCTATCATCGGGTCTTCGATGGTTGGATACAGGGCTTTATCCACTACTGTCGGAAAGCTCCTGTTTTCCAGCGGCAAGAGCGCTCTTTCTTTTGAGGTGCCGGTTATGTATGGAATTGAGTATGAAGACGATATCCTGCTGCTTCTGCGTATGATTAAATTCCTGCATATGCAGTCTCCGGATGCCGCACACATCTTTTGCCAAAGCCACCCTGTCGTTGATATGGAGGAGCTTCTCATGGTGATCGATGAAGTTATGTGGGATATTTTTGACGATGTGAACTTTTTCTTTGATGAAGAGTATGAAGCGACCGTCGTGCAATGCTCCCATCCAATCATCGACCGGCTGTATGAGCAGGGGCGCGCTTCTGATCCGAAGCACGGAAGCAGGCAAAGCGTATGGAGTAAAAAGCTGCACGATATTACTGAGTATTTCGTGCTGGGGGCAACAAACTCCGTTTACAAATTCTCACAGCATATCGCCGGAGATCATGTCATTCTGGAATTTTGCCTGTCGCCGGATTACTACGAGCCGCTCTATTTTGCAAATTCGCTGGTGGATCTGCTTCGTTACGGCCAATGCAGCATCCGGCGAATAGAGGCAAAACTTGCTGAGAGAGAAACGGAAAACATAAGAAAGGAGGCTGCCTGATGCAGCCGGCTGAAAACAAGAATTATTCGAGAGATGTCATTCTGCGGTTATCTCCCACCAGAAATACGATCATTGTAGAGGAGCAAAAACCGGGCGGCATTGCCGCCTACAGGGAAATTGATCCTCTGGAGCTGTACTATGTTATCAACCAGAGCTATGCCAGCAATGATTATCTGGACAGCGGCTTTCTTCCGGAACACTGCCTTCACCTATCCATGTCCGCCACGGAGAAGTATTTCGTGCTTTGGAATCCGGAACTGCGGGCAGATGTGATCTATGGGGACAGGGAATACCCGAATTTTCCGATTCCCCGCATGGTGTTTGGCGTGCGGATTCTGGAAAACGGCAAAGTCGCGGAGTGTTCCATGGGCGTCGTTGCCGATGAAGCGCCAACCGTGGATACGCCGATGTTCTTTTACCCCTTTTCCAATGTCCATTCGAATGATCGGGTCTGCACAGGCAACAATGTGTTGCCGCGGTATCGAAAGATTTCCGCGCTGAAGAACTTTCCGCGGTATCTGCTGGGTCTACCTGACAACGACGATATGTATGACAGGGAGCATAACAGATTAAAGCTTTCGCACGGAGAGATTCTGGAGCATCTCAAGGACAAAGATCCCGCATATTACTACACGGACATTCTGGTATCCAACGGAAAAACACTGGGAGATTTTATCAGCAGGAGGTAGCATCATGGCACAGCTTAACCCAAAAGAAATGCAGCAGGCTCTCGCAAAGCCCTTCGCCCCGGAGGATCTGGAATGGCGGCTGCAGAACACGACGGAAGAGAAGATGCGCGGCCTAGCCGTTCCCTATGTGACAAACCGCGCCATCCAGAACCGCTTGGACGAGGTCTGCGGGCCGGAGAACTGGTATAACGACTTCAAGCCCTGGCACAGCAACGGGAAAAAGGAGGCGCAGCTTTGCGGCATCGCCATCTACTTTGAGGGCCGCGGCTTCATTACCAAGTGGGACGGCGCCGAGGACTCGGATATCGAGTCTGTCAAGGGCGGTCTATCCGACAGTATGAAGCGCGCTGCCGTCCAATGGGGGATCGGCCGCGTGCTGTACGACCTTAATACCGTCTGGGTCGAGATTGAGAAGCGCGGGCGCAGCTTTGTGATCAAGGACAGCGAACGCGTCAAGCTGGATAACGCTTATCTGAGCGCGCTGAAGCGCCTGGGGCTGACACCGGCCGCGGCCTGCGGCATTCAATCGCTGCTGACACCGAAAACCCTGCCGGGGCAGACAGCACCGGAGGAAAACGCGCCTGCAGCAAATCCGCAGCCAAAGCAGGGGAATTCCCAGCCCGCGCCTGCATCGGCTCTGCAAAGAGCAGACCAGCCTGCGACACGGAGAGATTCACAGCAGACTCAGCCCGTACAGCAAAGCAGAGCGGCAGCTTCCCGCACCGTCCCCTTTGCCCTGCCGCAGAGCGCAGCACGGCAGAGAACAGACTGCTATGTGGTTCTGAGCACCAAGGTACAGGGCGGTATGAGCGGCAGCAGCACGCTTGTTACGCTCCGAGCGCCGGACGGCAAGCAGATCCCGGCCTTCGCCCGCGGCGCACGGCCCGAACTGAGCGCAGGCACCGTTCTGAGCAATGTAAAGCTCACCATGCGTCAGCAGGATACCGTGGCATTTTACGTGCTGGAATCCTACGAGATCGTCCCGCAAGAGGACAGGGCGGCATAAACAGCGATTCAGCGAAAACGGAAAGGAGCAATTCTTTGAAAAAGATCGAGCAGTTTCAAATTACCAGCCTGATGCTTTCGGGCTTCAAGTCCTATGAGGAGCCGACAGAGCTGGTGTTCGGCAACCCCACGGTCATCACAGGCGGAAACGGGCGAGGGAAAAGCAGCATTGCAGACGCCATCGCCTTTGCCGTTACCGGCTGTCCCTTCTTTGGAGAGCGTGGAATTGACCGCCTGCACAATGAGAATAACCCCGATGTCGCCATTCGGATGTGCTTTGTGGACGAAACAGGCACGCTCCATGAGCTCAATCGCACCCGCAGGAAAAACCGCATGACCATCACCTATGATGGCTATGAGATCCGGCAGTTGGATCTGGCAGACCTCTTTGGAGAGCGGGATGTATTCTTGTCCATTCTCAATCCTCTGTACTTTATTGAGGAGTTGGGAGAGGATGGGAAAAAGCTTTTAGAGCGGTATCTTCCCACGATCCCTCATGAAACGGTACTCTCTCAGTTATCTGAGCCCGTGCGGGAACATCTCAAAAACGAGACGATCCTCTCGCCGGAGGGCAGTCTCAAGCGCTGCCGGGAGGAGATCCGGGGTCTGGAGGAACGCATTACCTATCTGAGAGGCCAGAAGGACTTGGCGGCGTCGCAGGGGGAATCCCATGAGCAGGCCGAGCAGGAGCTGACCTTGCAGGCAGACACCCTTCACAAGGAAATCGCGGAACTGGAGCAAAGGCAGTTTTCCGGCATGGATGTAAGTGACATGCAGGAGCGGCTTGTAGAACTGAGCGGACGATATGAGGAAGCTGTCAGGGATGAACGCACCGATACTTCCAAATTGCGGGAACAGCTTCAGACCTTGCGGGAAAAGATCGCCCGCAGAGAAGGGGAGCAGTACCAGTCCAAATTCACGGAAGCGTTGGCGGAAGCGTCTGCCAGAGTCAAAGACCTGGGCGTGCGGTATCAGCGGGAAAGCGCTGCATATAAGGCGTTTCATGCCGGTATGGAGTGTCCTGCCTGTCACCGGAGCGTGACAGAGCAGAGCTTGCCCGAAGTGCAGGCGGCGCTGAAAAAAGTGCTCTCCGAGCTTTATGCTGCCGGCAGTGAACAGCGCGCTCAGCTGATAGAGCTTCAGGAGATGGACAAAAAGGCTGCGGATACCTTCGCACAGTTCAAAGAAGATGACCTTGGCAAATGGGCCGCGGAAGCTGCGGAAATGGAGCAGCGCTGTGCCTCGCTTGCGGAGCAGGCTTCCGCAGAAACGGAGCGCCTGCGCGCAGAGATCCAGACGCTGACTGCTGATCTGGAGTACGGCAATCTTTCGCAGTCGGAATACGACCACCTCGGTACATGCCGGGAGGAACTGCGGCAGAGCGAAGCGAAAATAGCGGCGCTTCAGACTATGACGGCGGCGCAGCTTCCTGATTTTGACCGGGAGATCGCGCAGGCCAATGCCAGCATTGCGGAGATCAAGCGCAAAATGGCCAATGTGATCGCGTACATCAGCAAGCGGGCGGAGCTGACCTTCTCGCAGCTTAAAATGAACCGTGTGGAGATCTCACTCTACGATGTGGTGAAATCCACAGGGGAAGTCAAAGATACCTTCAAATTCCAGTATGGCGGCCGCCGGTACGACCGGCTCTCTCTTTCGGAGAAGATCCGGGCCGGCATGGAGGTCTCTGAGCTGATGAAGCGGCTGACGGGACGAAATTACCCCGTGTTTGTCGATAACATGGAGTCGGTAGATGACCTTGCCAATGTAAGGCCAACAGGACAGATCATCATGGCAAAATGTGTCAGCGGCGCGGCGCTGCAGGTAAAACCCGTAAGACCCATTGTCTTTGCGGAGCAGAGAGCCGCATGATGGAGGTGAAACCGTTTGGCCGCAAAAATCTACGATAAGATCCCCATTGTGGACACGGCCAGACGGTGTGGGCTTGTCCTCGACTCCCGGACGCTGCGGCGAAAGGAAGTCGAGGCAAGCTGCCCCTTCTGCGGTGACCACGGGCCGGGGAAATATCATTTAAGCCTTAATACGGATACCGACCAATACCGCTGCAATCTCTGCGGCGCACACGGAAACAGCGTGAGCCTGTATGCACGGATCAAAGGGATCTGTAACAAAGAGGCTTATCTGGAGCTGGCGCATGAGAGCAAGGTCTACCCTTTGCCCCAACCGCCATCTCCCAAAACACAGGAACGGCAGCCCTGCTCATTGGAGCAGCGCCATGCCGTGTATTCGGATATGCTGGCGCATCTGACGCTTCTCCCAAAACACGGCGAGAATCTCTTAGAACGGGGCTTGAGCGAAGAGCGCATCCGAAGAAACGAGTATCGCAGTATGCCGGAAACAGAGCGCGGGCGTCGGCTTTTGACCGACCTCCTGCGCAGTCACGGCCATGACCTGCACGGTATTCCGGGCTTTCGCACCTATTATGGCGACTGGACGCTCTCCGGCCCCAACGGTTTCCTGATTCCGGTTCGGAACAAGGATGGGCTGATTCAGGGGCTGAAGATTCGTCTGGATGATGCGCAGCAGGCCAATCGCAAATACCGCTGGCTTTCCAGCCGAAATCTGCCATCCGGCACCCGCAGCTATTCGTGGGTGCATGTGACAGGGAACACCCAAAGCAAACGTGCGTTTCTGACGGAAGGCCCGCTGAAGGGCGATGTAGCCAGTTTCCTTGCACAAGATGCGCTCTTTATCTGCATCGGCGGCGTCAACGCGCTGAACGGTTTGAATGATACCATCCGGAGTCTTGGCGTCCGCGAAGTCGTAGAGGCGATGGACATGGATCAGATGACCAATCCAAATGTGCGCAGCGCTATTCTTACCATGCGGAAGGAAGTGCGAAAGATCCCAGGTATTCGCTATTCAAAATACACATGGAATCCCGCCTATAAGGGAGTGGACGACTACCTTCTCAGTCAGGCGGCAACCATGTAACAAAGGAAGGACAACAATATGGAAGAAAAGATCATCAACATGAATCAGTTTCTCGGTGCGGCGCAGGGCGATCAGGAGCATATGCTTGGAAAGTTCTTATACTTTTCTCTTGCAAACCTGCTGGTGGATAAGGATGAACTGTCCTCGCTGTGCGAGAGCATGGGCATTCCCTACACCGGCAGCACCCGGCTTTCTCTCGGCGATGCGTTCCGCTCTGCCACAGGCGATATACGGGAGCGGGTTCCGGTCACGGTAGACGGTGAGACGAACATCTATCTTGCCTATTGCCGCGATAATAAGCGCACTGCCGGTGTTTTTTCGCGGGAACTGGTCAAAGAGACCTTGAATCGTGAAACCAACCGGTATGAAAAGCTGGCGAATATCAGCTGCGGTAAGAACGACGGGATGTTCCGCTGTGATAATCTCGTGCTGGACGATGCGGTGGATGTGCAGGGCTGCTGCCGAAAAGCGGAGGAGCTTTTTGAGCTCTACCAGCGATGCGCAAACCGCAAGCAGATCGAGACCATCTGCGTCAATTTCCTGCGGGGAATGGAGGCAACCAAACTGAGTGTCACCGGCCATATGTACTTTGTCCCCCGCACTTTTATGGAGCGCGTGGATATTTTCGAGGACTTCATCACCCTGCTCAGCGGACTGAATAAAAAGCAGACGCCGCTGGTGGTCAACAGCTTCTACATCATTGACGATGCCAAGCAGCGGGATAAGATGACGGAGGAATTCTATCTGGCAGTGAAAAAGGAGATCGCGGCCTATCAGGAAAAGTGCGACTACCTCATTAAGAGCAGCAGCCAGAGTCCCGCGGTTATGGAACGCTGGGTACTCAAGGTGCAGGCGCTGGAGGAGAAAAAACGGCACTACGAAGGCGTGCTGCAAAGAGAACTGGATGGGCTGGATGATGAATTTTCCGTCCTGAAGCTCCTCTCGCAGGAACTCCAGGTCAGGGCAAACGGCATCCGCAACTTGCGATTTCAGCAAAGAGCGGCATAAATAAGAGTCAGCAGGGGTATCGACATCATGTGTCGATACCCCTGCTGATGACTTATAGGTGGCAAGTATATGTCCCCATTATGTAGCCGACGATATCCTATGAATTCCTCGATGTATTTCCTAAGAGCAAAGCGAAGAACAATAGCACTGTTCGAAAATATGTACTGCTTTTGAGAGCAGTGATGCCACATGCCTGTTTATCCATAGTGCAAACAAGATCAAGTGGCCGCTACCGCTCAGAGTTGCCTGAAACCAAACTTTTGTGAATTTGAAAGAAGTTGGCTTCATTTTCTTTCAAAAAGGTAAGGAATCTAACTACGTCTGCTTTGCTGTCTATTTTTGCCGGAATATTTTCATCTAATAGAAGTTGATCCATGGCGGTACAGAATTTTGCGCACCGCTGAACGAGGCACTGCGACTGATGGAGGAGAAAGGCTTTGAAAATGCTGACATTGTGTTCATAACTGACGGTGAATGTGTTCTGCCACCGGAGTTTATATCCCGATTGCAGGAAGAACAAGTGAGACGTCGCTTTACGATCACGGGTATCCTACTGGATCAAGGAAACGAAGGCATGGATTTCAGCTTAAAGGCCTTTTGTCAAAACATTTACCGTACGAGCGAGTTGACAGGAGATGCTATTGTTCATGAGATTGTGGATGTTAGAGGAAAATTCTAATACTGAATGCCTATGAATGAAAAACGCTGATACTATTCTTTTTCATAGGAAGTAACTCAAAGAGATTTTTGATGGATGAGTCCCAAAAAGCGTTTTAGTGTCGTATATAGTAATTAAGAAGGTGCGTAAATAAGAAGACGCTAAATTGGAGCGAGCAACTCCAAGTAAATTGATGCACAAAGTAAGGAGGGGGTTCCAATGAAGTAGAGGGTATGAGTAGATAATTGAGCGGCAGAGTACTGTACTGAACTAATTTAAGGCAATGTTGGCTTTAGCAAAGCTAGCAACCTCTGCTTTACGTGTTTGCTAACTAATAAACGCAGAAAATATGACTAACAAGTGTAACACAGTGGTTAGTTTGGTGCTGCTACAAAAGTATCTGTGATTTAAAAAACGTTGAAAATGTTCCATTATGAAGCCAAGTATTACGAGACAATTAAAATGAGACAAAATAGCGGAGGAAATAATATGAAAATGGTTAAACATATGGCGTTGCCTTTTGTTACTATCTGCGCATTGGTTTCCGTTACAGTTATGGCTTACGAGGCAAATTATGCGGGAAATCCCGTTACTGTTACGAATGGGTGGGATAGTCGGCAATATATTGCTACATCGATTCTCCGTATTGATTCCGATTCTGTAGGCGCTAATGTAGGAGCAGGCATTGAAGTAGTTGCTAAAGACAAGAATACCATTTTGAAATCATATATTCGAGCAGAACCACGTTTATATTTAGATGGTGAATTGTGGCTGGCAGAAGGTTGGCATTATAGTGATGGTACTCAGAATGGGCTATATACGGAAAGCTCTACATACTTTATAAGCCGATGGGGGGAGGTTTTTGCCCAGTCTGAATTTGGAACTTATAAAGGTAGCCGTGGCTATGAAGATTATACCGCGCCAGCAACGGCAAAGATAAATCTTGGTAACATCAAGGGAAATTTAAGCGCTACTGAGAATAACAAGGTAAGAGTAAATTCAAATGGGCAGACGTATGGCCCAGGTTGGGTTGACGATACTCCTGAGTTAATTGCAGCAGTTGGAGCAGGAGGAGTTAAGGGTTATGTCTATAATGCGGATCTACTAAGCTTAGGAGATAAGGCGACACCTGATGACGAAACGCCTGAAATTCCTAACTCGATTCATCTATATGCGAAGGATGGAACAACCATTATAGGAGAATTCCTGATTGGACAGATTAACGGTTAATCTTGCGACATTAAATTGATGTCTAAATAATCGCTTTGGGGTAGCCATTACACGATAGCTGACTATCCCAAAGCCTATTTAAAGGGATGGTGATTAGGAAGTGAACAGGATGTTCTTCTTTGACTTCCTCATATTACTTGTATTTTTTTGCTGTATGGGCTGTGAACGAACGACAGAAAAAATCATCCGCGATTTGAACTGTAAATCTGCAATAGAGACTGAGAATGGGAAAACGATGGATGAGGAACTATCCGAGGAAGAACTTTTGCATTTTAATAAAATGTTTTTTACACAATCGCAGGAGGAAAATCCTTATGTTCGATGCCTTACCTCGCTTTACCATGACCCGAAGGATATGAATATTTTTCTTGCATTTTACGGAGGTAGTGACTCTGCCAAAGTGACCGATGAAAATGAAAGGGAAAGAGTAATGGGAGCGTATAATCAGGAAGGTACTTTACTGAAAATCAGTAAAACAAAGATGAACGAATTCCTGATGCGATACATAGGGCTTCCTGTGGATGAAACAAATAAAAACGGAATTGAGCTATTCGAGTATGACTCTGGTAATTATTATTATCAGACTGATTTTTACCCTGAATCAAGGCTGTCTACCACATTCTTAAGAGGAGAGCATACAGACAATAAAGTCAGACTGTACTATTATGCGTCGGATTTGAATCTGGCAGATGTGCAGGAGTGTTCTGTGGCGTGTGTAACATTGGAAAAAAATGAACAAGGATATCAGATTATCTCAAATGTATTAATTCCTATTCCAATGTATTTGGATGGACCGCCTAATAAGGTGATTCCCTTGCAAATGGAAACATTTTTGGAATTGCCGTTACTCAGTAAAGCACCTCTTGCGGAAGACTGTGTATGCTGGTATGCGAAAAAAGACGTAGGTCCTTATACCGTCTGTGTTTACAGAATATTAGACGGAAGACTCTGCGTTGGCTTTCTGCAAGACGAAACAACTTGGAGTACCAGTGCTTTCAGGTTCCTGCCCGATAGTGCATGCGGTATAGGGTTTGGAGTTGATGCTTGTAGTAATTTGCTTGGAAGCCAAGGAATTGTACTTTCTTATAATGATAAGGGAAATGCAATTACTGAATACTATTTACTGAAAGATAATGATGCATTTTTGCTTTATAAGGGAATTGGAATTTCAAAGGTTGAAGATTTAGATGGAAATGGTGACAGTGAGTTACTGGTAAAAGAAAACGGGAAAATTTATTTATTTTATGCAGAAGATGGGAAAATAAGCAAGTGTGATATCGAGGCGACTATAGTATCTTTTGGAATCGGTGGTGATGAAATTAGAGTAGAAATGTCAAAGGAAAAAAGCGAGCAGATATTATTATACAAAAAAATAATTCATACAAACGGGACTTTGCGAGAACGGAAAATTGGAAATATATTCTTTTACAATAATAAGCTATTCTACTATTGTTTAGAAGACTAGACACACGAGCGGGTGTTACGTAAACTTCAGAAGAAATATAAAAGAGAGGTTACAACGATGAAAAAAACAATTACATGTGCTACAACATCCTTGCTGCTAATAGGGATTCTTACCTTGCAGACTTTAGCAATCAATTTTAAATCAGAGGAGAACATAGATAATCTTGTCTTTCCGTTTATTTATTCTGATGCAGATGATCTTGTGTGGGTGAGAAAATATGTGGGCGATTGCTCTACATGTATAGAAGGCCGTTTGTATGTAAAAGACATGGTAACAGGAGAAGTAAAAGAAATTGTGTCAGATGCCGTGAAGCAGCTTCGAGAATCTGAAGATACGCTTTATTGTATTACAAATGATGGTTTATCTATCATCCAAACAGATTGTCAGGGGAAAAAAGTGACTGAAATTTATAAGGCTGATTACGGGATGATAGACCATCTTGAAGTGTATGGAAATAATCTGTGTTTTACAGAGGGAGATTATGTAGTTTCTTTTGATTTGAAAAAAAGTGAAAAGACAGTGGTTGGCCGTGGGGCAAATGTACTATATTTATATCCACTTACTGAAACTGAGTTCGTATGGGTTACAGGCGAAAATGGGGAGGCATCAGTTTATGACAGTATTACAAATGAGGTAATTGATGTTGAGCATATTGAGCTACTGCAAATCAATGGAAAAGGAAATGTACATTTTAATGAGCTTGATACGGTTAAGGATGTAACCCCACAAGCGATATTACAGGAAACATTTCCACTAAGTAATTATCCTGTGGGTTCATATTTTACTGTTAATGGAAGAGCGTGTACAGATCATGGTAGTGGGAGTTGTAGTATAACAGGTGGTTGCAATTGTAAGTCGTATGATAGTTGAATTCAGTGTATGGGATTTGCAAAGTATGCAAGTGATCAATATGCGCATCGAGGCAGTTGGTCATATACTCCTTCACACACAATAGATAGTGCTCAAGGATACAGCAGCGATAGTGAATTAAAAGTATTACTTAAAGGCTTAGGAAAGGGAGCATATATTCGCCTGCATAAGACAGGTGGTGGCAGTGATCATTCCGTGGTTATTGCAAACGCCGATAGCTCGAGCGTTACAGTATATGAAGCGAATTATAGCTGGAAATGTGATGTCGGAATGCGAACATTAACATATGCACAATTCCGAAATCAATATGCGTATATTGTCAAGTCATTTGCGCACAGTTTTGATGGTAGTGCAATTAAATACGATGCTGATTATCATAAAGTGAAATGTTCACTTTCAGGCTGCAACGGATTTATTTACGGCTCGCATTATGCACAGAGTCCTGGGGCAAATGCTACGTGTCTAGCTTGCGGATATAAAGGTAATATTTCAATAGGGATTATGTCGGCAAGGGACGAATTGCTATAAAATATGGAGAGAGTGTGTGAAAGAACATTGTGGCAGATGGGCCTTATAGTAATTGCTCTTTGCGTTGGATGTAGCTGGGAGAGAGCTTCAAATATATCTGAAGATCAAATTCAGTGGGGGAGTGAAACAAGAGATTATCTTTCCTATGAGGAATACTTTTCTCAGCAGCGTCTCTACGATTATGCAGAAGATGTCTTTTCTGGCTGGTCATTACAGGATGCTGATATTAGCTACGACGGTACAGTGCTTCGCCTAACGGATAGCAAAGGGATTCCTATGCAGGACATTGCTACATTGAAGGGATATCTCTTTCAGACGGCTGATAAGAACTGGATTTATGGTATTTCCGAGACCTCAGAGCTTGTGCGTGTAAGTTATTCTGGGAAAATAGAAACGCTCTTTGCAGATAGAACAGGATTGCTGCGCAGCCTTGCGGAGAAAGAACACGCACCAATCTATTTGGCGGACGGATGTACGCTTTTTTTCCTCGCAGGGACAGACGAGGGTATCGGGATCTATCGGCTATATCTGCCGAACAAGCAAGCCGATGTACTCTATTCTTCAATTCCACGCAATGCGCTGCGGTTGAGGCTGGAACCGCCGCCATCCAATGTGGAGGCAGTGTGGGATAACGGCGCTGTATTATTTTTTGCGCGATATGAGGAGCTTTTGAATACTTCTTCTGGTTATGCGCCTGAAACGATGGGCGAAGATGAGTGTATTGGAATGCTGGAGTTAGATGAGAAGCTGTATTCAGCGCAGGCACACTATATCAATGCGCTGACGGGTGATTACCGAGAGATGCCCTATGGATACGTTTATCTGCCGATGCCGCGCAGCAAAGAAAATATCGCACTTAATGGTGAGGCGTGGTGGCTTGATTGATTAACGAGCAGCCGTGATTAGTAGGTTGTTAGATTGTAGACTGCGTAAAAAATACGAGCCACAGGCTGAATTACTCAAAGGGAAGATGGCTTGCCATATGTGCTGTTTTGGGCTGTACCCAGCCTACTACACTAGAAGCACATATCTATAGTACAAATGCAGAGATTCGCGACGAGTACATCATTCCCGCATGTAACTCATGCAACGAACTTACAAGGGAGTTTTGTAAAAAAGATTCCGTGATGGGTCCTGATAGCAAGCAGAAAACCTACGGTGAATCATGAGTTGCTAATACAACTGTAAAAAATGCCATGTGTAAAAGACCTTTATCGCAAAGAGCAGTGCTGCTCACGGTGATAGAGGCCTTTTACTTTTAAGACATAACTCAAGAAATGAATGAAATAGAAGAAGCCGAAAAGGTCCCGTCAAGAAAAAGTCTTAAAGCGGAAGCCAAACGAGATTATTGGATAAGGTAAAATAAGGGACCTGTTGACAAAAGCAAAAATTCTGCTGAAACCCACAGTGGTTCCAGCAGAACAGTAAATTTGGAGATAGCGAAAGATGGCATTTACCATCCTCTTGAGGTTTAGGGCCATGGCGGCAAGGAGGCATTCTTCCGTAGCTGCAAGAATGCCCCTTTTTCGAATCCTTGAAATACAGTGTTCCCGTTTCAAGACGGAGAAGCTGCCCTCGGCCCAGATTTTACGAAGCCGCATCATGACCAGGTATTCTGGAGTTCCCACGCGCTGATGCCCTCTGAAAAATGCCGGATAGCAACTGCTGGCCAACACTCTGCGCCGAATTCCAGCCTTGTCAAAACAGCTCGGTCGTTTTGGACAGTGCATACAGACATCGCCCTCGACTTGGTAGCAACGCAGATATTTGCCCGTCGATTTGCTGCAATTTAGCCTGTGATATGTAAGAGGAACTCCTTCCGGACAGATGAATGCGTCGAGCTGTGGATCGTAGGAGAATCCATATTTCTCAGGTGGATTGGAGAACTGAATTGCGGGGATATATCCGGTAATGCCCAGAAGCTCCAGCCCTCGGTGAACAGCGCCCGTCTCATATCCGCGATCCAGAGCAAGCCGGCTCATTGGGATACCAAGATTGATTTGCTGTTCCAAATGCCGCAAGACCAGAAGACTTTCCTTCTCATTGGCAGAATATACATCAACACCTGTTAAAATGCCGTGTTTGCAGTCCACAGCTGCTTCCATCAGATACCCGATGCCGCGTTTGCTGCCGTGATTGATATAACCGCTGTCTATGCATTGCTTGACTATTTCATAGAAGGCTTTCTGAAAGAGATCGCTTTGCTGCCATTTTCGTGTTCTGGTCTTACTGAATGTGGAGTGATTTGGGATCGTGTCATCCAGTTCAAATCCGCAAAACCATCGGTAGGCGATATTGAGCTGAACTTCCTCCACCAACCGCCGCTCTGATTTGATGCCATACAGGTATCCGATCAAGAGCATTTTGAACATACTGACAGGGTCGACAGATGGACGGCCTGTTGCCGGATAATATGGCGTCAGAAGATCATAGATGAAATCAAAGGATACCATCCGCTCGATCTTCCGCAGCAGGTGGGTTTCTGGAATCAGTGACTCTATATCTACGAAAATCATTGCCGTTTGTCTGCTTTGGCGTCCCATCATGCTACATCCCTCCTATAACTATTTATACCACAGAAAGGATTTGCGCGCCACTTTGTCAACAGGTCCCTTATTGTACATTATCGGCGAAAACCGAATGGCTAATTCCGCCCGGCGCTAACAAAACAATATCTTTACCATGGCCAGTCGCGTATCATACAGAGCAAAATATGGTCGTATGCAATGTGCTGTTAGCGCCGGGAGCGCACAGCCAATTGGCTATCTCCGCCCGGCTCGAACAGTGCATAATAATTTCCAATTCAATGAAACGAAACAGCAATGTCGGTACATATCTATATAGAGGTTTATATGCAGCACGCTAACTTCTTGCATTCAATGGAAGGCCGTATCTGTTTTCAAACTATATCCAACTCACGATTTCTGACAAAGGTTCGTGATCTCTGATGATTAGGAAATAGGATACCCAATCGCTCTATTACTTAAGGTGTGAAGTGTTATTCAGCTGTGGATAATAGAATACAAGCCCAACTATCAGGCCTTGAAAAGAGGCTGGTTTCCGCCACCGAGCGAACCGTTTTATCCGTTGCCGCTCGCCACCATTATACCTTTCTCTGAGGCTTTACAAATTCTCAATGAAAGGAATTCTGACATGACTATAAATATCAAAAACTACGTTATTCAGGAGCTCGAAGCATACCCTCGTATTCTGCGGCAAATTTCGGTACTTCGTTATGAAATGGAGCATCCCGCTCACGTCTCTGCGCAAGAGATGCTGGATGCAATGGCATACGCCTGCGGAGATCGCACCGGCTCCTCTCCAGGACATGTTTCAGATAAGACCTTTTATATTGCAATGAATTACCGTCAGAAGGCCGCCGCCGCTAATTCTGAAATTTCAGAGGAGATTTCCGCAAAGCTACTGGAATTGGAGCGTAAAAAGGGCCGAATTGAATACTATGTTGGGATGTTGGACAGCAGAAAGGCCAATGTGATTCGGCTCTGCTTTTTTGAAGGGCGGACCATTGAAGATGCTGCAGAGGAACTCAACATTAGTGCTAAGACGGCTCAGATTGCCAAGAAAAAAGCGATTGAAGAGCTCACGGATCTCTTTGCACTGACCTCTAATATCAACTAATGCGATAGGCAAGAACTGCTGCGAGTCTCTATCCTGCAGCAGTTCTTGCGCAGATATAAAGTATAATCAGTTATCTTCTTACATTAACCTTTTTAGTTCTTAATACTTATTTATACTATGAAAAATATCGGTGTAATGGTATAATTTATATAGTAGATTTTTATATTAAAAAAGAGGATAAATATATGGGTTTGGGATTAGATTTGGAAACAAGAAAGATTTTGGCAAAGGATGCTGCTGATATTATCACCGAACTTATCAATCCTTTAGTCCCTGGAGCGAACGTACTAAAAGCGGTCGCCAAAACAGGACTCGATCTGCGGTCGAAGTTATGTGAGGGGGATGAAATAAAGTTTTCTGAGATTAAACAAATATGCAAAAAACGCATGCCAGATCTTTCAGATAAATACCAAGGCATCGTAAGTGCTGCTGCTGATATTTGCCTGAAAAGCGTTGACGTTATTACAAATCCTTACCGCCCGAAAGAATTAGCCGCACATCTTACTAAGCAATATATTTGTCAGCATCCTGCTCAATTCAGCGACGAAGAACTCGGCCAGATAAATTCGTTTCTGCCATCTGTGCTTGAATATGCGATTTGTGAGCTTAATGAACGAATATCCCGTAATCCTTCCTTCCTATCCGAGTGGAGAACTGCAACAAATTCCAAAATTCATGATATCGAGACTCACCAAAAAGAGCAAGATAAAATAATCTCATCTCACGAATCCCGTATGACTAAATATGAACAACAGCCCGGTAGTGTGTATGAATACCATAGCGAGTATCTACGGAAATGGGATGATACACTTTTCCTTGATTCTGAGAAAAAGTTGAAGGATGTATATCTTTTACCTGATTATCAATATTATGACTATGGGGACTCCGATGAATCCGCCGACGAGTGTGGGGCTGTCACGCCTGATGACTCAGTACGTTGTCGTGATCTGGCAAATCAATTACAAAGAGTGGTTACACAATCAAATGATCCTGAAAAAAGGATGCTTGTCATCCTCGGCCATCCCGGTGCCGGCAAGAGTACTCTAATTACCTACCTTTTGAATAATTGTGATTACTTGTCAAATCGCCAGATAAGAGTGTACCGCTTCTCAAGCTTTGAAAAAGTCGATTGGAATGGGAAATCTGAAAACATCCCTCTGCATATGTTATGTGAGATGGGGTTAAACAAAGAACATCTTAGTAATTCACTCCTTATTTTAGACGGGCTTGATGAGGCAACCATGCGCAGCGGGCATGTGGAGCTTTTGAATGAGATTTACCAGCAATGGGCTAAGGCAAGAGAAATTATCGATTTCAGTCTGATTATTACCTGTAGACGCAATCGCATTGACTCACTCGACGACCTGCAAATGCGATATATACTTCTTTGTCCGTTCGATGCATCTCAGATTGAAACTTTTGCAAGTAAATACTGGGAGAAGCCTATATCTGGATTTTGTGAGAATGAGCTAAAAATTCTAAATCGGATTAATAGCGACTCGGGGCATCTCTTCCATGCAATGGGAATTCCTCTGATTCTGTACATGACCTTAGCTCTTAAAATCAATTTATCAAGAGAAACAGGACTATGCGACATCTACAACGAAATATTTTCTGTTGAAGATAACCGAACCAGCATATATTATCGACGCTATGACAGGCCTCATCAAATAACCTGTAATGAGGCCGCTCAAATACATTGCTTTTCAAAAAAAATTGCCCAGTTAATTTGGGAGTTCAATCCATCCGAAGGCACAGTAGATTGCGAAAGATATGAACCTATTGCAAATAAAATTGTGGAGCAAAATGGGACTACAGGACTTCGCGATCTTTTAATTGGACAATATTTTATGGAGGGGAAGAATGGAACTCAACTGCTATTTGTTCATCGATCAATGTATGAATACTTTATTGCATTATCATTTTATGACCATATTGCGCGCTTAGTTAGCTCCGGTTTTACGCCCAAGGAGTTGTATCAAGAGGTATCTTTTGATGGAGGTCCCAATAAACTTACACAGTTCACTAATCTGTTAGGAATGCAAAACTTGTCCTCTTTTCCTGACATACAAGGACATTTGTCCCAAATGCTCAAGAAATCTCCTTTGGGAACTTTAGGTTGGTGGCATGAGTTTTTCTCGCAATTTCTTAACTTTGGCTTGGCAAATGCTGCTTGGGGTCGAAGCAAATCAGGAGTAAGCGGATTAAGCGAAGAACTCACTCGCTTTTATAACTTGCTATGGTTGGTTAAGGAACAACTTAGTAGTTTGGGAGAATCTGCGCCGTTTGCCCTATGTAAAAACCTTGAAAAATCAATATATTTTAGAATTCCATATGATTCGCAAAAAGATCTGCAGGATTTGATTTTAGATGGAATCAAACTGCCTTGTCAAAATTTTTGTGGAGCACGGCTACGCAGATTGCATATGGCAGAGTCCATATTATCTTATGCTGACTTCTCTGAGGCCTCCTTGAATTTTGCAAACTTTCGTTCTTCCAAAATGGAACAATGCGATTTTTCAAGGGCCGACCTCACGGGGGCTGATTTATCGCTTGCCAATTTAGAGCACTCACAGTTCGATAGTGCAATACTATCACATACAAACTTTCGAGGCGCAAATTTAACAGGGGCACATTTTTCTTATGCGAATTTATCACACGCCGACTTCTCTGAGGCAATACTAGATGGCGCAATCTTCACAAATGCAACCATTGAAAATGCCATTTTTGATAAAGCAAGTATGCAACGAGTAAATCTAAATCATCAATCAATCAAATCTACATCTTTTAAATCAGCCATACTCACAGAATCCTCACTCGAGGGCATCCACGTTTCAGATAATACTTCTATGCAAAATGCGATTATGACATCTTGCAACCTATCTTACTCCGACTTTGAAAAAATCAATCTCGCATTTGTTACGTTTGAAAATGCGCAAATCCTTTCAGCCTACTTATGCGGTTGCAATTTACAAGGAGCTAATTTGAGCCAAGCTGATTTAAGTGATTCTCATCTCCGCCATGCAGACCTAAACAATTCCATCTTGAGAAAAGCCATACTCGACAATGCTGACATTTCCGGAGCTGATCTGACTAATGCTGATTTGCGAGGTGCTTATCTAACGCATACAACTCTTTACCATGCAAATCTATATAAAGTAAAAGCTGATCAGCATATGTTTAATAGCGCCATTTTTGATTCTGACGACTGGACACACTGGGAAATTGAATACCCAAACATCACAAATTCGAATGAAGCTTCCCAAGTCGAAAACACCTCTATTTTGGCCGATTTGGATTGGATTCCCGGAGATGATGGAAGCCGAATTAATTGGTGTGAGTTAAAAATATACGAAAAACTCTGTACAGATTTTGAAGAATCAGACGAACCTTACGAATAGTTGTGATTTTGATTTATCTTTGCCCTATGGAATAGGTTCAGCCTATCAGCAACTATATATATCAGCGCATCTGTAAAAAGTCTATAATCTAAATGTTTTGCCTCGGCAAAAGCATGACAACTTACTTGTGGCCAGAGAACATACTACCTTTTACGTCAAATGAATTGATTAGCCCTAAAAAATTTGATTTACAGGCTGCCTAAGAGGATTCTAAGCTGAAACTACTCCTGTTCTACTTCTAACAGAAAGGCTTGACATGCTCGCCGCAGTCCCTGTACTTGTAAAATCGCGTTCTACTGCATAACATACAATCAAAACTGCATCTGCAAAAAGTGGGGCACAGACAGTCTTTTGTTGGCTGTCTGTGCCCCACTTTTTTGCTTATCTGAAAATGGTCGGACAGAATGGGTGAGCCATGGTGTATAGCGTAACTCTAATAGGTGGACGAAAAAACCGATGCAGTACTCACTATGATCAGTACTGCATCGGTTTTTGCTACCGTTAGATTGTGTATATATTGGATGAGAAAACGCTAAGTGGCACTATCTTGCTACGTTGCTTTTTTTGTCGCTGTAGAAAAGAGCTTTTCGTCGTATCCTGTACTATCGCCAGCATAGCAATATGCAAGAGCGTGGTAACTATATCCTGCGGTGCCATAATATGTAAATAAATCTTGATAATAGTGCTTACCCGAACTCATCATAATCGGATAATCTTCATAACGGTATGTTCGGACTAAGTTGAAATTTTTCCCATCGCTTGACTCGTAAAGATATATCTTTGTGGCTCCAATCTTCGTCATAGTATGAAGTGCGTCCACATCGACGGTAATTACAACCTTGCCGCTACCTACGGGGGTAAGGTAAACTCCGTAGGCATCCAAATATTTACTTGACCGCGTAGTTGCTGCGGAGGCATAGCTACACAACATGCAACTCAATATTGTAACTATAATTGCTGTCTGGAAAATCCTAATTTTAGGAGCTTTCATATTCATCCGTCCTTATAGATAGAATCTACAATCGCAATTGCTTCTTCCTCGGAAAAGTCTCCACATACTCTGCATTCAAAAGTTCCATTTGCCCAAATTATTTTAGTCTGACCCTCGTCTTGCAAAATATAATATTTAATTCCGTGAGAATCATACTCTCGCTGTAAAGCGTCGTTCTTTTCTGCCATTTGTTGATCAGCTCGGGCAGTCTCTTTCAGTCGAAGGCTTAGTTCTCCATTATCTGAATGGGCATCTGCATAAACACAGATTCCCGAAACTTGGCGTTCGATACTGATATCATCCATGTTGTATCGCTTTGGCAGATACTTAGGGACAAGCGGAACGGTAACCCCTAATGCATCAACGGCCTCCTGGAGAGAGGCATACGTTTTTGTTTCGCCAATTTCAAGCGGGTATTTTGTAATTTCAGCATAAGGAGTCCCTGATTGGTCGAGTTGGAATATCTCGCTTGTCCATCTGGCGATTGTAGAAAACAAATCTATCCCGCATGCCTCTGCGGTCAGAGAACCTACGATACATAAAACGGCAAAAGAAGCAGCGATTTTAGTAGCGATTCGCTTTGATTTCGATCGCTTTTGGTGGGATTTTGAGAGTTCATTTGTCAGCAGATCATGGCGGGCATGAAACTTCGCCAGCGAGTCCTCGGCAGATACCCCAAATGGTATAGGGTCTTTTTCGTCCAATGCGTCGAGATACGCATTGATCTTGTCAAGGTCAACATTGCCGTCAGCAGCATCGTCTGTCAGTACGGCCAACTCGTCGACCAGGGTATCCACATCTGCTTCCTCAAGATGCTTGAAAATTTGGACGTCATTATGGCTGACCCCACCCTGTGAGCAACGATCACGCCCCCGAAACATCTTTAACACACCTTCACCTCCTATTAAGTGCCGTGTTTGTACATTGGCAAAATGTTGCATATATCAAAGAATTTTTTCTTTTTCGTAGAGATTCAGTAAATGTGCCTTTGCACGCATAAGTCGTGAGCGGCAACTAACCTCTTTGATTTTAAGGACGTCTGCTATCTCTGAATACGAGAGCCTCTCCTCAAAGCGCAGAAGAAGTATCTTCTGCTCCTGTGGAGACAGGCCTTTAGGAAGGACTTCGCGGAGACGCATTCCAACCCCATCTGTGCTCAGTGTGCTCTCGGGCAGAACATCTATAGGCAATTCGTTATGCCAACTTAATCTGGCGTAGTTTCGAACTAGATTCGCCAAGATGCGAGTAATATATGCTTCGGGATTGTCAATGACCATAGTTATTGATTTTTGCAAATAAATCAGAAACGCTTCGTCTACCAAATCTTCGGAATCATAACGATTTCGAGTAAGACGGTAGGCCAAGCGCCATAATTTAGGGCTGTATTCTAGATAAAAGCTGTCAAAGTCACTGTGGGCGTATTTATTCTCCACGATGCACCACCTCCCTTAACGCCTTGTTGGTCTCTTCTTGTCCTTCATTTCTTTCAGATTCGTCCTCCAAGTCGTCTTCTGAAAATTCAATAATTTCAGGAACATCCAAGAACTCAACAATCGTCATGTTAAATGCTGTGGCGATACGGATAAGTGTTTTTAAGTTAGGCGAATCCGACTTTCCGCGAAGTAAGCTGTTCACGGTGGAATAGGGGAGTCCGCTCATTGTAGCCACTTTGTTGACTGATAGCTTTCTAGACTTGCGTAGTTGATTGATGCGAGCAGCGATCAGATTGGTCAGTGTAATACGAACTCCTCCTTCCTGATTAGTTTAATCGCATCAATTCTACCAATAGTTTGCCCTGTAATTGACGATAAAACGCTAACTTTTGAAAATTTGGTGTTGTTTCGCTAATTAATATATAATGAGAGTGTGTATTCATTCTTATCAGCAAAACGGCCCTGTCGGGGTTGCGTCGCAACCTGTCAGGGCCGTTTTTAAAAATGGACTGGTAAATCATATAAAGATTCATTCGCGATTTTGGACATTGTGCTTTTTTTTGGAGCTGAATCGACGACTTGCAACATTTTCCTTTCTTGGAAACATATCATATACGGAAGAATCTAGCATGACTTAGAAATAACATCTACTATCAAAGTAAGTCATAATAAGGAGGGCGTGGGTATATGGGTAAAATCAGATGGCTGCATATTTCGGATCTTCACTATGACCGCGAGATGATGGGCGACTGGCCAGCGGGGCAGAATGGATTTCCTGTTACGGGTATTGATTTCATTGTTTTTACGGGAGATATGCATACTTACGGAAGAGATTACAACGAAGGAAAACGGTTTTTAACAGAGTTAGCTAAACACTATAATTTGAACCCTAGCGAGGATATTTTCATTGTCCCCGGCAATCATGATGTTGACCCATACCGAGTTTCGACTAAAGGGATTAGCGCGGTAAAATTGGAAAGGGGTAGAAGGGCTGCTGAGAGAAACGCAAAAAAGGCAACTCAGGTGGTGAGCAAAAGTTTTGATGACTTTGCGATAGATCGCCTCAAACACCTGCGAAATGCTCCGAGTGATGTTTTGAATGCTGACGGCAGCCATCTGTCGCACCGTTTTTCTGAGTATTGCGAAGCTGTTGAGTCAATCTGCGGTCCTGCGCCATTTTCAAGAGACAGAGATCCCTTTGCATATGCAGGTGCTTTTTGCAGAAAATGGAAGAACAGAATCAATCTGATTCATGTGAATTCCGCCCTGCTTAGTTGTTCTGATACCTATCGTGCACAAATACTTGACATCTGTGCGATCAATGATCTGAGCTACAATCCTGCCTTTAATCGCGCACTTCCTACCATAATCTTAGCCCATCACAATTACGCTGAGCTGGCCGCTATCCAACGCGAAGCGTTAAAGCCAATTCTTGCTGGCCTGAATGTTCGTGCCTATCTGAATGGGGACTGTCATCAGCGCGGTGAGGACAATATCCTGCTGGACGGTGGGCGTGCTATCCCTTGCTTTACAGCGCCAAGCATTTATAAAGCCCAAGGAGATGACGCAGCCAGTATTGGCTTCTACCTTTATGAAATGGATACTGACAGCCCGCAATGGCGTGTAAATGTAACATCCTATCGTTGGATAGAATGGCGTTGGGAAATCGCTCCTTGCCGTGCAATCCCTGCCTTTAATATGCGGGATATTGGCGCCGGACTTCATGAAAGATACGCTCGGGATGTCAAGAAGCTATCTCTTGACATTCTCCCAGGGATCACATACCAGTCGCCGGATGGTACCGTCACCAATGAGTATAAAAACCGCGGAGATACAGCTCCGTCGCCGATGCTCCAGCTTTTAGAAGAGCATCGAGACGTGCGGCATTTTCAACTGGTTGGGAAGGGCGGTTCGTCCTGTGGTGGAGTCGGAAAAACAAGTACATTGCTGAATCTCGCTTTTTCTTTGACCTCATCATCCAACGCTCCCGATATTGCTCCGCTCTATATTCAGCTGAGACGAATTTACGGAATAAACAGCAAGTCAAAGAACAACGAGAATCGCATTCTCCACTATATGCGTGAGGAATATAAGCTCACAGAGGCTGATCGCAACGCTTCCTTTATATTCCTGCTGGATGGTTTCAATGAGATCCCGACCACAACGATGCAAATCCGATGCCTTAGGGATATCCTTGACATTTCAGATAAGAAATACCCGGAGGCAGCCATTATCCTCAGCAATCGTGATCCGCTGGATACCTACATGGATCTGCTGGAATATGAAAACGGTTTTGACGCTGACCAGATTGATAGATTAAAGTTCTATTTCCACAACTGCTACATCAAGGAACTGTCGCAGGAACAGATTGATGACTATTTTGAGCCAAATCAGCGCTGTTTGGTTCCTGCTGCTCGTAATATTCTGGATACTCCCTTCTATTTGGTGCTTTATCGCCAGGCTATGCAGCCGTCCGGCAAGGATGCAGGAAGATGGATCACAGATGCTTTTCAGGACCACCTGAATAATGGTACTCCAGAGAAAACCACATTGATGCTCCAAATGCTGTTGCGTGAGATTGACAATCTAAGAAGCGATATTACCTCTGCCGAGCGTGAGTTGCGCGGCTTTATCCTGACAAAAGTACTACCGTATCTGGGGTATCAAATGGCGCTCAGTTCCCGTTTAGATTCCGCGCTTACACCCATAAAGAGCCCTAACTTCTTCAGGCGTGATGCCTATGCCCGCACATATGCGTGCCTTTCTGCATATCTGCCGACCATAGACATTTGGAATGAATATAAGAATCAGAACCCTGAGACGCTGGAAAAACCTTGGAACACTCTGCGAAAACTCTATCAGGATAGTAATCCTGATATTTCTGATTTGACAGCAGCTATTCCCTATACTGTTTTCCCATCCGGCCTGCTCTGTCATCACGGAAGAAATATCAGCTTCTGTCACGATAACTATAGAGATTTCTTTGCTGCGTTTCATATTGCAAACGTGGTCTATGGCCTCTGCAACGGAATCAATCTTGCTGCGCTGTCCCCTGATGCGCAGGAGGTATTTCTGTTACAGCTCGAAACTCTTGATAACAGCATTCTCTTTGATGCTATTTCGATCTTACGGCAATACTTTGGCCTCTCTATCTATGATATCAGCGCGCAAGACACCACCGACCTCTCTGACACCTGCGCACAGATTGCTTTGCCGGCCATCTTGATTCGCCTTCTTGATGCCGTCATCCGTCGCGGTGAGCTTTCTAAGAACGAGTACTCCCAATTATGTCAGCTTAGATCAACACTCTGCGAAAGGTTTGTGCTGTCTTTTAAGGCACTGGATGAGAGTGATCCGCTGCAGACAAAATACTGTCTCTTTTTCTCGCTTGCGCTATCAATGCTGGCGAGGGACTATCGAACGGGGGTTGCGGGGACAAGAGATCTGGTCAAATGTGTCGGGTATGCCCAACAGTGTATCAACGGCGAAAAGAAATTAAATATTCCAAAAGCGGACGGCTACCTTCAGGTGGCCTTATGTCTCAACGCCCGTATGGAAGATCTGCTCAACGTGACGGATACCAAGATGAACGGTACGCTGCCTTTTTCCTCTCAGCTGGCTGATGCAGTTCGAGAGGCTGTCAGGGATTATCACGAGGGATCGATGTACAAACGGGATGAAGCTGTTCGTACTTTTAGGAGAAATTTATTCCCTCGATGGAAGCCCAGCTTGGGCAATGTTCTGGCGTGCTGCGACATTTTTCAGATTATTCTTGAAGCGGCGTATGAAAAATATGTCTCCGCCGCTAATCAGAACAATCAGAACTATCAAGAGATCGCCCGCCTTGGTTATGTCAGCAAGGCATACCTTGTTTTGGCTGCGATTGGGACAAGCGGTGGTGCGTTGAATCTGCTGGCACAGATGTTGATCAATCAGGCAAATCAGTATGAATCTGACCCAAGGATTCCTTTTTTTAGGAGTCATCCTGATATCGGCGCCTTTGTCCAGCAACATGCCGCATCTTATGGTTGGCATTTGAACGACAACTATGCGCTTGCCTACCGTGTGCTTCAAAGCGTATGCGGCATTCAGCGCGGCAGCCAGCCGTATTCTCACATGAAGAAGGCTGAGCTTGTGCTCAAGGGCTACGTCTCCGAATCGAGCAGCACACAGTTGACCTCACTTAACATTGCCATCAACGGCGGGCTGGCGATGGGACATTACTGGAAGGGGCGTCTTCTGCTGGAACAGGCAAAACAGGAACATGACCGCTGCAATGACTATAAAGATGCGGCCATTGCCAGCTTCTGTGCAACAAATGTGACAGAGCGCTTTGATCACTTGCCTGAAAATGCTGACGAGGACGCTGCTCCCCAATTGTCGCCTCCGCAATGGCTCTCTGCCATCGAGCTTTTACGGTATCCTGACAGAGTGGATTTTCGTGTTGATCGTAGGATGGTATTTCAAGCGATTCATCAAAAGCTTGCCCAGCAGGTTGAAGAGGTGCAGAGCGACAGTATCCAGATACATAACGAGCGCTATCGCCTGACAAAAAAGGATATCAGAAGCAATCTGGAGCGTTGCTTGGATATGGTGAAAGCGCAGTTCCCTGACAAGGTGCCCTTGATCCAAGAAATGATTCGATCAATAAGATAGGCATAGCAACCATGCGGTTTCGATAATTCTATCTGCTTTTGTCGACCTGTTATCGATCAAGAATAAGCAAAGAGGCGCCGGGAGTATACCGCTCCCGGCGCCTCTTTGCTTATTCTATGCAACGGAGGTTCAGAGTTTTTCGGGCATTTGCTTTAACCGACCCACCCATGTATTCCGCCAAGCCTTTGTTTTTTCTGATTTAGGCCATTTTACTAACATTTCTTCCAGTATTTGAATCTGTCGCTGCGCTAAAATGAAGGCGTTGCGCGAGCGATGATAATCGTAGTTTTGCAATTCTGGCTCTGTGGCGTCCTCAAATGTGTTCCAATCTAAAATATCCTTGAAAATGTGATTTTCTGCATTTTCACCGTATAGCGCATCTACGCAGTTCAAATAGAGTGCTATTGACCTAGGAATATCCGAGGCGGTTTGGCAGTCTTGAATTTCTCGTTTTAAGATTCGTTCTGCCCTTGCCAGCAATTGCTTCTGCGGATGAGAGTTTTCCATTCTTTCAGCAAGTGTCATAAGAAGAGTTGCTCGTGATACGGCATTGCTATCATGCAGCCAATCTAACGCGGTATTTATTACCTCACCGCTGCACGCAGGAAGGTCGGATGCTAATTTGGACAGCAGTACATCTTGAATTGCCTGCCACTGCGCCTCTGATTCTAACCGCCGTGTCCTAACGTGAAATACAACGTTAGATAGCACGATAGCTTCCTGTAAAGCTCTCACATCCGGTTCGAAGCGATTCCAAATCTCTCTGGCAACTTCAAACTGTGACCTTTCGTCGCGAATAGCATTAAAAAGCCATTCTGCACTCAATAAGCGGACATATAGCAGTTCCGAGCAAGCTGCTGCACAATATAGTTCTCTATCGAGTGGCGAGATTGCCATTTGAAAGGCCAGTGTATCAAACATCATTGGAGAACGCAGCTGACTTAGCAGCGTCAGGAATCCTGTAATATCTAATTTGAGCGCCATATGGTATCCGCAGGTTAACCATGTGAGTCCGCGTAAATGGATATGTCCTGCCTGATCAATCAGCAAGTGGTACCCCTGTGGGCTTGGCCGGGCTTTTCCGTTTAGTAGTGCCCACAGTGTATATTCTGGAGAAGATGCTCCACACTTCCGATAATCACACTGCTGCTCAGCAGCCTTTGCCAAATTTGGAAACTCTGATAAGAACAGAGCCTTAACTCCACCCGCGGATTGAAGCATTTCCGTTAGCAGTTCCACTTGGCTCGTGCAGATATTGCTCAGCGCATAACAGAACATTTTACATGCATCTATTCGATCACTTTGTGCTCGCTCTGCTACGGCCGTAAGGACTGTAGAGAAATCATCTTTGCAAATACATATCTGCTTTGACGATTCATCATACCACTGCCGCAAATACCTTTCCGCTGCTGACTCTGCTGAAGTTTCGCTTTGAACCTGACACCGGTATGTCTCAGAGCAAAAAAGGACCTCATTTGAGATTCTCAATGCTCTTGGCTTCTGCTGTTGGATATCGGAATCAGAGAGACTATTCAGGTACTCACAAACTTCCATGCATACCCGATGCTCCAGCGGAGCTATGACAAGCGGAAACTTTTGCGCCATAGAGTTGAGAGAATTACTCAGAAGGAATCCATCGATCGTACCGTCCTTGTGATACCGAATTAGATATCGGTCGTGAAAGACGCCTTTTTCACCACGTGTCAGATTTCTTACCACCAGATTGTTGTGGAGAAGGGGTGCTGTCCGCTGTAAAAAAGCGCGAGTTTCCTCGCAAACATTACTTTTTTGATTTGTGTCCGGATCAAGCGAGCCAAGCGAGGTAATGATCTCCAGTTCAAGGTCTGTTCGTTGTATTCTTGTCAACAGCTTTTCTGCTGCCCGTGCAGAGAAGTATGGATCAGCAATTACCGCCTTGCAAACAGAGGATTGCTCAATATATGCTCTTACCTGCAAAAAGCTATCGATCTCTCCGGTTGTGGGGGTGTTAGAAATGAATGCCCCAGTTTCTTTTTTTTCCTGATAATCTTTAAAAAGAGAGTAGCCGTTCTCCATCGCCTCATCTAACACGGACTCATGTTCGCTGCGGATGCTGATTGCACGATCCGTGGTGATACGTTGGACTTTCATGAGTTGAGTTCGAATCAGTTCGCTGCTCTTTGCTGCAGAATGTAATAATTTATTTGTCCAAGAGTCTCCAATTTGATATGGAGTACCGCCCCAACTTGAGATGATGGAGAGTCCCATCATCAGCGCAATGCTTTGGGAGACGATTAGCTTTCCTGTGGCGGCATTCCATGCGTGGACCACAACCGATGTCATTGGCTCACTAGCCTCGAAGTAGATTTCCTTTTTATTTGCAGGCCATACTTGTGTCTGATTACAGATCACACAGTCTTTATACTTTCCGATACAGTTAACAATGATATCTTCTGCAAGATCTTTGCGCTTGCGAATCGTTGTAACCCGCAGGCCTTGATCCTTGTGGATATCTATTTCAAAACTGCTATTCTCAGGGGTACGATAATACACTTCGTAGTTGCCAAAACGGCGTCCATCCATGCAGAAGTCGATTCCACAGTTGTATTTTGCCCATTCAAGAAGTTCAAGTGTCTGCTCATAGCGCGTTCTGCCATCTGCGCTGAATTCATTTTGTATCTCACTCAACAGAGAAAGTTTTTCTCTGTTCCAAAATTCAGAGAGATAACAGAATTCGGATATGGGCACAGTCTGCCGTTCTTCATCATCGGAATATAGGATCTGCTCTCTTTTATACAACTGCGGCGATTTGAGAGTTACCCTTTCGCATAACATGATTGGTTCGGTACCCGTCAGGCTTATCAAAAAAATATCTGCTTCGCTTGGCGATAGGATCGCCTTTGCAATCAGTTTTTGCCCTTTCTTGTCCGCAGAAAGGGCCTTCCACGGATATGAGGATTGCTCGGTTTCACTGCTGAACCCATAGAGAAGTCTGTATTGTGTATCTACCTTAAAAAGTAATAACTTGACAAACCTCTTCCGCATTTTGCATCTCCTTCGTCAATGTTGAGCAGGCCTTTCAAAGTGCGCTGCTATTTTACCGCTATGATCTGGTATCATTATAGCAAGTATACCCCTCCACTATCGATGCTCGCAATATTAGAATCCAGCAATCTGCGAGATTCCAATATGCAAGCGTTTTATAGTAGACAATATGCAACGTTTTTCGACGCGTAACACACAATAAATGCGGGAAGTCGTTTCACGGCTGCAATTCAAAACGGAGGGACTTTTATGAAAATCAAAAACGTGGCTATCAAAAACTTTAGAGGTTACAGCGATGAGATTAATAGCGACTTTGAAGATTTAACAGCATTCGTTGGGAAAAATGATATTGGAAAGTCAACTATTTTAGAGGCGCTTGACATTTTCTTTAACGACGGGAAAGGAGCAACAAAACTGGACAAGGCGGATCTGAATGTTGAAAGTAAAGCGCGTCAGGAAACAGACATCTCAATCCGGGTCTGCTTTACAGATCTTCCTGAAAAGATTGTTATCGACGCAACAAATGAGACATCGCTTAGCGCAGAGTATCTGCTTAATTCGGACGGTTTGCTTGAAGTTGTCAAACGTTATCCTAATGCAGGTACAGCAAAAGTTTTTATTTGTGCAATGCATCCGACGAATCCGGAATGTGCAGACCTCCTTTCTAAAAAGGATAGTGACCTTAGAAAAATAATTGAGACGAGAGGTATCCCGTGCGGAGATAAGACGAGAAACTCTGCAATGCGAACAGCAATTTGGAGCTATTACGGTGATGATTTGCAGGTCAATTCAGTCGAGCTTGATGTAACTAAAGGTGATGCCAAACCCATTTGGGAGAAGCTCCAAAAGTACCTTCCGGTTTACTCCTTATTTCAAGCCGACCGAAAGAACAGTGATAGTGACAGCGAAGTTCAAGATCCTTTGCATGCGGCCGTAAAAGAGATATTGCAAGATGAAGATATCAGCCAAACCTTAGATCATGTCGCAGAAATTGTAGAAGGAAAGCTGCAAGAGGTTGCGACGCGTACTCTTGAAAAGCTGCGAGAGATGAGTCCTGATATAGCCAATACATTGAGTCCTGTCATTCCACCTGCTTCGAGCCTGAAATGGGCAGATGTGTTCAAATCGGTCACTATTTCCGGAGATGAGAGCATTCCTATTAACAAACGTGGTAGCGGATCTAAGCGACTGATATTGCTTAATTTCTTTCGTGCAGAAGTTGAGCGTCGCAAGGATGAAGCAAATGCTCCCGGCATTATTTACGCCATTGAGGAGCCGGAGACGTCACAGCATTCAGAAAACCAGAAAAAACTTATCAATGCATTGATCGCACTCTCCGCTGAAAGCAATGTTCAAGTAATTATCACTACTCATAGCGCGGTACTTGTTAATGCGCTCGACTTCAAAAATATCCGACTGATTTGTGCGGATGGATCTCGAAAATGCGTTGAGGCCGCACGCTCGGGACAGTTACCTTTTTCTTCGCTTAATGAAGTCAATTATCTTGCATTTTCCGAGATATCCGAAGGGTATCATGACGAATTATATGGCTATCTCAAAGAACAGGGATGGCTTAACGAGTATAAGCAAGGTAAGGCAACCGTTTCTTATAAGAGGCTCAACACCGATGGCACAACGCAGGAGCAGCAGATATGCATGACAGAATACATTCGACACCAAATTCATCATCCTGAAAACAAATATAATGCGCGCTTTAATGATTTGCAGCTCCGAAGGTCTATTGAAGATATGCGAGCTTTTGTTACTTCTAAAGCCCAAACTTCGGGAACCACTTAAATTCTTCCATAAAGGTGAGAATTCTGATCCGAACAGGGATTGCCTTTCAGAAAATTAAAGCACTATTTGTCTTTGACGGAGCGGATGAATTGAAAAACGCAAGGGATAGAATCGTTGGTAAATGAAAAATAATTTATAATCGCTGGACACATTCTGAAAACACATATAATACGAGATTTAATGATTCGCAACTCCGAAAGTCTATTGAAGACATGCGAGCTTTCATTACTTCTAAAGTCCAAGCATTAAAAACCATCTGAATTTTCCTTTAAAAATGAGAGTTCTAAACTTGCCTTTCAAAAAAATAAAGCATCATTTGCCTTTGTTAGGGCAGATTGATTGAGAAAAACGCAAGGATTAAAAATCGCTTGGTAATAGAGATTTATGCTGAACGAACTCTAACAATCCCTTATCATGTGACAAGTGCATTCCGGTTTTAGTCAGGCTGATGAAAATCAATTCATAATCACTGGACACATTTTTGGCACCTTGATATAATACGAATATAATAAGTAGGAGTTAGGGCTATGCTGATTTATCTTCAAGTAATCGAAACAGAGGAAGACAAAAACAAGTTTGAAGACATATACCAGAAATATCGTGGCCTTATGTATTATGTCGCTTACAAGCGCTTACATCATGAACAAGACGCAGAGGACGCAGTACATCATGCATTTATGAAAATAGCTGAAAATATTACGGCTATTGATCCAGTGAGTCCAAAAACAAAGCAGTTCGTCGTAACTATAGTTGATAACAGAGTAACTGATATGCTGCGAATGAATGGCCGGCATCCCGCCGCAGAATACAACGATGAAATTCTTAGCGGCCTGAGTTCCAAACTTCACACAGATGATTTGCTTACAGAAGCTATCCTCAAGCTTCCGGAGCAACAGCGTCATGTTATCTGGCTGAAGTACTATCACGGTTACAGTTTACGGGAAATTTCAAAGATGCTAGGCATTACATTATCTTGGGCACAGAAAATTGATCAGAGAGCAAAAAAGCAACTTGAGATACTATACAAAGAAGGAGGCGGTGAATTTTGATCACGGATGCGCAGCTACGCAAAGCTGCTGAAAAATCCAGCGACTTATATCTGCGTTACGTAGAACATAAAAAGAATCCCATATGCTTTCATCGGTACTATATGAAATGCATCCATCTTGAAACTTAATAGAAGCTATGAGTTTACTGTTTGCCAATGACAAGTCCTGGACTGGAGGAAATTTAAGACCCGTTGATTGATCTCTTAAAATTGATTCAACCATATCGGATATTACGATACTTCGATTTTCGGGATTATCCAAGAAAGTTATCTTTTTTTGCGTTTCATTGACCGTTGCAGAAAAATATCCTCTTGAATAACTAATATACGCACTACAAATCGGCGAGTATGGCTTTGCTTGCAACTCCAGTAGCTGTGCAGCTTCTAAATATCGCTCAAATATGATTTTCATTTCCAAAGTATCTGTGTCTTTATGCGAACAGTCCTGGAATATCCATTGAATTAGAACATTTAATGAATCTAGCTGCTCTCGGATTAGCATTGAATACTCCAAGCTATCACCGATTAGTGCAAGATTTGTTGTGCCACCCAAGCGGCAAGCATCCTCAAAGACGGTTAGTGCATTATATAATGCTGTTTTTCTATTCAGAGAAAAAATGCCTTTGCTAAAATATGAATTATTTGTCCAAAATCAATTTATTTCATCGTATAAATAGGAAAATGAGTAAAGAAGGTGATAACAATGGGCTAATTATTTATTAACGGCCAATACCAATTCACTCTGTCGTATATTTCAATAGATTTGGAGGATAAAATGAGACAGTATAAATGGAAAAAGAGTTTATGCATGTTTTTGGCGTTGTTGATGCTTTTTAGCACTTTTTCAACACCTCAGGCAACCTTTTCTGCCGATAATGTGGATGTAATCGAAAACGCTGTCGAAGAATATGTGAAATCATGGTTTTTTGAAAATTTCTCAGAACATTATATCTTGTCAGATTATTCTTCATCTGTCTCAGAACTCACAATTACTGGGGATGAAATCTTAGCAACAGTGCCTTTGGGGGCTTATACTACCTTAAAATATACAAGTGTTGATTCTTTGCCATACATGTTAGGAATTAAGGAAAAACTAAATATATCTTCTCTTGCTGAGATCGTCCCTGCAGACTTTGCGCAAAAATATGGTAAGGCGGCTGTTGCTGAACTTCGTAAATCTGTTGACTATGGAGTTGAGACAAGCAGTTCGTCTGCAGTAGCAAGCAAACTTTCGATGGACAGCAAAGGAAATAATGCGCTTACTACAAAGAGAGCAGTCGATACTTTGAAGAATTCGATGCATATTACTTCAGCCCAGGCGGAAGATATCATCTCTTTGGTAGCAAATAATTTCGTTGACGCAGCTGAGTGTATTGGAGTACCGACGTTATTAACACTCGAGATTTCCTTTGCAGCGAAGTACAATAGCGACGGAACATTTAGCAATGTCACAATTGAGCAACGTCATGGGGATTACGCTGTTGAATCAGAGAGTGAAATCAAGCCGCTTTCCTTTGAGGACTTGAAGAAATCTGCGGAGGAAGAAATTGATGTTTGTTTGGCATCTGATTTGAGTTCCTTGCAGGCGGTAGTTCCTCTTGCCGCAGCTGATAATTATAATCGCGTAGCTGCGAGAGATTACGCATGGCAACACACGGCCCCTGGCTATGGCTATCATCAGAACGATCCTGATCTTGGCGGCTATACACCTTCGACAACATGCGGGCATACATTCTATGACAAGAATGGCAACAAAACGTATGTTTATGTGGACCGCAGTTTTTGGAACACCACAGATTATCCGTCGTGTATGGCGCTTGGCCATTGCCATAATGATTGCGCTTGCTTTGTGTCTCAATGCATGGTAGCCGGCGGAATCTTACCTACAAGTGATTGGTATTATGGATCACTCACATGGGTAAGTGCGTCTAGGTTAATCGATTTTATTACGAGTAATGAGGTCGGCGGATATGCTGTGACATATAAGACTTGTAATGCTGGCAATATTGTTTACTGGGAAGGACATATTACGCTCTGCACTTTGAATGATACTGTCTCGCATCGATATACTGGACACACGAATGATCGTAATAACTCAAAATTCAGCTCAGCAGATGCATATTACGCTATTAATTTAGCGTGACGTGAATATCTTGGAGGAGAACTCCGTGAATAGAAAATGCTTTTTTGCTTTGATGTTACTTTGGCTAATTTCAATGGTTAGTGGATGCTTTAATAAGCAAGGAAACGCTGCATTTGAACCTCAAGAGACTGTTTTCACCAATGGTGCATTTTCCCTTGCGTTGCCTTGTGAGTTGTCTAATCAAGTAATCGTTAATCCGTCGGAAAGTTTTTACATCACCGATCAGACTGTTTTTTCAGTATTCCATGCTGATACTTTTGCGGCGGAAAATCTAGGATGGATTTTTTCAATCTGTAGATATACTGAAAGCGAGTACTGCGAGGAATACTTGCAGAGCGAAAGTCGTCAATATGTGTTTGCAAGAGATGAATGGGGATATTACTGCGTCCTCTTTCCAAGTGATGTACAGTCTTTAGATCCTACGGTAAATAGCTTTATGGAAAACGTCCGCCAAAATGAACTGGACGGCATCTTGGATGATTTTATTTCCAGAAATGCTCTTGAAGAATACGGTGAGAAATCCTTGGGGGCTTACGAAGAAATCGAATCGAACGAGGAAGAAAAACCAAATACGACTATGATTCCCAATTTTTCCGTGCTTGTTTGCGACCAACCAACATGGGCTGGTATCTGTGATTGGTTTTATTCCAATTCGATGCATCAAAAGACTATGCTTCTAAGTGATTTTTGTAACCGTGCGCCTCTGGAGGAGTGTATTACATCTCTTTTAACTAATAGTAGTGACGTCATTTTAATTCCCTGCAATGATGAAATCTTGGAAGGGTTTTCACAGTTTCGAGCAATACCGATTCAAAAAGATGCAATCGTATTTGTCCGTAATAATAGCAGTGAGTTGTATAACCTGAATCAGTCGCAGATTGTGGATGCGTATACAACAGATGCACAGATTTATTGGGATAGAACAGGGGGCGAACCCATTATTCCGTCAATGGGATATTTGGACTTGGAAGTTGAACTTTGGCAGGAACTTTCAATGTGCTTTGACCTCGTTGCAACTTCGAAAAACATAGTTTCGGCGGCCGATTCTGATAACCCTGCACAGGCCATTATAGAAAAAAACCTAAATGGAACGGGCGTGTGGCCATACTATTTTAGCTTATTGACCGGAGAAGTTGGTATTAATGGTTCTGTTGTTACAGTTGACGGGGTTTATCCATCTGCACAAACAATTTTGAATGAAGACTATCCATATACACTGAGCTATTATGCCATTTTTTCATCGCAGAATCCATACTGCAACCAAATCCTCGATTTTGTTGAGCGGCTCGAATCAGTGCTTTTGTAAAGGAGAAAGATATGAAAAAGAAGATAACCAAAATCATACTCGCAGTATGCCTTGTTGTTGCAGGACTTCCCCTTTTTGCTATTGGAGCGAGGGCTAACGACGATGCGAATACGAACAGCGAGATGATGATCTCGGTTGATAACTATTTTGATTATAGAAATGCTAAGCTAATGACAGCAAGCTTTGGTGCAGGATACACTGCTGATAGTATGGATTATCCTGCGTTAGTGTGTAATGATGTTGAAGCTCCAGCGATGGCCATGGAGGCGAAGACGAACACAGATTTAAGAACAAGCGGCATGATGGATTACTTTGAATCATGCAAGCTTCATTTGCTGAGCTGGGAAGCCTTTACTGGGGAGCCTCAGGACATTACAACAATGGAAAACGGACTTGTGTCTTGCAAAGTATACGAGTGGGTGGAGTATACATGGTATAGTGATGATTTTCCTGATCCGGTTTCGTCTGGATTTGGAACGTGGCATACATTAACACTTGCTCCGAATGCTGGAGATACTAGCTATCAAATTGTCCAAGATATTTATGACGAAAGTGATATTAGTGGCTTTAACAACACCGTTAGTAAAGCGAATGATTTTGACAACGAAATTTTACCACACTATGATACAAGAGGTAATGTATCAACATTCTCTGCGTTAGCATCGTCGTTTTCTCGTTCTGCAGCAGTTAGTTATGCAGACGCCTATGTTGGAAACTACTCGTTTTCATCTGGGGATGTTGCAGATTATACTTACTATAATAAACAATATAAAAACTTTAATGCATCGGGCGGCGACTGTGCGAACTATGTGTCGCAGTGCTTAAAAGCGGCCGGACTTGGCACAACGAGTAACTGGTATTATAACAATAATGGCAGTATTTGCACAGATAGTACCCATGACGCAAGAGTTGGTCATACGTGTACGAATACGCATATTTGCGGAGAGGCGTGGAGAAAATCAACTGAACTAAGAAAAGAACTTTCTTCATATTATGCATCCACTTTTGATACTGATCCAAGCCCAGATTCTTTCTGTGTTGCAGATGTTGGCTTTTTTGGGAGAGGTGCAACACAATCACACTCTGTTATTTGCGTTGCAACTGGTGGCAATTCTTTCCTCATCAATTCTCATAACAACGATAGAAAGAGAGTTGAATATAATGCGAGAACGATTGCTAGTAACAGTTTAAGTAGACTACACATTCATAGCGGCAACTCTTGGACGAAATATAATGCAACTTATCACAGAGGGCTTTGTAATGGCGGCTGTGGTGAGTTTGTTTTGGCACAGCATTATGCTAGAACGCCCGGAAGTAATGCTACTTGTTTGGGGTGCGGCTATGTTGGGAACATTTCTATTGGACTTATGTCTATGGAGGATAAGTTATCCTGATAAGCGGCGATGGGGAGACAGCCTGTCGCAAGCACACTTTTACAAATGGCAGTCTACTAAGCAATTTTATACAAGGAGGTATATTATGAGGACATCTATTCGAAATATCCTTTCTGCGATTATCATTATGTCAGTCTTGCTCTGCAATGCCATGGCTATCGAAAAAGAGAATATCAAAATAAATTCCGCTGCTGAGGAATTAATTGTAGACTTTCTTGATGCATATTCAACATCTCTTGTAGAGTTAACACCGCTCGACTATTCTGATTTTTTTTGGGATACGGAGAGCACAACTGTTTTTGCCCTACTTACTGACTATCGAATTGAATATGACAGCTTATGGGATAGCAGATATAGTAACATTTCGATTGATCCTGAATTTAGTAATATCAGCGCAGTTGATGACGAAATCGTTGCCGATGTAAAATTGAGTTATGAGGCAAATATTTGGCATGATGGTAAGAGCGAGAAAACACTTGGGGTAATTGATTTTACATTTACGTTAAAAGCAAGCGATGATAGTTGGAAAATCTCGGCTATAACTCGCGAAGGCGACGAAGAATGGATTGAAGATGCAAAGACTTCTTCAGCGAAAAAAACTGGAACGACTGTAGTTTCGGAATTGAAGCGCTTATTAAATGAAGAACTTGCGAAAGCAAAAGCATTGCCTCATACTAAAATGCTTTATGGAACGCCTATAGATCCCAAGGAGACGCAGGTACTCAATACATCCGTCGAAGATACTAAAGCAAGTAGCATGCGTAATGCTTTAATTGTGGCATACGATGCAAACAAAGCGGTTAATTATAGCGATTGCTATGCGCTTACAGAAAATTCACTTTTTTATGTAGCCGATAAGGATTGCACAAACTTTGTGTCACAGTGTGTATGGGCCGGATATGGCGGTTGGGTAAATGGTGATGAGACTGCCAATGCACAAAACATTGCAGCTCACTACCGCATGTATCATCACAATAACAGTGATTGGTATACGACCAGTTGGTTTGCACACAAAAACGGTGGTAGCAGCCCGTGGGAAAGTGCAACATCACATGGAAATTTTGCTTTAGGAAATACGGGCAGCGGTTTGGGTCCATTTGGACTTGGAAGTACTACAGCAGTTCTGTATAGTAACTATGATGCGAGTTCGATTCAGAGGGGAGATGTTGTCCAACTAGGTAGATCTGCAAATGACATACGGCATTCTGTGATTGTTCGAACTGCAGGAAGTTCATTCGAAAATATCTTTGTGAATTCGCATAATTCAAAACATTATAACTATCCTCTGAGTAAATATTTTGAGACATATTCCTATATCCGCGTTATTCACTATCGCCCTGCTTTTTTTGCAAATTAAGCTGCTTTTAGCATACGAATACGAAAAAGGGCTTTGTTAGACTAATGTGAGGTAAGCGTCAAACCTCCCCGCGTATAAAAAGGCCGCCATCTCAAGGAGCTTTTGCTCACCGAGATGGCGGTCAATTATTTTTGCGGCACATAACATTCTTTCGGGGCTCTCGCGGGAAGCAGCTTTTCAGCCCATGCTTTGCCAGTTTCACTCAGCTGCGGCGCGTTTTGCAGAACCCACAGCAGATAACGGTACGGATCAAGGGCATTCTCCTTCGCCGTTTCAATCAGGCTGTAGATCACGGCGCTGGTCTGCGCGCCGCCCGGCGTATTGGCAAACAGCCAGTTCTTCCTGCCCATCACAAAGGGCTTAATGCTGCGCTCGGCACGGTTGT
>ERZ827101.471-NODE-471-length-63908-cov-4.614662_pt1 | contig 63908 bp, 62 predicted proteins | sample MGYA00519869_ERZ827101 | MGnify/ENA primary metagenome ERZ827101 (study PRJEB31778, sample SAMEA3449256) | human gut metagenome | biome: human gut; feature: human-associated habitat; material: faeces | place: United Kingdom | collected 2010/2012 ...
ATTTAATCCACCACATCTGTTCGATGTGGTTCTTTTTATTCTTTCCCCTCACCGCAATAAGTGACTCACTCGATTTCATGCGTCACTTCGCTCCTTTGAAATCGGTTCCCTACTTAACCGGTTCGATCTTGCTTACCCCACCACAAGGTAAAAAGTCCACATTATTGCGATGCGCTCTTTTTGGTATAGGTATAAATAAAGAGGTCATTAAGGCCTCTTTATTTATAAAGAAGATTTATTTCTTCTTCTTACCAGATGTGCCACCAGCATCTTCCAATGCATACTGAGTTAGCATCATATTGAATGTTTCATTCGCGTTTACAGCAATGGCCTGTCCATCAGCATCGATACGATCAATATGGACAGTAAATCTGTCGGCTTCTGGAATCTCTCTGTATGTGATGAATGCTTCGATATATGGAGTCTCAGAATCATACTTAGCCTTAGCAACACCAGAGAAATGTACTCTCTTAACATTGTCTTTCTTAGTAGACTCCACTTTCCATTTAACTTTGTCAAATGTTCCATCGATCGCTTCACCCCAAGTTACTTTCGGGTTAGAACTTACTTTCAGACTACGGATATTTTCTACTTCCGCAGGATCTCCAAAGATAGCTGCCAGTGCGATAAAGATAAATACAATCCCAGTAAAGATCTTGGTATATTTGCTTCCTACAATTCTTCTGATCAAACTGGGATTCTGTACTGTTTCTTCAGAAGCAGGCTGAGCTTCTGTATTCTGTACCGGAGGTGTTACTTCTGCCGGCTTATTCGGATTTTCTTCTTTTGCTGCTTCGATAGCTGCCTTTGCAGCGTCTTTCATTTTTTCTAAGTTCATTTTTATGTCTCCTTTTGAATGTAATGTTTATTTTAACTTAAATAATTTGGAAATAGTATCTCGGAAATTTGATTGAATATATTTTCCAAAATAACCAAGGGTAGCAATAGTGAGCAATGCTGCGAATAATGCACTAAGATGCTTTTTCATATTCAACAACTCCTCTTAGTAGTTATCACTATGGTCTAAGGCATAGGCCGCCTTTTTCTGCATATCCAACCAATACTTTTCAGCATCCATTGTTCCCATTGTCTTATTCTGGGATGGAATTTCAATGTACTTAATCGGATAATACATAGGATTATCTTTCTTAAATACATACCGCATCATTGGCTGTTTTTCTGCAGCTAGCTGGAAAACTCCTTCAACAACAATGTCACCATTTTCTTTGGCGTAATATTCCAAAGTCTGTCCAAACAGCTTTTGCAAAATCTGTTTGTTTGTATATGAAAAACTATTTTTGAATTTTACACCACGGCTCATAAAAGTATCTATTTCTGGACTTTGTCTAATCTTTTCATCTTTCTTGACTTCTGTTGTTTTAGAAACACTTTTGTTGTCTTCTTTCTTATCAATAGACTCTTCAACCTGAGCTTTAGGCTTATGAAGATCAATACCAATTTTGTTAGCTATCTTATCTCCATAAAGATATCCTGCTCCTACAATAGCTACTGCTATCATTGCACCACTAATAATCGTTTCCTGCTTCATAATAATATCTCTCCTTTTTAATATTTTTTTAACGACTCATATTATAATCAATTTTGTTGACCATTTTATCAAATCCATCCGCCCAATAACGATCGGCATCGGCACCTTCGTTAAATACATTATATGATGGATTTTTGATTCGTATACAATCAAAGTGACCATTAATTTTCTTGAATTCGGCAACAACTTCAGAATTATCAAAATCAAGAACAATAGTACCATCAGGGCGGCAATCAATTTTCCAATTACGACTATTCGCACTAAGCACATCTCTCAGCTCATACGTTCTATCACTATTCTTAGACTTAACACGCAAAGTTAAGAATTCATTTGTTAATTGCGTTGGGTTGATTGATAAACTCGGACCAGCATTTACATTAGATTGTACCGGTTCTTTCTTAACTTCTGTTATCTTAGAAGCAGTCTTATCTTCTTTTTTATCGACAGACTCTTCGACCTGTACATCTGGCTTATGGCCAATTCCCAGTGCATTGGTAATCTTATCGCTATATACATATCCAGCTGCTAAGATTGCAGCAGCCAATAAACCACCATTAACTAACAATTTCTTATCCATAATTCTTCTCCTTTTGATTAATACTTATTCAAATCAAGTTCTTTATCCCATGCTTCATAGGACGTCTTAACAATATAGTCCCAGCTTCTCTGGGCTGCTTCTGCTTCTACAACAATACCTTTGGAAGGAACTTCCTTACGTTTTACTTTAAAGTTATCCTCTCCTACTTTTTCGAATACATAGTAAACGGTTGGTTTGTTGTTATCCATACTTAATGGATCTGGTCCTTCTATAACATATTCTCCATTAGGAGTTAAATAGAAAGTTCCAGGTTTACCAAAAGCCTTATCCACCAATGCACAATAGTCTAACCTCATCTTATTCTTACTGGGAGAATAACGAACACACCTAAGTTCATTGATCTTTCTACTATATGCATCTCTTTTCATATTAGGGATGTCTTTAATCCACTTATAATCTGGACCAACTTTTCTACCCTCTTCTTTCTTTTCCTCTTTCTTAGGTTCATCCTTTTTGGATGTTTCTACTACTTTTGTTGACTCAGATTTATGAAGATCGATACCAACTTTGCTAGCTATTTTATCCCCATAAAGATATCCAGCAACAATGATAGCTACAACTACCATTAGAATACTAATAATATTTCCCTTCTTCATTTGACTCCTCCTTTAGTCATTAAAATTAGGAACGAAATTGATATACCCGGAAACGCTCTGATTGATGCCGGTGCCGCTGAGAACGACGTTCGGTCCTGTGACCACGTCAATTTTTTCCACCCAGTTCATGGGAATGATTCCCATGGCCATCATGCCGGGAAGTCCATCCATTGTCATATCGTGGGTATTGAAAGCACTGCCGCGGATTTGAAGTTCCACATTATTATTGGTAGAAGCACCGCCGACCATGATGGACGGATTATTGGTCACCGTATTCATGAACGTACGGGCAGGAATATAGTTCTGCTTAATCGTCTTTTCTGTATAAGAGGCAATATTGGCCGGAACGTCCATGAGATCCATATTCCCATACAAACCAAAGTGGATGCGGCGGTCCGTCTTGCCCCCGGGCATAATGGTATCATCGGTATACTTATCCCCATTCACGATGATTTCATCCAATTGATAAACAGCAGCATCAGCGGTAATACCGCATAAAGCCGCACCGGCAGCCGCAGTAACGGCCATAGCCAACAGTTTCTTTTTCATCTTACCATCTCTCCTCTTTTTACCGACAAATAACTGTACGATGAAATAAATCCCCCGCAACACCTGCCTTTCCTGCACGTCTTACTTAATCGTGGGGGTGAAAATCGTATTCTTTAGGGAAATCAAACTGCCCCGGGTACATCAGCCCCGCCATATATCCTGCCGAATCGATGACCCTTGTCATCGGGCCGTAAGCGTACTTCAAGGGCATTTCATAAATCCGGCCGCTGCGGACAAAATTCAGATGACTGAAGGCTTTTTTATTTTTGAGACGCGCCAGGCGTGTCTCAGCATCATCATAAGTAATAACAAAAACAATATCCGGATTTTCTTTTATAATCAATTCATCGCTGACAGCGGCAGTTGTATTCGGGACAATGCCCCCAAGTTTTGCCGCAATGTCTCCGGCGATTTTATTTCTTCCATAGGAAATCGTCGAGGAAAGCAAGTCTAAAATCATGACTTTCGGCGGTTTTTGCCCTTTTACTTTTTGCCGGACTTCTTCAAACCGCTCCATCGTTGCCGTTATAATCTTTTCCGCCTGCTCTTCTTTATGGTAAACCGCCCCCAAATCACGGATGTATTTTATTTCTTTCTCCACGGTTTCCGGCTGATTTGTTTTGGCCGGTCCGGTTGTATTCAGAGACACCAAAGTATGAATACCTTTTGCGTTCCAGTACTCTGTGCTTCCCAAACGATTTTTTGAAAACCACGATTCTTCTGAAATGATCAAATCCGGCGCGAGATCCAGCACGCGTTCCATCGTCACTTGCTGCCGCGGCAGGAAATTCAATCGCTGAAAAGCAGCCTGATTGCAGTCTTTGATCGGATACTTCTTATCATCTTCGTATTTCACCGCCCACAGGATCGAATCTTCCACACCCATATCCAAAAGTGTCTCCGTCTGTGATGCCCCGATGACCAATACACGGGAAGGTACTTTTGAAAAATACTGTACATTCTCGCCTAAGTTAAAGTAGTTTTCCACTTGAATATTGGTAATGGGTATCCCTGATTTTTCCTGCTCCGGATCTGCTGCGCAGCCTGACAAAAGGAGTATGCAGCCTGTAACCGCCATCCATTTCTTCATGGCCGGCCTCCATACTTCCCGCCAAGAAGCAGCCATGCAAAGAAAGGTGCGCCGCAAACCGCAGCCATGATTCCGATAGGGAGTTCTGTACCATTTATAAGGTTGCGTCCCAATACATCAGCCCACGCCAAGAAACAGCCACCTGCAAGACCCGCCAAAGGAATAAGGGATTTGTGCCCGCTTCCTGCCGCCATCCTTACCATGTGAGGAATGATAAGGCCGATAAAACCGACCATGCCCGCCACGTAAACGATAGAGCCCACTAAAACGGCAACAACCAGTATATATATTTTCCTGTATACCGCCAGATTCCTTCCCATACTGAGGGAAAGCTCATCACCGATAAGCATGAGGTCAAGAATTCTTCTCTGTCCCATAAAGAAAATACTTCCTGCCGCAATAATGCCTGCCAAGATCCCGATATCCGTCCAGCTGTCCGCCATAATATTTCCCATCAGCCAAAACTGGACCGACTTTGTTTTATGGGTATCCGCCATGGCCTGAATAATAAAACTTAGCGCCGCGGAACATAGCGCATTCATGGCAAAGCCCACAAGAAGCAGTGTCAGATTGTCCCCTTTTCCCGCCGCAGAAGCAACAAAAAGGATAACTAAAGAAATTCCCACAGCCCCCAAGAAGGCGCATATACTTACACCATGTACCCCCAAGTAAGCATCGGCGCCCAGCGCCATGGCAATGACCGAGCCAAGCCCGGCGCCTGAGGATATGCCCAGCAGGTAAGGATCGGCCAGCGGGTTCCTCATGACCGCCTGCATGACTGTCCCGCAAAGAGCAAGCCCCCATCCCACAGCAAAAGCAAGAATAAAATGGGGAAGACGCAGGTACTGTACCACATCGGAAGAAATACTCCCGCTCTCCATACCGAGGACTGCCTGCCATGTATAGACCAGTGCTTCCTTCGGCGTGATTTCCACTATTCCCCAGCTAAGCGACAAAAATGACAGCACAAGAAAGACAATCGACCATCCTGCTGTGCGGAGCTTCCCTTTCATAGTTTGTCTCCTCTTTCATAAATAATAGCGGGACGGCCATCCGTTCTCATAAGAATTTCTGCATTTACACGGTAAAGAGCCTTTATGTTCTCTTTTGTAAGAACTTCCTGTGGAGTTCCTTGCGCTATTATTTTCCCATCTTGCAGTGCCACGATACGGTCACAGTACATGGCAGCAATATTCAAATCATGGATAGCGGCAATGACTGTCATATTTCTTGATGTAATCAAGTCCATGATCTGCAGCTGGTAGGTTATATCCAAATGGTTGGTCGGTTCATCAAGAATCAGACAGGACGTTTCCTGGGTCAAAGCCCGTGCCAGCATGACACGCTGCTGCTCGCCGCCGGAAAGTTGTATGAAACTGAGGCTGCCCATGTCAGCCACGCCGGTCTCTTCCATGGATCTTTCGGCTATGGCAATGTCTTCCGCATTATCCCCTTCCGCAATACCTTTGTATGGAGTACGCCCCATAAGGACGACATCTTCCACGCTCAAATCAAAACCCGTCCCATGATGCTGTGCCAAGACAGCGATTTGTTTCGCGCTTTCTTTATAGGAAAGCTTCCCTATATTTTTATCTCCCACGAAAATCTGTCCTGCCGAAGGTTTCATAACACGATAGATACATTTCAGCAGTGTACTCTTTCCGCTCCCATTCGGCCCGATTAAGCCGGTCAATTGATCGGATGGAAAAGAAATATCCACATCTTCCAATACCTTTTTATTTCCATATCCCGCAAAAAGATGGCGGACACAGATATTCATGACGGCTCCTTTCCAAAGTTATAGGATTTCCGGACTTGCATATAAATAAAAAGCGGCGCACCAATCAGTCCCAAAGTGACCCCCAGGGGTACATCAGCTCCCGTGACAAGGACCCGTCCAAGAATATCCGCCCACACCGTGAGAATACCTCCGCATAAAACAGCTAAGGGCACCAGCTTTTTATGATCTGCCCCTATAAATGATCTCACGAAATGGGGAACCACCAGCCCGACAAAGCCGATGAGCCCCGCCTCCATCACGATACATCCCACCAAAAGTGCATTGACTAATATATACAGCCGAAAGAAGGGCATCAGGTCCCTGCCCAAGGGCAATGTCCCTGCCCTTCCGAGAAGCATCAGATTCAGTATCCGCGACTGCCGGAGGAAAAAAGCGGATACGGCAATGACAATCATTAAAAGAAAAACGGCGTGATCCGTCTTGGCAAAAGCAACACTTCCCATCATCCAGTACAGCGTCACATCTATGCCGGAAGACGCCGCGCCCGAATAAATAATCACGCCCGTAATCCCGCTGCAGACAGCGCCAAGCGCCACTCCTGCGATAAGAATATAAGACGTACCGCTTTTCTTTCCAATAACCCCTGCAAGTATGACAGACATCAACAAAGCGCCTGCAAAAGCACCCAGCCCGACACCACCTGCGCCCCAAGCCGAGCCGATTCCCAAAAACACGGCGGCAACAGCACCCAGTGAGGCTCCTGAAGAGATACCCATAATGTAAGGACTTGCCATCGGATTTCTGAACATCGCCTGCATAACGACACCGGAAAGTGCAAGTCCCATCCCGGCGGCTGCCGAGAGGATGATCCGGGGCAATCGGAGATCACGGACTATATCTGCTGCCGCTCCGTCACATCCTACCAGCGCGCCAAGCACTTCGGGAAAAGACAACGGAATATATCCGAGCATCAATCCTGCAAGGCATGAAAAAAGCAGTACAGAAACGGCAATCACCGCCAGTCCGCTGACGGACAGATATTTTCTGTACTGCATACGATTCTCCTTATTCCCAAAACAACTGACACCCAAGTATTAATTCCCTCAAAAGAAATTCAGGCCGTTCCGCCTCTGCACATTTTACAAATGAAGAGTGGCGGAGAACATGAACGTACGAGGCGTACCGAGTACGACAGTACTGTTTCCCGCGCGGGCACTCCAATAATCTTTCCCAAATACGTTATAAAGCATCGCCTTAAAAGTAATCGGCGTATTGCGGACATCGGCCTCATACGTTGCGCCCAGATCGAAAAGAACATGAGACGGTACTTTGTACTTTTCATTGATAATCCAGGATGATCCCTGATAAGTCGCCCGTCCAAGAATATTCAGCCGTTCTGTCGGCTTATAAATGAGAGCCGCCGTACCGGACCATTTCGGCACTCCGTTTGCTTTCTTTCCCGTCCCTGCCTGTTTAGCATCAACATAAGCAATACCGCCGATTAAATCAAGCTTCCTGCCAAGCGCGCCGGAGAAAGCATATTCAAAGCCTTTATTCTTCTGTTTGCCGAAAATACCGTAATAATTGTCTTCTGTCCTTCCGAAGTTGGGCTGTTCGATCTTAAAGAAGCTTAAAGTATGGAGCATATCCCCCACTTTATATTTAAAACCGAATTCATTCTGTTTTGTCTTGCCGGGATCCAATGTTTCTCCGGAGTTTTTATATCCGGCGCCCACAACACGGCCGATCATGAAATCTTCTGCATGGCTGGCATATACGGAGAAATTTTCGGAGATTTTATAATTCAGGCCGAATGTGGGATTTACGCCATGGTATTTTTTATTCTCCCCATTCTTTTTGATTTGTTTTGCATGATGCCCATGAAGCCCGACAATCACATTTAATCTGTCATCAAACATGGAAATATCATCCGATATATGCCATCCCGTAACAAACTGGGAAGAACTCCACGGCGCACTTCCTTGTTCATGGGGATACATATAATACTGTGAATCATCCATATATCCGGTATACATATTCCCGCGTAGAAGGATTTCACCGTTATTGCCCCACTTCTTATTCGTTCCGCCATAGTTGTCATACATCATCCGATCCGCGCTTAATACATAGTTATGCTTTGTCAAGCCCAGATTAAACTTACCTTTGATGCCGCCGCCAAAATACTTCGTTGTTACTGCCAGCGGATAGTTTTCCGGATGAACAGTATAGTCCCCGTTCGCATTTTGAAGACGCGGCGTGCCATACTGGTAGCCATACCAGTCTTCGCGATGATATCCTGCATTGAAGAATGCCGTGGTATGATCACTTAATATCTGCTCATGATTCAATGTGGCAATCCAGTTATCATATTCATTATTCGTCCACTCCGGCAAATAGCTGCGTCCGTTATCAGGCGCCTTGGGCAGGCGGCTTCCCTTAGGCTGATTATATTCATTGAAATTCCAGGTAAACTGCGCCCCTTTCTGATCTGCATAATTATATCCGATAAGCAGATTTGTCTTGCTCTTTTTTGTTTTCTGGTCAATATTCACGAAGAAATCCCGCTGCGTCAGTTTGTCTCCGTCAATTGCCGTTTCTCCCTGTATATTATCCGCCATGACACGGATACCCCAGCGCTGATTATGTCCGAGGCGGGTACCGAAATCAACAGCTTCTTTAAATGATTTCCCGCCCTGATAAGCCAAAGTCAGATCGAGGTTCGGTTCCGCCTGCGCCTTTTTGGAAGTAAACAGAATAGTACCCCCTAAGTTTTCACGGTTCGGCGTCCCTACAATACCAAGATTCGGACCGGCTATTACTGTTGCCTTATCAATATAAATATCGGCAGCGTGCTGCTGGTCAAGCATCCCCTGTATACCGTTCAAATACATATTATGCCCGTTCAGGTTAAAACCGCGGATAGAAACATCATTGTAAAGATTACTCGAAGCATCTCTCACGGCAGGATTCAAGGTAAGCATGTCTGTCGGTCCTTTTTCAGGGCTTCCGAAATAATCCAAATCTTTCCGCGTCAATGTCATGCTGTTAAAAGGTGTCTCCAAGGCATCCTTTTCTCCTAAGAGCCCTACATTCTGGACCTGGTCCGCTACAACCCCCAATGGTTTAATAACACTTTCATTTCCATTTTGACGATAACGGTCCGCTTCCACGACTACTTCATCCAGCTGGCTTACCTCCGCCATAATTGGCACATTTGCCCCGGATACCATCATGATTGCCGCAAGCGCTGCAAGAATCTTTCCCTTTTTCATCTTTTCCTCCTCAGACAGAACAACTGATTGTGCTTTTCTGCTGCTCTATAAGGTCTCTGCGGCGCGATAAAAAATGTATCCCTGTTTCCATTTCCACCGCGCCCTGCGTATATGAACCCGACGGCATCCACAAAGCAGCATGAAGCATTAATAATTACATACTACTACTTTAATTATAGTTAATCAATTTTGTATTTATTTTTATGAAATATTTTTGTAATTGATTTTATTTCAAATATAAACTGCACAAATTAAAAAGGAACCATACTTTATCTATAAGATGGTATCGTTCCTTTTGGTTTTATTAAATTTACTCACCCGGGTAAAATCAGAATTCGAATCGGGCGGAGAGCATGAATGTCCTCGGCATGGATAATCCGAAGGTGGTGGAACTCCCTCTTCCCATCCAGTAATCTTTATTTGCCACATTGTAGCACATGGCGCTTAAAGAAACGGGGATTCTCCCCAAACGTGTTTTGTAGTTCACACCCAGGTCAAAGGTGGTGTAAGACGGGATTTTTGTTTTTCCTGACGACGCATTGGAATTATCAATATAGGCAGCGTCATTCCAAATGACTCTCCCTATGATTCCCAGGCTGTCGTTCGGTTCGTAAACGAGTCCCAGCACGCCGCTCCAGTCTGCCACGCCGTTAACGAAGCGGCCGTCGTTTTTCCCGCCCTGCGTTTTATCCCGCTTGGCGTCAATATACATCAGCCCGCCGGTCACTGTCCATTTCGGTGCCAATTTCCCATTCACTGTCCATTCCACGCCTTTGAACTTATCTCTCCCGTCAGCAGCGCGGCGGTACTTACCGCCTCCCACATCTATATCAATGACATTTTCCTGATCGATATAGAAATAGCTCAAAGTGGTGAGAAGTCCGCCGTATTTATACTTCACACCGATTTCTTTCTGCCTGCTCACCGACGGTGCCAAAGTTTCTCCCTGGTTTACGTACTTGCTGTCATTGGAAACAACACCGCCCCTGGAAAGACTTTCCGTCTGTCCCGCATAAAAAGAAAGATGGTCATTTGCTTTGTAGGTAATTCCAAAAGTCGGGAGCCAGTCATCATTCCGTATGAGCTGCCCTTTGATCTCATTTCTGAAATGTTCGTGTTTTCTGGAAACCGCCAAAAGGACATCCCATTTCCCGTAGGTAAGAGAATCGGCCAGTGTAATGCCTGTATTGATTTCCGACCAGGAAAGTTTTGCTTTTCGGAGCTGAGGGATATAGAAACTGTTTGTATAGGCCGTACCGTCATAAAGATTGCCTATAATATTCCCTTTCACGCTGTTATTTGTGTCATTCCAATATTTAGCGCCGGAGCGGTCAACGGCAAGGGACATATGATGTTCCACTGCACCGGTATGAAATTTTCCTTTGATTCCTGTCTGGAAATAAGAATTCGTTCCTATTTCATTCTGTGCATTGGACACATTGCTGCTCATGAAATTTCCCTTTTCGTCAAACTTCAGGGCAGAGCTGGAATTGTACTTATTCCCGCTCCTGCGGTTGACGCCCCAGTTCACGAACCAGCTCCAGTTATCGCTGAGTTCTTTTTCGTGATTCAGGGTAAGAAGCCAGCCGTGCATCCACTTCGTAGTACCGTCAAAATCATAATCCGTATTGGAATCCGGTGCGGAGGGAAGGACATCGGATTTACCGCCATAGGTGAACCAGCGCTGCCCTTTATTCACACGGAGATCGAAGGACCCTGCAAAAATATTCGTAACGGATGTTTTCCCTTTGCGATCAAGGTTAACGAAAATATTTTTTTCCTCTTTTTCCGCATGGCGGAGTGCCAGATCGCCATCCATGTATTCACCCATGACACGGACACCCCATTCGCCATTGGCGCCTGTCCTGCGGCTTACATCAATAAACTCGCCAAGGTTGCTTCTTCCCGAAAAGGTTTGCGTATAGTTGAAAACAGGAGTCTGCCCCGCTTTTTTCGTAACAATATTGATGGTTCCCGGAGCAGGCGTGGCGCCACTGTTGGTTCCATTATTCGACATGCTGACTCCATTGACGCCGGCATTCGGTCCCGAAGTAATATCCATTCTTTCGATGATGTGATTCGGCGGGCCGTTGAACTGGTAAAACAGGCTGGGGATCCCGTTCAGCATCATATGGTTTCCATTCATATTGATTCCGCGCATGGAAAAATCCGTATACATGGGAGACGAAGTGCTGGAACGGATAGAAGGATTATTCTGGAGCACATTGGCCAGCGGCTGGGACGGATCACTGAACGTTTCCAGTGTTTTTTCAGTCATACTCATTTCGGAGTAAGGAATATCCATAACGCTTTTATTTCCCAAAATCCCTAATTTGGCAGTCTGATTTACAAGCCCGCCCGGAAGCACCGCCACATTCCCTTCCCTGTCTGCCGTGACGGTGACTTCGTCTATCTCGTACACGGCACCTGCGGTCACAACGCCAAGCGCTGATGAAACCAGCGCAGAAAACAGCGCTGCCGATAAAATTTTCTTTTTCATACGTTTCTCCTCTTTCATAATAAAAATAACGGTGTTAAAAACGTCTTTCATGGCCTGCGATTTTGATTTCCACCTCCCTGATCCGATCCGGCTCAAAATGTAAAGAATGCGGAAATCAATTCTTTTGTATACGGAGCCGCAGGACTGTGGAAGAGTTTCTCCGTTTCCTCCATTTCCACCAGTTTCCCCTGATTGAGTATTCCGATCCGGCGGCAGCAGGCGCGAAGCAGGTCAAGGTCGTGGGAAATGAAAAGATAGGAAATATTTTCTTCTTCCTGTACCTCTTTCAGTATCCCGATGATCTGCGCCTGCACGGAAACATCCAGCATAGAAGTGGGTTCATCAAGAATCAGCAGCCCGGGTTTCAGAAGAAGAAGCCGTCCGAGGCATACACGCTGCAGTTCCCCTCCGGAAAGCTGATGGGGATAACGGTACAGAAGCTCTTCTCTCAGCTGGAGGCGTTTCATCATGTCACGGATTTCCTGACCGCGGGAAATGTCCATTCCGTGTATCTTCGCCGGTTCTTCCATGGATTCCCTGATTTTCATTCGCGGATTTAAGGAAGACGCAGGATTTTGGAAAAGCATATGCATCTGCCGCCGTCTGCACCCGGCCTCCCTTGCAGATATTTTCGTCAGCCGCTTTCCCTGAAAAACGATATCTCCGCCGTCTTCACGAAGCAGGCCCATGACGACTCTTGACAGTGTGGATTTCCCTGCGCCGCTTGCCCCCGTAATGCCCACGGTTTCCCCTTTCTCTACACAGAAAGAGATATCATGAAGGATTTCTTTTTTCCGTTTGCGGATAAATCCCGTTTCTGCCCCGTAAGAAATATGTTCCACAGAAAGAAGGGTCATAAGCCGCCTCCTTTCCGGATACAGCGGACGCTATGACCTTCTGCAAGCGTAAGCATTTTCTGCTTTTCATCGCAGGAATTTTTTTCATACGCCGGGCAGCGGGATGCAAAAACACAGCCGCCGGGTAGACGGGAAAGATCAGACGCGATACCGCGGATCGGCTGCATGCCCCTGTCGGGCGCCGCGGCAAACAGGCCTTTCGTATAGGGATGCACTGGATTTGAAAAGATGTCTTTTGTCTTCCCGTATTCAATAATCTCTCCTGCGTACATCACCGCCAGAAAGTCGGAAAGACGCTCCGCCAGCCGGAGATCGTGGGTAATGAGCAAAATGCCCACACCTTTTTCCCTCAGTTTCCTAAAAGCGTCCGCCGCCTGCCGGCGGACAAAAGCATCAAGGCCTTTCGTCGGTTCATCAGCAATGAGCCATTCAGGACCGGGCAGCGTCATCATGGCTGTAAGCACTCTTTGCGCCATACCGCCGGACAGGTGAAAAGGATAGGTATCCCACACGCGCTGGGCATCAGCAAGACCGAATTCCTCCATCTGCCGGAGACCGTCCGCTTTTGTATCTTTCCCATCCTGATAGAAATGCACTCCTTCTATCATCTGCCCGCCCACTTTCATCATGGGATCCATCGCTGCCACGGGATCCTGGGCAATCCACCCGATCCGTGATCCGCGGACAGAATTCAATTCTTTTTCGGATAAAGAAAGGAGATCCGTGTCTCCAAATAAAATTTTTCCTGAAACCCGGACAGGCTGTTCCAGGAGTCCCATAACCGCCGCACCGAGGATGGATTTACCGCTCCCTGACTCCCCTACGATTGCCGTGATTTTCCCGCTTTTCAGGATTATATCCGCATCCCGCAGGACTTTCGCGTCCCCCTGCGGCGAAGGGAAAGAAACGGACAGATTTTTAATTTGAATATCCACTTCTATCCCCTCCTTTCTTCCGGTGATTTTCTGATCTGCAGATTATCCCGCAAAGCGTCTCCCAGTAGATTAATCGACAGACAGAACAGGGTGATTCCCATACCCGGAGCCAGTATCATCACAGGATAGGAGCGGAAATAGGTCCGCGCGTCGCTGATCATGACGCCCCAGTCCGCTGTCGGCGGAGAAACACCGAGTCCCAGATAGGATAAGGCAGATGCCGACAAAAGAGAAGTTCCCGTCCTCAGGGTGAAGAGAACGATCAAGACAGGCAGTAAATTGGGAAATACATACTTCCGCAGGATATACCAATGACCGGCGCCGATGCTCCGTATCCCTTCCATGTACGTTTCTCCTTTGATACGGAGCACTTCATTACGGACGATACGGGAAAACCCCGTCCATGACGTCAATGTCAAAGCAATGATAATGCGCAAATCATTTTCAGGCAGAATGGCTGCAATGGCAATCATAAGGCTTGTCCCCGGAAGCCCCTGGAAGAGCGCCACAAGGCATTGTACGGATTTATCCGCCAATCCCCCGAAGTACCCCGACACCATGCCCAGAGACAATCCGAGCGCCATCGTACAGAATGCGGAACAGAATGCAAAGGCCACGGAAGACCGGGCGCCATAAATGACCCGTGAAAGAATATCTCTTCCCAGAGCGTCCGTTCCAAACCAATGGGCCGCAGAGCTGTGCTCCAGTATTTCCTCAGGCGATACGGCTGACGGGTCATATGGCGCAAGAAGCGGCGCAAAAACGGCGCAGAGGATAACGGCGGACGCGATAAAAATGGCCGCTGTGTAAAGGAGCCTGACAGCACTCTTGCTCTCTTTCATAGGGCGCCCCCCTTCCGCACTGACGGATTCAGCATGCCGCACAGGATATCCACGAGGTAATTAAATGTAAGGAAGACTGTGCCGCTTACAATGACATACCCCTGGATAACGGGATAGTCACGCCCCCATATGGCGGCCAGCACGTAACTGCCCAGTCCGGGAATGGAAAACATATCCTCAATGATGACGGATCCTCCCAAGATAGCGCCGAAGAAAGTGCCCAGCATCGTAATGACGGGGACAAGAGCATTGGGCAGTACGTGTCTTTTCATGATAAAAGGCATGGGCAGCCCTTTCGCCCGTTCTGTCGTGATGAATTCCTTTCCTGCCACCTCCGTCATGGACGTCTGCTGAAGGCGCATGACAGCCGCCGATGTTCCCGCCGCAAGGACGAAAGAAGGCATGATCATCTGCATCATGCTCCCGTACCCGCCGGAAGGCAGGAGCCTCCACTCTTCAGAAAAAAGGAGCATGCATAAAATGGCCAGGAAGAAAGAAGGGACGGAAATAAAGAAAAGAGCACCTGCGCGAAGGACTATTTCCCCTGCGGTGTCTTTTTTCTCTGCAGCCCAGATTCCGGCGGGTATGCCGGTAACCAGTACCCAGCCGATGGCCCATACCGCGAGATGAAAAGTAATGGGAAACCGACGGAGTATTTCATCCAGTACAGGTTTCTGTGTAAGATAAGACACGCCCAAATCTCCGTGAAGCGCATTCATAAGCCACCGCCCATACTGGATCCATACCGGCTGATCCAGTCCCATAGCATGGCGCAGCGCATCCAGTTCTTCCGCTGTCGGTTCCGACGTGCCGTCCATGGTAAGCAGCGCCAGCGCGGGGTCGCCCGGAGACAAAACGCCTAAAAGAAAAGCAACCAGCGTAAGTCCTATGAGGAAAGGGATCAGCATGCAAAAGCGGCGGAGTGCATAGAGAATCAATTCTTTCATTCTTTCCCTGCTCCTTTCCGCCAATAGACTTTATCCAATGTAATTCCATAAACGGCTGCCTTGTAGCCGCCAAGCTCATGGCTGCAGACCGCTATATTTTGATCTTCCAAAAGAGGAACTACTGCCGGATCAGCCAGAAGCTCATCAAGTATTTCCGTATAGACAGTCCGCCGCTCATCCAAATCATAGACCGTCTTTAATGCTTCAAAACAGGCATCCACTTTCGGATTGTTGTAACTGATGCAGCTTGCTTTATTCGTAGCGCCCTTTGAATTGAAATATTCAAAAAGGAGCGATGTGGGATCCAGGTTGCCAAGTCCCCTCGTACCGATAGACAGATCGTAGTCCCCTTTAGCCATCATTTTCCGTGAAGTCATCCCATCCACCATGACAATCTCTGCATCCAGCCCCAAAGGTTTCAGCTCCGCCTGGATAAATTCGGAAATCGTCTTGTAAGGATACCGCGCCATTCCGTACTGGGGCAGAAGGAATTTGACCGTCTGTCTTTTATCCCCCAGCACTTCTTTTGCCAATTCCTTTGCTTTTACGGGATCAAAGACAGGCTTCTCCACACGGCCGAAAGGATTGGTGCTGTTCAGAAAACTCATGGTAGGCGTGCCGAATCCGCGAAAATAATATTTCACGATTTTTTCCCGATCCACCGCCAGATTAACTGCTTTTCTCATACGCACATCGCTGAAGGGAAAACGTCCTCCATTCAAAGTGAGGTAATGGGAAATCGTGGAATGGGCGGCGTTCACGGTAAAACGCCCGTCACGCTCCAATTCTTCTGCCATAATAGGCGCAAGTCCGCCCAGATCCAAAACGCCCTGTATTTCTCCCGACTTCATCGCCGAGTACCGGGCATCAGACGACGTGATGGTCCGGATCCTGATTCGTTTTGCTTTTGCCTTTTCTCCGTGGTACCCGTCAAAACGCTCAATCACGGCGTAGGCGTCAGGCACCCGCTCCTTGATCATAAAGGGGCCCGTCCCTTTTGCCATACCCGTCCAGTCCCCTGTGGCGGAATCAAAACACCGGGGGCTGAACATGGCGCTTCCCCATCCCGCCATGCGGTAAATGAGCATGGGTACCGGCTTTTCAAAATACAGATGAAGCGTGTTTTCATCATCCGCTTCCGCCCGGAGAAGCCCGGGATAAATACGGTCTGCCAAAAAGCCGTAAAATGTAGACGGACGGTATCCCATATTCTGGTATCGGCGGAAATTTTCCAGAGCTGCCGCAGCATTGAACAGCTCGCCGTCATGAAAACGGACACCTTCTTTTAAATGAAATATCCATTCCGTCTTATCCGCATTGCTTTCCCAGCTCTCCGCAAGAACAGGCATTTCATGGCCGTCATCGGAAATGCCCACGAGAGGTTCCCATGTTTTCAATATAATGGTGGCATAGTACGGATCTTTTTCCCCCTGTACCAGATCGCGCGCCGCGGCAAGGACGATTTCCCGCTCCCCCGTTTCCGTTTTATGTCCGCATCCCGTACATATACTTGTCAGAAATAAGAAAATCAATCCGCACAGAAAGAGCCCTATCTTTCTCAAAGCAGCCCTCCTTCCTCAATCCAAAACTCTTCTGCAGATAAAGAAAAGGGGCCGCTGCCTGCCCCTTTGCTTTATCATTTCTTAAAAATGCAGCTTCGCCGTAAAGCTGAATGTACGCGGCAGGGAGAGATATACCTGGTTGCCTCTGGATACCTGCCAGTAGTCTTTATTAAAAACATTATTTACCATCAGGGACAATTCCGCAGGGATTTTCCCAAAATGTGTCTTATGGGTCACACCCAGATCAAAAATGGTGTATCCCGGTGCCCAGATTTTTTCATTCATGACCGGAGTTTTGCCTGTATAGATTGCGCGTCCCAGAATACTCCACGCTTCATTCGGATTGTATTCCAGTCCGAGAACGGCAGTCCATTCGGAAGTTCCGTTGACACGGATCCCGTCGAGCGTTCCTTTCGTCGTCTTCTCCTGTTTCGCCGACATATGGGAGAAGCCGCCCAAAATATTCCACTTGTCGGCCAGTCTGCCGTTGATGGAAAATTCCAGGCCTTTATGGCGGGCCTGCCCGTCTTTCGACTGGAAAGGTTTTACATAGCCGTCTTTGTAGACGCTGATCAGGTTGTCCTGCTTGATGTCATAGTAGGCCAGGGTGTAAAGTAAATTATTTCTTTTGTATTTGACACCAATTTCATTCTGCTTCGTCTTCAAAGGCGGAAGAATATCGCCGAAATTTTCAAAAGTTGTATTTACGCCGCTGCCTGCATCAAAGTTTTCCGAATGGCTGGCATAAATGGACATATGGCTGTTGGGCCGGTAAATGATACCGTACGTCGGACTCGTGTCATCGGTCTTTATGCGTTCGATATAGTTCAGCGTATTATCGCTTTTCCATTTATAGCCTCTTGATTCCGCTTCATGCTTGTGGATGCCAAGGATGATATCCCACTTGTTGTAAGTCATGTAATCAACAAGAGAATAACTCTTCACTCTTGTTTTATTATTCCAGCGGGTATCAAATTTCGTAGGTGCCGCCAGTGTCTGATGGATGCCCGTGTACAAATCCCCGGTACCGATCGTACGGAGCGATCCGTTATTATACGCGCTCTTTCTGTTTCTCCATGCCTGATTGTAAGAAAGCGTGATATCATGCTTCACAGCGCCCGTATTATAGTGCGCCGTGGTACCTACCTGCCAGTAGTAATATTCCTGCGGCGTGGAACCCGGTTTTGCTTTTACGTCAAGCGTGCCGTCATTGTGGAGTGTATATCCGCTGCCTCCGTTCGCCATGACATTTTTATCCAAATCGTTCCTCTGCATGCCGAAGTTGAAAAAGCCGTCCCAATGGTCATTAAATTTCTGATCATGGTTGTAAACGGCAAGCCAGCCGTGGGTCGCCTTTATCATCCCGTCAAACCCGTAGTCATTCTTTCCGGAAGGAACGGCGGGCAGTTTATTAACATCGCTGCTCAGGATAAACCACCGAAGACCGCGCTGGATATCCATATTTCTGTATCCGATAAATAAATTGTCTTTTGATCTTTCCGTAGTCCGGTCGATATTGGCAAAAATGCCCTGTCCGTTAATCTTCGTGCCTTTGACGGATGTACGGCCATTGAGGTTTTCCGTCATAATACGGACACCCCATTCCTTCTTATCGCCAAAACGCTGTCCCCAGTCAAGATATTCGCCAAAAAGCCCGCGGCCGGAAATTGTCTGGGTGTAGTCAAAAACACCCTTATCGGGAGCGACTTTTGATTTTACGCTGACGATACCGCCGGGATTCGTAGTTTCATACTGGACACCGGTGCCGTAAATCCCTACATTCGGTCCGGAAATCAATTCCAAAGATTCGATGGGATAGAGCGGCGTATTAAACTGGGTGAACACGCCGGGAACGTTATTCACATAAAAGTTGGTTCCGTTTGTACGGAATCCGCGGAAAAAGAAATCACCATGAAGAATAGATCCGGACTGGCGCACAGACGGCGAGTTCGCCAAAAGCGCATCCATCGGCTTATCAGGCCCCGTAAAGGTGTCCATCGACTTTTCCGTGAAATGCATCTGGGAAAAAGGAACATCCATCGTATCCTTCCCTGCCAGAAAACTTGTCTGGGATTTCGTGTAAACAAAATTGCCCGGCAAAACATCGCGCTCTTCATCACGGTTCCCGATGACAACCACCTCATCAAGAACGTAAGCGGCATCCGCCGCGCCCGCCGTGCAGATACCTGCAGCCGCTCCGACCGCACCCATGACGGCAGCAGCCAATAATTTCTTTCTCATAAGATTCAAAACCATCCTCTCCTCAAAACAAATGAAACCATAAAGAAATAATTTATGGCTCCGCTTCCATCAAAACCACCGATGCAGGCTTCTGTACGGAAAACGAAAGCCTTCCAAGAAACAGATTTACTTCCCATGATTAAATTATTTTAAATGAATTATATCATTAAATAACTTTTATTACACTCCTACTTTAAAAAACTATTTGCCTGTTCTTTTTTCATTTTAACTGAATCATATCTTATTGCAAAAGAAATTTGCCGTTTTCTCCCTCATCCGCCGGCATACCTCAATATTCCTTCTTTATCTGCCTTACCGGTACAGACAGCAAAAAAGAACGGCGCATCCTGTACCACATTCCAAAAATCAGACTAAAAATCTAATGTCTGGACATCGGTACGGCGCCGCTCTTCTTTTTTAATTCTGCGATTCGGTTTTGATTTGTATTACAGCTGCGGGGACGTCCTGCTCCGTCCCAGATCCGCCGTCATGACCAGATCCTCTTTCGGATCTCTGCCGCCGGTGGTAAGATAGCCGCCCACCATAATACCATTAAGACCGCCGGAAAGCGCGTGGGCCTGCAGGCTTCTCAGATTGACTTCACGACCGCCTGCCGTACGGATGAGGGCTTTCGGAAGAACAAAGCGGAACATGGCAAAAGTGCGGAGGATTTCCAAAGCGGACGGACGTTTATTATCATAAAAAGGCGTTCCTTCTACAGGATTCAAGATATTCAGCGGCACGGAATCAATGTGCATTTCTTTCAGCTTAAACGCCATTTCCACGCGTTGATCCAAAGATTCGCCAAGCCCGATAATGCCTCCGGAGCAGACACGGATCCCTGCCTTCTGCGCCGTGCTGATGATATCTTCCTTGTCTTCCATGGTATGGGTAGTACAGATTTCCGGAAAATAGGACGGAGACGTTTCGATATTGCAATGAATACGGGTAATGCCCGCTTCCTTCAGCCGGAGCGCCTGCTCGGAAGAAATAAGCCCCAGGGAGCAGCAGACTTCGATACCTACTTCCTTACGGATACGCTTCACGATTGCAATAATTTCTTCAAACTCATTGGGATTGTCCTGATTACGACCGCTGGTAACAATGGAGAACCGGACGGCGCCTGCCGCTTTTGCTTTCTTTGCCGCTTCGATAATCTGTTCTTCCGGCAGCAGGCGATATACCTTGGCACCTGTCCTGTACCAGCCGGACTGGGCGCAGAATTTGCAGTCTTCCTGGCAGTGCCCGCTTCTCGCATTGATGATGGCGCAGAAATCCACGGAGCTGCCGCCAAATTTTTGACGGATTTTATCCGCCATGGCAAGAAGCAGCATGGTGTCTTCATCTTTTGTACGAATGAGCCTCCCTGCCTCTTCCGGCGTGATCTGTCCGCCATCCATGACCTTTTCCGCCAAGCGGATAATTTCCTGACAAGCACTTTCCATAATAGAACTCCCCTTTTCACGGAATCATTCCGTTTCCTTTATTGTTATCTCAGATTCAAGTATAAAATAAACAATTTCTTCTGTCAATTGTTTTTGCATTATAAGTTTACAATATGTTTTCGATATTCATTTCCGGAAATCCACACACAAAAAGCCCGATTTTCACCGGGCTGTTTTACCGATTACCATTCCCACCGGTTCCCGTATTCTCTTTTTGCCCGTTCCGTATATGTCCTGACAAAATCTGTCTTTGCCTCCGTGTATCCATCCCTGTCATGAGGATACCGTTTCCATAAATGCAGTTTCAATGTTTCATACTCCTTCGCAACAGCAGGATGCATCTGCAGATAAGAGAGAAAATACAATTCATCATGATCGCAGGGCAGCCGGATATGCAGATGATACACTTTCTCCGCAAATCCCTTTTCCGTGTACCCTTTATTCATGGAAATACGGTTCTTTGAAGTGTTCATGCAGAGCCAGCCGTTATTTTTCAAAATTTCCCGTACCTCTGCCATTCTTTTTTTATCCGGTACTTCTAACAGGATATCTATGATATTTTTGGCCCAGATACCGGAAACAGCCGTACTTCCGATATGGCTGACGCGCTTTACCCGCCCTGCGCCCAGCAGAACTTCCAAACGACCTTTTTCTTCCCTGTACCAACCTGCCCATTCTTTTTTATGCGGCACAAGAAATATGGGAAACAGCTGCCACAATTCTTCCAAACTCCTGTCTTCCAGTCTTTTCCCCATATATTCCTCCTTCCATTTTCCTCCAGCTTATTATAAACAGCCATAAAACGCAAATCTGTTTACGGGCACATAAAAACAGGCCACGATAATGGGGGATTATCATGACCTGTTCCAAAGATGGACGGTACCGGGGGAGTACCGCCCGGAGAGAAAGCATGAATAAACTTTTCAGTATTCCAGGAATATCTTATACATCATCTTCAGTCAATCTGGATACGATGGGGTGCTTTTTCAATTTCCTGCGGGAGTTTCGGCAGTGTAATCGTCAGAATCCCGTCTTTCAAGCCTGCCTTGATGCCGTCTTCTTTGATCCCTTTCACATTGAACTGGCGGCGGAAGACAGAGCTGGAACGTTCACGGCGGATGTAATGACGGTCATCATCTTTTTCCTCCGTCTGTTCCTCTTTCTGAGCGGACAGGGACAAAATTCCGTTTTCATAAGAAATACGGATCTGATCCTTGGTAAACCCGGGCATATCACAGGTAATTTCATAGAAATCTTTTTTATCCTCAATATCCACCTTGGGTACAGATACATAATCTTTGTATGCAGCCGGAGTATCGCTGAAGAAATGATCCAGCGCCGTATCACCGAAAAAACCATCAAAAGGAAGTAAACCACGCATAATCAAAACCTCTTTTCTTTAAAATATTTATAACATATCTCAGGAGTCCATCTTTTCTTCCTGACAACTGTATTATATCACATTTAGCACTCATGTCAATAGAGTGCTAATAAATATTTTGACTTTTTGATTATTTTTTTTACCATGGATATTTTCCAACAGTTATTTCATAATAAAAGAAATGAAATTCTCCATGAAGGAGGTTTACCATGAATGAAAAAACAATGGAAACAATAACGGTGGAAAAGCGGGCGGCACATATTATAGACATGTGCCACCGCATGACGGTCCATCACACCCTTTGGTTCCGTGAAGTAGAGCACCAGCTCGGTTTTGAAAAGGCGCTCAATGTCATGGACTACGCCTGGAAGCAGACACGAAAGGCGGCAGTTCGTCGTTTGGCGGCGCAATTTCATTTCCCTGAACAAGAGGGCTGTCCCGCTTTCCTCATCCGCCTTCCTAAAGAAGATCAGCTTTCTCTTCTGGACACCATCGCAAAAAGCTGGCTTGCCCAAGACGGCTTCTGGTTTCAGGGAGTGGAGTTTTCCTACGGCATCAATGATGCGAAACGGTGCAACGATTCTACATGGGCCCGGTTCTCTCCCTTTGAAGCGCACTCCATTAAAAAACTTCTTGGCATGGAAAAGCATCCCGGGCTGGAAGGATTGGCGCAGGCTTTAAACTTCCGTATGTACAGCCGTCTGAACAGACAGTCCTCCCGCTTTGAAAATGGTTCTCTCATCTTCACAATGGATAACTGCCGTGTCCAATCGGCACGGATGCGGAAAAATTTACCCGACTATCCCTGCAAAAGCGCCGGTCTTGTAGAATACGCCCGCTTTGCCGAAGGTATAGACGACCGCATACAGACAGAATGCATAGGCTGTCCCCCTGACGCCCACCCGGAAAGCTGGTTCTGTGCCTGGAAATTCACACTCAAATGAAATCGACTCCCTCATATCTTTCGCTGCGGCAATGAACAAAACTCTTCCATGGATTTCTCCAAACAAAAAGACCTCCGGCAAAAGAGGTCTTTTATATTGTCCCGTTACTTTTCTGTCATACAGGAAAGCTCCAGCATACTTAACTTATAAATTTCCACTGCTGACCGCCGACTTGCCTTTCTTATTCTCCCATCTCCGTAAGGACTTTAGCGCATCTTGCGCAGACGTGTTCATGTTTCGGATCGGAGTTTACATCAGGAGTGCGTTTCCAGCAGCGTTCACACTTTTCAAGAGTGCAGACGGCGATGGAAACTTTCACCGTTCCGTCTTCAGAAGCAACGGCATTCTCAGGAGCGGCAGACAGATCGCCGGAAATCTTCGCCTGGGAAACGAGGCAGAAATCCGCCAGTTCTTTTTCCATCGCTTTCAGTGTTTCCAAATGTTCACCATCTGCGTAAATAGTAATTTCCGCGTCCAGCGGGTGGCCGATGACTTTCGCCTGGCGGGCTTCTTCCAGCGCTTTTGTCACAACGCTGCGGAGAGCCAGGCGCTTCTTCCACTTTTCTTCCAATGCTTTATCCAGGTATCTGTCGTTTTCCGCCGGCATATCCGCCATATGGACAGACCATTCTCTTTCTTCCCGATTCGGGAGTGCCTGCCATACTTCTTCGGCAGTAAAGCAAATAACGGGGGCTACCAGCCTTACGAGAGAGGTAAGGATTTCATACATGGCAGTCTGCGCGCTTCTTCTCAGGAGGGAATCATCTTTTTCTGTATAGAGACGGTCTTTCAGTATATCCAGGTAAATGGATGACAGGTCCACAGTACAGAAATTATGGACGGCATGGTACATGACGTGGAATTCATAATCCTCATAGGCTTTAAGAACGGTACGCTTTACCTGTTCCAGACGAAGCAGCGCCCAGTGATCCAATTCTTCCATATCCCCATAAGCCACGCTGTCGGTCTTCGGATCGAAATCATAAAGATTCCCCAGAAGGTAGCGGAACGTATTTCTGATCTTTCTGTATACATCGCTCATGGATTTCACAATCTTATCGGAAAGGCGGACGTCTCCCTGATAATCGACGGAGGAAATCCACAAACGCATCACGTCAGCGCCGTACTTATCAATAATGTCCTGGGGCGCGACTACGTTTCCTACCGATTTGGACATCTTCCGTCCCTCTCCGTCCATGGTAAAACCATGGGTCAGAACAGCCTTATACGGCGCGCAGCCATTGACTGCCACACTGGTCAGAAGAGAGCTGTGGAACCAGCCGCGGTGCTGGTCGGAACCCTCCAGATACAAATCGCAGGGATACGCCGCGCCGGTATCTTTCCACACCGGATGAGGATCTTTTAGGACACCATTCCAGGTGGAGCCGGAATCAAACCATACGTCCATGATGTCTTTTTCCTGGTGGAAACGGCTGCCGCCGCAGTGGGGACATTTGAAATCCTTCGGCAAAAGTTCTTCCGCCGGGTGCGCCCACCATGCATCGGTGCCCTCTTTTTCCACGATTTCTTTCACGCTTTCAATCGTTTCGGGCGTAATCACATAGTTGCCGCAGCCGTCACAGTAGAAAGCAGGAATCGGAACACCCCAGGAACGCTGGCGGGAAATACACCAGTCCTGACGGTCACGAATCATATTATACAGGCGGTCATGCCCCCAGGAAGGGATAAACCGTGTCTCGTCGACCGCTTTCAATGCATCTTCGCGAAAATCATTGATGGAAGCAAACCACTGCTCTGTCGCACGGTAAATGACGGGATTCTTGCAGCGCCAGCAATGGGCATACTGGTGGTGGAGGGACTTTTTGCCAAGAAGCATGCCTTCGTGGGCAAGCGCGGAAATACTCGGTCCTTCCGCTTCCCATACAGTCTTCCCTTCCAGAAAGGATCCGGCTTCTGCCGTCATACGGCCTTTATTGTCCACAGGACAGATGACTTCCTGCTTCAGTTTTCCTTCATTTTCATATTTCTTATACACTTCAAAGTCATCCACGCCGTGGCCCGGGGCAGTATGTACACAGCCTGTACCAGCATCCAGCGTGACATGGTTGCCCTCAAGAACATACACGGTTCGGTTATAAGATGCCCAGGGGTGCATAAATTCGGCCAACTCCCATTCGGCGCCTGTCATTTCGCGGCCGGCAAACTCGTAATTTTCAATCTTGCAGTCCGCCAAAGCTGCCGGTGCCAGCTCCTTATTCATCAGATAGTACTCGTCGGCATCCAGATTATGCACCCATACATAGGTGAACTTCGGGTTGACGGAAATATACTGGTTGGCAGGAATGGTCCAAGGCGTGGTTGTCCAGATGACGGCAAAAAGCTTGGATTGATCTACGCCCTCCGGTCCGAGTCCTTTGATATTTTTCGCAGGGAACTTTACATAAATAGACGGGGACTTGCGGTCCTTATACTCGATTTCCGCTTCCGCCAGCGCCGTTTCACAGTGGGGACACCAGTAAACGGCTTTCTTTCCTTTATAGATGTATCCTTTTCTTGCCATTTCGCCAAAAACTTCTATTTCCTTGGCTTCCAGATGCGGATCAAAAGTAACGTAACGGTTATCAAAATCGCCGATAACGCCCATGCGGATAAAATCGGTTTTCTGGATTTCAATCCACTTTTTCGCGTATTCCAGGCATTTGCGGCGCAGTTCAAGAACGGACATATTCGCCCGATCTTCTCCCGAATCTTTCAGTACGGCATACTCAATCGGAAGACCGTGGGTATCCCAGCCGGGAACATAGTTTGCCATGTACCCCGCCATATATTTGTAGCGGACGATAATATCCTTCAGTGTTTTATTCAGGGCGTGGCCAATGTGGATCTTGCCGTTTGCATAAGGAGGTCCGTCATGAAGCACGAAGCGGGGCGCGCCTTCCTTCTTTCTTTTCTCTATTCTCTTATTGTATAAATCCTTATCTTGCCAAAGGTCCACAAACTGCGGCTCCTTCTGCGGAAGATTTCCGCGCATGGGGAATTCTGTCTGCGGCAGGCGCAGCGTCTTGCTGTAATCCATTCCATTTCCTCCTGTATGGTGTAAATAAAAAATCCCCGCCCAAAAAGGGGCGAGAATATTTCCCGTGGTACCACCCTAATGACCCGAAGGCCACTCGGCACAGTTAACGGTGTCCCGTCAGGGCATTTCCTCCCTGAAGCTCAGAAGTGATCCGTCCGCGCCGCCCGCCCCTTCTTTCACCGGCCGAAGGCTCTCTCTGCCGGGCGCTTACGCAAACCGTCTTCATCACAGCTCTTAGTATCTTTTGTATTGTACAGATAATCATGAATATAGTCAAGTCCGCCCGAACTATTTCCAAAGGAAAAAAGCAAAAGCTGCCTGCAAAAGAAAGAGGACGGGCACGCCGAATTGAAATACGGCATGGCGCGTCTTATGGTGAAAAAAATGCATAGCAAGAAACGCGCCTGCCGATCCGCCCGCAGCAGCGATAAGCAGGAGCGTCATTTCCCTTATCCGCCGCCGTCCATACACCGCTTTCCATTTGTCAAGGCCGTACAGGAAAAAGGCGGCGGCATTTACGGCAAGAAGTCCTCCAAAAAGCAATTCACCTGCTGACATAACTCTTCCTTCATAACCTCTCCGCCGCTTTGACTCCCATGAGGAGCGCCTTATCGCGGCTTTCTTTTCCCCACGCCCGCTGTTCGTGAGATAAATCGTGAAGTGTATCGGCAGTAAAAAGGATCTGGGCAAATACCTTCCCCCTGTATGCCGCACATGCCGCCAAAGCGGCGCATTCCATATCCACGACGCGGCAGCCTTCCGCCCGCCGCGCTTTTACCTTTTCTTTCGTTTCACGGAAAAATCCGTCCGTCGACCAAGTTACACAGCTTTCACAAGGCACATGATTTTCCCGAAGCACTCCTTCTACAATATTCGCCGCCGATTCATCAAGTGTCACAAACCGTGCCGACGGAAGATAATGGTACGACGTACCCTCATCACGAAGCGCCTTGCGTACGACAAAGAAAACATTCTCCGCCAGCTTTTCCAGCGCGCCGCAGCATCCCAGAGCTACCACTTTTTCCACACCATACGCATAGAGCCGTTCCAGAAGCAGGACTGCCGCCGAAGCTCCCGCCGGTGCCTGAAGGACGCAGAGTTCTTCCTTATCCGCTTTAATCATCCACAGGGGAAAATCTTTTGTCAGAGAAACAAATGTCCCGACCTTTTCACCGCCCCGGGCAAAAGCAAACCTTTCAATCCGTTTCTCTCCAAGAAAAGCAAAAACCGCTTTCTTCGGCAGGTGCAAATCCATTTTTTCAAAATCCGGGGAAATGATTCCCGGCGATTTATCATATTCCGATAAAATGTTTTCCATTTCCCTCTCCTTTTTACAAGGCGCTCATTCCCCGTTTTTCCAAAAACTTCCTTTCCCTCCAGTCCGCAATCGTAAAAACCGCAAGAGCTGACCAGATAAAAGAAAAAGCAGACAACTGTGCACGGGTAAAGGGTTCACCGAAAAGGAATATCCCCAGAAGCAAAGTGATGGATGGAGAAATATACTGGCAGAACCCGAGAACGTTCAGCGGCAGATCATTCGCCCCTATGGAAAAGAGCACGAGAGGCGTCGCCGTCACAGCGCCTGCGCCGATAAGAAACACTGCTGTCCGCAGGTCATCGACATTGAAATGTCCAATGCCGCCATTCCCAAGAGAAAGTACATAAGCAAGAGCAAAAGGAAGAACAAAAAATGTTTCCAGCGTAATGCTGTAAAAAGCATCCAGATTCAATTTCTTTTTCACCGCGCCGTAGAGGGCAAATGTCGATGCAAGACCGACAGCAATCAGCGGGAACCTTCCCAACTCCCAGGTCATCACGCTGATTCCTGCAGCGGCAACAGCAATAGAAAACCATTTCATTTTTGACAGCCGCTCATGAAAACATACAACACCAAGAAGAACGCTCACAAGGGGATTCATGTAATACCCCACACTGGTATCCACCACATGGCGGTTCGTCACCGCCCAGATGAAAATGCACCAGTTTGCCGTAATAAGAAAAGATGCCAGCGCAAGGAGCGCACCCCGGCTTTTATCCGCCCAAAGATGTTTACATTCTTCCCAAAACGACACCATCCGTCCCATGAAAGAGAGAATCATGAGCATGAAGAAGAAAGACCAGATAATGCGGTGCGATAATATTTCATAAGCAGAAACGGCAGACAGCTGCTTCCAGTAAACCGGCAGAAGCCCCCACAGCAGGTACGAACCTACAGCCGCTGTTAACCCCAGGTTTCTTTTTTTCATAGATGTACTTCCTTTTATTTATAATAAGTCATTCTATCACAAAAGAAAGGAAAAAAAGAAGAAGCGCCCCTGCCGGAAAACGCTCCTTACCATATCAGCCCGTTATTTTTTCTTTGCCGCCTCTTTCACCGCGTCAAAAACATCCATAAAAGGCACTTTATTTCTCTTCGCCAGTTTTTTCACGGTATCGTATTCAGGATAGGCTCGCGTCATATCCCTAAAAGTCACCTGCTTTACAGCGGCTTTGCCGTAAACCGTTTCCACTTCTTTTTCTTCTCTATCTAAGATAGAGCGCCTGAGAGGGTACTCGCGGATACCGATGGTCGTCGTTTCCGTAAAAATAATTTTTTCCATCTCCTCCACTTTGTCTTCCCTGCAGATTACTGTCAGTTCCCAGGCCGGACGGTTCTTTTTCATGAAAATGGGAGCATAATGGACATCTTTCGCTCCTGCCTTGAACAATTTCTTCATGACATACCCCAAAACCTCGCCGGAGCAGTCATCAATATCCGTTTCCAGTTTCACAACTTTATCACGGTCTTCATTCTCCTCCCCCCGGATAAGGAATGCCCAGAGAATACCGCTTCGATCCGTGTATGCTCGTTTTCCCGCGCCAAGGCCTGCCTTCTTGATAACAAAAGACGGCGGCAGCTGATGGCTTGTGGAAATGGCCGCCGCAATGGCCGCGCCGGTAGGCGTCACATACTCCCCTTTCGCCCCGGTGAGCTCCATGGGGATTTTATAAGCGGAAACAATATTCACTGTCGCCGGCACGGGCACGGGCATGACTCCATGCCGGCACCGAACTGTTCCTGTCCCTTCCGTGAGTTTAGGGACAATCACCTCTTTGATGTGAAGGCTGTCAAAAGTAACGGCAGCCGCCACCACGTCCACAATGGAATCAAGCGCTCCCACTTCATGGAAATGGACTTCGTCAAGGGGCAAATCATGGGCTTTCGCTTCCGCTTCGCCGATAATCCGGAATATTTTACGGGCCAGCGCTTTTGCTGTTTCCGTCATATCACAGGCATCGATCATCGGAAGAATTTCCGCAAGCCCCCGATGGGTATGATAATGATCTTTTCCCTGACGGCAGCAGTGATGTGCCTCCCCGTCATGCCCTTCCTCATGGCAATGGCAGTGATGTTCTTCTCTGTCCGTTTTTTCATAGCAGGGGCGGTCCGGCTCCGCCTCCGGATGTGCGCTTCCGTAAAGGTAGTCCATGTCATGGTCATGATTCTCACAGTCATCATCAAGGTGGACATGAAAATCGCAGCAGTCGATGCCTGATTTCTTTACTCTGCCTATCTCTACGAAAAAGCCGTCCGCTGGAAGAGAATCCAGCGCTTTTTCAAGAGCATCCAAATCCGCCCCCAAGTCGATCATTGCCGCCACGAACATATCTCCGCTGATTCCGGAACCGCAGTCCAAGTATAATTTTTTATCCATTGCTTTTACCCCTTTCCGCCAGCCTGTTGATCTGTGTCGCTACATACCCTGCGCCGAAGCCGTTATCTATATTTACCGTCACAATGCCGTTCGCACAGGAATTGATCATCGTCAAAAGAGCCGACAGCCCGTGAAAGCTTGCTCCATACCCCACGGACGTGGGCACGGCAATGACGGGATTGGCCACAAGACCGCCGATTACCGACGCAAGAGCGCCTTCCATACCTGCCACGGCAATGACGCAGTTGGCTTCCCGTACTTTCTTTTCGCAGGATAAAAGGCGGTGGATACCGCTGACTCCCACATCATAAATGCGTTCCACGCGGCTGCCGAAATATTCCGCCGTCTGTGCCGCTTCTTCCGCCACGGGAATATCCGCCGTTCCTCCCGTGCAGACCGCGACTAAGCCTATATGCTCCTTATCTTTCTTTTCCAGTTTCAATATGCGGGAAACGGGATCATAAGAAATATCCGGCAGTACGGCGCGGACGATTTCATATTGATGGGCATCGGCACGCGTACCGAACACCTCCCCTTCCGCTTCATATAACTTTCGGAATATCTCCGGCAGAAATTCATCCGATTTCCCCTGGCAGTAAATGACCTCGGCAAATCCGGAACGCCGTTTCCTGTCCGTATCCAGTTTGGCATATCCCATTTCTTCATAGGCTCGGACTCCGGAATGACTGCGCAGATACTTTTCCGCCGCGTCAATTTCCAGCTTCCCGCCTCTGACCTTTTCCAAAAGTTCTCTGATATCCATGCTACACCTGCCCTATATCCATGGACCCCGAGCGGAACCCCTCCAGATCCATCGTTATATACATAAACCCCAGTTCTTTAAACCGCGCAGCCACGATCTTTCTTTTTTCCACAAGCAGAGGAAATTCCTGCGGACGGATTTCAATACGCGCCATCCGGTCATGGCTGCGGACACGGAATTGGGTAAATCCCATTTCAAAAAGAAACTGCTCCGCCATTTCTACACGGCGCAGCTTTTTCCCGGTGATCGGTTCGCCATAAGGAAACCGTGTCGCCAGACAGGAAAAAGACGGCTTGTTCCATGTAGGAAGATCTTCCTTTTTCGAAAGCGCCCGTATTTCCTCCTTTGTCAGCTCCGCCTCTCTTAAGGGACTCACCACGCCCAGTTCCGCCAGCGCCTTCAATCCGGGCCGGTAACCGCCCATGTCACTGAAATTCGTGCCGTCCGCCACACAGGAAATATGATTCTTCTTCGCCAGCTCTTTCAAAAAAGAAAAGAGAAAATACTTGCAGTGGTAGCACCTGTCCCTTTCATTTTCCGCAAAGCCCTTAATCAGGAATTGGTCCTGTTCGACAATCATCTGCCGTATATGTTCCCGTTTGCAGAATTCTTTGGCGTCCTTCCATTCGCGGAAAGGAAAGGAATTCAATTTCATTGTTACCGCGACAGCTTTCTTCCCAAGAACGGCATGGGCCTCATGGAGCAGAAAAGCGGAATCCACACCGCCGGAAAAAGCGATCGCCACAGTTCCCATTTCTTTCAAACGAAATCGCAGATCCTCCTGCTTTTTCAGTAGTTCGCTTTCCACGGCAGTCTCCTTTCCCCTTCTTATTTAAACAAATTATACCATTCCGCCAAACAGGCTTTGCATGATTTTTCTTTTCCTTCCCAAGAAAACCCTTTCTAATTTATATTTGTACTTGCAGTCATATCGCTGTATAATAAATTATTAGTATAATAAGTAATTCTTGAAAGGACTCTATATTGAAAAGAAATCAGTATACCCTCGGAAAACCGATTTCCTTTAAGGGAAACGGACTCCATTCCGGAATTCCCGTAACAATCACGATGCGTCCCGCTCCGGCAGGCAGCGGCATCATCTTCCGGCGTATCGATCTTACCGGCGCCCCTGAAGTGCCTGCAAAGAGTGAATTTGTCACAAATACACTCCGCGCAACGACGCTGGAACGGGGAAACGCGAAAGTTTTCACCGTGGAGCATATCCTTTCCGCGCTCTTCGCGCTCCGTATCGACAACTGCATTCTTGAGATGAACGCTCCCGAACCTCCCGTAGCTGACGGCGGCGCTCTTACATTCTCCCAAATGATTTTAAAAGCAGGTATCGTGGAACTGGAAGAACAGACCGATATCCTTACTCTTGAGACGAGCGTAGCCGTATATGAAGATAATAAATTCATCACTGCGCTCCCTTATGACGGCCTCCGCATTACATTTACATCCATCAATCCCCATCCGCTTTTAGGTACGCAAATGAAAGACTTCACAATCGACAAGGAGACATACATCAGAGAAATCGCTCCTTCCCGTACCATCGGATTTACCTGGGAGCTGGAGGCCATGCGGCAAATGGGGCTCGGCAAAGGCGGTACGTTGGAAAACGCTGTCGTTTATTCTGAAACGGACTGCCTGTCAGAATTGAAATTCCCCGACGAACTTGTCCGCCATAAGATTTTGGATATCCTTGGCGATATTTCCCTTGTGGGCCCGCTCCACGCACATATCATCGCGGTCATGGGCAGCCATAAGCTGAATGCCGCTCTTGCGGCGAAACTGAGAGTATTGAAAAAATAAAAAGAAGTTCATGAACAGGAGAGAATCAATTATGGAATTAAATATTGAAGAAATCATGGAAATCCTCCCCCATCGTTATCCGATGCTGCTGGTAGACAAAATTACCGAACTCGTTCCCATGGATTATGCCGTCGGAGTGAAATCCGTCACCATCAACGAACCATTTTTTCAGGGACATTTCCCCGGCCACCCCATCATGCCTGGCGCCCTTATCTGTGAAGCCATGGCCCAGGTCGGCGGCGTTGCTCTCCAGTATCCCGAAGAAAATCGGGGCCTCATTCCCATGTTTACAGGCATGGACAAAGTCCGCTTCCGTTCCCCCGTCCGCCCGGGAGACCAGCTTGTAACCAAAGCGGTCATCAAAAAGATCGTAGGGCGCATGGGCAAGGTACACTGTGAATGCTATGTAGGGGAAACCTTCAAAGCATCGGCTGACTTCCTTTTCTACCTCGCTGAACCGGAAAATAAAAAAGAAAAGGACGAGAACAATAAATAATTCATGAATCACAGTAATATAATCCGCAGTATGATTTTCCAGTTAATTCCTGCCATACGCAAGATATAAGGATCTCATACCGGATATTACCGCTTTATCAATTAGAAAGGATGATTTTTATGTCAGGTTGGAGTAAAACCTTTATTTTATTATCCGGTATTTTATATGCTTTTGTCGGTGTATACTGCTTCTTCCAGCCGATAGGCGCTCTGATCGGATTGGCATGGAGCATCGGATTTCTCGTACTGACAAGTGGTATTTTTGGTGTTATAGCCTATATACAGATTCCCAAGGAAGAGCGCGTAATCTGGGGACTTCTGGTGTGCTTGACGGATACTATTTTCGGCATGTTAGTACTTACTTTTAACGGCACCATGATATTATCTGCCCTGCTGCCGCTTTTCTTTGCGGTCACATTCATTATCCGCGGTATTTTTACACTCATCCACAGCCGTGATTTTGATGCATTGATTACACACAAAGTGCTGTTCCGCATCCTCTGCATCATGCAAATCCTGCTTGGTACCGCTCTTCTTGCATTTCCGCAGGCCGCCGCGCTTACGATGGTTTATTTCTTTGGCATAGGCTGTCTCTTTGCCGGTTTTGCCAAGATTTCTCTGTGGAACGATTTGCGTAGTCTATGATACCGTTTACCTTCTCTGTCTTTTATATGACACGGCAGAAAAACATAAGAACAGCATTAGGGTAAATTTTTTATACTTATATGTAGTAGAAATCAGTCGATATTCAAAGAAAAATAAAGAAAAATAAAGAAAAACGCATATATTTCAACAAGACCATTGTTTTATTTAAAAACCGTCTTGCCGATGTATGTATAAAAAGAAATTAAAATCCGGCAGGCAGTATCCGCCTGCTGTTGAAGGGAAACCATGAGAATGGAATTAACAGTTATCAAATCAGCGGAGCCGCAGATTCATGAAACGGCCGTTGTTGATCCTACTGCCAAACTTCATAAAAATGTAATTATCGAACCTTATGCCGTCATCGGCCCCAACTGTGAAATCGGCGAAGGATCCATAATCGGCTCCCATGCGGTCATTTCGAAAAACGTACGCATGGGGAAAAACAATCATGTGTATCCGAACGCCGTCATCGGAGAAGATCCGCAGGATTTGAAATTTGCCGGCGAATACAGTACGGTCGTCATCGGCAATGACAACAGCTTCCGCGAATTCGTCACCATCCACCGTGCTACGGGAGAAAACTGCGAAACCCGTATCGGCTCGCATAATATGCTTCAGGCATACACCCATGTGGCACACAACTGCAATTTCGGAGACTACATCGTCATGTCCAGCTTTTCCGGAGCAGCCGGCCACGTCACTGTGGAAGACCACGCGGTCATCGGCGGCATGAGCGGTATCCACCAGTTCGTAAAGATCGGCGCCTGCGCCATGGTGGGCGGCATGTCCAAGATCGTACAGGACGTATGCCCATTCGTGATCGTTGACGGCAATCCGGCAAGAGTGGTCGGACTGAACAGCGTAGGACTCGCCAGAAACAATATCACCCCCGAAGTAAGAAGCTGGCTTAAAAAAGCATACCGCACCATTTTCCGTTCCGGCCTGAAGCTGTACGAAGCTATCCATGAAATGGAACAGGACTTCCCGCCGACACCGGAAATTGAGCATCTTCTCCGCTTTCTCCGCAACTGCGAGCGCGGACTTTGCAGAACAAAAGATAAAAGTCAGAAATCATAACCACCCGTAAAACGGGTGGTTTGCTCTGACCCTATAAGGGTCTTCCTCTAGTGGTTACCCTCTAAAGAGGGTATTGAATAATCCGGCAACCACTCTGTTATTACAGGCTGCCCCCTACCCGGGGGCTCTTTCTATGCCTACTTCACTGGTTCACCCGTAAACGGGTCTGTATATTCCTTAAAATTTAAGCTGTCTTGCGCTATGTCTTCTTCTAGTTGATTGCGTATATACTCCTTTATCGCTCCTTCATATCTTCCAACTGTATCTACATAATAGCCTCTACACCAGAAGTGGCGATTCCCATACTTATATTTTAAGTTAGCATGTTTATCAAATATCATAAGACTACTCTTACTCTTCAAATATCCCATAAAACTTGACACGCTCAAATGCGGCGGTATCGTTACCAGCATATGGATATGATCCGGGCAGCATTCTGCCTCTAAAATCTCTACATGCTTCCTGATACATAATTCTCGTAGAATTTTCCCAATATCACTTCTTAATTTCCTGTATATGATTTGCCGTCTATATTTAGGGGCAAATACTATGTGATATTTACATCTCCACTTGCTGTGTGATAAGCTTTTTACGTCATTCATTGACACCGAACCTCCTTAATATACAATGATGTGGTTGCCAGACCGCTATCATTGTACCATTAGGAGGTTCTTTCCTTTTCTATAAGATAACTTTTACCTACCCCCAGTTTAACTGGGGGTTTACTCATGCCTTTTCGGCGGACAAATATAAAAAGGCTTTCCATTTTTAGGGAAAGTCTTTTTTGCTGTGCCCAGCCTTTATACATTTTAATTTCCCTACTTTCAGGAAGACATATCCGTTTCCTTTTTACGCCTCCGGTGTCTCCGCACCCGGTTGATATGCCGCTCAAAATCTCCATGGCTGATGAGTTCCGCCAGAATGAGCTGATCCAATACAGGAACGGTACAGGAATAAAATCCCGTCCGCTCCTGAAATCTGGACAGACGGTTTTCGGGAAGTACGAGGTACGCCACGCGGACAGAGGGAGCAATTGTTCGTGAGAACGTATTCATATATACCACCGGGCCATGGGGATCAAGAGAAAAGAGCGTGTCTTCCGCTTTTGACAAAAGAGTGAACTCCGAATCAAAATCATCTTCAATAATCAGACCGGACCGCTCCTCCGCCCAGCGGATATACTCCCGCCGCTTCGAAGCATTTGCCGTAATGCCGCTTGGATAACTGTGGAACGGTGTCACATGAAGCACACGTGCGCCTGCCCGTTTCAGTTCTTCTGTCAGAATTCCTTTGTCTCCCAGACGGAGAGATTCCGTCCGTATGCCATGGGCACGGTACACCTGCCGTATCTTCTCATAGCAGGGATCCTCCACCGCTACAAGCCGTTCCCGGCCAAGGGCCTGCACTACAAGGCTGTACAGATACTCCGCTCCCGACCCGATACAGATCTGCTGCGGAGAAACGATGATATTCCTGCTTCGCGCCAGGTAGTCGCAAAGCGTATTCCTCAACTCCGCCGTTCCCTGATTGGGAGATCGGGCCAGCACCTTTTCGCCCCATTTGGAGAGCACTGTCCGTGCCGTTTTCGCATAAACGGAAAAGGGAAATACTTCTTCATCCGTCTCCGAAGGAAGAACAGGCTTCACTTCCTTTCCCCTGTACCCCACGGGAAAAGCATCTTCCTCTTTATAAATGATAAAATAGCCGCTCCGTTCCCGCGGTTCGACATACCCTTCTTCCGCAAGAAGCGCATACGCATGCTCCACGGTGATGACACTCACGCCATACCGCTCCGCCATGGCGCGTTTGGAAGGCAGCTTGCCGCCCCACCGGTAAATCCCGCCGGTAATCGCTTCACGGACACGGGCATAAAGCGCCATATATGCCTTTTCTTTTACACCATTCTCCATCTTGCCTCCATCTGGTTATATTTTTATTTTTATTTTTGGTGATTTTCATAATGTCAGTTTATCATTATACTGTTTTTAAGTAAAGCTGTATAAGGAGGCTCTTCATGACAAACACCAATACCCCGCCGGCAGGAAATATTTCCGCCGCCCCCCGCTATAAAGCCAGATGGCTCACGGTATGCGGCTTTTTAATGGCAATGAATACCGTCCTGTCATCTTTCAACATCCCCGTCCCCGGCGGACACTTTTACCTGAATGATGTCATCATCGTAGCGGCGGCTCTCTCTCTCGACCCGCTGGGCGCGTTCCTGGTCGGCGGTGTAGGCGCATTCCTGGGCGATTTCTTTTTCTACCCTCTCCCCATGTTTGTTTCGCTTGCCACCCACGGACTGGAAGCCGTCGTCATTTCCCTCTTTGCCCGGCGTTACGGAAAGAAGAATCTTCCCTTCACTTTCTTCGGCGTCTTCTTAGGCGCGCTCATCGTGGTTATCGGTTATTCTCTCGGCAGGGCTTATGTATACAGTACCCCGGAATATTCTCTCATCAAACTCCCCTTTGAAATACTCCAGGCAGGTATCGGTGCCATCCTCGGCGCGTTCATCTGGAAAAATAGAAATATGGGAGATATTATTCGGAAAATCATCAGTAAATAAAATGACTTCAGCCGCCTCACGGCGGCTTTTTATTTCCTTTCCCAAAGAAGCTGTCCGCCTTATCAGCTATTTCCTTTTCTGGTACAATAATACAGAAAGAATATTCACCAGGAGGAACTATGAGAACACTTCGCGATGCGGTATACGGACTGGCGGTAGGAGATGCCCTCGGACTGCCTGTCCAGTTTGAAGAGCGCGGTTCATTCCATGTGGAAAAAATGACAGGTTACGGCACGTATAATATGGCACCGGGGACATGGTCCGATGACACCAGCCTCACCCTTGCCACTTGTGACAGCATCAAACTCATGGGGCGGATCGACCTGGAAGACCTCATGTGCTGCATGACCGACTGGTATAAAAACGGCAAGTATACCCCTGACGGAAAATCCTTCGATGTAGGCATGACTACGGGAGCCGCCCTCAGCCGCGGAGAAGGCCTCTCCGATGAAGCTTCCAATGGAAACGGCTCCCTCATGCGTATCATCCCCCTCGCGTTCCTTCCCGAAGTAACAGACGATGAAATACGGGAAGTATCGGCACTCACCCATGGACACCGCATTTCAAAAAGCGCCTGCGTCACCTATATCCATATCGCCAGGGAACTTTTACAGGGAAGATCCATAAAAGAAGCTGTGGAAACTGCCGTCAATGACAGTATAGAAGAAAGCCTCTTTAAAAACCTTCTTACCATCAGCAGCCTGCCAGTAGAACAAATCAAAAGCACGGGCTACGTGGCAGACACCCTCGAAGCAGTCATATGGACACTGGAAAATACAGACAATTTCAAAGACGCCGTCATGACCGCCGTCAATCTCGGCGATGATACCGACACCATAGGCGCCGTCACAGGAGCGCTCGCAGGCATCATTTACGGTTATGATGCAATTCCTGCAGAATGGCTGAAAGATTTACGCAGGAAAGACCTCATTGACAAATATCTCTTCCAATGACAAAAGGGCGGTCTTGCGTCCTTTTCTTTTACCAATCACAGATAAGGAGCTCTTATGCAACAAAATGATACCAACGGTCTTCCCCATAAAATAAAATGGATTACGCTATGCGGACTGCTCATGGCAATAAATACTATTTTCTCTTCTTTCAGCGTTCCCGTTCCCGGCGGGCATATTTACCTGAACGATATCATCATTGTCATTGCCGCCTTGTCGCTCGACCCCCTGGGCGCATTTCTTGTCGGCGGGGTGGGCGCGTTCCTCGGGGATTTCTTTTTCTATCCCTTCCCCATGTTCGTCTCCCTTGCCACCCACGGTATCCGCTCCGTCGTCATGTCCCTTATCGTGGGCAGGTATGGAAGAGACAACTTCCCTGTCGTTCTTGGCGCGACCGTCCTTGGCGCCCTCATCGCCATCGCGGGATACACCTTGGGCAAGGCCTACGTATACAGCACCTGGGAATACGCCATGCTGAAACTCCCTTTCGAAATACTTCAGGCCTTCATCGGATCCGCCATCGGACTCTTCCTCTGGAAAAACAGAAACTGGGGTCAAATGATCCGCCGCTTCCTTGGGTATTAACCCCTTATTCACCCTAACCGGCTGCACGGCTGTGGTTCCATTTCCATCAACTATCTTGCACACGTAAAAAACCGGGTAATGCTTTCTGCTGCATGCCCGGTTTTTGCATGGGGTGTTCCACGGATTATCCGTTATTTCTCTTTGTTATTTCTTCTTTTATTTTCCCAAGCAGCTCTTCTTCCGTAAAGCCGCCTTTTGCCGCGATGGTACGGAAATCAGCCACCCGGCTCATCATTGCAAACAGCGCCGGATTGGAAAGAGGCTTGTACTTCGGAGAAAGCTGTAAAAGGAATTCCTTCAGGTAAGGATATAGCTGGAGCGCCCGGTGGAGAGTGGTATCGCCTGTTATCTCCAACGTATTTCCTTCGTCTCCCTCTTTCTCCGCCGTTTCCGCTTCCACTTCCGCGCTGCCGCCCGCCTTGCTTCCCGTCCAGACAGGAGCGGACTGCGGTTTATTTCCTAAAGAGCGGATATGCTCCACATCCTGCATGGTTTCCAGACAGCCGCGGTACACACCGTTTTCATCACGGACAGCTATATAATTTACAAATATCTGTTTCCCCGGCTTGTTGATAAAAAATTCCGCCGTATCTTTTTCTCCGCTTTTAAAAGAATCCAATATCCTGTTCACGACAGGCAGAATTTCTCTGGGATGGCAGTTCTGTACTTTCCTGCCTATCACGCCGGCGCTCCGGCTGAACACACGGACCGGCGTATCGGTATAAAACTTCACAATATCGTTTTCATCAACAAATGTCAGGTCAATGGGAAGATGGCGGTAAATCAGATTGATCTGCGCAAGAGTGAGCTTCCCTATGGCCACATCCATCTCCGTATCCGTGCCCGCCCCCATATGGTACTTGCTGAGAAGCGCGCTGAAATCCTTCATAAAGGACGGTTCTCCTCCGGAGGACCGCTCTGTTTTTTCCGGCGGCAGGAATCCTTTCGGCGCCTCCATGTTGGCAAAGCCTACTTCCTCCTCGCCGATGCGCATTTCCCGGAATTCCTCTTCCGACAGAAGCTCCATGGACGTCGGGTACAAAACCTGGGTCTCCTTGAAAATAATATCTTCTATCTTCTCAATCACTTCGGGCTGCATTTTCAGGAACGCCTCTTCTTTATCCATATCCAGATATCTTGCGCTGCGGAGGATTGCTTTTTTCACATGATCATCAAACGTCCACATGATGAGTGTCGGGCGGTCAAACCCTTTCTGTTCCAGATAAGGGAAAAGCTGGTTATGTTTCCTTGTAATATGCTTTATGTATTCTTTCAGCCTGTCATAGACTTCCAGCCAGCGGTTTTTGATAAATTTCCCCGCCAAAAGCTCTTTCATTTCTGCTATCGTGCCGAGGATGATCTGATTTTCCTCCATGAATGAACGGATAGGGTGGCCTTCCGGCAATTCCAGATGTTCCCGTTCCATGACACCATCGAAAAGCCGGATGATGTCATCCATTTTTTCATGCATGGTCTCATCATCAATGCCGTCATCTTTCAGCATCTGTTCGCCGAAAGCAAATTCCTGGGGCGTGACGGAATCAAAACGCTGCAAAATAATTTCACGCGCTTCCTCAAACGTCAGCTCCCCTTTAATGTATTTTTCTTTTATGTCGACAATTTCCCGGCACTTGGCTTCATCAAGACCGAGAATATCGTTCATTGTTTTAGTCATATATCCTCCTTATATAACCGGCTGCATATTGTAATTCTCTGCAAAATAAGTATATCAAGAAAAGTCAATATATGCCATGCCATCCTGCCTATACACCACACCTTTCCCGCCTGTAAACCGGCTGGCTGAATGGATACCGGCTGCCGGAAAGCAGCGGCCGGGTAACAAATGAAAAAGAAGCTGATTTCAAAAATCGTCGCCCATGAAACCATGCTCACCACAAGCGCCTTCCGGAAACCGCATTTTACCGGTGCTGAAATAAACGGAAACAGATCGTACGCTCTTCCGCTTTCCATACGGGACAGCAAAAAAGACTTCCCTCTTCTATGAGATGGGAAGCCTTTTGCTTTCGGGAACGTTTTCACCCGTTTTACTTTAATTATGAATTTTCTTCATCTTCTTCCGGTTCGGAAACCACATCGATGGAAGCAATCCGGTCTCCCTCTTCCAGACGCTGGAGGATGACGCCCTGTCCTCCTTTTGCTTTCTTGCTGGAAATCTGGTCGGCAGGAATACGGATGGTGATTCCCTGTTCGGAGATGCCCACCAATTCATCCCTGTCGTCAGCAGCGACAAGCGCCACTACTTCATAGCCTTTCTTGAAGTTGATCGTCCCCTGTCCGTTCCTGCCCTGCAGACGATAGGCAGAAGCGGCATTTCTCTTCGCGTTTCCGTCAGCGGAAATGGTAAAGATATCTTTCTCCGCCGCCACAACTACGCCTACCACATCATCCCCTTCTTTGAGACGCATGCCGTGGACACCGGACGCGGAACGGCTGAGAGGCCGTACATTGTCATCATCAATGGAGAAGCGGATGGCCATGCCTTTTCTCGTCCCCATGATGATTTCCTCATTGCCCTTGACCGGAAGCACCGCTACCAGGCGGTCTTCGTCTTTCAGGCGCATGGCGATGAGGCCGTTCTTATTGATATTCTTATATTCTTCCAAGGCCGTCTTCTTGATGTAGCCGTACTTCGTCACCATGAGGAGGTACTTGGTTCCCTCTTCGGAAATATCCAGATCCAGAAGCTCCGTCACGTGTTCATCGGCGCCAAGGGATGTAATGAAGTTGATCATCGCGCTTCCCCTTGCAGTGCGGCTTGATTCGGGAATGTCATAAGCCGTCTTCATGTAGACCTTGCCCTTGTTCGTGAAGAAAAGGATCCGGTCATGGGTGGACGTGGTGAGGATTTTACGGACATAATCTCCGTCCTTCATCTTCAGTCCGCTTACGCCGCGGCCGCCTTTCTTCTGTGTGCGCAGATCAGAAGAATCAATGCGCTTAATGTAATTCTGCTTGGTCAGGGTAATGGTCATGGGCTTGTCGGGAATAAGGTCGGTCACATCCATATCGCCCAGGGCTGCCGCAATTTCCGTACGGCGTTTGTCCCCGAAATTATTCTTTTCGTCAGTGAGTTCCGCTTTGACTACCCCCATGATTTTCTCCCTGCTGGACAGCAGATCGCGGAGGTAGGCGATGGTTTCCTGCACATCCTTGTAATCCGCTTCAATCTTATCTCTTTCCAGACCGGTCAAACGGCGGAGACGCATATCAAGAATGGCGACTGCCTGTTTTTCCGACAGACCGAATTTAGAAATCAGCGCCGTCTTCGCCACCTCATCGGTTCGCGATTCACGGATGGTGCGGATGACTTCGTCAATATGATCAAGGGCAATGAGCAAACCTTCCAGAATATGGGCTTTGGCTTCCGCCTTTTCCAATTCATAGCGGCTTCTTCTTGTAATGACTTCTTCCTGATGTTTCAGATAGTAGTAAAGAATCTGCTTCAGGTTGAGGATGCGGGGATGCCCGTCGACGAGCGCCAGCATGATGGAACCGAAATTGACCTGCATCTGGGTATGCTTGTACAAGTTGTTCAGCATGATTTGCGGATTCACATCAGAACGCAGCTCGATAACGATGCGCATGCCGCTTCGATCCGATTCATCACGGAGTGCCGTGATGCCGTCAATGACTTTTTGGCGGGACAGGTCGGCAATCATTTCCACCAGGCGCGCCTTATTCACCTGGTACGGCAGTTCCGTCACAATGATACGGTTCTTTCCGCGTTCCATTTCTTCGATATCCACTCTCGCGCGGACGGTGATAGAACCGCGGCCCGTGCGGTAGGTATCTTCAATGCCTTTATGCCCCTGGATAATGGCCGCCGTCGGGAAATCGGGCCCTTTGATATATTTCATCAATTCATCAATGGTGATTTCCGGATTATCAATCATCGCGCAAAGCCCGTCCACCACTTCCGCCAGGTTGTGGGGCGGCACGTTCGTCGCCATACCTACGGCGATACCGTAAGAACCGTTGACGAGCAGGTTTGGTATACGGGACGGCAGCACAAGCGGTTCTGTCAAAGAGCCGTCATAGTTCGGCATGAAGTCAACCGTGTCTTTATCAATATCACGGAGCATTTCCAGCGTGATTTTCGCCATACGCATTTCCGTATAACGCATCGCCGCCGCCGAATCGCCGTCAATAGAACCGAAGTTGCCGTGACCGTCTACCAGCGGGTAGCGGATGGAGAAATCCTGTGCCATACGGACAGCAGAATCATAAACCGCCGTATCGCCGTGGGGGTGGTACTTACCTAAAACGTCGCCGACGATACGGGCGGATTTTTTATATGCTTTATTCGGCAGCATCCCCGCTTCGTTCATCGCGTACAGAATACGGCGGTGTACCGGCTTGAGGCCGTCGCGTACATCAGGCAGCGCACGGGTCACAATGACCGACATGGCATAGTCGATGTAAGACGTCTTCATCTGCCGTTCCAGCGGCGTATTGACTATCTTTCCTTCCTTCCAATCCATACATTCTCCTTATTCCCAAAAACGGCGAAATAATCCGCCGCGGAACCATAAAGAAACAAAGCGCCTCTTTTTCACCAAAGCGCTGACATTTATATTATACCACACACCTTTGTTTAAAGCCCGTTTATTCCGTTTTTTAGCGATTGTAAAACATATCTCATTTATTCGTTTGTTTTTCTGCTCATTTGAAATGCCGGTTCTTTTTCTTTCCCCGAAAATTTTTCTATTTTTGCGTATGCCGCCTATGCTATGTTAAAATGAAATAAATTTAAAGTCATTGGCAGGAATAAACCATGAAAAAATATATCATCCTTGGAATCATCATTTTAGCAGTCGTCCTCAGCGGCGGCGTTTTCGCCCTTTTTTCCGCGCTCAGCGGCGGTCCGTGGGAAGGTGTATGGTGGGGCGTGCAGGAAGCAGGTATGAATTGGTCCGGCGACAACATCCGCAACCTGGAAACGATTACATTCACGCGAAACGACGATAAAACGATTACAGTGGATCACCGCGTCCAGCAGGGCAGCAAAGAAGTGGAAGGCAGCCTTTCGGGCACGGGGGCCATTGACGGCGGCCGTCTGATTGTCACCACGAAGACAGGACGAGAAGTCACTTTCTCTTACAGCCGTATCAGCAAACTGATCGAGCTTCCTTTAAAGAACGCGGACAAGACTCCTGTCACAATAAAGCCGCTTACAGAAGAGAACAATAATGATATGGAAGAAATACGGAGCGAGATCGTAAAAATTTCCCAGAAACCGGAAAATAAAATCGATACCACGTTAAGCTCCACAAAAAGTTAATCCAATGATCAAAGACAGGCAAATACCCTGTCTTTTTTCGCGCGCGAAAATACCGCTCCCTTTCCTGAAGCGGCATTTCTGTACTTTATTTCATTCCATCTTCTATTTCCTTCTTATTTCTTTTTCAATGTGAAGATCGTCAGTTCGCGGCTTGTATCAAAGCGGAAAGGAAACCAGCCGCCGCTGCCGCGGGATACATAGCCGCAGTGCTTCCCGTCGCTGTACATTCCCCTTGTGTACTTGAAAGGCGTAATCATCGGTTTCCCAAAAATGCCGAACTGCGTCCCGTGGGTATGCCCGGTGAGCGTGAGGAACGCCCGGTTTTCAAAACCGGCATCAATGAAATCAGAATGATGGGCAAGAAAAATCTTTGCGCTGTCTTCCGGAATGCCGTCAAATGCGTCCCGCACCATCTGTGCCATCAGTTTCGCCCTTCCTTCTCCCCGCATTTCAGGATAGTCCACGCCCGCCACGTAAAGCAGGGCGCCGTCTTTCTGAAGCGCCACATGGCTGTTGTCCAGTATCTTCACCGATGTTTTGCGGAGTTCATTTTCAATATAATCGGGATCTTTATACAGTTCATGGTTCCCCCGCACATAAATGATGCCGTAAGGGAAAAGCACCGCGCGGGAGTTTAATATCTTTGCCGTTTCAGGCATGACACGGATATCGTCAATCAGATCGCCCGTAAGCATCACCACGTCGGCCCCTTCCGCCTTTGAGCGCTCCAGATCGTTTGCCAGATCGGCATTTCTGTAGTATGGCCCGATATGAGTATCCGTGATTTGCGCCACTTTCAGTCCGTCAAAGGCTTCCGGCAGTTCTTCGGCGGCAATCGTATACCGCTCCGCCTCTTCCTTCATTTCTCCATCCACAGAACCATAAACGCCGATGAATAAAGAAAGCGCCATCACCGCCGCGCCAAAAATCTGCGCATACCTGCGGATAAACCGCACCGTACCGATCATCATCAAAAGAAAGAGCGGCAGTATAAGCATGATATCCGCCGCCATCAGCGCGCAGGCAAAGTACGCGCCGAAGTGTGCCGCCCAGCCATATTCCGGATAGGCAAGCGCATACCACACGTAGTACTGCACTGCACCGCAGGAAATAAGCGCTCCGGCAATTCCATACAAATAAAACCGTTTCAGCCGGAAGAGCCCCGCCGCAAAAAGTCCGTTCATCAGTCCCAAAAAGGAAAAAAGCAATGTAATGATCTGATAGAAATCCATGAGATCTCCTTTTTATAAAAACAGAGTTCCGTTAAATAAAAAATTGTCCTTTCAATGTCACGGGGCAGCTATTTTCACTCTTCCAGGTACGGCTCTATATACGCCGCCAATTTTGCGTGCGGCCCTGCCAGCGGTATTTCCCTGTATTCTTCGCAGCTGTACCAGCGGTAATCTCCTTCAGGCTCTTTTGCACCATGAAACAGATACGCTTTCATGTGCCAGATGCGGTGCGTGAACACATGGGTATACGTCCAGATTCTTTCTCCCGCTTTCCCGCCGAGAAGCTTCTCCAACATTTTAACACCGTCTTTTTCGCTGTCCGACAAAACCATGGGCAGCTCCCACATGGAAGAAAGCATCCCCTTGGAAGGGCGGAGATGGAAAAGCGCCTTCCCCTCTTGAATCATGACCGCGCAGCAGGCGATGCTTTCCTTCTGTTTCTTCTTCGGCGTGCGGATTGGAAGTACATTTTCCAGTCCAAGTCGGAGCGCCGCGCACTCTCCGTGAAGAGGACATTTTTCACACTTGGGATGCTTGGGTACGCATACCTCGGAGCCTAAATCCATAAGCGCTTCATTGAAATCTCCTGCCCGCGCCGGCAGCGTCTTTTCCACTAACGTTGTGATTTCTTTTCGCACCGCCGATTTTAAAATATCCGACTCAATACCATAGAGCCTCGCATACACACGGAGAACGTTTCCGTCCACCGCTGCTTCATGCTTTCCATAAGCCATGGATAAAATCGCGCCTGCCGTGTATTCCCCGATGCCCGGAAGAGCACGCACGTCCTTTTTATCCTCCGGAATCGCTCCACCGTACTTTTCTACCATTTCCCGCGCCGCTTTATGAAGATTTCTTGCGCGGCTGTAATAGCCCAGTCCCTGCCATGCATGCAGTACGTCCGCCTCTTCGGCTTCCGCCAGTGCCTCAATCGTAGGGAAACGGCGTTTCCAACTTTCAAAGTACGGTTTCACTGCTTCTGTCCGCGTCTGCTGAAGCATGATTTCCGACACCCACACATAATAGGGGTTCCGCGGCCTGCCTTCCCGCCAGGGCAAATCACGGCGGTTTTGATCGAACCAGGTTAAAAGCTTATGCGGCCATTCCTGTCCCGACTGTATTCTATCCAAAATGAATCCTTTCCTTAAACCATTTCAAAATGGTAATCATAGACTGTGCTCCCGTCTTTCTCAAAATAAATCGTACCGCGTATTTTATTTCCTTTCAAAATCATAGGGAGCCATACGCGGTCAGCCATCCACATTTCGCCGAAAGGAATTTCTTCCGGAAGGAACCACTTCGGCTCCATCTCATCGGAAAGATGCACTGTCCCCGTCCACGCGTAGATAAAGTATACGATGCCCGCATGAGACCAGCTGGGATCGGAGGGCTGATGGAAATATAAATCTCCCGCCGCCTCAAAAGCTTTCGGATCGGCAATGAGTCCGCTTTCTTCAAAAAGTTCCCGGGCGGCGCATTCCCGCATCGTTTCCCCGTCTTCCCTTTTTCCGCCGAATCCGTTCCATTTACCGGCTCCCATGCCGCGCCGTTTATGTCCCAGAAGAATCCTCCCGTCTTTCCGTACCGGATAGACAAGCGACGTGTCACGCATGAATGCCCTCATAGCTTTCAAAATACAATTCCCGGAAAATACGTTTCCCCGCTTCCGTTTTATAAAGACGGTTATAAAGCGCGCGGTTTTCCTTATCACTTCGGCCGCTTTCATACTGGTTCACCAGCATATCCGCCTCCGCCAGAATCTGCGCGTCCGGACCGTCTATACTCCCGTAGGAATGATGATGGGCGGCCAGCCAGCAGATGCGGTCAATATCTTCCGTCTCGAATCCGAGTCTTTCCAATATAGGGCGTGCTTCCCCCGGCCCCAATTCCTCCTGTATCTTTCCATCATTCCTGCCGAACTCCATTTCGCCCCGGTGAATCCCGATATCATGGACATAAGCGGCCGCTTCCAAAACGAAAAGCTGTTTCTCCGGAATCCCCTCTTCCCGCCCGATTTGTTCGGCAAAAGCATGAACTTTCAGAAAATGATGAATCCGACGGGGATCCCCTTTATCATAAGCAATCATTTCCCTGCACAATTGATCAAGCAATTCCATGGCGTCCTCCAAAAACTTTATTTCTTTTATTATAAAGCCTTCCCTGCCATTTGGGATATAAAAAATAAACCCGCAAAGCAAAAAAGGCCAGAGTTCCCGCGTTTACACCAAACTACCTCCACACAAAAAAGAGACCCCGAAAGGCCTCTTTTTCATTTTAAGATTATTTTGTGAGTTTTGCACCGACTTCAGAAGTTACATCTGTGCCGCCATCAATCACCGCGCCGGCTTCCAGAATGACATCCAGTCCTTTTTCCTGGCGAACCTGCTGGATCGCTTTGCGGATATCCTGCAGAATCGGCTGCATGGCAGTTCTTTCTTTGGCAGCCATATCACGCTGGATTTCCTGGGCGATCTGTTCCTTTTCCTGATCGCTCTTGCCTGCGCTGCGGCTGTTGAAATTTTCCTGTGCTTTCTGTGCTGCTGTTCTCATATCCAGCTGCACTTTTTCCATCTTCGGATGAGCCTGGAGCAGGGCGCCGGAATTAACAAAACCGATGCCTGCCGCTGATGCGGACGCCATGGCGCCAAAAGTGATGATACCAGCTGTAATAGCTGCTGCTGTCTTATTCATTTTCATTCCCACATTCCTCCTTAGAAATATCCCGACATATCATGGGATTTTGGGTATGTATTAATAATAGTATAATCAGTCTTATCTGTCAATATGAAATGACTAAAAGTCAGTTCACCTGTTTTACACTTTTGCTTCAAGCGCTGCGGTTTCCGCCTCTTCTTTCATGGCCTCTTTCGCTTCTTTCAGCGCCGCTTCCCGCACCTCGTTCTTTTTCTCTTTCTTCTTCGTAAAATGGGATACCGCTTCAGGGATCATGTTCAGCACCCTGTCGATCGTACCATTCGGTGTGGCATTTTTAATGGAGAATAATTCGACGCGTTCTCCTTTCATAATCAGAACCGCCGTAGGGCTCATTTTGCCGCCGCCTGCTTCTCCGCTGGATTCTCCGTTTGTCCCGTGATTTCCCGTACCGAAGCCGAAAGAAATATCCACAAACGGCACAATCGTGGCATCGTCCAGATAAATCGGCTGGCCTACAACCGTTTCCGTGCGGATCATTTCTTTAAATTCTTCAAAAATCTTTTTTCTTGCATCATCATTCATCGTGGATTCCTCCCTGTCTGTACCGCCAGAACTGACGTGCCGGCGCGCTTGCCGCCAAGCGCAATACAATGTATACCACATAGAAGGGAATAATTCTTCCCTGTCCTTTCCCCTTTAGTTTATACGATGGCTCTATATATTTCCACACTATATTTTTCGTCGCTTCCGGAAGGAACGCCTTTGCCATCCCCGCAAGCAGGCCGGTCTGCATCGGATCCCCCGTGCCGAACTCTCCGCAAAAATTCCATTTCCGCGGCATGCTGTGCACCAAAATCACTGCGAGAGCCTTAAAAATATTTTCCGCCAGTCCATTATGGATAGCAAACCGCAGCTGCTTCCACAGCGGAGGATGTTTTTTCTTTTCTCCTTTCCCTTCGTCTGCCGATTCTTTGTGTTTTTCTTCTTTCGTCTTTTCTTCAGGCGCTTTTTCCGGTTCCGTCTCATCGGCAAGAATCATTTCTGCCCTCTGGGCAGCGGCAGGCCGCTCCTCATCTGCAAAAAGGAGTTCCTCTATTTTTTCGTCCGCATCCGCGGTTCTTTCTCGTTTCTTTCCCGGCAGTTCCATCGTTTTCTTATAAAGCCCGAAAATGAACTCCACTGTCACGGCAAGGTGCTTTATTTCAAGGATGAAACGGTAGCGGATCGGAATCAGCAGAAAAAGAAACAGGACAAAGAAGATCCCAAGACATATTTTCAGTCCCATCATCCACCGCCATAGAGACGGGTCAGGTTTGCTGCCGCTTCTCTTACAGACTTCACCAGCGCAGCCGGCGCCACCACTTTGACAAGCGGCGCATTTTTCAAGGCCCAGGCAAAGATAATCGCCGGAGGCGCTTCTATTTCCACAAGCACCTGTCCCTGCGTGGCCGACACAATAAACGCGGATTTCCCGAAATCTGTCACGATATCCGTCATAAGTTTCCAATCCGCCTCAAAGCGGCACTTTTCCGACGGGCCCGCATATGTACGGCTTAAGACAGAAAGAAAATCTGATACGCGGATCCCCATTTCCGCGCCGGGAATTGTCTTCTGCGGACGCGCCTCTTCCTCAAGCAGGGAAACGCTGTCAAGAAGTTCCACCGCAAACGGTGTAATCTCATCCTTTTCGTCAATATTTCCCAAAAGGAAGTATCGTCCGTCCGATGCGGCCACTACATAGGGGCTCACACGGTATACACGGTCGATGCCGCCTATATCTTTGCCGTGGTACCGTTTCCCGTCAGCCTCATAATGATCGTAAAAAAACTGTATCATCTTTTTATTTTCAATAGCCTCCGCCAAAACTGCCAATGTTTCATCAGGCGGTTCCAGCTGGTTCAGCGCGGGAATATTTTTCACGGCCGCCTTGCCGTCATCAAAAGGACGCATGTATAAATTTTTTAATTTTTGCGCAAGCTGGCGCACCTCGGCCGCAGGAAGATGGGAGAAATATAAAAGGTCGATAAGCGCTTTCATATCCTCCTTTGTCAAGTCGTGATCCCAGTACCAGTCCAGTGAAAGCGGCGCCGGTTTCCCTTCTATTACACGCTCCACCTCACGGCACACTACAGGAAGCCCGCCGCCACGAAGGGCTTCCAGATTCCGGCGCACCGCCTTGCGGTCCATTTCCATGCCGTACCGTTCCCGCAGAAACGCCAATATCTGCTGCTGGGAAAGCGGATGCTCCGCATCAGACTCGCTGAGCAGGATCTGCGCAATATGGACAATCGATATTTTCCTTCCTCTTCCTTTCCTCTCCGCCAATCCGGTCACCTGCTTTTCCCTATGTATAAAATACTGTCAGATAATAAAGACAGGGCTCCTGTCAATTTTTTTATGAAAGCAGCCGCAAAAGGTTTGTTTAATACCCCATGAACCGCCGCGGCAATAGCGCCGCCGCCAAGAATATCCGAAGGATAATGCATCCCCGCAAACAACCGGGAAAAGGCAAGCAGCCCTGCCAGGCATGCCATCCACCGGCATCCGGGCATACGATCCCGCAGAAGCTGAAAGGCCACGGCCGCGCCGTTCATGGCATGATTGCTCGGAAAAGACGCATTCGCTTTGTGCCCTGTAAAATTCCAAATCTGCCGGTCCCGGGTAAAAGGCCGCCCCCGATGCCACAGCTTTCCGACAGCAAGGGAAATCACGGAGCATAGGCAGACTGCAAGGAACGCCGCCACGCAGCTCTCCCGCCGATGTTTTTGATTCTTCCCCGGCGCAAACCAAAGCAACATCCCATAAATTAAAAATGCCCAATGACCGTAACGGGTAATCAGATCCATCATGAGATCCACGGGGCGCGCCTGTCTCGCCAATTTATTAATCTGTCTCACAACGTCCAATTCGGAATCCATGAAAATACCTCTTGGGAAAATAAACTGTCTTTCCAAAGACGATTCCTGCCGAAACCGCCCGGATTTCTACCTGAATTTCAATAATTATACTTGCATTTTAACATAATCAGCTGATGAATAAAAATCTACACGCTCCTAACGTAAGAGGAATCTCACCCCAAATGCCTTTTCGGTTTTGACAAACAAAAACGGCGCCTCACAAACGCCGTTTGCATAAATATATTTCTCTGTTTTGTTTCTTCCGCCCGTTACTCTTTCTTTGCCCCATCCATTTCTTTCTTCTCTTCCCGTTTCTTCACCGCTTCATTCTCCTTTTCTTTCAGCCTCTCCATGTATCCGCTTCGGCGAAGAATCGTGGACACAAAAGCCACAACGGTGCAGACCGCGATAAAGAGATTCACCAAAGTGAAGCCGTCGACGAAACCTATTTTATAAATAACGTAGCACGCCACGATTACGAGAAAGATATCATTGAATCTGAACATAGCCGCCCCCTATTTCCTTAACCATACAAGAAAGCAAGGTTTGCCGTCAAGATGAAAAAATTATTTTTTTCGGTGATATAATATAAATTATTATCAAATCTATGGGAGGATTCTATGAAATACATCGGTTCCGCTTCTGCCGTTTTTCTTTTATCCGCGCTGCTGCTTTCCGGATGCAATGCAGGCAGGCCTGCTGTCCCGGCCAAGACAGCCGCCGTTGAGGAAGAAAATACGCAAAAAGAAAAAGCCCCTGCCTTGCAAGCCGCCCGCCTGGGAGATACGCTTGATATCTGGACCGCCGCCTATGGCGCGCCTGCCGGAGACACAGTTTATATGAAAAGATTCAATAATGGTACCGTGACGGTCATTGTTTTTAAAGAGCATATCGTAAATATCACGCTGTCCGATCCTGCCGGTCCGACAAAGGCACCACCGGACTATAAAGATTTCATTCCGGAAGACAGCATTCTTCAAAACACAAAGGAAGAACAGGATGAAAAAGGCAGCTACAAAACAGAAATGTACACCAGCTTTTCTCTCGAAAAGGCCTTTCCCCTGTCGGAAGGAAAGTTTGCTGTAGTCACAGCGCAAAGCAGGACAGACGGAAAATACCTTGCCACAGTGATTGACTGCACACCGTTGTCCCAATGAATCCATTCTATGCAAATCATAACAGACTGTAACAAAATATTTCTGCATTTTATACGGCTCTTCACTCATGCCTTTTCAGCAGGCAACTAAAAACCGCTTTCTGCAGTTTGACATAAAGGTCAATACAGAGAGCGGTTTTATTATGCATAAAGAAATAACATGACAAAACAGGCAAGGCGTGATCTCCTTAGGCTATACGCAGCCTGCCGTTTCAAATCATCAGCATACTGCGTCAAGGAGCCGTCTGGTATAAACGGTTTTCGGCCGGATGATCACTTCTTCGATGCTTCCTTCTTCCACCAGTTCTCCTTCATTCATGATAAGGATGCGGTCGCTTATATTGCTTACCAGCGGAAGATCATGGGTGATGAATAGAATGCTTACGTTATGGATCCTGCGCAGATGCATAAGGAGCTCCACAATTTTTGCCTGTGCGGAAACGTCAAGCGCCGAGGTGGCTTCATCGCAAATGAGAATTTCCGGATGGACGGACATAGCTCTGGCTATCGCCGCACGCTGGCATTCGCCGCCGGAAAGCTCATGAGGATATTTTTCCGCATAATCCCCGGGGAGTCCCACATCTTCCAAAAGACGGGCCGCTTCCTTACCGGCCATATGCTTCTTTTCTCCGCAGAGACGGCAGAGCGTATCCGAAATGGACTCCCCGATTTTCCTCCGCGGATTGAAAGAGCCGACAGCGTCCTGAAATACCATCTGCACTTTGGTATACACTTCTTTCTGCGCCTGCCGTTTCAGGCGGACAATCGATCGGCCGCCAAGAAATATATTTCCTCCTGTCGGCTGATAAAGTCCGGTAATCAGCTTCGCAATAGTCGATTTTCCGCTTCCGCTTTCCCCGATAATGCCGAGAACTTCATTTTTACGAAGAGAAAAGCTCACATTTTTCAAAGCATGCACGATGTATTCGCCATCGTCAAAGGTCATCGTCAGGTTTTCACAGACAAGGATTTCCTCCATCATGCCTCCTTTTCCATGGCATGTGCCAGTTTCGGCACGGCAGCCATGAGCGATTTCGTGTAGGGGTGCTGCGGGTTTTCGAGAACTTTTTTCATTTCCCCCATTTCCACGATTTCCCCTTTATAAAGCACCGCCACACGATCCGCCAGACGTCTGGCCACGCCGATATTATGGGTAATAATGATCATGGCGGTATGGAGGGTGTCCCGGAGCATGAGAAGTTCTTCTAGAACCTGTTTCTGCACGGTGGTATCCAGCGCGGAGGTGGGCTCATCGGCAAGAATCAGTTTCGGATGGAGCAGCACGGCAAGGGCAATCACCACACGCTGCGCCATTCCGCCGGAAAGTTCAAAAGGATAGGCATTCAGTATCCGTTCCACATCGGTCAGGCCGATCCGCTTAAAAACAGAAGCAATCAGTTCGTCCATTTCTTTTTTCTCCATCCGCCTGTGGGCGAGGATGGTCTCATAGAACTGGACACGCACTTTCCGCGTGGGGTTCAGGGAATCGCCGGGATGCTGAAACACATAGGCTATCTCTTCTCCCTGGCGTTTCCTTTTTTCCGCCGCGTCCATATGGAGCAGGTCTTCCCCATTGAAAGTGACTGTTCCCGTATAGACATCGGCCCTGAGGCCTTTCACTTCCGAAACGGCTTTCAGAAGCGTCGTTTTCCCGCTGCCGCTTTCCCCAACGACGCCCAGTATTTCACCGGGCATCAGTGTAAGGGAAATATCACGGATTACCGTCTTGCCGCCATAACCGGCGCTGAGGTCTTGAATTGTCAGTAATGGCTGCATAGGTTTCTCCCGCTTATTTTTCGAGGTCTTTCGTCACCTGGTAATAATCATTCGGTGTAATCAGGTAGCCTTTGACATTCTTGCCCATGCCTACCTGGATCGTATTGAATCCGACAAAATCCATGGCCGCATCATCAATGACCGCCTGCTGGATCTTATGGACAACCTGCGTCCTCGCATCACCGTCAGGCAGCTTCTGCAATTCTTCCAGCCATCCCTGCACTTCCGGATTATCGTAGTGCCCAAAATTGACCTTGCTGTCCTTGTCATAGGCATTGTAGAGGAAATCGTAGGGATCTCCCACCGGCATGGTGACTACATAATAGAGAGCGATATCGAAATCCCCCGGCGCGAAGAAGGTTGCTTTTTCAAAATTCTTAATCTGGACATCAATGCCGATCTGCTTCAGCTGAGCCTGCATTTCCGTAGCAATGGGAGCTATCGCGGCGCGCTTATAAACGGAAAACTGTACAGTAAGCGGCTCCCCGTCCTTTTCCACGATACCGTCGCCGTTGGTATCTTTATATCCCGCATCGGCAAGAATCTGTTTCGCCTTGGCGGCATCAAACATACGGGGTTTCAGATTCTTTGCTCCGTAAGCACTGTCATCAGGAAACGCGCTGTAAGCAGCAGACACAGAGCCCTTCATCAGTTTTTCTCCGATATCCTTCTTATTCACGCCGTACATGATCGCTTCGCGGACAGCTTTATCCTGCATTTTATTCAAATTGAAATACATCTGGTACACGCGGGGCTGTGCCACTCTCTTCACAACAAGGTTGTCTTTTTTCGCGATATTTTCCGCAGCGTCTACGGTCAGATCCTGGGCGATATCCACTTCGCCGCCCTGGAGAGACATGGCAAGCGCATTTGCATCAGTAACTTTAGTGTATTCCACGCCGTCAGACTTGACTTCCCCTCCCCAGTACTTCGGATTCTTTTTCATAACCGCTTTTTTATTGCTCTCATACGATGCCATCACGAATGGGCCCGTACCAATCGGCGCTTTTTCAAAATCTTTCGTATTTGCCACGTCGATAATGGTCGCATAAGGATCCGCCAGGTCATTGATCAGGGTAAGGCGCGGTTTTTCCGTCTTAATGACGACAGCATCCCCGTCAACGGTATAGACAGCGGTTTTCAGGAAACCGGCACGCTCATTCATGTCCCCCGCACGTTTCAGGGAGTCAATCACTTTCTGCGGTGTCATGGCCTCCCCATTAGAGAATGTCACATTCTTTTTCAGCATGATTTTCCAGGTCAGGTCATCTATCTTTTCAAACTTTTCAGCAAGCCAGGGTTCAATCTTGAGACCATCCCCTACTTTAAACAGTGTCTCGCCGACACCGTAGCGGACAATGTACCAGCCATCCCATCCTTTTGCCGGATCCATGGACGAAGAAGATACGGATACTGTCCCCGCCACACGGACGATTTTATCCGCCGCCGCTTTCTTATCATCACCGCAGCCGCTGATAAAAACGGAACAGGCCGTTACCGCTGCCAATCCTGCAGCAATCCATCTCTTTTTCATGTTTTTTCCTCCTAAAAAATATAATTATTTTTCATTTTTCGGATCCAGTAAATCTCTGACCTGGTCACCGAATAAATTAAAAACAAGCATAACGGAAACCATGACGGCACTCGGTGCGAGAGCCACCCACGGCGCATTCTGAAGACAATAGCGTCCTTCGCTGATCATGGATCCCCACTCCGCTTCCGGTACCTGCACCCCGAGCCCGAGGAAGGACAGCCCGGCAATCCCCATCATCATACCGCTTACATGGAGCGTCGCGGTCACGATAAGCGGCCCCGCGATATTCGGCAGAATATGGAGAAATATGATCTCCCTGTCACTGCACCCGCCAAGGCGGGCGGCATGGATAAAGGTTTCCTCCTTAATAGCAATAGTCGAACTCCGTGCCAGCCGGGCATACTGGGTCCACGCTGTCAGCACGAGGGCGAACATGGCATTCAAAAGACTGCCGCCTAAAATGCCCGCTACGGCAATTGCCAGAAGGATATCGGGAAATGCGAGAAATATATCGGTCACCCGCATAAGACAGGCATCCACCTTCCCGCCGAAATAACCGCCCATAAGACCCACAAAACTTCCCAAAGTCCCTGCACAGGCGATGATGGCAAATGCGGCAAAGATGGAACTGCGGCTGCCCACCATCACGCGGGAAAGCACATCGCGCCCATGATTGTCAGTACCGAATAAATGATTCATATCCGGCGCGGCAAGGATATTGTCGGAATGGGTCAGATAGGGATCATTAGGTGCCAGGTACGGCGAAATCAAACTGAAAAGAATGATAAACAGGATGATGCCAAGAAGACACCACATACTTTTCGAAATCCGTTTTGCTGAAAGATCCATAGGTCCTCCTATATATCTTTAATTTTCGGATTAAAAACAGTATAAGAAATATCGGTGAGCAGATTGACCACCATGAAAGCAGATGCCATCCATACGATGACCGCCTGTACCACAGGATAGTCTCGCTGGCTGATCCCTTCCATAATAAGACTGCCGAGACCGGGCCAGGTGAAAACGGTTTCCACGATGACCGTTCCGCCCAGAAGAGAGCCGAGGGAAATACCGGTGAGCGTAATCACCGTTACCATAATATTTTTCAATACATTCTTATACAAAATGGTCGTTTCGGAAAGTCCGCGGGAACGAAGTCCCACCACATACCCCTTGCCCAGCTCATCAAGCATGGCGGCACGAATCTGCCGGATATAACGGGACGACATGACCAGCGCCAGCGTAAGCGCAGGAAGGATAAGGCCTATAGGCTTTGTCGTCGCCAACACAGGAATCCACCCGAGACGGTAGGAAAAAATAAACATGAGGCAAAGGGCGATGATAAAGTTGGGAAGAGCATTTCCCACAAACGCCATGACACGGACCACATAATCAAACTTGCTGTTCTGCATGGCCGCCGTGAGTATCCCTACGGGAATCGAAATGCAGAGGGTCAGCAAAAGAGAAGCGCCCGCCATTTTTAATGTATAAGGCAGCGCTTTCAAAATCTGATCCAGCACGTCAGCGTCAGTAATATATGATTTTCCCATATTTCCGTGAAGAATATTCCACAGCCAGTCGCCATACTGTACAAGAAGCGGACGGTCAAGGCCCATGGATCTGCGCATGGACTCCATGATTTCAGGACTGACGGAAATACCGCCTGCCGACATACGCACGCTCACAGGATCGCTTGGCGATAAATAGATTAAAAGGAACGCAAGAAAAGTAATCCCCAGCAGTACGGGGATAAATTGCAAAACACGTCTGACAATGCTTCGCCGCATTCGTTTGCTTCTCATGTAAATTCCATCCTTACCGATTCAGCATCCGCTTAATCTGCGAATAAATTTCAATTTGTTCTATAGCATATCATATTTTCTAATTTTTTTCAAATAAAAGGTGGTTTTCTTTTATTGTTTCCGCAGTAAATTTTTATCATATATTCTAAATGATGAGTAACGGTAAGCGCCATAGTAGCAAGAAACGGAAAACGTCATTCGGGGTATTGGCAAAGGATTAGTTATGAAGATGACGATTAAGGTGAGATGTCATCCTGAACAAATGCGAAGGAGCTATTACCCGTGATGGGGAAAACGGTAAGAGTAATTTTGTGATGAACAGAAAAGAAACCGCACAGTGTCATCAGTGTAATAGATTCTTCACTCTATGCTACCGTTCCGTTTTCCGTTTTTCTCACAAAGCATTCTTGTCCTCGTTCAGAATGACGATTTGGGGAAAGCGTTACTAATGATGGGGAGCGGAAAGCATCATAATGACACTAACAGTAAAGCGTCATCCTGAACGAATGTGAAGGATCTGCCACCGTGATGAGGAAGGCGGTAAGAAGATAAAAGCTATCAGCTGTGAGCTGTCAGCTGCAAGCTAACTATTCTTTTACGATTTAAATCATTACGACAAGCGAGTATCCTCAATCGCACACTGCGTGCGCCAGCAGCTCCTTCTGACGGCCGGCTCCATGATCCTTGTATAAGACACGTTAAGGCTTCATAATGAGAAAAACGTTAATCGTCATCCTGAACGAACGTGAAGGATCTATTGCCGTGGTGATGAACAGTGCTACCGCAAATGTATTCATAAAATCATTCCAGCACAAAAAAATCCCCTGAAGTTTCCTTCAGGAGATTTTTTCATCTGTCAATATTTGTCGCCGTATATTTCCTTGTTCCGCTCAATAATGGACATGATGCGGCTCGCCGTCTCTTCAATGGCTTTATTTGATACATCAAGGACGGTACAGTGAAGCTGATGCATAACTTCTTTGGCATAAGCCAGCTCATCTTCAATGCGCTCGATATCAGTGTAATTCGCCGTTCCTGAAAATCCGAGCGCTTTCATTCGTTCCCTTCTGATTCCGTTCAGTTTGTAAGGGTCAATAATGAGACCGATCAGACGATAGGGAGGCACTTGGAATATTTCTTCCGGTATCTGCACTTCCGGCACAAGGGGCAGGTTCGCCACTTTATATTTTTTATGCGCCATGTACATGGACAGCGGTGTCTTAGATGTACGGGACACGCCAATAAGAACCATGTCCGCCTTTGCGAAGCCTGCCGGATTTTTTCCATCATCATAGCGGACAGCAAATTCGATGGCTTCCACTTTTTTGAAATACTCTTCATCAAGACGGTGGATGATTCCCGGTTTCATGCGGGGCTGCACCCCTGCCACATCAGTCACCATATTCATCATAGGACCTAAGATATCCACATAACGGACATTTTTTTCATGGGCTATCCGTTCAAAGTCGGCACGGAGTTCAGGACTGACCAGTGTGTGACAGACCACAGCCCCCGCCTGTGCCGCTTCATCAATAATTTTTTCTATCTGATCCGTATGACGGATAAAGGGCACACGGTGAATCTCAATATCTGTGTCATACTGGCCGATGGTCGCCTTAGCCACACTTTCCGCCGTTTCTCCAAGAGAATCGGAAACGACATAAACCTGCGGTTGTTTTGCCATTTATTATTTTCTGCCGCCTTTCCCCAGTTCCAAAAAGAGACGGGTGATATTCGTTTTCGATACACGCCCGATAAGAACAAATTTCCTGTCATTTCCCACATTTTTAAAAGTCCCTACAGGAAGACAATCGACTTCATAATCCATCATCTTCTGTGCGATGGATACAAGATCCTCTTTCGGTTCGGCATAAATCATTTTCGAGCGGGATGTCATTACCATGGAAATCGGCACTTTTGCCAAATCATCACGGCCCATGGCCGCTTTCAGAAGATCTTTCCTGGAAACGACGCCCTGTATGTCATCTTTCTTTCCCACGAAAAGCGTACCGATATCTTCGGTGAACAGGAGAACCGCCGCGTCATAGGCATTGGATTCCGCTCCGACAAGTATCGGGCGGGACATACAGTCTTCCGCCGTGCAGGAACGGATTTCAGCAGCCGCAGGATCTTCTCCGCCCCCAAGGTAATAGTAGCCGAGACGACGGCGGGCAGCGATTACCTCTCCTGAAAGAAGAACCGCCAGATCTCCACGCAGCGCGCTCCTCGTCACATGGAGACGCTGTGCGATCATTTCCCCTGTGATAGGACCGTTTTCCCGAACGATCCTCGTGATTTCCTGTTGTCGGCCGGTAAGCTGCATAATTTCCCTTCTCTCCTTCTTCCGCAAAGCGGAACTGTGGCGGAGGACATGTCAACTTTCCCATGCCCTCTGCCATTATTTTAAAATCAAAGTTCGTAATCTTCCTGGTCTACGACACCTCTGCCCGTCGCCGCATCCAGCATCAGACGCTGCTCGATGCGGGCTACATTCAGCCGGGTACTCTTCACCATATCCGGGTTAACGGATACATAGTCAATACCGCTCTTTACGAGGAATTCCGTAAAGTCTGGATATACGGACGGCGCCTGTCCGCAGATGGATACGGTCTTGCCGTCTCTGTGCGCCACTTTGATCAGGTGGCGGATAGCCCTCTTGATGGCCAGATTGCGTTCATCGAAGAGAGAAGCCACGGTATCATTATTTCTGTCGCAGCCCAGAATAAGCATTGTTAAATCGTTGGAACCGATGGAATAGCCGTCAACAAATTTATTGAAACGGTCTGCCAGGAGAATATTGGCCGGAATTTCCGCCATAAGGAGAAGTTTGAAGTCCGGGCCGCGTTCCAGGCCTTCTTCTCTCATAATGGCCGTTACTTTTTCTGCTTCATCAACGGTGCGGCAGAACGGAATCATGCAGTTCAGATTTTTCAGACCGTATTCTTCGCGGACTTTTCTGACTGCTTTCAGTTCCAGGCGGAATGCATCGGTATATTTCGGATCATAGTAACGGGAAGCGCCTCTCCAGCCAAGAAGGTCGGCCGGTTCTTCCGGTTCGTACTTATCGCCGCCCTTGAGATTTCTGTATTCACCGGATTTGAAATCGGAGAAGCGGAGAACAACGGGACGGGGAGCAAGAGCACGGCATACTTTGCTGATGCCTTCTGCAAGCATATCCACCACTTTTTCCGGACGGCCTGTTTCAATCAGGTACAGCGGATGTTCATGAATAAAGGTGGTCCAGATGAACTCTTCCCGCATGAGTCCGATACCATCACAGGGAAGCGACGCATATTTATCAGCAAGATCGGGATCGCCGAGATTCATAAGAACGCGGGTGCCTGTAGGCGGGAAATATTCGGCAGCTACTGCCGCTGTACCTGCGGCCTGGGCAGCGGGCGTTCCTTTCTTCACAAGATCGGCAACAATGCCGTCATAAATAATGCCGTTGCGTGCATCAATGGTAATATCCTGTCCCGTTTTCAGCACGCCTGTCGCTTCTACACTGCGACTCTTTGTTCCGACAACACAGGGAATTCCCAATTCGCGGGATACGATGGAAGCGTGGCAGGTCATACCGCCGGCATCAGTCACGATAGCGACTGCCTTCTTCATAGCGGGTACCCAGTCGGGAGACGTCATGGTGGTGACAAGAACTTCGCCTTCTTTAAAGGTATCAATGTCTTTCGGATCGGTGATGACATGGCATTTGCCTGCCGCCATGCCCGGGGATGCGGGAAGTCCTTTTACAAGTACGTTGTGATCAGTTGTCATGACTGTTTCTTCCTCCGATTTCTTTTCTTTATTTTTCTTGGACCAGACTGTTTCAGGGCGTGCCTGGAGAATCCAAAGGCGGTCTTTATGGTCGACAGCCCATTCCATATCCATATAGCAGCCGTAATGTTTTTCAATACGTTTCGCGTAATCGGCCAGCTGGGCAATCTGTTCATCGCTTATAACCTGCGCTTTGGCACGTTCCGGTTCCACTTTTCTTTCTTCCACATCGCCGCCTTCTTTGCGGATCAGTTCGATGGATTTTTCATTGATGCGGCGGGAAGTAATGGTAAGAGAATCTTTATCCACAACAAAATTATCGGGTGTTACGGTACCCTGCACGATGTATTCGCCAAGCCCCCAGGAGCCTTCGATCATGATGCTGTCGTCAGCGCCGGTCGCCAGGTTGACGGTGAACATGACACCTGCCGCTTTCGCATCAGCCATCATCTGGACGGCGGCGGAAAGCGCCACATTTTCATGGTCAAAGTTTTTCTTCGCACGGTAATAAACGGCACGGTCGGTGAAAGTGGACGCATAGCATTCCTTTACTTTCCGGATAACCATATCCCGCCCGGTGACGTTCAGGTATGTATCCTGCTGCCCGGCAAAAGAAGCATCCGGCAAATCTTCCGCGGTAGCAGAGGAGCGGACGGCGACGAAAGGATTCTTTTCACCCACCTTTTCGGCAAGTTCTTCATAAGCCTTTCCAATCTGTTCGGCAAGGTCTTCCGGCATAGTGGCAGAGCAGATGCTTTCACGGATTTTTGTACAGACTTCATGGAGCTCTACGGAATCTTCCACATCCTGCAGTTCCTGAAGCATCTTATGGATTTTCTTATTCTGTCCCGTCTTTTCCATGAAATAGCGGTATGCGCTGGCTGTTGTCGCATATCCGTACGGAACAGGCACATCCACGGAAGAAGTCAGTTCCCCCAGAGAAGAGGATTTCCCTCCTACCAGTCCCACGTCCGCGCGGCGCAGCTCATCAAACCACAGTACATAAGCATTTTCTCTTGCGTCCATAATGACCCTCCTTAGTCAATGAATGATATGTAAAAACGTATACTATATTCTTTACATCAGAAATTATAGTATACCACTAATACAAAAAAGTCAAATAGAAAAGGTTCGCAAAACCATCTTATTTGCGGAATGGACATACACATAAAATTCCCATTTTATTCATTTATCTTAATTCGGCCAATTCCACACAAAAGAAAAGCAATAAGCGTATATTAAATATTTCATTAAGGCCGTCTTTTACAACAGAAAAAACGCTTCTCCGAAGAAAAGCGCTTTCTACTCTATTATATTATTTTATTTATTTACATACCGAAAATGAAGTACCGTGTCTCAAGGTAACACCCTGCCACAAAAAGAGACAGAAGCATCAGCGGAAAGCACCATTTCATAAAAGCGGTAAAGCTGATATTGAACCCTTCTTTTGCCGCGATAGCCACCATGATCACATTCGGTGAAGCACCAATCATAGTACCGTTGCCGCCGAAGCACGCACCGGTCGCAAGCGCCCACCACATATAATCCGCATGGGGCAGATTCATGAGAGACTGCATATCCTGGATCAGAGGAATCATTGTCGCCGTGAAAGGAATATTGTCAACGAAAGCGGAAGCTACACCGGAAAGAAGCAAAATGAGGAAGGTAATCAGGTGGCTGTCGCCGTCCACCATTTCGATACCCTTTTCCGCAATTGCCGTAATGACGCCGGCATTTTCCATGCCCCCCACCAGAATGAAGAGCCCCATGAAGAACATGAGTGTGTCCAGATCCACCTCTTTAAGAGCATCTTCCGGATTGATACCACAGAAGAGCAGTGCCGCCATACCGCCCGTCATGGCGACCGTTGCCGATTCCAGACCGAAATGGGAATGGACAACGAAGCCGAGGACCGTAAACGCAAGAACCATAAGCGAACGGCTGAAAATAGATTTGTCTTCCACGCCGGACATAATATCAATTTTTTCCAGCTCTTTCGCGCTCATACGGACACTGGAAAAATCATTCTTGAAAATGAGAAGAACCGCAATCAGGATAACAATGACCGTAATGACAACGACCGGAGCCAGATTTATAAGGAAGTCATTGAAATCCAGGTGTGTCGCGGAACCGATCATGACGTTTGGCGGATTCCCGATCATAAGTGCCGTACCGCCTATGTTGCACATCAATATTTCAGAAATCAGAATAGGCACGGGAGACATACGGAGCATGCGGCACAGGGAAATCGTCATGGGCGCGATCAGGAGTGCCGCCGTGACAGAATCAATGAGCGCCGCCCCCACCGCCGTGACGATAGAAAGCAAAATCAGCAGCTCCCGCGGAGATCCCTTTGATTTCTTCAGCGCCCACAACGCAAGTACCTGAAAGAAACCGGATTGCTTCACAACGGAAATCAAAATCATCATCCCCGTCAAAAGTCCCAGTGTATTGAAATCGATAAATTCTGTAATCGCCTGCTCCTGCGTAACGAGACCAAGGTAAATCATAGCGCCGCCGCCGGCAAGAGCACAAATCGTACGATGTATTTTCTCTGACATAATGCCCGCATAAGTCATGAGAAAAATAAAAATCGCCAAATAAAACTGTACTGAGCTGCTCATTCTTCCAATCTCCTTTCATCCCCCCGGCGGGTGTCTGTCCGCATCCGGGATGAATCGAATTTTATTTTATCACAACCATCAGAAAAAACAATGATTTTCTTTATATATATTCATCTCATAATCAATAGAAATTAATCTGCCTTCCCTTCATGATAGAAAGATGCAGTAATCATTAATATGTAAAAACTCTCGCATAAATTTAAACCATGAAATCTGCAGTCCACAGACAGATACACATACAAAAATGCGTGTCTACGGTACAGCACCGTTTAAAAATACCAATAAAAAAACGCGGCTGTCCGCGCGATATATTGGCAGGGGTAGGTGGAGTCGAACCACCGATAACGGAGTCAAAGTCCGTTGCCTTACCGCTTGGCTATACCCCCATTATGGAAAATGGATCCTATCCTGCAAACCGTATAGATTTGTGTAAAAAAAATGGGGCGAGTGGTGGGGGTCGAACCCACGCATAACGGAGCCACAAT
>ERZ827101.489-NODE-489-length-62555-cov-14.814672_pt1 | contig 62555 bp, 51 predicted proteins | sample MGYA00519869_ERZ827101 | MGnify/ENA primary metagenome ERZ827101 (study PRJEB31778, sample SAMEA3449256) | human gut metagenome | biome: human gut; feature: human-associated habitat; material: faeces | place: United Kingdom | collected 2010/2012 ...
TTGTTTAATTTACAAGGTGCACGCTCCATTCGCGGAACAGGTGTTATCTTAGCACCTACCCGCCCTTTTGTCAACACCTTTTTTCACTTTTTTCAAATTATTTTTTCAGAGCCAGATAGAGACAAATCCATCCATAGATGTTATAATAGAAAAACCGTTTCATTTTGGAGGTATTTCCCTTGGATTTCCAACATATTGAGGCAACTTTCGGGAAGCTGGAGCACCGTTCGCTCTCGTTTTCGAAAGGTCTTAATATTATAGAAGCGCCGAATGAGTCCGGCAAGTCGACGCTGCTCGCGTTTCTTCGCGTGATGCTCTACGGCTTTCCGCCGCGGGAACGTGGGGCGATGGCAGATAAGAACCGCTACGCTCCCTGGTCGCTCTCGCCGATGCGCGGCACACTGACGCTCACGTGCGAAAAGGGCGGCATCACTCTGCAGCGCGACACCGCGCGCGCGAACAGTCCCATGGGACGCTTTTCCGCCGTCTACACTGGCAGCGGCGAAGCGGTCGACGGTCTGACCGCCGCTGACTGCGGCGAAACGCTGCTCGGCGTCCCGTGCGAGGTCTACGAGCGCAGCGCGTTCATCCGCCAGAGCAGCCTGACGGTCGACGCGAGCGCCGAGCTTGAGCGCCGCATCGCCGCGCTCATCACCACGGGCGAGGAGGGTCAGTCGTTCAGTGAAGCGTCCGCCGCACTCAAAAAGCAGCTCAATGCCCGCAAATACAACAAATCCGGCCGCATTCCTGCACTCGAGTCCGAGATCAGCGCGCAGGAGCGCGCGCTCGACGAGCTCTCTCAGCTCACGCGCAGCAAGCGCAAAGCCGAGAAAGCCCTCGCCTCATTCGATGCCGAGGAAGCCTCGCTGCGCGAACAGCTCCGCGCACACGATCTCTGCGATGCGCAAGACGCCCGCCGCGCCGCCGCAGAAGCGCGGCAGGCATGGCAGAGCACCGAAAGCAAAGCCGAACATCTCCGCCGCGCACTGATCGAGCAGAATGTGCCCGCGCGCGACGCGCTGGAGCAGGGCCGTGCAAGGCTCAACGCGCTCTCTTCTTTGACGGCCGAGGCCGCGGACGCGCAGAAGCGCTGTGATGACGCCGAAGCTGCTCTGTCTGATTTTGACGCAAGACCCGCCGAGCGCCCGCGCTCACTATTACCTTATATAATAGTAAGTGCCGTGCTATTGCTGCTCTTTATATTTGTTTCCGCATTGCCCAGCCCCGTCGCTCTGGCCGGGTGCATCGTCTCCGGCGCTGCGCTGGCTGCACTTCTTGTCTTAAACTGGAACAGCGCACGCAAAGTTCGCGCCGCACATGAGGAAAAGCGCGGTGTCTTAGAGCAAGCCCTGCGCGATGCGCGTTCCGACGCCGCCGCACAGCAAAAGCTGTATGATTCCGCCGCGCGCGAGCTGCTCGTGCTCATCCCCGCGGGCGACATCTCCCGCGTTGGCGCATATCTCGACGCCGCGCTGCAAAAATACGCCGAGCTGGACGCCCTGACGCGCGAGGCGCGCGACCTGTCGCTGCGCTGCGAGCTGCTTTCCGCCCGCGCGCCGAAGGGTGACGTTCCCGACGAGCCAGTTGTGCGCCCCGCACGCTCCCGTGCGGAGCTGCAAACTGCGCTCGACGCGCTCGCACGGTGCCGCCGTGAAGCGCAGAGCACCTTTGACTACACCTCCGGCCGCTGCCGCGCCATCGGCGACGCCGCCGAGCTTGAAGCCGTACTCACGCAGAAGCGCGACGAGCTTGCACAAAAACAAGCGGAATACAACGCAATCGCCCTCGCGATGGAATCGCTGCAAAGCGCGAACACCGCACTGCAAAACCGCTTTTCTCCCGCGCTCAGCCGCCGCGCCGGCGAGCTTTTCTCCCGCCTGACGGGCGGCAAATACGAAAGCGTCCTGCTTGACCGCACGTTTTCCGCGCAGGCGGGCGAAACGGGCGAGAGCGTTTCCCATGACGCACAGCTTTTGAGCCTCGGCACGCTCGACCAGCTGTATCTTGCCGTGCGCCTCGCCATCTGCGAAAGCGCCCTGCCCGCGGACGATCCCCCGCCCATCGTGCTCGACGACGCACTTGTCCGCTTCGACGACGAGCGCTGCCGCGCCGCGCTCGAGCTTTTATTAGAGGAAAGCAAATCCCGTCAAATTCTGCTTTTCACCTGCCAGCACCGCGAGAGCGCGTATCTCTCCGGCCGCGACGGCGTCACATTCCTGTCCCTATAATCCCAAATCGATAAAGGAGAAATTGAATGACCACACTGCAAGCCCTTCCCCTGCCTTCCAACTTCGAAGACCTCTGCGAGCTGTTTTTGCTCTACATCGCGTACAGCACCCTCGGCTGGTGCGGCGAGATGCTCTACTGCTCCATCCCCAAGGGTCACATCTGCGAAAAGAGAGGCTTCCTCAACGGCTTCCTCTGCCCCATTTACGGCCACGGCGCGCTGCTCGTGCTGTATCTTCTGCACGGCGGCTTCCAGAATCCGGTGCTCACGTTCATCTTCGGTGCGATCGTCACGTCGATCCTTGAATACTTCACGAGCTGGATCATGGAAAAGCTCTTCCACATGCGCTGGTGGGACTACTCCCATTATAAATTCCAGATCAATGGCCGTGTGTGCCTTCTGAACTCCACGTGCTTTGGCCTTGCGTGCGTGCTGCTGTGCCACCTTGTCCAGCCCTGGCTGTGGGAGCGCATCGTGAATCTCGGCTCTACCATCACCGTGCCGCTTGCGTCCTTCATCTTCGGCATCTATCTGATGGACACCGTGCTCTCCATCCGCAGCGCCATCCAGCTCAGCGCCCAGATGGGCAAGCTGCGCGAGCTGCAATCCGAGCTCAAGGACTATGTCGCCGAAAAGCGTGAGGAGAGCCAGGAGCGCAAGGCCGAGCGCCGTGCCGAGGTACGCGAGCGCGCCCGCATGCTGCGTGACGGCGCGGATATCTTCGAGCGCCGCCTGCTCCACTCCCACCCCGACATCCGCAAGTCGCGCGAAGACCTGCTCACTGCGATCCGCGCCCGCCTGAACGAGAGCGAGACCGAGGCCAAGAAAGCTGCCGACGAGCTCTTCGGCGATGAGCGCAAGGCGTAATTTGCCAAGCCGCGCGAGGTTGACTTCCGCGCGCAAACGGTATAAACTAAGCGCGCCGCTGGCCAACCGGCGGCACACCACGCAGCAAAGGAGAATACTGATCTATGAGCGAATGCACCCATAATTGCTCTACCTGCGGCGAGAGCTGCGCTGAGCGCGCAACGCCGCAATCCTTGCGCAAAGCGCCGCACCCCGAAAGCCACATCGGCAAGGTGTTCGGCGTTGTGTCCGGCAAGGGCGGCGTCGGCAAGTCCATGGTCACGAGCCAGCTCGCCGTCACGCTGCACCGCCGCGGTTACAAGGTCGGCGTCATGGACGCCGATATCACCGGTCCCTCCATCCCGCAGGCCTTCGGCGTGCACGACAAGGCCGTCGGCACGCAGACCGCGCTCTACCCCTGCGTCAGCCACAGCGGCATCGAGGTCATGTCCATCAACCTGCTTTTGGAGGATGAGACCGATCCCGTCATCTGGCGCGGCCCCGTCATCGGCGGTGTCGTCCAGCAGTTCTGGACGGATGTTGCTTGGGATGTGGACTATCTGTTCGTCGATATGCCCCCCGGCACGGGCGACGTGCCGCTGAGCGTCTTCCAGTCCATTGCGCTCGACGGCATCATCGTCGTCACCTCCCCGCAGGAGCTTGTCTCCATGGTCGTGGAGAAGGCCGTGAAGATGGCTGAAAAGATGGACGTCCCCATCGTCGGCGTCGTGGAGAACATGAGCTATGTCGCCTGCCCCGACTGCGGCAAAAAGATCTACCTCTTCGGCGAGGGCAAGAGCGAAGAGGCCGCAAAGCGTCACAATCTTCCCCTGCTCGCCCAGATGCCCATCGACCCGAAGCTCGCCGCCCTCGTGGACGCGGGCAAGATCGAAGAGTTCGAGGGCACATGGCTGAACGCCGCCGCCGATGCGCTCGAAAAGACGCGCAAGCGCGCCGAATAACAAAAAACAAGCGCAAAAAATCGCACCTCGAACGAGGTGCGATTTTTTATATTCTGTTTGTGGCTTAGTCGTTGGAATAGTTGTCGAAGTAGCCCTGAATGTAGACAATGGGCGTGCCCTTGTCGCCGCTGCCGCTCGTCAGGTCGCAGAGCGAGCCGATCAGGTCGGTCAGGCGGCGGGGCGTCGTGCCCTCGGACACCATGTTGCCGACCAGGCTCTCGCTGGTCTTCTCGCGGATGCGCTCTTCGATGGCTTCCTTCAGCGCCTCGCCCTTGAGATCTCCGAAGTCATTGTCGGCGAGGTACTTGAGCTTCAGCTCGTTCGGCGTGCCGACAAGGCCCTTGGTGTAGCCGGGGGAGACGACGGGGTCAGCGAGCTCCCAGATCTTGCCGACGGGGTCTTTGAACGCACCGTCGCCGTAGACCATGGCCTCGATGTGCTTGCCGCTGGCCTTGCTGAGTCTCTCGCCCAGTTCCTCGGCCACGGCCATGCAGTCGCGCGGGAAAAGCTTAACGGTCTCCTCGGTCGCCTTGTTGGAGCCGAGCAGTCCGTATTCGGCGTTGTAGCCGCTGCCGTCGACGCTTCTGTTGAGCAGATCGTCGAGGCCGAGCACCACGCGGGCGCCAGCGGCCTTGAGCAGGCGCTTGCTGCGCGCGCGGGTGTGGATGTCGCAGGTGATGACGGCGTCGGTGTAGTCGCACAGCGTCTGCACGCGATTGCCGAAGATGACCTCGACCTCAGCGCCGGCGTCGGTGATGATGCCGGAGTAGAAGTCGATGTAGTCGACGCCCGTGAACGGGTGCACCGCCGCGCCGAATTTCTCACGGAATTGTTCGAGCGTCAGAACATCGCTGTACGGGTCAACGCCCGCCTCGTCGAGCTTGTCCCAGTCGGCAAGGCCGTTGCCCACCTCGTCAGAGGGGTAGGAGAGCAGCAGCACGATCTTCTTGCAGCCCATCGCCATGCCGCGCAGCAGCAGGGAGAAGCGGTTGCGGCTCAGGATTGGGAACGCGACGCCCACGGTGCCGCCGCCGGTCTTTTCGCGCACGTCTTTCGCGATCTGGTCGAGCGTTGCGTAGTTGCCCTGCGCACGCGCCACAACGGATTCCGTCACGGCGACGACGTCGCGGTCGCGCGGCTCGATGCCCGCTTCCTTCCACGCTTCCATCACGGAAGCGGCAGCGACCTCAGCAATGTTATCTCCCTCGCGGATGATGGGTGCGCGCACGCCGCGCACGACAGTTCCGATCGTTCTCATCTTGATCTCCTTTTTACTTTATAGTCAGCGCACAAGGCGCTCTTGCAAAGTCATACAGTTTAGTATTATAATCACGGTATAGGGATAAGTAAAACATCGTTTTTTGATAATAAATATAAGTCATTCTTATGGTTTAAGATCAGGAGGGTTTGCCAAATGGTCAAGCTGGAGCTTTACCGCGTCTTCCGCGAGGTCGCCGAGGCCGGGAATATTTCCCTGGCAGCGGAGAATCTCTACCTTTCGCAGTCCGCCGTCAGCCAGAGCGTCAAGCAGCTCGAGCAGCAGCTCGGCACGCGTCTTTTCCTGCGCTCGCCGCGCGGCGTCACGCTCACTGAGGACGGCCGCCTCTTATTTGAATATGTGCGCAGCGCCATGGGTCTTCTCGAGACCGGCGAGGACAAATTGCAGCAGTCGCGCACGCTTCAGGCCGGCACGCTCGTCATCGGCGCGAGCGACACCGTGACGAGCCAGTTTCTCCTGCCGCATCTCGACGCCTTCCACCGCCGCCATCCCAACATTCACATCCGCATCATCAGCGGCCGCAGCTATAAGGTGCTGGGGCTTCTCCGCGCCGGAAGGGTCGATATCGCCTTTGCGAGCGCCCCTGGCGATGCGGACGACTTAGAGCACATCCCCTGCTTTGAAACGCATTCCTGCTTTGTCGTCGCGCCGGACTACCCCTGCGACTTCACCCGCGCCTACACGACCGAGGAGATCGCCGCATTCCCGCTCATTCTTCTTGAAAAGAAGGCCTCCTCGCGCACTTACCTTGAAAAATACTTCCTCCAAAGCGGCGTCAGGCTCACGCCGGAGATCGAGCTCGGCGCGCGCAGCCTTCTTGTCGACCTGGCAAAGATTGGCTTCGGCGTTGCGGGCGTCACGCGCGAATTCGTCCAGGGCGAGCTCGCCGCGGGCGAGATTCGCGAGCTTTCCACCGCTTTTTCCATCCCGCCGCGCACCGTCGACCTCTGCATGCTGCGCAACGTTTCGCCCAGCGCCGCAACCGAACGTTTTGCCCGCGATGTGCTTGAAAAATTACAGGGCAAATCCGTTTCCGTTTAAATTCTGCAAGGTTTCCGTCATTTCGCACATCGAATCTGCATAATTTTTGTCATTTTCGCCAAGGCGATTTTCTTGACAAGATTTTTACGGCATGTTACCCTCTTTTTCGCTGCAACGAGCGAAGATACACGGTTTTCAGGATCTTTTTGAAACTGAAAGCGCTGGAAAACTCTGGAGAACTCATTCAGTTGGGTGCCGAAGGGGCAAGGCCTTGGCTAAAATTGTTAAGGCTGAATCTCTCAGGCAAAAGGACGGAGAGCATCGGCACCATGCCGGTTTTTCCGTCCTCACTTTTTCTCTCTATTGTTTTTTAAGCTGTCGATCTTCTGTTGGATCGGCAGCTTTTTATTTTTTGCATTTTCGACTTTACAATATAAGGAGAGCATCATGGCTTCATCACTCGAGACCACCCTTTTCCCTATCGTTCAGACCATCAACGAATACCTCAGCAACTACGTTTTGGTCATCCTGCTGCTCGGCGTCGGCATCTGGTACACGATCAAAACGCGCTGCGTGCAGGTCCGCTGCTTTAAGGAGGGCTGGAACCGCGTGTTCGGCAACATCACCCTCAACGGCAAGAAGGGCGGCGGCGGAATGAGCTCGTTTCAGGCGCTCGCCACTGCCATCGCCGCCCAGGTCGGCACCGGCATCATCGTCGGCGTCGCGGGCGCAATCCTCACCGGCGGCCCGGGCGCGGTGTTCTGGATGTGGGTCATCTCGTTTTTCGGCATGGCCACGATCTACGCGGAAGCGACGCTCGCGCAGGAGACGCGCATCGTCGAGCTCGACGGCACGATCAAGGGCGGTCCTGTCTACTACATTACGACAGCCTTCAAAGGGAAATTCGGCAAGTTCCTCGCAGGCTTCTTCGCCACCGCCATCATCCTCGCCCTCGGCTTCATGGGCTGCATGGTGCAGTCCAACTCCATCGGCGCGACGATGGAGACCGCGTTTGGCATCCCGTCCTGGGTCGTCGGCATCGTGCTGATCGTCATCTGCGCCTTCATCTTCCTCGGCGGCGTGCAGCGCCTTGCGTCCGTGACGGAAAAGGTCGTGCCGCTCATGGCGGCGGTATTCCTCTTCGGCGGTCTCATCGTGCTTGCCGTTCGCATCAAGTACATTCCCGAGACCTTTGCCATGATCTTCCGCTACGCCTTTGAGCCGCAGGCCATCGTCGGCGGCGGCTTCGGCTACGCCATCAAGCTCGCCATCTCCCAGGGCGCGAAGCGCGGCCTGTTTTCCAACGAGGCCGGTATGGGCTCCACGCCCCACGCCCACGCGCTCGCCAACGTCAAAAATCCGCACGAGCAGGGCACGGTCGCCATCATCGGCGTGTTCATCGACATGTTCATCATCCTGACGCTCAACGCCCTCGTCATCATCTCCACGCTCTACGCGGGCGACGGCCCGCTCGCCGGCTGCGGCGCAGCAGCGCTGAGCAGCACCTTCAATAAGACGAACCTTGCCCAGTGCGCGTTCGGCACGGTGTTCGGCTACAAGGCGGGCAGTATGTTCGTCGCGATCTGCCTGTTCTTCTTCGCGTTCTCCACGATCCTGAGCTGGAACCTGTTCGGCAAGATCAACATGGTCTACCTCTTCGGCAAAAAGAGCGCCAACGTCTACACGCTGCTCGCGCTGATTTTCATCTTCCTCGGCACCACGATGTCCAACGACCTCGTCTGGGAGCTGAGCGACATGCTCAACCAGCTCATGGTCATCCCCAACGCCATCGCCCTGCTCGCCCTGACGAGCCACGTCGTCAAGCATTCCCACACGCCCGACCGCCTGTCCGACCGCAAAAAGGACTGAACTTTCCCGCAAGAGTACAAAAGAGCGCGGCTTTTTTCAAAAAGCCGCGCTCTTTTTTGCGCCTCCCGACTACACTTTTTAATGTCATTGCGGGCAATTCCTTTTCGGAATGGTATTCCATTTTCTATTCATTAAAAAAATAAAAGTTCATCATCAATTTGCATAATATTTTTGATGAATCTTTGGCGGTTTTGAAGCCGCCGCTTCTCTTGACTTCTTCTTTACGGCATGTTACGCTTTTACTGCTGAAACAAACGAATATCTACCGATGACGCTTTCGGGATCTCGCAAACCGGAAGCCGAGGAAACTCTGGAGAACTCATTGAATTGAGTGCCGAAGGTGCAAGGCCATGGTGGTTGAATCTCTCAGGCAAAGGGACAGAGAAGCAGGACGTTTTTACGTCGTCGCACCGTTTCTCCTCCCCACTCAATTGAATGACACTTCCGGAGTTGCTGATTTTCGTATCGGCAACTTCTTTTGTTTTTAGAGGAGAGAGAAATGTTTGCATCCATTGAAAGCGCGTTATTTCCCATTGTAACCAAGATCAACGAATACCTCAGCAACTACATTCTTGTGTTCCTGCTGCTCGGCGTGGGCCTTTGGTACTCCATCAAGACCCGCTTCGTGCAGGTCCGCTGCTTCAAAGAGGGCTGGAACAGTGTGTTCGGCAACCTCTCGCTTCGCGGCAAGAAGCATGACAGCGGTATGAGCTCGTTCCAGGCGCTCGCCACCGCCATCGCCGCTCAGGTCGGCACGGGCAACATCGTCGGCGCGTCCGGCGCGATCCTGACCGGCGGCCCCGGTGCCATCTTCTGGATGTGGATCATCGCCTTCTTCGGCATGGCCACGATCTACGCGGAAGCGACGCTCGCCCAGGAGACCCGCATCGTCGAAAAGGACGGCAACGTCAAGGGCGGTCCTGTCTACTACATCACGACGGCCTTTAAGGGCGGCTTCGGCAAGTTCCTCGCCGGCTTCTTCGCCGTCGCCATCACGCTGGCACTCGGCTTCTTCGGCTGCATGGTGCAGTCCAATTCCATCGGCTCCACGATGCAGACCGCCTTCGGCATTCCCTCTTGGATCGTCGGTATCATCCTCGTCGCGATCTGCGCGTTCATCTTCCTTGGCGGCGTACAGCGCCTCGCCTCCGTCACGGAGAAGGTCGTCCCCATCATGGCGGCTATCTTCCTGCTCGGCGGCCTGATCGTCCTGATCGTCCGCATCAAGTACGTCCCCGCCACCATCGGCATGATCTTCAAGTATGCCTTCCAGCCCCAGGCCATCATCGGCGGCGGTTTCGGCTACGCCATCAAGACCGCGATTTCTCAGGGTGCCAAGCGCGGCCTGTTCTCCAACGAGGCCGGTATGGGCTCCACCCCGCACGCCCACGCCCTCGCGAATGTTGACTGCCCGCACGACCAGGGCGTCGTCGCCATGATCGGCGTGTTCATCGACACCTTCGTCGTCCTGACGCTCAACGCGCTCGTCATCATCTCCACCCTTTACACGGCGGACGGCCCTCTCGCGAGCGGCTATGTCGGCGATGTCACCGGCGTGCTCGGCAAGGCCAACCTCGCCCAAACCGCGTTCGGCGTCGTCTTTGGCGAGACCGCGGGCAACATGTTCGTCGCCGTCTGCCTGTTCTTCTTCGCCTTCTCCACAATCTTGAGCTGGAACCTCTTCGGCAAGATCAACGTCTCCTACCTCTTCGGCAAGAAGAGCACCGTGGTCTACACCGTCCTCGCGCTCGTGTTCATCTTCCTCGGCACGATGATGTCCAACGACCTCGTCTGGGAGCTGAGCGACATGTTCAATAACCTCATGGTCATCCCCAACGCCGTTGCGCTGTTCGCTCTCACCAGCCTTGTTGTCAAGCACGCCGATGACCCGAACCGCATTCCCGGCAAAAAGTGATCCTTTCCATCCTCTGTTAAAATAGGCAAAAGCGCCCCCGATTCGTTCGGGGGCGCTTTTCCTGTCTTCACTTCTATCAAACAGGCCGCCGAATCATTCGATGCGGCGGCCTTGTTCCTCTTTGCCTTTTTATGCTTCCAGCAGCTCCCGGAACGCGAGACCCAGTCCCCGCATCACGAGCTCCCGCGGGCTCGCACAATACGCGGTCATTTCCTGCGCCAGAAGCTCTCCCGCGCGGCCGTGGAGCCACACGCCGAGTACCGCGGCCTCCGCCGCGCCCATGCCCTGGCACAGGAGCGACGCGATCAGGCCCGTCAGCACATCCCCGCTCCCGCCCTTTGAAAGCGCGGAGCAGCCGCTCGTGTTGACGAGCATCCGCCCGTCCGGCAGCGCAATGCGCGTCCGGTGCCCCTTGAGCACCAAGATACAGCCGTGCTCGCAGGCAAAGCGGCTCGCAAGCTCTGTCCGTTCGCTCGACGCGATCTCCCGGAGCGTTCGGCCCGTCAGGCGCGCAAATTCGCCGTCGTGCGGCGTCAAAATCGTCACGCGTCCGCGGCGGACGTCCAGCTTTTCCGTGCAGCCCTGTAAGGCGTTCAGACCGTCGGCGTCCAGTACCAGTGGCTCTTTCACCTGCCACAAAAGCGCGTGGACGAGCCGCTCTGTCTCTTTTCCGCGGCCAAGGCCGGGACCGAGCGCTAAAACATCACAGCCTTTGAGCTTGTCCTGCATCTTGTCGAGCGCGGCGAGACAGAGCCTTCCGTCCGTCTCCGGCAGCGGGAACGGCATTGCGCTCACGCACTTTTGCGCCTCAACCGCCCAGATGCTCTCCGGCACGCCGAGATACACGAGCCCGCAGCCCGAATGCACCGCCGCGCTCGCCGCCAGATACGGCGCGCCCGTATAGCCCACGCTGCCGCCGAGGACTAAGAGCTTGCCGAAGTCGCCCTTGTGCCCATCTTCTTTGCGCGGCGGCAGGAGCGTCTTGGCATACGCGCGGTCGACGATCGTTTCACGCATCGCAGTTTTCCTCCGTCAGTTCGAGTTTTTTCGCGCGCGGCAGCTTCTTGATGGCGGCCTCGCGCCGCAGCGCCGCGCCCTTGTCGCTGCATTGCTCGCGGTACACGACCGCGACAGGCGGGTGCGAGCGAGTGTACTTCGCCCCGTGCCCGCTCTTGTGCATCGCAAAGCGCTTTTCCACGTCTGAGGCAATGCCGGTGTAGAGCGAGCCATCCTCGCAGCGCAGCATGTAGACGTACCAGTCCATCTCAATACTTGAGCACGCCCGTCGTGCGCAGCGCGTTATAGAGCGCCGCCGCAGCCTGCTCGCGCAGGATGGGGACCTGTGGCTCGATTTCTTCAAGGCTCATGCAGTACATATTCACAGCATCGCCGTTTTCATCGAACACGGAATTCGTCAAAAGCTCCGCGCTGCGGATGGCCCAGTGTGAAAAGCTCTTGTACTTCGGTAGCGGCTGCAAAATGGCCAGCGGGTTCTTGTCCAAAAACTCCCGCGCATCCAGATTCACGAATTCCACGAGCCTGCCCAGCACCGTGATGAATTCCTCCTGTGTCATCGTCGCGTTCGGGTCGAATTTCCCCCCGCCCACGCCGGAGACAAGGCCGATGGCCGCCATCGCGTTCACAGAGGGCGCGTACCAGCTCCCCTTGGCAACGTCGGTAAAGTACCCGTCCGCCGTGGAATAGAGGTCAAGCGCCTGCGCGAGCAGCGCACAGACCTCCGCGCGCGTCATCGTCGCGTCGGGGCGGAACTTGCCGCCATCGCCAAAGACGATGCGGCTCGCCGCAAGCGAATCGATCTCCTGCGCATACTCGCTGTCCGCCACGTCGGAAAAGTCCAGCGCGGACGATGCGGCAAAGCCGCACTTTTCGCGCGCCTGCGCGAGCGTGAGCTTCCTTTCGCCGCCGTTTTCGCCCCAGTAAAGCACGGCGTCCGGCGTCAGCGCCGTCAAAATGGCCTCCAGCGCGGCGGAAGAGCTCTCCTTCGCCGCGGGAATGTCGATGTAAAAGTCGCAGCCGTTCAGCACCAGGCGGAGATACGCGCTGTCCTTCGTCTTCTCGCCGCTCAGCAGGCGCGCCGCCGCAACGGCCTGATCCTGCGGGATGTAGAGCGTCGGCACCACGCCGATGCGGTCGGTCGTGTTGCCGCCCGCGCAGTAGAAGCGGTACGCTGTCACCTTCACGGCGTCGCCGTGCAGATACGGGCAGTTCGATTCATCGTATAAGACCTGCGCCACGCCCTTGCCGTAGCTGCGCGTGCCGATGACGATGCCGCTGCCCGTGCCGAGCACGCCGCCCGCAAAGATCTCCGACGCGCTGGCACTGCCGCTGTCCATCAGCACGATGGCGGGCCTGTCCGTCAGGTCCTTGCCCGAATAGCTCTGCGCGGTGCTCTCGCCGTCCTGATCGACAAAGTAGATGAGGTCTCCCTTGCCCGAAAACGCGCCGAGCGCCGACACCGCCGCGGAGGTCAGCCCCCCGCCGTTGCCGCGAAGGTCGACGATCCACGCGTGCACAGCGCTGTCATTCCCGCGCACGCCCTCTTGAAAATACGTCCCCGTCTGCGTGCCGAAGCTGTCGCAGTCGATGTAGCCCACGCCGCCCGTGACCGAGACGGTCGTATTCGTCTGCGTGACGAGCGCGCGCGTAACGGTATAATCCGCCTGCGTGCCGTCCGCGTGGCGAACGGTGACGGTCACGCTCGTCCCCGCTTCGCCGAGGAGCTTGGCGCGGTGCTCCGCGCCGCCCGGCGCGCAGGATTCACCCTCGATGGCGATGATGATGTCGCCCGCGGCAAGGCCCGCCTTCTCCGCGCCGCCGCCCTTGAGGACGGAGACGATGCGGATGCCCTCGGGCACGTAGGTGATCTCCGCGCCGATGCCGGCGAAGCTCACATCACCCTCGACGCCCTGCAAAAACGCCTGATACTCCTCCGCCGTCATGTAGTACGTGTAGTCGTCCGTGTAGGAAAAGAGCTCGTCGAGCGACTTCGCGTCCTGCGCGGCGCGCGGCAGCTTATCAACATAGCTGCGCTGCAAAATATCGTAGGCCTCCTCCACGCTGAGCGCCTGCGCACCGGTCGTTATTGTCATCGCCGCGACGCAGCAGAGCGCGCCCAGGCGGAACAGTCTCTTTTTCATGCCCGATTCTCCTTTGTTCGGCAGTTTTCTCCATTATACCGTGCCCGCGGCAAAAAGCAATCGCAAATCCCGCCGCTTCTCCCGCCTTGCCAAGCGGGCGAAAATAGGCTATACTGTCAGCATAATGAGAAATTTTTGCTTTTTGGAGGATCTTATGGACGAGCAGAAGACCACCGGCACCCTTTATATCGTCGCAACGCCCATCGGCAACTCGCGCGACATGTCCGAGCGCGGACGCGAAATCCTGTCCACCGCCGATATCATCGCCGCCGAGGACACCCGCCGCAGCGTGGTGCTGCTCAATAAGCTCGGCATCCGCGGCAACAGTCTGAGCGCCAACCACAAGTTCAACGAATACGGCAAGGCGAAGTGGTTCATCGAGCAGCTCGCCTCCGGCAAGGACATCGCCGTCATCACCGACGCGGGCACGCCCTGCATCTCCGACCCCGGCAACGAGCTCATTCGCGCCGCGGTCGAAAACGGCATTCGCGTCGTCGGCGTGCCCGGCTGCTGCGCCGCGGTCAACGCGCTGTCGATCTCGGGCTTTGACCTCTCGACCTTTTTCTTCTACGGCTTCTTCCCGCGCGAGACGGCCGACCGCCGCCGCGTTCTCATGATGATGCGCAAGGGCGACACCGCGACCTACGCCTTTTACGAATCTCCCAAGCGCATCATGAGCGTCATCGACTTTTTCATCGAGGAAAACGCGCAGCTGCGCCTGTGCCTCTGCAACGACATGACAAAGCTCCACGAGATGACCTTCCGCGGCACGCCGCAGGAGGTCAAGGACCAGCTCATCGCGAAGGAGACCTACGAAAAGGGCGAATACGCCCTCATTGTCGAGGTCTGCGATGACTACCGCCTGCGCGAGGTCGAGCACATCACCTCCCCCGAGGCGCTGCTTGTGGACTGCATGGTGCAGAACGACTGCACCGCCAAGGACGCGATCAAACTGCTTTTGAAGGACGAGAACAACACCTACAGCAAAAACGAGCTGTACGCCGCGCACCTTGCGCTCAAAGAGAGGTTCGGCGCATGAGCATCGTAGCCTCCGACCTTTCCGAGCGGCTTGATACGCTCACCAAGCTCGTCCTCGCCGAGCCGATCGCGCGCATCGGGCACTCGCGCGTCACCGTACGGCCCTTAACGCTGCGCGGGAAGGCCTTTTTCCAGCTCGAATACCAGCAGGGGCAGAAGGTCGCGCACCGCAACGTCGCGCGCGGCGCGCTGCTCGAAACGTTCGAGCAGGAGCTCGACGGCCTGTTCCGCTCCGTCACGCTCTGCACCGAGACGGAGACACGCCAGTACGTCCGCAAGACGAACGGCGCATACAAGTGCACGGCCAAGTCCGGCGCGGCCCGCGCCGCCGTGACCGCCTCGCACAACCGCAAAAAGGAGTACATTTTGCAGGAGGGGGAGAACATCCCCGCCCTCGTCGACCTCGGCGTATTTACGCCGGACTTCAAGATTGTCAAGGCGAAGTACGACAAATACAAGCAGATCAACCGCTTCATCGAGCTCGTGGACGACGCGTTCCGCGCCTACGGCCGCGACGAGATCACGATTCTCGATTTTGGCTGCGGCAAATCGTACCTCACGTTCGTGCTGTATTACTATTTCGCTGTCAAGCGCGGCGTGCGCGCCAAGATCATCGGCTATGACCTCAAAGAAGACGTCGTCGAGCACTGCAATGAAGTTGCCGCGCGCTACGGCTATACGGACCTCCAATTCGTCGTCGCCGACGTCACGCGCGACGTGCTCTACGATGAGCACATCGATATGCTTGTCACGCTCCACGCCTGCGACACCGCGACCGACTACGCCCTGCACTACGCCATCTCGCGCGGCGTCGAGCACATCTTCTCCGTCCCCTGCTGCCAGCACGAAGTCAACAAGACCATCCACAAGGGTGGCGACTTCGACATTCTGCTCTCCCACGGGCTGTTTCAGGAGCGCTTCTCGGCGCTGCTGACCGACGCCATCCGCGCAGCGGTCCTGGAGGACGAGGGCTACGACGTCGACGTCATCGAGTTCATCGACTTTGCCCACTCGCCGAAAAATCTGATGCTCCGCTGCCATCGCACTACCCGCCGCGGCACCAAAAAGCTCGCCGAATCCCGCCGTCTTCAAGACCAATACGGCTTCGAGCAAACCCTATTGTCGCTCGTACAAAAGGATGAAACATAAAAATTTCACGCCCGCAGGCGTGAAAGAATCTTGATCCGTAAATCCCGACGACATGCGCGTCGGGATTTACTCTTTGCGCGGAGTGCGTGTCGAGCCTCGCGAGGCACGAAACGCAGCGAATCTTTCTCGAAGAAGTGGCTCTGCCACTTCTTCGATGGTCTCAAAAAAAGGAACCGCAGTGAAATTCACTGCGGTTCCTTTTTTTGAAGTTATCTTATTGCGCCGTGCGCACCGTGTCGAGCGAGCGGTTCAGCAGGTTCACGACCGGCGGAGCCACGAACACCATCAGCACCGCCGTAGCCGCGCCGGAGATGATACGCACCACCAGGCCGCCGAAAACATAGGCGTAGCTGTAGTAGTTGTAGATCACGCTGTCGATATACATCGCTCCCGTGTTGAGCGCCGTCACGACCAGCGCCGTGCCGATCAGTGCAAGCGTGAGCTGACCGCTGGAGAACTTATAGCCGCAGTGCTTGGCATACACGCCGACAAGCAGGCCGCGCGCCGCCTGCGGCAGAATCCACAGGATCGTGGTCGCGGTCACGCCATAGGTGAGTAGCTGACCCATGAATGCGCCGAGAAGGCCGACGAGCAGGCCGCCGACCGGACCGTAGAGCATCGCGCCCACGATGACGGGCAGCGACGCGACGGAGATGTTGATCCAGCCAAGACGCACCGTACCGGCAAAGTTCAGCACGACATAAACGGCGGTCAGCATGGCGATGGTGACCATTTTGCGCGTGGACATGGCCGAGGACTTCCACGTGAAGACCACCGCGGCGATGAGCACGAGGGCGACCGCGATGATGATCGTCCACATGATAGGGGAAAGCGCTTCGATCTGAAGGGACATTGTGAGGACCTCCTTTTTCATCAAAAGATTTTCCCGCGGCTGCGGCGCCGCGCGGAACGGCTTGATCCGGTGAAAAAGAAAACACCTCTCCCTCCGGATGGCAGGAACCACGCGGAGGAGAGGCCTCACTTAAACTCTCTTCTGAGTGGCAAGCGGATGCGGAAACCATACTGCAAACCATGGGTTTTTCGTCCGTGGGCAACTTCCCATCCCAACGGCACTATTCGCTCTTCGCGTAAACACATGGTTTCCTACTCTGCCGATGCATAAAGCTCTTCAAAATTTAAACTTCATGCAGGCACAGCATAGCAGACTGCACAACGCACGTCAATCCCTTTTCGCCCCTTTTTGCACACTTTTACGTTTTTAAGGTGATATTCCTCTTTTCCCTAATAAATTCAGTCCCTCCAAGGCCCGGTTTTCCTTGACAGGGCCTTACTTTTTTTGCTATTCTAAGGTGTGAGAGAACCGGCATAAGTTCGCACTTTTCAGCTTAGCCGCCGGTAATATATCAATCGACTGAAAAATCAGAGGAGGAACACGCACCATGATCAAAGAAACCATGGAATTCCTGTCCCAGTATGACCCCGAAGTCGGCGCCACTATTGAGAAGGAGTATCACCGCGAGCAGCGCAACATCGAGCTGATCGCCTCCGAAAACATCGTCTCCCCGGCTGTCATGATGGCTATGGGCACGTGCCTGACCAACAAGTACGCCGAGGGCTATCCCGGCAAGCGCTACTACGGCGGCTGCTACTGCGTCGACGAGACCGAAGAGATCGCCCGTCAGCGCGCCTGCAAGCTGTTCGGCGCTGAGCATGCCAACGTCCAGCCCCACTCCGGCGCTTCCGCCAACTTGGCCGCGTTCAAGGCTATGCTCCAGCCCGGCGACACCTTCATGGGCATGAACCTCGCCCACGGCGGCCACCTGTCCCACGGCAGCCCGGTCAACATCTCCGGCCAGTACTTCCATCAGGTCCCCTACTCCCTCAACGATGAGACCGAAATGATCGACTACGACGAGGTCTACCGCATCGCGCAGGAGTGCAAGCCCAAGATGATCCTTGCCGGCGCTTCCGCCTATCCCCGCAAGATCGACTTCGCCAAGTTCCGTGAGATTGCTGATTCCGTCGGCGCTTTCTTCATGGTCGATATGGCCCACATCGCCGGTCTCGTCGCCGCTGGCGTTCACGAGAGCCCCGTGCCCTATGCCGACGTTGTCACCACCACCACCCACAAGACCCTGCGCGGCCCCCGCGGCGGCATGATCCTGTGCAAGAACGAGATCACCAAGAAGAACATCGAAACCGGCGAGATGGAGACCATCAACCTCGCCAAGAAGATCGACTCCGCCGTGTTCCCCGGCACCCAGGGCGGCCCGCTCGAGCACATCATCGCTGCCAAGGCCATCTGCTTCGGCGAGGCGCTCAAGCCCGAGTTCAAGGCCTACGGTGAGCAGGTCGTCAAGAACGCTGCCGTTCTTGCCGAGGGTCTGAAGGCTGAAGGCTTCCGTCTGGTCTCCGGCGGCACCGACAACCACCTCATGCTCGTCGACGTCCGCAACTTCAACATCACCGGTAAGGAGATCGAGCGTCGCTTGGACGAGTGTTTCATCACCGTCAACAAGAACGCCATCCCCAACGACCCCGAGAAGCCGTTCGTCACTTCCGGCATCCGCGTCGGCACCCCCGCTGCCACCACCCGCGGCCTGAAGGAAGAGGACATGAAGGAGATCGCCCGCATCATGGGTATGGTCGCCCGCGACTTCGAGGGCAACAAGGAGAAGGCTCAGGAGGCCGTCGTCGCCCTGACGAAGAAGTACCCCATCTACGAATAAAATATCCCAAAATAAAAGGAACCGTCCCATCGGGACGGTTCCTTTTATTTTGGGGGATGCAGCCCGCTGCGCGCATAATTTGCCCGCCTTGGCGGGCAAATTCCACACTTGCGGGCTGAGAAGTGTTTTTTCTGACGCACGTGTCGTCAGAAAAAACGATTAAGATTATTTGCCGCCTGCGGGCGGCAAATGCGGCGGGGTGCGCGGGCCTGTTCGCCGCGGTGCGGCGAATGCGGCATGATAAATCCTTGTGGAAAGCGCCGCGGGCTTTGGGCCGCGGCGCTTTTCTTATTTTTTGATGTCCAGGACGATCTTGCCGCAGGCGCGGCAGAGGTGGGCGATGGGGCGGTAAACGTCGGATGCTTTGCAGACAAAGAAATCGTTTCCGGTCGGGAGAGAGGTCATCTTGAACGGCTCTTCCGTCCACAGAAGCTCGTAGCCGCTGCCGCCGCGCAGGTAGCCGGACTCCATCTCTTTTGCACAGTAGGGGCAGTTCATGCGAAATCTCCTTTCTTTTTCCACAGGATATTCTTCCTGCACACGGTCTCTCATTCCCAGTGCTTTCACCTTGACTTTACCATTTTCAGCAGCAATTGGCAAGATTTGCCTGCACAAAATACTTGACAGGCGAAAATTTTCGGCTATAATTTGAAATTGATTTTCATTTTCAAATTCAGGAGGCCACTATGGCGACCTATACGACCAAACAGCAAAAGGCAGTGCTCGACTGCCTTTCTGAGCGCGCGGACTCGCCGGTCAGCGCGGCGGCGATCGTCGACGCACTGCGCGAACAGGGCGAGCACATCGGCATCGCGACGGTGTACCGGCAGCTTGAAAAGCTCGAGCGGCAGGGCAGTGTCCACAAGGTCACGACGGATGAGGGCGCATACTATCAGTTCTGCACCCACGGCTGCGCATCGGACTGCTGCCTCTTTAAGTGCGAGCGCTGCGGGCGCATCGTGCACCTCGACTGTCACCGGCTTTCGCCGCTCTACGAGCATTTGGAGCATGAGCACGGCTTTTCCATCAATCCCCGCAAGACGATGTTCTACGGCCTGTGCCGCGAGTGTCAGGAGGGCGCATGAAACGCATTGCTTCCTTTTTTTTGGCGCTCGCGCTGGCATTTTCCCTCACTGCCTGCACCGTGCCTGTGGAAAAGGCGGATGACGGCAAAATCCAGATCGTCGCGACGCTTTTCCCCTATTATGACTTCGCCCGCGCCATCGTCGGCGACCGCGCGGACGTAACGCTTCTGCTCTCGCCGGGGCGCGAGGCGCACAGCTTCGAGCCCACGCCGCTCGACGCCGTGACGATCTCCGAATCCGATGTTTTCCTCTACAACGGCGGCGAGGGGGAATACTGGGTCGACAGTATGCTGGGCGCCGCGGGCGAAAATATCGCCGTCGTCGCGCGCATGATGGACTACGTCGACGCGCTCGACGAGGAATATGTCGAGGGCATGCAGGGCGCGGACGGCCATGACCACGACCATGCGCATGGCAGCCACGATGACCATGATGACCATGACCACGATCATGAAGAAGATGAGCACGACAGCGACGAGGTCGAATACGACGAGCACATCTGGATGTCGCCGAAAAACGCCGTTGTCCTCTGCCGCGCTGTCTGCGACGCGATCTGCAAGGCCGATCCCGCAAACGAGGATTTCTACCGCGCGAACTGTGATGGCTACTGCGCGCAGATCGAAGCACTCGACGCACGCTTTGCCTCTCTCTGCGAAAGCGTGCCGCACAAGCTCCTCGTCTTCGCCGACCGCTTCCCGATGCTCTACTTCTGCCGCGAATTCGGCTTGGACTACCGCGCGGCGTTTCACGGCTGCTCGGGCGACACCGAGCCGTCGCTTGCCACCATCAAGTACCTCATCGACAAGGTGGAGGACGAGGATATCCCCGTGGTCTATACCATCGACTTCGGCACGAAAAAGGTCGCCGCCGTGGTGAGCGAATGCACCGGCGCGGCGGTGGACACCCTATATTCGATGCAGACCGTCTCGCGCGCAGATTTTGACGCGGGCGAGACCTACCTCACGCTCATGGAGCGCAACTACGAAGCACTCAGAAAGGGGCTCAACGAATGAATGAATCGCCCATCGTCCTCGCGTGCGAGGACGTCACGCTCGGCTACGAGCACAAACCGCTCCTGGAGCACCTGACCCTCACCGTCCGCGCGGGGGACTACCTCTGCATCGTCGGCGAGAACGGCAGCGGCAAATCGACGCTGCTGCGCTCGCTCCTCGGGCTTCTCTCGCCCCTCGCGGGCAAGATCGACTGCCCCGCCCAGCGCGAGGGGCGGCTCGGGTATCTGCCCCAGCAAACGCCCACGCAGCGCGACTTTCCCGCAACGGTCACGGAGGTCGTGCTCTCGGGCTTTTCAAACCGCCGCGCGCGCTTTTTCTACACGGCGGAAGAGAAGTCGGCGGCTTTGATGAACCTCGGCAAGCTCGGTGTGCTCGAGCTCAAGGACAAGTGCTACCGTGAGCTTTCCGGCGGCCAGCAGCAGCGTGTGCTGCTCGCGCGCGCCCTGTGCGCTGCAAACGACCTGCTCATTCTCGATGAGCCGGTCACGGGCCTTGACCCCGCGAGCATGCAGGACCTTTACAAAACGCTGCGCTATTTGAACGAGCGCGAGGGCATGGCCATCATCATGGTCACGCACGACATTGAAAACGCCCTGCGCGAGGCCAAGCACATCCTCTGCGTCGACCGCGCGGGCTGCTTTTACGGCACGGTAAGCGAGTTTTTATCGTCGCCCGCCGGCAAACGGTTTGGAGGTGAGCGCGCATGAAGCTGCTTCTTTCGATGTTCGCCTATCCTTTCATCGTGCGCGCGTTTGTTGTCGGCATTTTGGTCTCGCTGTGCGCGTCGCTGCTCGGCGTGCCGCTCGTTTTGAAGCGCTATTCCATGATTGGCGACGGGCTGAGCCACGTGTCGTTCGGCGCGCTGTCGGTCGCGGTGGCATGCGGCTTCGCGCCGCTGTGGTTTTCCATCCCCGTTGTGGTCATCGCGGCGTTCATCCTGATGCACGTCGCGGAAAAGAGCCGCGTCAGCGCGGACGCGATGATCGCGGTGTTCTCGGCCTCGGCGCTCGCCATCGGCGTCATTGTCACCTCGCTCACGACCGGCATGACCACGGATGTCGACAGCTATATGTTCGGCAGCATCCTCGCGATGTCGCGCTCGGATGTCATCCTGAGCGTTACGCTCGCGCTCTGCGTGCTCGCGCTCTACATTCTCTTCTACCACAAGCTCTTTTCCGTCACGTTCGACGAGTCCTTTGCCCGCGCGACGGGCGTGCGCGTCGGCACGTACAAGACGATCCTGTCCGTTCTAACGGCGCTCACCGTCGTGCTCGGTATGCGCATGATGGGCGCGATGCTGCTCTCGAGCCTCATCATCTTCCCGGCGCTGTCGGCGATGCGGGTCTTCAAAAGCTTTCGAAGCGTCGTGTGCTTTGCAGCAGGACTCTCGGTCGTGTGCTTCTGCCTCGGGCTCACGGGGTCGTATCTGCTCTCCACCCCCGTGGGCGCGACGGTCGTCGTCTGCGACCTCGCGGCGTTCCTCCTCTGCAGCCTGATCGGCCGCGGACGGGGATGACCCACTTCTTAAATTTTCTGAAAGGCTGTGCCTGCAAACTTGCAAAGCACAGCCTTTCATGTTATGTTGTGGATAGCCCCCTTTTATGCTTCGTTCGAAAAATTTGAAAAAGCGTGACACTTTTATGCGTTTTCTGCGTCTAATAGAGTAGAAGTACTTTTGAGGAGGTTTCCCCATGAAGAAAAAGCGGCTTCTCCCCCTCGGCATTCTGGCTGTTCTCGTCCTCGCAGCTTTGATCTACACGCGTCCGATGACGCTTGAGGCGATGTTCGGGCTGGATATCACGCAGAGTGAACTGGTATACACTGACTATCTTACGGTCTCCATCGACGAACCGGGCCGCAGCGTGGAAAGCTCAGAATGGCTGCGCGGCGAGGAGCGCACGGAAACGCTGATTTCACTTCTCTCACAACAGAAATTCCGCCGCTCGCTCCGAAACCTCCTGCCGTTGGAGACGACGAGCGATATGCCGCAGAATAATTTGATCTTTGACGCCGACTTTTCCTTCAACGACGGGCAGGATTATCTTTATTTTCAAAGCTCTTTTGGCCAGCTGAACCTTTTCTCCACCACCGGCAATAACCTCATGCTCTGCACCACGAGCCGTCAGAAGGAATTTTTGCAGCAGGTCTATGACATGCTCTCTTCTGACACTCCGTAACGAATCAGGAGGCTGCCTTATGAAAAGACGACACATTGTTCTCCTCTGCATTCTGGCTGTTCTCGTCCTCGCAGCTTTGATCTACACGCGCCCGATGACGCTGCAAGAGATCGGCAAAGTGGATATCGCACAATGCGAATCCGTTTCCGGCTATCACCGCCGTGCCCCCGATTCGGAGTTCACCTCGTTTGAGCTTTCCGCAGAGGATGAACGCTGCTCGCAGCTCATCGACCTTTTTGCACAGCAGAAGTACCGCCGCTCGCTCATCAATTTGCTGTCGCCAGGCGGCGGCAGCACCCACCGGCCGAAAGACGGCGACTTCATATGGGACTTGAGCTTCAACTTTGGCCCGACCGATTTTCCCGACGGCAGCACCGGCAAAGGCACGCTCATCCAGTGCAGGGATTTTTACGGCACCCTGCGCGTTTTCACCGCCATAGACGGCAAAACGTTCCGCTGCACCCCAAGCGAGCAGGAGGTGTTTTTGCAGCAGGTCTATGATATCGTCTCACTCGAACCGTAACCCATTCCACACTTTATCACAACAGGAGGAATTATTATGAAAAAATGCGTATCCATTCTCATCGGCGTCCTTGCCGTCATCGCCGCGGCAGCCGCCGTCCTCGTCGCGCTCGACCGCTTCCGCAAGCAGACCGACGAAGACCCGAACGACTTTGAAGACTGAAAAAGGAGAGGCTTTTGCCTCTCCTTTTTCAGTCTTCTTTTAAATCTCTTTCGCCTTGGCAAGCATCAGCTTTGCGCCCGTTTTGGAGCAGAGCTTGATCTCGCCCGCGTAGCCGTCGAGGCGCGCGGCCTCGTCAGCCTTGAGCTCGACGCTCTCGTCGCCGACGATGACGTGAACCTCACCCACGCCGCAGTAGATGAGCGTCATGCCCTCGCAGCCGTGGACGGTCTTGTGCTCGCCCGCGGCAAGGGTCTCGCCGCGCATCTTGCCCTCGCACTTGCCCTTGCGGAGCATGAGGTTGAAGTCGCGGCAGCGGCCCCAGGAGTGCGTGTCGTCGCCGCCGTCGAAGCGGTGGACCTCGTAGGGGTTCAGCGTCAGCTTTTCGCCGCCGTTGTGATTGAGCTCGATCGTGCCCTCAAGCGTCGAAATGAGGCGCTCATAGTCGGGCAGCGCCGTAAAGTCGGACTCTGCGTCCTCAACGGTCGCAGAGCTGAGTCTCCACAAAAAGTCGCGGTCTGCGTACACCGCGCCCGCAGGCGCGATGCCGAGCTGGGTCGTCAGGCCGCCAGACCACTTGGTCGTAATGTAGTCACTCGGCGTTAAATGCTGGATGGTCATGGAAATACAACTCCTTTGCAAACTGCAAATGGCTTCGGTGTGCGCGCACCGAAGCCATTTTTTGATAAAAATTTTCGTTTAGCCTTCGATGAGCTTGACGATCTCAGCGTAACACTCGTCGGCAAGGGGCAGAGCGTGCGCGAGCAGGGCCTCGCCCTTGGCGCGGTACTCAGCAGCGAACTCCTGATCCTTCAGGGAGCCGACGTTGATGAGCACGTTGAGCCATGCGCCCTGGATACCGGCCTTGAGGGACAGGAACGCAACGCCCAGGTCGCTCGCGGAGGTGTCGTTGAAGCGGCCCAGCAGGGACTGTGCAAGCGTCAGGGTCTCGTCGATGAGCTCCATCATCTCCATCGGGGTCTTGGTGCAGCCCTTCAGGCCCTCCTGAATGGCGGCGGAGCGGGCAGCCTTCTCCTCGTCGGTCGCCTTGGGCATACCGAACGCGGCGGAGACGACGTTGAACGCCTCGGTGTCGCGGTCCATCACGTCGAGCAGGCGGGTCTTAAGCTCGTTGCCCTTCTTCTCGACTTCGGCAGCATGCTCGGCATACTCGGCATACTTCTTGCGGCCCTGCGTGAGACCGCCGACCATCGCGGTCAGCGCGGCGCCGATGGAGCCATAGAGTGCAGCGCAGGAGCCGCCGCCCGGCGCGGGAGCATCGGAGGCAACGGTATCGGCAAAGCCGGTAACGGTCATATCAGCTAACTTCATCATGTTGAATATTTCCTTTCATCATTTCGCGCCGTTTTCGTCCCGCACGGGCATCGCCGCACCTTTACGGTCAGCCGCCCCTCTTGGAGCAGCCAACGCCCGCACGAGCCAAAAGCGTCGCAGCCTTTGCCGCCCTCCAGCGGCAAACGATTTTAATCGTTTTTTCTGACGACATGCGCGTCAGAAAAAACACTTTGCAGTCCGCCAGCGTGCGAGCGAAAGCGAGTGCGACGCAGCGGACTGTAAACCAACCAGGAAAAGCGGCTTGCCGCTTTTCCTGGTTGCGCTCAAAAATGCGCTTTCAGCGCATTTTTGAAGTATTTTATTCCATGTCGATCAGGTGATACTCCATGACCTGCTTCTTGCAGTCGAAGTCCTTGGCCTTGAGGTAGAACTCGGCGCAGTCGATCAGGGCCTTGGCCGGGGTCAGGCCGACGATCTCGCTCTCGATGACGCGGGTGCCGTAGCGCTCGGCGAGGGCCTTGATCATCTCATAGGTGACATACAGCGGGGTATCCTCGTAGTTGACCATGTTCATGGAAACCTGCGCGATGCCGCGGTCCTCGAGCATGAAGCCCATGGCCTTGCAGCTGCGGAAGCCGCCCGAAGAGCCGCGGATGACCTTGGCGATCTTCTTGGCGATCTCAACATCAGAGGTCTCGAGGTTGCAGTTGAAAGCGACCAGCGGCATACGGGCGCCGATGGCGGTGATGCCGGCGGTGGGGTGGATCTTGCGCTCGCCGTAGTCGGGAGCCCAGTCGGGCTGCAGGAGCTTCTCGGGCATGCCCTCGAACTCGCCCTTGCGGCAGGTGGCGAGATTGCGGCGCTCGGGACGGGTGGCGCTGTCCTCATACAGGAAGGAGGGGACCTTCAGCTCGTCCCAGATACGCTGGGCAACGCGCTTGGACATCTCGACAGCTTCCTCAACGGTCACGTCCATCTGGGGAACGAAGGGGATAACGTCGGTAGCGCCCATGCGCTTGTGCTCGCCGTGATGCTTGTTCATGTCGATGCGCTCGGTGGCGACCTTCGTCAGCTGGAAGGCGACCTCCTCGATGGCCTCGGGAGAGCCGATGAGGGTGAAGACGCAGCGGTTGTGGTTGCCGTCGGTCTGGGCGTCAAACAGGGTGCAGCCGGGAACGCTCTTAGCGGTCTCGACGAGGGCGTTATAGGTGGCCTCGTCCTTTTCCTTGGAGCAGCTGAAATTGGGGATGCATTCGATCAACTTTGCCATGGTTGTTTTCCTCCGTCAATTTATTTTGTATCGTCATTTTGCTCAGACAGGCGCGCCGCGCCCGTCCATTTTTGTTCAGCGTCGCCATTATATCGCGGCCCATCGGGGGAGTAAACAGGTTTTCTTTCTCTTTTTTCAGTGCGGGCTTAATTTTTTTAAGTCATCTTCTCCTCGACGAAGCGCTGCACACACGGGGCGCTGAGCACCGCGCTGTTCCATGCCAAAACGGCATACGAGCGAATCGGCAGACCGCGCACAGGCTTTGCCTTTAAAGGCGCACCCGGATGCGTGCTGAGGATGGACTTTGGCAGAAAGCTGATACCAAAGCCCGAGAGCACCATCTGCATCGCCATGGGTGTATCATAGCAGTGGCAGGTCACATTCGGCGTAAAGCCGCTGCGCTGGCACTCCTGCACTAAAAAGTCGTTGTAGCTCCACAGGTCGTCCGAGCGCAGAAGGCACATCGGCACGCCCTCGAGCCGCTCGATGGGCACCTCGTTCAGTTCCGGCGCGGGATCTAAGTCCTCGCGCATGATGAGCTCGAGCTTATCCTCGCCCAGAATGCGCTCCTGCAATCCGCTCGGCTCGCGCGCGGCGGTGCGCAGGAACAGTGCATGCAGCTCGCCGCGGTTGAGCGATTCAATGAGCTCCTGCGGCGAGCCCACACGGATGAAGAGCTCCACCTGCGGATAGCGGCTGTGATATTCATTTATATAATGTAACGCGTACGACATCGCCGAGTAGATGACGCCGAGCTTGATGCGCCCGCTCATGCCCGTCCCCACGCTGCGCACGCTGTCCTCCACGCGGCGGATGTCCTGAAAGATCTGCTGCGTCTGCTGGTACAGGCTTTGTCCCGCGTCGGTGAGGGACATGCCCTTGCTGCCGCGCAGGAAAAGCTGCACGCCGAGCTCTTCCTCGAGCTGCGCGATCTGGCGCGAGATCGGCGGCTGCGCCACGTGCAGCTCGCGCGCCGCGGCGGAGATGCTTTTCTCCTCCGCCACCGCACAGAAGTATTCCAGCTGTCTAAGCTTCATCGCTTGTCCTCCATGTCATACTTTTGCGGTATGGTATACAGATAAATTAAGTACTTTTCATTATAGCACATCTTTGTTATAATGCAAGTTGTAAAGAAAAGTGAGAATTCTGTTTTCATTTTTATCGGTTTTTACAGAAATATTTTTATGAAAGTGAGGAACCCACCATGATCAATCTTGCAGACGATGCGATGACGATCAAGCTGGACTACGAGCTTCCTGAGTATCCGAAGTTCGAAGAGGGCTACCGTCGCGCACCCCGCCGCGAATCCCACCTGACCGAGGCCGATAAGGCGCTCGCCATCAAGAACGCTCTGCGTTACATCCACCCCGACCATCATGAGCAGATGGCCAAGGAGTTTGCGCAGGAGCTCGAAGAGCACGGCCGTATCTACGGCTACCGCTTCCGTCCCGAGGGCAAGCTCTACGGCAAGCCCATCGACGAGTACAAGGGCAAGTGCATCGAGGGCAAGGCCATTCAGGTCATGATCGACAACAACCTCGACTTCGACATCGCTCTGTATCCCTATGAGCTCGTCACCTACGGTGAGACCGGTCAGGTCTGCCAGAACTGGATGCAGTACCGCCTGATCAAGAAGTACCTCGAGCAGCTGACCGACGAGCAGACCCTCGTCGTCATGTCCGGTCATCCTCTGGGCCTGTTCCACTCCCACAAGATGGCTCCGCGCGTCATCATCTCCAACGGCCTGATGGTCGGTACCTTCGATGACCAGGAGAACTTCAACCGCGCTGCCGCGCTCGGCGTTGCCAACTACGGTCAGATGACCGCCGGCGGCTGGATGTACATCGGCCCCCAGGGCATCGTCCACGGCACGTTCAACACGCTGCTCAACGCCGGCCGTCTGAAGCTCGGCATCCCCAACGATCAGAACCTCGCCGGCCGTCTGTTCGTCTCCGCCGGTCTTGGCGGCATGAGCGGCGCTCAGGGCAAGGCTGCTGAGATCGCCGGCGCTGCCTCCATCATCGCCGAGGTCGACGATTCCCGTATCGAGACCCGTTACACCCAGGGCTGGGTCAGCCACCGCACCGACTCTCTCGAAGAGGCCACCAAGATCGCTCTCGATCACCAGAAGGAAGGCAAGCCCTGCGCTGTCGCCTACTGCGGCAACATTGTCGACCTGCTCGAGTACCTGTACAACAACAACGTCCATGTCGACCTGATGAGCGACCAGACCTCCTGCCACGTGCCTTATGACGGCGGCTACTGCCCGCAGGGCCTCACGTTCGAGCAGCGCACCGAAATGCTCGACAAGGATCCCGACGGCTTCCGTGTCCTCGTCGACAAGACGCTGCAGCATCACTATGAGATGATCTGCAAGTTCCACGAGCGCGGCACCTACTTCTTCGACTACGGCAACAGCTTCCTCAAGGCTGTTTACGACTCCGGTGTGAAGAGCATCTGCAAGAACGGCGAGAACGACCTCGACGGCTTCATCTTCCCCTCCTACGTCGAAGATATCCTTGGTCCCTGCCTGTTCGACTTCGGCTACGGCCCGTTCCGTTGGTGCTGCCTGAGCCGCAACCCCGAGGATCTGCACAAGACCGACATGGCTGCCGCCGAGTACATCAAGGCCCACAACCGTCGCTATCAGGACTACGACAACTATGTCTGGGTCCGCGACGCCGAGAAGAACAAGCTGGTCGTCGGCACCCAGTGCCGTATCCTCTATCAGGATGCCATGGGCCGTATGAATCTCGCGCTCAAGTTCAACGAGATGGTTCGCAACGGTGAGATCGGCCCCGTCATCCTTGGCCGTGACCATCACGACACCGGCGGCACCGATGCGCCCTTCCGTGAGACCTCCAACATCAAGGACGGCTCCAACATCATGGCCGAGATGGCGACCCAGTGCTACGCTGGTAACGCTGCCCGCGGCATGAGCTACATCGCCCTGCACAACGGCGGTGGTACGGGCATCGGCCGCGCCATCAACGGCGGCTTCGGTATGGTCCTCGACGGCTCCGAGCGTGTCGACACCATCCTGCGCATGTCCATGCCTTGGGATACCATGGTCGGCGTTGCCCGCCGCAGCTGGGCGCGCAACGAGAACGCCATGACCACTGTCGCCGAGTACAACAAGATGTACGAGGGTCAGGATCACATCACCATGCCTTACGTCGCGGACGAAGAGCTCTGCGAGAAGGCCGTGAAGGAATACATGCACTAAAATTTACTTCAAAAAAGGGGCATAGAAATATGCCCCTTTTTTGAGCTGGATGCGCCCTAAGAGTGTCGGAAAAGCGGCAGAGCCACTTTCCCGAGAAGGGTTCGCTGCGTTCTGTGCCTCGGTTGTCCGCTGAAAGCGGACAATTCGACACTCACTCCGCGCAAAGTGTTTTCTGCCACGCACATGTCGCGGCAGAAAACGATCAAATTCCTTTCGCGTCTGCGGACGCGAAACTCTGCGAGGCTTTTTTGACAAGCCATCGAACAGAATGCTCTTTCCAACAGTGAGAAAGGACAACATTTACTATGAAAAAGTTACTGGTCAAAAACATCGGCCTGCTGGCGACGCCCGAGGGTAAATCCGCCCATCGCGGCGAGGAGCAGGGCAAGATCAAATTCTTAAAAGATGCGTGGGTGCTCATCGAGGACGGCATCATCGCCTCCGTCGGTACCGGCGCGGTTCCCGCTTGTGAGGGCGCGGAAGTCGTCGACGCGGAGGGCCACCTCGTCACCCCCGGCCTTGTCGACGCCCACACCCACCTCATCTTCGGCGGCTGGCGCCAGAACGAGCTGGGTCTCAAGCTCCACGGTGCAAGCTATCTCGACATTCAGAACGCGGGCGGCGGTATCCAGTCCACGACGAACGCCACCCGTCAGGCCAGCGAGCAGGAGCTCGCCGTCAAGGCCTCCAAGGCGCTCGACGAGATGATGGGCTTCGGCACCACCACGGTCGAGGCCAAGAGCGGCTACGGCCTTGCCACCGAGCATGAGCTCAAGGCGCTCGAGGTCATCAAGGACCTCAATGATCACCACCGCATGGATCTCGTCGCGACCTTCATGGGCGCGCACCTTGTCCCCGCGGAATATAAGTCCAACCGCGAAGAGTACGTCCGCCTTGTGTGCGAGGAGATGATGCCCAAGGTCAAGGAGCAGGGCATCGCCAAGTTCTGCGACGTCTTCTGCGAGGCCGACACCTTCACCGTTGAAGAGTCCCGTCAGGTGCTCGAAGCGGGTCTCAAGTACGGTCTGCGCCCGAAGATCCACGCCGACGAGATCGAAGCCATCGGCGGCAGTCAGCTCGCCGGCGAGATCGGCGCGATCTCGGCTGAGCACCTGATCGTCTGCCCGCCGGAGGGCATTGCCTCCATGGCCAAGGGCGGCGTCATCGCATGCCTGCTGCCCGCGACGAGCTTCAACCTCGGCGCGGTGTTCGCGCCCGCGCGCGACATGGTCAAAGCCGGCGTGCCCGTTGCAATGGCGACGGACTTCAACCCCGGCTCCTGCCCGTGCCTGAACATGCAGTTTGTCATCAACCTCGGCTGCCTCAAGTACAAGCTGACGCCGGAGGAGGTCCTCACGGCTGTCACGCTCAACGGCGCCGCGGCGATCGACCTTGCCGACAAGGTCGGCTCTGTCGAAGAGGGCAAGCTGGGCGACCTTGTCATCTGGGACGCGCCCGACCTCGACTACATCTGCTACCGCGTTGGCAGCAATCTTGCAAAAACCGTCATCAAGCGCGGCGAGATCGTGTAAGAGAACGGTAGAGGGAGAACATGATGGATCGGACTGACTACCAAATCCTCAACCTCCTCCAGGACGACAGCCGTTGCACGCTGCGCCGCATGGGAGACCTTGTGGGGCTGACGCCGCCCGCCGTGTCGGAACGCATTCGCCGGATGGAGGAAAGCGGCGTGATCCGCGGCTATCACATCGACATCGACCGCACGAAGCTCGACTGCAACATCACAGGCTTTATCTCTGTTGCGCTCGAGCCGGACAAGTACGACAAATTCTGCGATTTCTGCGCCTCGCAGAGCGCCATCATCAGCCACTATCACGTGGTGGGTGAGTTCAACGCGCTGCTCCGCTTCGCCGTGCGCGACACACAGCAGCTCGACCAGCTTCTCTCCCTCATCAAGAAGTTCGGCGACTCGCGCACCTCGATCGAGCTCAAGACGCTCTTCGACAGCAAGGAGATCCCGCTGCCGTAACACAACATTCCCTTTGCACCAAGCAGGGCAGCTTTGGCCGACTCCGCATAAGAAAACATGCGCCGTAAAAGGCAAATTTTGCACGGGCTCCTTCGTTGCGCCGTCTTGCCATGCGTCAGCATGCCCGCGCCGTCGCGCCTCAGCTCCGCACAAAATTTGCTCTTTTTCGGTGCAAAGCAGTTTTGCCAATGAATTTTTGAGATGAAATCAGCTGAAAAATCTCCCCATACTGGCGTATGGGGAGATTTTTTCGGTTGTATTTCAGCCAAAAAGGCGCAGGCAAAACCGCATGTTTTCTTATGCGGAGTCGGCCTTGGGCCGCCCTGCTTTTTTGCGCGATCTGAATGCCCCCTTGCTTTTTTGGGGACATTCCCGCGCATCTGTGTGTTGCGAAAAAAGGCGAAAACTGCTATACTTTATTTCATTCAATAAGTATCATGCAAGGGAGGGATGCACCGTGCAGCTTGAACAGAGGCAGACGCTGAGCCAAAAGCTCGTGCTGACGCAGACGATGCGCCAGTCGCTCGACTGTTTGCAGCTCTCCGCGCCGGAGCTTGCCGAATACGTGCAGGAAGTCGCGCTCTCAAATCCGCTGCTCGACGTACAGTCCCCCACCTATTACGAGACCGAGCTCCCCAGCGAGGCCGCTCCCGCCGAGCGTGAACCGCTCGAGGTGCGCGAGGCGGACTCATGGCGCGGCGTCACCTCCTCTGGCATGGAGGATGTGCAGGACTTCACCGCCTTTTTGACGCGCGAAAAAACGTTCCGCGACCACCTGAATGAACAGATCGGGCAGATGAAGCTCGTCGATGATGAGCTTCTGCGCCTGTGCCGCTTTTTGATCGACTGTCTCGACGAGCGCGGCTATCTCGACTGCCCGCTCGAAGAGCTGTCACGCGAATTCGACATCCCGCTCTTCTCGCTCGAGCAGGCGCTCTTCGCCGTGCAGATGCTCGACCCGCCGGGCGTCGGCGCGCGGAACCTGTCGGAATGCCTGACGCTCCAGCTCGCGCAGGGCCGCTCGCTCGACCCGCTGGCACTGAAGATCGCGCGCGACGGCTTAGAAATGCTCGGCAAGCGCAACTTTTCTGGGCTTGCCGCCCTGCTCGGCGTCAGCGTCGGTGAAGCCAGGGCCGCTGCGGCCAAGATACTCGCGCTCAACCCGATCCCCTCGCGCAGCTTTGCCGACAGCGAGCAGATCGCCTACGTCGCCCCCGATGCGGAATTTTCCGTGCAGCAGGGCCAGCTCGTCATCGAGCTCAACGAGCGCATTCTGCCGCGCCTGTCCGTCAACGCTGAATACGCCGCGCTGATGAACACGAGCGACGACCCCGAGGTCCAGCGCTACGTGAAAGAAAAGCTCTCCGAAGCACAGGCCCTCATCAAGGGCGTCCACACCCGCTGTGACACGCTCGTACAGATGCTCACGCTCATCGGGCGCGAGCAGCACGGCTTTTTCTGTGGCGGCGAGGCACTGCTGCCCGTGACGATGCAGCAGCTTTCCGAAAAAATGGGCGTCAGCACCTCCACCGTGAGCCGTGCGGCGCAGAATAAATACATTCAGTTCCAGGGCAGGATCATCCCCGTGCGCAGCTTTTTCACCACGGCGATCCGCCCCGACGCGGCAGTCTCGTCCCACGCGGTCAAGCAGCGGCTACAAAGCCTCATTCGCGCAGAGGACCCGGCTGCGCCGCTCTCGGACGAGGCGCTTCGTCTGGCGCTCTCGGCTCTCGGCATCGAGGTCAGCCGCCGCGCCGTCGCCAAGTACCGCGCGGAAATGGACATTCCGTCCTCGTCCCAGCGCAAAAAGCGCTGAGCGCGGGGCGCGATCCAATATTTTGTCAGGAGGAGCATGCTCTATGGCCAGCGTCTACGACCGCACCGACATCTACGACCTCTTCGACTCCCCGAAAAAGGATGCACAGACCCTCTCCCACTGGCAGACCGTTTTCGACGGCAGGCCCATTCGCTCGGCGCTCGATGTGAGCATCGGGACGGGCTCGCTCACGCTGCCGCTCGTACAGCTCGGCGTCTCGCTGTACGGCTCCGATTTGAGCGACAGCATGCTCGCGCGCTGCCGCAAAAAGGCGGACGAGCGTGGCATCGCCATCGACCTGCGGCAGAGCGATTTCCGCGACCTGACGTCTCATTTTGACCGCAGCTTCGACTGCGTGATGAGCACCGGCAACTCGCTTGCCTACGTGACAAACAACGAGATCACCGGCGTTTTGGAGCAGATGGACGCGCTCGTGGAGCCCGGAGGCTACCTCTACTTCGACCTTCGCAACTGGGACCGTATCGTGGGGCAGAAAAAGCGTTTTTACTGCTACAATCCCGCCTTTCTGCCAAACGGTGACCGCGTGAACCTCATGCAGGTCTGGGATCATTTATCCGACGGCTCCATTGTCTTCAATCTTGTCTACACCTTCGAGCGCGATAACAAAATCTTCCAAAAAGAGCGTTTTGAGGAGCACTACCGCCCCGTGCCGCAGAAATTACTGCTCGACAAGCTCACGCAGCTCGGCTATCAGGACATTCAGGTCAAGGCCTTCCCCGTGCAGTTCGGCGTGTTTGACATCGAAAACAGCGAGTGGTACTGTGTGCTGGCGCACAAAGCAAAATAATCGTTGCCTCTTTTCGCAAAAAGGGGCATGATAGGAGATAATATCGTGTGCGGCGGCCAGCGCCGTGCGTTTCAACAGGAGGAAATTATCATGGACGGTATGAAAAATATCAGCAAGGCAGAGGTCCTGACCCTGCGCGATCAGGTCGCCTATCAGTCCGGTCAGGTCGTCAGCCGCACGCTGGCGCAGAACGAGCACGTGAGCGTCACGCTCTTCTCGTTTGACAAGGGTGAGGAGATCAGCACCCACGAATCCGGCGGCGACGCGATGGTCACCTGCCTCGACGGCGTGGGTCGGATCACGATCGACGGCGTCGAGCACATCCTGCACAAGGGTGAGAGCATCGTCATGCCCGCGCGCCATCCGCACGCGGTGTACGGTCAGGAGCAGTTCAAGATGCTGCTCGTCGTGGTGTTCTGATCTTTTTATTTACCGAAAAGGTGCGAAAGCAGTCTGTTTTCGCGCCTTTACCGCAAGGTGGCGCATTATCGCGCCGCATGCTTCTTTGCGTGGCCCGAATGAAGCTTCATCCATCGGCCCAATTTTTCGCTTCCGATTTTAACATATCATTTTCTCATTAATACTTGACAAAATGTAATGGCATGGTATAATGATGCCAATTTCCGCAGCAAAGGAGGCGATCGTTTGAACACCATGGTTACGTCCAAAAATGTCAATTTTGGAGTAAGCTGGCGACTGATCGTTGGCGTAGAGGGGCATTCGTCCGAATCTATGCCGTCGAAGCAGTCGGCAGCGGTTTGATCGACCTCATTTTCCAAGGCTCGGTTTGATTCGCTGCCTGCAATGATCGGCAGCATGGATCCGGTATGCTCCATTGATCTGGCAAAGCACTTGTGGAATGTTCCACAAGCTGGGAGTATCCCCTTGCAATGTCAGAGTGCGGGAACAGACCGGTTTTTTTGTTACCCGAATCATTCAGGATGGGGCATTTTTGCCCCCTCCGCCATGAAAGGAAATTTTTTACCATGAAACGCAAGCTCACCGCCAAGGAATACACCTATGTTGCCAGCATGCTCTTCGGCCTGTTTTTCGGCGCAGGTAACCTTATTTTCCCCGTGCACCTCGGCCAGATGGCCGGTTCCAACGTTTGGCAGGCCATTCTGGGGCTTCTCATCACGGGCGTGGGCCTGCCGCTGCTCGGCGTGGCCGCGCTCGGCATCAGCCGCTCCAACGGTCTTTTTGACCTGAGCAGCAAGGTCAACCGCCCCTACGCGATGTTCTTCACCTGCGCGCTGTATCTGACCATTGGGCCGTTTTTCGCCATTCCCCGCTGCGCGACGACGTCATTCACCGTGGGACTTGAGCAGGTGCTTCCGCAAAATGGCAGCAGCACGCTGTACCTGCTGCTCTTCTCGGCGGCGTTTTTCGCCGCGGCGCTCTTTTTCGCACTGCGCCCGGGCAAGATCCTGACCTGGGTCGGCAAAATTCTGAACCCCTGCTTTCTCGTCTTCCTCGGCATTCTGGTCGTCGTCGCGCTCCTCTCTCCGAGTGCGGCCATCGCGGATGTCGAGCCGCTCGGCGACTACGCGTCCCAGCCGTTTTTCGCTGGTTTCCTCGAAGGGTACAACACCATGGACGCGCTGGCGAGCCTTGCGTTTGGCATCATCGTCGTGCAGGTCATCCGTGACCTCGGCGTGGACGATCCCACCGCTGTGGCGGGGAGCACCGTCCGCGCGGGCATTTTCAGCAGCCTTCTGATGGCGTTCATCTACATCGCCGTCACGATCGCTGGCACGCAGAGCCGCGGCGTGCTTGAAGCCAGCGAGAACGGCGGCACAGCACTCGCGCAGATCGCGCAGCACTACCTCGGCTCCGCCGGTCTCTTCATCCTCGCCGCCACGGTGACGCTCGCGTGCCTCAAGACCGCCGTCGGTCTCATCACGAGCTGCGCCGAGACGTTCACCGCGCTCTTCCCCGACGGGCCAAAGTACCGCATCTGGGCAATCATTTTCAGCCTCGTATCGCTGCTGTTTGCGAACCTTGGCCTCAGCGCCATCATCAGCTATTCGCTGCCGGTGCTGATGTTCCTCTATCCGCTCTCCATCGCGCTCATTGCGCTGGCGCTGCTCGGTAAATTCTTCGGCCACGACCGCACGGTGTACTGCTGGACGATCGGCTTCACGCTCATCGCTGCCGTTTACGATCTGATCATCGCGCTGCCCGAGAGCGTGTTCAACGCCATCCACGGTCCGGCCATCAAGGCGTTCGGTCAGCAGTACCTACCGTTTGCCGACCTCGGCCTCGGCTGGATCTGCCCGACGCTTATCGGCGCGGCCATCGGCCTTATTCTGCACTTCATGCGCGGGAACAGGGCCAAGGCGTGAACCCCTTACAAGTCAAAAATCCGTCCGGTCGATGACCGGACGGATTTCTTTTATTTATCGCGTGTTTTCGCCGCTCACAGCGTCGCGGCAAACTTCGTCACCGCGGCAAGGCCGTCTCTGAGCGTGTTGACGTCGCAGGCGTAGCCGACGCGCATGCTGTGGGGCTGCTCGAAGCAGTCGCCCGGCGTGACGAACGCACCGGTCTCGTGGTACATGCGCTTGCAAAACTCGTAGGAGGGGATATCGAAATCGTAGTAAACGAGCGCGGTCGTACCGGCTTTGGGCTTGGTGTAGAAAAAGTGCGGATTTTCCTTGATCCAGTCATCGAGGATGGCGAGGTTCTCGCGCACGATGCGCTGATTGCGCTTGAGCATCACGTCGCTGTGGCGCAGGGCGATGGACGCGATGGCATCGTCGAACATGCCGCAGCTAATTAAATTGTAGTCGCGGTGCGACAGGAACGCCTTGCGCGCCGCTTCATCGTGCGTGGCGATCCAGCCCATGCGAAGGCCCGCGAGCGAGAAGACCTTGGACATGCTGCTGACCGAGATGCCCTTTTCGTACAGGTCGACGATGGATTCGCACCACTCGTCCTCCTGCGTCAGGTGGCGGTAGACCTCGTCGCAGAGGATGTACGCGCCCACGCCGCGGGCGATCTCCACGATGCTCTCAAGCAGCTCCTTACTCATCAGCGCGCCGGTGGGGTTGTTGGGGTTGTTGATGCAGATCATTTTCGTCTCGGGCGTGACGAGGCTCTTGAGCTCATTCAGGTCGGGGAGATAGTCGTTTTCCTGCTTTAGGTGCATGATGGCGACGTCCGCGCCGATGGCCTCGGGGATGGAGTAGAGCTGCTGATAGGTCGGCATGATGCTGACCACACGGTCGCCCGCGGAAATGAGCGAGCAGAATACGTGATGGTTCGCGCCTGCCGCGCCGTGCGTGAGCACGACCTCATCGGCCTTGATCGTGTGATAGAGCTTGGAAATGCCGCTGCGCAGCGCCTCACTGCCCCAGATATCGCCATAGGTCAAGCGCTGGGCACAGAAGTCCTTCAAAAAGTCCTCCTTGTTCTCGCCCGTGAGCTCGAAAAGCTCGTCGAGCGAAACGGAGTCGACGCAGGTCTCGGCGATGTTGTAGAGCGCGCCCACCTCGTACTCGTTCATCCATTCTTCCACAGCAAAGGGCTTGATGTTCATATCGTTCTCCTTTTCTCTGTAAAAAAGTAACAGCACCCACGACCCAGCCTTATCCGGTCGCCCGGAATACCTACGGCTCAGTCATGGATGCCTTTTCTCCCCGGCCGGTGCCAAAGGAGGCATTGATGATGAAGTTGATTGTATTATAATGCATTTTTATAGGATGTCAATCGGGAAAGCGTAAATTTATCGCCCTTTTGCAGGGCGAATATCCAGCTTTCCGTATGGTTCCGTCACGTTGCTCTGTCCGCGCCGCACAGTGTCTTTTTCTTGCCCTTTTTCGCGCGGACTGCTATACTGGGAAAAACGACGAAAGTGAGAACGATCATGCCGAATTTTGATCCGTTAACTTACCGATATTCTTCCCGCCGCAACGTGGTCTACGCCAAAAACGGCGTGTGCTGCACGTCCGTTCCCCTCGGCGCACAGGTCGGCCTCGACGTGCTGAAAAAAGGCGGCAACGCCGTCGATGCCGCCGTCGCCATGGCCGGCGCGATGCCGCTGCTCGAGCCGACGGGCAACGGCCTTGGGTCCGACTGTTTCGCGCTCGTGTGGATCGAGCGCGAGAAAAAGCTCTACGGCTTGAACGCCAGCGGCGTTGCGCCGATGGCGCTGAGCGCGGACGAGGTCCACGCTAAAGGCTTTGACGCTGTCCCCGAAGAGGGCTGGCTCCCCACGATGGTCCCGGGCGCGCCCGCGGGCTGGGCGGCGCTCAATGCGCGCTTTGGCACAAAGCCGCTCTCCGAGCTCTTCGCCCCCGCCATTTCCTACGCCGAAAACGGCTATGCCGTGCCCGTCAATGTCGGCAAGCTCTGGGCGCGCGACAGCAAGCGCATCGCCAGGGTCATGGCGCAGGACCCCGCCCCCTATGAATACTGGTGGAAGAGCTTTATGAAGCCGGACGGCTCGCCGTACCGCGCGGGCGATGTCTTCCGTTTCCCCGCCTATGCCGACACGATGCGCTCCCTTGCCGAGACGAATTGCGAGAGCTACTATCGCGGTGAGCTGATGGAAAGGATCGTCGCCCATTCGCGTGCCACGGGCGGCTACTTCTGCGAGGACGACTTCAAGAACTACCACCCTGAATGGGTCGAGCCCATCACGCAGGACTACCGCGGCTACACCGTCTGCGAGATCCCGCCCAACGGCCACGGCATCACGGTGCTGATGGCACTCGGCATGCTCAACGGGCTGACGCTGCCCGAGCAGCGCGAGGACGCGGACTACTATCACAAGGTCATGGAGGCCATCAAGCTCGCCTTTGCCGACACGAAGACCTATGTCGCCGACCCGCGCTATATGAAAACGAAGGTCAGCGAGCTGCTCTCGCCCGACTATCTCGCCGCCCGCCGCGCACTCATCACAGACAAGGCGCTCGAGCCCAAAGCGGGCGACCCGCACTGCGGCGGCACGATCTACCTCTGCACCGCGGACGCAGAGGGCAACATGGTCTCGCTTATCCAGAGCAACTACTGCGGCTTTGGCGCGGGTATCGCCATCCCCGGCACGGGCATCTCGCTTCAGGACCGCGGCGCGAACTTCTCCCTCGACCCGAAGAGCGATAACTATTTGGAGGGCGGAAAGAAGTCCTACCACACGATCATCCCGGGCTTTCTGCTCAAGGACGGCGAGGCCGTCGGCCCGTTCGGCGTGATGGGCGCGTTCATGCAGCCACAGGGGCAGGTCGAGGTGCTGACGAGCACCATTGATTACGCCATGAACCCGCAGGAGGCGCTCGACGCGCCGCGCATCCAGTGGATCGGCGGCAAAAAGCTCCAGATCGAGCGCGAGGCGGGCGAGGCGATCGCCGAGCAGCTGCGAGCAATGGGGCACGAGGTCGAGATCGTCGACGACCGCACGGCCATGGGCCGCGGCGAGATCATCTGGAAGTGCGAAAACGGCGTTTACGCCGCGGGCACCGAACCGAGATGCGACGGCACGGTCGCAAGCTGGTAATAAAGCAAAAAAAGGAGGCTTCCCGTCGGGAAGCCTCCTTTTTTGCACATTTTTCAAAATTAAACCTTGGCCTCGCTGTTGTGCTTGCTGGCGACGTAGCTTCTCATCGAGTTCACGACGATGGTCGCCCCGAGCACGATGAGCAGCACCGCGATGATGAGCTGCAAGCCGTTGGCGATAAACACCGCGCCCCAGGTCGTCTCGCCCGCGGGGATGGTGACGGCAGCGGCATTTTGGATGGCGCTCACCATGGCCATCAGGCGCTGGACAAGCGCTGTGAACGTGACGCAGAGCATGATGACGAGCGGCGGGAAGAGCATCTTGTTGCTGCGGCCCGTGACCTTGAGGAAGACGCACAGCGTGATGAGCACGAGCGCGGAGAGCAGCTGGTTCGCCGAGCCGAACAGCGGCCAGATGTTGGAGTAGCCGATCTTCGTGAGCACGTAGCCGAGCACGAGCGTCAGTACGGTGGAGAAATACGTGTTGCACAGGAGCTTGCGCCAGGGCTCGGCGTGGGCCATGTCGTCCACGCTGAAAAGCTCCTGGAAGCTCATGCGCGCGATACGCGCGACGGCGTCAAGGCTCGTGAGGGCGAGGGCGGAGACGCACATCGTCATAAAGACCGTGGCGGCGTAGTTCGGCACGCCGAACATCTCGAAGAAGCCCGCAACGCCGCGGCTGAAGATCTGGAATGGGGTACCGGCGGCGGGAGTGCCGTCCGCCGCGGCGGCCGCACCGGCCACGCAGAGCGCGAGCACGGCAAGCAGGCTCTCGAGGATCATCGCGCCGTAGCCGACCTTGAGCATGTCCTTCTCGTTTTCGACCGTCTTGGACGACGTGCCGGAGGAGACGAGGCTGTGGAAGCCGGACACCGCGCCGCAGGCGACGGTGACGAACAGGATGGGGAACATCGTGCCGAGCTTTTCATTGTTGAAGCCCGTGAAGACGGGGAGGTTCATCGTCGGATGCGCAACGAGAAGGCCGATGACCGCGCCCGCGATCATGCAGATGAACATGAAGGTGGTCATGTAGTCGCGCGGCTGCTTCAAAAGCCACATTGGGAGAACGGCGGCGAAGAAGATGTAGACGAACGTGATGTAGCTCCAAGTCGCCTTGCCGAAGATGAGTGGGCAGTTCATGCCGACGGCGAACGAGGCAACGATGCAGAGGATGCCGAGCACGGCTTCCTTCCAGCCCGAGAGGTTCAGCTTCTTCTGCACAAGGCCGAAGACGACGGCGAACACCATGAACATGATGGACACCATACCGGCTGCGCCGTTGGTCTGCGCGGCGTCAGCGAGCTGCGTCACGCCGTCGACCACGGTGTAGGCGTTGAACGTGCCGGCGACCATGTCGGCGAACGCCGCGATGACGATCAGGCAGAACAGCCAGCAGAACAGCAGAAACAGCTTGCGGCCGAGCTTGCCGATGTACTTTTCGATCAGCATGCCCATGGACTTGCCGTCATTTTTGACGGAGGCGTACAGCGCGCCGAAGTCCGTCACAGCGCCGAAGAAGACGCCGCCGAGCAGCACCCACAGCAGCACCGGCAGCCAGCCGAACGCGGCAGCCTGGATCGCGCCGGTGACAGGGCCCGCGCCCGCGATGGAGGAAAACTGATGGCTGAAGACGGTCCAGCCGTTGGTGGGGACAAAGTCCTTGCCGTCGTTATACTTGACGGCGGGCGTCTGCGCCTTGGGATCGATGCCCCAGGTCTTGGCGAGCCAGCGCCCATAGAGTGCGTAAGCGGCGACGAGGACGACCGCCGCAATCAGCACGATGACGAGTGTGTTCATGTGATTTCCCTTTCTTTCCTAAAAAAACTGTGTTCTTCGCCAATGCCGGGAGCAAAAAGAAAAGCCCCGCCTCTGCTGCGGATTTTCTGAAGCGAAAACCCATCGCAAAGACGAAGGCCAATATCGCGGCGATATCCGCCGCAGATCTCAACTTCCGCGTTACCACTTTGCTTGCCGGAAAACCGGCCGCTCGACCGCTGCCCGAATGAATCGGAGAGCGTACCCTGTTAACGGTGGGGGACCGGCTGCGATTACTCGGCGTTTGCGCCTTTCACCGCGGCTGCTCACAGGGGATGGCCTGCCCGTTCCTTGCTGCCGTTTTGCACCACCAACGGCTCTCTGAAAGCGGTGATCCGGGGAAGTCGTGTCCTGCTCAAAGCATTTGACGAATGATGTGTGTACAATAGACCCATTCTCTGCCGTTGTCAATACAGTTTTGTCCACGCGGAGCGGATTTCGTCGAAGAAAATAGACACCCCATCACTTCTCCGCCGCCGCTTTAGGCAAAATGCAAATGCGAAATACAAATAAAGCTATGCCGAAGCGAAATGGAACCTGGCCGGCAACGCAGTCATAACAACGGGATGCTTTCAAATTTTGACCTGTTTCGGCAGTTTTCGGTTTGCCGAATTTCCGCTTGAAATATTTTAACAAAATATTATTTTTTCTTTCTTGACAAAGGCGTGCTCTTATGTTAGCTTTAAAACGCAAAATGAATAAACTGATCGGATGATGAGTTCGGGAGAGACCGCGGAATATTCTGCCGCGGCGCCGAAGGGGAACGCAGAAGCTCTCAGGCAAAAGGGCCGAACTCGGACGACGCTCCGAAAAGTGCGTTTACGCACGCCGAAGGTGCAACCTGCCGCGATGACTCGGGCGGGGAATCTCTCAGGTGATCAACGGAGGCACAAAGCTCAAAAGGGAGTTTTGTGTCTCTTTTTTGATGCTTAATTTTAATAATTTTTATAAGATTCATTAAAATTATTGTTTTCGGAGGATGCGCACTATGGAAAAGAAGACCCCACTCTACCAAACGCATGTGGACATGGGCGGCAAGATTGTCGAATTCGGCGGCTTTCTGATGCCCGTGCAGTATCCCACCGGCGTGATTGCCGAGCACATGGCCGTTCGTGAAAAGGCCGGATTGTTCGACGTTTCCCACATGGGCGAGCTTCGCCTCAAGGGCCCTGACGCCGTCGCCAACGTGCAGAAGATCATCACCGCCGACATTTCGAACATGAAAGACGGCGAGATCAAGTACTCGATGTTCTGCAACGACAATGGCGGCATCATCGACGACTTCATCGTCTACCGCTGCGCAGCGGACAATTACTGGCTCGTCGTCAACGCGGGCAACCGTGAAAAGGACGCCGCCTGGGTCGAGAGCCATCTCTCCGGCGACGTCGACTACCGCGACGAGGGCAACGACTGGGGCCAGATCGCCCTGCAGGGCCCCAAGTCCGGCGACATTCTTAAAAAGCTCTGCGACGAGCAGTACATCCCCGCCAAGTACTACACCTTCACCGAAGACGTGCCCCTGAACCTCGGCGAGCGCACGATCCGCGCCCTCGTCTCCCAGACGGGCTACACCGGTGAATACGGCTTTGAGATCTACTGCAAGGCCGAGGACACCGTCGACCTGTGGAAAGCACTTCTGAAGGCGGGCGAGCCCGAGGGGTTGATCCCCTGCGGACTCGGCGCGCGCGACACGCTGCGCTTAGAGGCTTCGATGCCGCTCTACGGTCACGAGATGAACGACGAGATCACGCCGAAGATGGCGGGACTTCCGTGCAAGCTCACGGGCAAGGACTTCATCGGCCGCGACGCGCTTGTCGCGCTCGGCGCGCCGAAAATGAAGCGCATTGGCATGAAGGTCGTCGGCCGCGGCATCGTGCGCGAGCACTGCGACCTCTACACGATGGACGGAGAAAAGATCGGCTGGGCGTCCTCCGGCACGTTCGCGCCCTATATCGGCTGCGGTGTCGCGATGGGCTATATCCCCGCTCAAGATATCGAGATCGGCAAGCACCTCAACGCCGACGTGCGCGGCCGCATGGTCGAGCTCGAGATCGTGCCAATGCCGTTCTACAAGCTCGAACGCTGAAATAGAGATTTTTGACCGAATATTCGGAAACCATTGGACCGTCAATCACAAACAACATTCACTGAGAACGATTTTGAGGAGGAAATTACCATGAACATCCCTGCTGAGCTGAAGTATTCCAAGTCCCACGAGTGGGTCAAGATGGACGGCGACGTCGCCGTAATCGGCATTTCTGATTTTGCCCAGGATGCGCTGGGCGATGTGGTCTTTATCAACCTGCCCGCCGAGGGCGACAGCGTCACCGCCGGTGAGAGCTTCGGCGATGTCGAGTCCGTCAAGGCTGTCTCCGACGTGATCTGCCCCGTCAGCGGCACGATCTGCGAGGTCAACGAAGCGCTCTCCGACGCGCCCGAGACGCTGAACTCCGACCCCTACGGCGCATGGATCATCAAGGTCTCCCCCGTGACCGACACTGAGGCGCTGCTTGACGCCGCCGCTTACGAAGCGCACTGCGCGCAGGAGGGTTAACATGGGCTCTTACGTTCCCACCACGGCTGCGGAACGGGAAGAAATGCTCGCCGCCATCGGGATCGACAGCCTGGAAGGGCTGTACAAGGCCGTCCCGCAGGAGATGCTCCTGCGGAGCGGCGGGCTGAACATCCCCGAGGGCTTAAGCGAGCTTGAGGTGCGCGAGGCCGTCACCGCCATGGCCGAAAAGAACAAGGTCTTCAAGACTGTTCTTCGCGGCGCGGGCGCCTACCGCCACTTCATCCCGTCGGTCGTCAAATCCGTCACCTCCCGCGAAGAGCTTGTCACCTGCTACACCCCCTATCAGGCGGAGATCAGCCAGGGTGTGCTGCAGGGTACGTTTGAATTCCAGACGATGATCTGCGAGCTGACCGGCATGGACGTCTCCAACGCCTCACACTACGACGGCGCGACCGCCGCGGCCGAGACGATCCCCATGTGCAAGGACCGCAAGCGCACGAAGGCTTACGTCTCCGCCTGCGCCCATCCGCAGGTCATCGAGGTCATGAAGACCTACTGCTTCGCCTCGAATACCGAGCTTTTTGTCGTCCCCGCAAAGGACGGCAGAACTGATCTCGACGCGCTCAAGGAAGCGCTCGGCGATGACGCCGCGTGCTTCTACCTCCAGCAGCCGAACTACTTCGGCCAGATCGAAGACGCGAAGGCGGCCGGTGAGATCGTCCACGCCGCGGGCGCAAAGTTCGTCATGGGCGTGAACCCCATCGCCTGCGCCATTCTGCCCACGCCGCGCGCGATGGGCGCGGATGTCGCCGTCGGCGACGGTCAGCCCCTCGGCCTCGACACGGCGTTCGGCGGCCCGTTCCTCGGCTTCATGGCCACGACATCCGCCATGACGAGAAAGCTCCCCGGCCGCATCGTCGGCCAGACGAAGGATGTAGACGGCGAGGTTGGCTACGTGCTGACGCTGTCCGCGCGCGAGCAGCACATCCGCCGCGAAAAGGCCAGCTCCAACATCTGCTCCAACCAGGCGTTATGTGCCTTCGCCGCGGGCGTTTACATGGCCGCGATGGGCGAGAAGGGCATGAAGCAGTGCGCGCGGCTCTGCACCTCGAAGGCGCACTATTTCGCTTCTGAGCTCCAAAAGATCGGCTGCACCTTGAAGTACAAGGGTGAATTCTTCCACGAGTTCGTCACCGAAGTCGAATGCCCCAACTGCCGCAAGAAGATCCTCGACGCGCTCGAAGCCGAGGGCATCCTCGGCGGCGCGGAGGTCGAGGGCGGCATCCTCTGGTGCGTGACCGAGCTCGTCTCCAAGGCGCAGCTTGACAAAGCCGTTGCCATCGTGAAGGAGGTGCTGTAAATGAAGCTCATTTTTGAACTTGGCGTCGAAGGCCGCGGCATGACCCTCATGCCGGAGTGTGACGTCCCCGAATATCAGCTTCCCGAAGAGCGCAGCGAGGCGCTGCACCTGCCCCATGTGAGCGAAAACGAGCTCACCCGTCACTACACCGCCCTTTGCAAGCGCATCCATGGCGTGAACGACGGCTTCTATCCCCTCGGCTCGTGCACGATGAAGTACAACCCCAAGATCGACGAGGACATGGCGGCGCTGCCGGGCTTCACCCAGCTCCACCCGCTCCAGAGCATCGAGACCGCGCAGGGCGCGCTCGAGGCGCTGCACACGCTGGGCGCTGAGCTTGGCGAGGTCTTCGGTATGGACGCTGTCACGTTCCAGCCCGCGGCGGGCGCGCACGGTGAGTTCACGGGCGTTCTGCTCATCAAGGCCTATCACACCGACCGCGGCGATACCACGCGCACGAAGATCATCGTGCCCGACTCCGCCCACGGCACAAATCCCGCAACCGCCGCGATGTGCGGCTTCCAGGTCATCAACATCCCGTCCGGCGTGGACGGCTGCGTCGACCTCGACGCGCTGCGCGCCGCCGTCGGCCCCGACACCGCGGGATTGATGCTGACGAACCCGAACACCGTCGGTATTTTCGACAAGAACATCCTCGAGATCACGAAGATCATTCACGATGCGGGCGGCCTGTGCTATTACGACGGCGCGAACCTCAACGCCGTCATGGGCGTCGTCCGTCCCGGTGACATGGGCTTTGACTGCATCCACAGTAACCTGCATAAGACGTTCGCCACACCGCACGGCGGCGGCGGCCCCGGCGCAGGCGCGGTCGGCTGCAAGGAATTCCTCAAAAAGTACATGCCCGGCCCGCTGGTCGTCGAAAAGGACGGCAAGTACGGCTTTGCATACCCCGAAAAGTCCATCGGCCGCGTGAAGATGTTCTACGGCAACTTCGACGTCGTCGTGCGCGCGCTGACCTACGTGCTCACGCTCGGCAAGTCCGGCATCCGCGAGGCGGCGATGAACGCCGTGCTGAACGCGAACTACATGCGCGTCAGGCTCAAGGATACCTTCACCATGGCCTATGACGAGATCTGCATGCACGAGTTCGTCATGTCGCTTGTCGATCTCCACAAGGAGACGGGCGTCTCCGCGCTCGACCTTGCCAAGAGCATGCTCGACTTTGGCCTGCACCCGCCCACGATGTACTTCCCGCTCATCGTCCATGAGGCGCTCATGATCGAGCCCTGCGAGACTGAGAGCAAGGAGACCATGGACGAGGTCTGCGGCATCTACTGCAAGCTCTTTGAACTCGCGCACTCCGATCCCGAGACGCTTCACACCGCTCCCCACTCCACGCCCGTCCGCCGTCTCGACGAGGTCGGCGCGGCGCGCAACATGGTTTTACGTTATCAGTTTGCCTGACGATGGCAACGCATATCTCAACATCACGCAATGCCGCCGAAAAGTCGGCGGCATTGCTCTCAAAAAGGAACGAACTATTATGGCTCATTATGAACTCATCGTCATCGGCGCGGGCCCCGGCGGCTACGAAGCCGCGCTCCATGCGGCCAAGCTCGGCAAGAAGGTCGCCGTCGTCGAGAAGCGCGAAGCGGGCGGCACCTGCTTAAACCGCGGCTGCATCCCGACGAAAACGCTGCTGCACTCTTCTCAGATCTTCCACGACGCCAAGCACGGCGCACACGCCGGCATCCACACCGACGATATCCGCGCCGACATGACGGAGATTTTTGCCTACAAGCGCGAAATTTCGCAAAAGCTGTCCTCCGGCATTGAATCGCTTTTCAAGACCGCAAAGATCGACTTTCTGCGCGGCACGGCGCTCATCACCGCACCCGGCGCTGTCCGCGTGACGGACGCCGAGGGCGGTGCCAACGACTACACCTGCGACGATATCCTTATCGCCACCGGCTCCGTCCCGTCCCGCCCGCCGATTCCCGGACTTGAGTTCGCGATGACCTCCGACGAGCTGCTTGAGGGGTGCGACCACCTGTACCGCTCCATCGTCATCATCGGCGGCGGCGTCATCGGCATCGAGTTTGCGACGTTTTACGCAGACCTCGGCTGCGAGGTGACCGTCATCGAGGGCATGGACCGCCTGCTGCCCAACATGGACAAGGAGCTGGGCCAGAACCTCGCGCTCATCCTCAAAAAGCAGGGCGTGAAGGTCTTCACGAACGCGATGGTCCAGAGCGTCGAGAAGACGGGTGAGGATATCGCCGTCAACTTCACCTGCAAGGAAAAGAGCGAGACCGTCTCCGGCGAGGCCGTGCTCTGCGCCATCGGCCGCCGCCCGTACTGCGACGGCCTGTTCGCGGATGGCATTTCTGTCGAGATGCACCGCCGCAGCATCGCCGTGAACGAGCGCTACGAGACGAGCATCCCCCACATCTACGCCATCGGCGACGTCTCGGCCAAAATTCAGCTCGCCCATGTGGCGACCGCGCAGGGCATCGCCTGCGTCGACCTGCTCTACGGAAGGGAAAATCACACATCCATGTCCGTCGTGCCGAGCTGCATCTACTGCCGTCCGGAGATCGCGGTCGTCGGCCTCACCGAGGCCGAGGCCAAGGAGGCGGGCATCCCCGTCAAGGCCGGCAAACACGTCATGTTCGACAACGCCAAGACGCTCATCGCCGACCCGGGCCGCTGCTTTATGAAGTTCGTCGCCCACGCCAAAACACGCGAGCTTCTCGGCGCGCAGCTCATGTGCGAGCATGCGAGCGACATGATCGGCGGCGTCTCGCAGGCGCTCGCCAACCACATGACGGTCGATCAATTCCTGCTGGCCATGCGTCCGCACCCCTCGTTTGAAGAGGCGATGACCGCCGCGCTCGAGGACCTTGCGCAGAAGCTCGGCTGAAAGGCCGCGGATGAAGCTATCGGTCGCCTTTAGACGGGCGATACCGCTTTTATGCAAAATTTGCGTTGCAGCATACGATGGAGTATGCTACCCTTAAAGTGAAAAATTACTCTGACGGGGAACGCTTCTTTGAAAGCGGCGCACCGAAAGCGTGATAAGGGAGAGGAGAATCATCCATGAAAAAGCTATTGCCCATCATTTTGACGCTGCTCTTGGTTTGCATTGCCGCACCTTACGCCTCCGCCGCGAATGTGGTGGCTTCGCCGCAAAATCTGTCGGTCGACGGCGTCGATGCGGACTGCGACAAATACAACATCGACGGCAGCAACTATTTCAAGCTGCGCGACCTCGCGCAGCTTCTGAGCAAGACGGACAGCCGCTTTTCCATTTCGTTCGATGAACAGAGCAACGCGGTCGCGGTCGTTTCCGGAAAAGAATATACCCCCGTCGGCGGCGAGCTTGCGCGCGGGCAAGATCAGTCCAAAACAGCTGTTGTCAGCAAGCAGTCCGTTTTGATCGACGGAAAGGCTGCGGACGGTCTTTCCATCTACAACATCGGCGGAAACAACTATTTTAAGCTGCGCGACCTCGGCGATGCGCTCGGCTTTACCGTCGATTATGATGCCGACAGCAATACCGCCATCGTTTTGAGCAAGGGTTCCACGATCGTCTACCAAAACGCGTTTGAAAAGCTGCTCGAAGACGTGAACGAAAAACGCCGTGCCGATATGGCAAGCGAAGTGACCTTTGACGGGTTTGAGGACTATCTTCAACACCACCGCGGCGAGGTCGAGATCACACAGGCAGAGATCGACAGTCTGATGGACCTGAATCACCCCGGTAAGGCGACGCTCACCCGCGCGGAAGCGCTCGAGGATGTGGACCTTTACTTCCGCGCGCTGCATTACTCCTACGGCGCTTACTATTACTTCGGTGAGGAGAACTTCCAAAAGGCGGAGAACACGATCCGCGCGAAGCTTTCCTCCTGCAAGACGATCACAAGGGATCAATTGATCTCTCTGATGTACTCCAACCTGCTTTTCGTTCGGGATGGACATTTCTGCATTGCCGGGCGGTATGAACCGGCCTTTGAAAAAAGCGTTCAGTATCTTTACTATTACAGCGGTCAAAGCTTTGGCAAGGATGAAAGCGGGTACTATCTGCTGGGGGAAAACGAGAAGTGGTACTATACCTCCTGCGGCAACGCGAACGCGGAAATGCAGCCGTATCTTGAAAAGAGCGGCCGCGTGTGCTATTCCCTGCGCCAGTTCTGCCCTGCAACAGCAGCACATACAACAGACATCATTACTCTGACAAAGGGCGGCGAAACAAAAACGGTTTCGCTCACATGGTCGCTGAGCCAGTCCTATCTGGAAGACGGTTCGCAGGTCCCGGATTATCATTATCTGAAATCAAACGGTATCGCCTTGATAACGATTCGCAGGTTTGACTGGAATTATGAGGAGACAATGGACGAGTTCGTCCGCACCGGTTCTGACCTTAAAAACGCGAAGCTCATCATCATTGATGCCCGCTCCAACAGCGGCGGCGATGAAGACTTTATCAAAAACTGGCTGAAAAGCTACACGGGAGAAGAACCCGAACAGAAAACGATTATCTCCAACTGGGGCACTGCTATGTTCGATAGGACCCAAGCCTACGCGGACCTGGGTGAAGAGTTTGCCGCCTTCCGGACAGGCGATAAGGACTATGAGCTGTTTCAGGGAAAGCTGCTGGAAAACAGCACTCCGATTCTTCTTCTGACAGACAGCATGTCCGGCTCCGCCGGCGAGAGCATCGTGACCTATTGCAGGACACTTGACAACTGCCTTGTGATCGGCGGCCCGACGAGAGGCGCGCAGCTGGTCGGAAATGTGCGAGGCTGGACGCTTCCAAACTCCGGCATCGGCTTCCAGTTCGGTCAGTCGTTCCACTTCATCTACAATATGGAAAATGTGGAGGGCAAGGGCTACGCCCCGGACCTGTGGTGCAACCCGAAAACCTCTTTGCAGTCTGTTTTGAACATGGTGGAGCGCTATGACCTCGGCTCTGCCGAGGGCGTGGCCGCCCTGCGCGCGCAGCTGCCGAACATTCTGACCAAGTAGGCAGGCACTTCCCATTAAATGTCCCACAACGTAGGATGAGTAGAAAGAGAAGCATTCTACTGAACCTGTCTTATGGCCATATACCGCCGTCATCTGAACGCAAAACCGCTCCCGAGATCATCTTGATCTTGGGAGCGTTACTTTCTCTATTATGATTGCTTTTTGTGCCCAAAAACAGCCTTTTGCCGAAATGTGTTAGAAAAGTGTTAGAAAAGACTATGTCCTCATATACGTCCCCATTTTGCGTTAAAAGCAAGTAACGCACTTACGAATTCTCTGTATCCTCAACCAATGCTTCACACGGAAAACCGGGCACTTTGTAGCAAAGCACTTTACCCAGCGGATACTTCCCTGAACAGGCCGGAAAACTTCTCAGCCTTCTTATGAAGTTCGACATCCTGCTTCGGTGCGCTCTGCCGCCATTCAAAAAGTGCCTCTGTCTGTTCAACATAACGCGAAGGGTAGTCTTCTAAGTATTTACCTTCTGATTTTAAGTATAAACCTTTTAATCTACGAACTGCCATGTTACCTCTCCTTTTTCTCTCTAATATATTTTCCCCGCCGATATAGCTACCGACGCAAATGGGACGAACATTTTGCTGCCGTGGCGGCTAACTTCTGTGCAGTACCTCTTGCTGCAAGGCAGGCACCCGAAACCGGGTGCCTGCCTTGTAAGCTGAGTATTTGCTTTTTACTTGCCCTGATAGGCGCGATACAGAAACGTCACGATCTCCGCGCGCGTGCAGTCCGCGTTGGGGCTGAACGTCGTGTTGGAGGTACCGTTCGTCACGTCGCTTGCGACCGCCCAGTTGACGGCATCAGCGTAGAACGCGTCGGACTTCACGTCGGTGAAGTTCGCACTGCCGCTCGCGGTGCCCTTGAGCACACGGTGCAGGAACGTCACGCTCTGGCCGCGGGTGCAGGTCGCATTCGGGGCAAACGTCGTCTCAGTCATGCCGTTCGTGATGCCGTTCTCAACGGCCCAAGCAACCGCCTTGGCATAGTAAGTGCTCACAGGAACATCCGTGAAGCTGCTTGCGGTCTTCGGCTCGGGGCTACCGGCGGCGCGCCACAGGAACGTCACGATCTGCGCACGGGTGCAGGACTCGTAGGGGCCAAACGTCGTGTCGGACAGGCCGTTGGTGATCCCCTTATCGACTGCCCACTTCACTGCATCGGCAAAGTAAGCGTTCGCGGGAACATCAGCAAAGCTGGTAGCAGCAGTCTTAACGAACTCCGCCTCGACGCTGACCTTGCCATCCGGCATGACAAAGCTGTACTTGCCGTTGCCGAGATCCTTGAGCTTGAGCGAATCGCCGTTCTTGTCGAGAACCTCAATGGAACCGAGCTCATAGCCCTCGCTGGGCTTGGTGGTGATCGTCACGGTCTCACCCTTGGAGGCCGTGGACGGGTTGACCGTCACCGTGCCGTTCGGGGTGGAGGGAACGGAAATGGTGCTGCCGGAAGAGGGCGCAGAGGTGCGGCGCGTCACGGAAACCGGGCAGGAATCCTCATCTCTATTGTGATTATTATCACCGGCATAAACAACAGTGAACGTGTACTTTGCCGTCGTGTTGCTCAGGCGCACGGAAATTTCACCATTTGCAGTGAGATCAAGCGTCTTGGCTGCACTGCCGCGATCATCTTCCTGCGTCACAGTAACCGTACCGCCCTCAGGAACACCGCTGACAGTCAGCTTGACCGTACCGCCGCCAACAAGCGAAGCCGGTTCAGCGGTGATGCTGACGGTGGGAGTGGCCTTGACGATATTAAATGTGACCGTGCCGATAACCGTATCGCCAACCTTAACGGTAGCGGTAGCCGTACCGACGTTGGAGTTATCAGTATAGGCAACATCAAAGCCTTCGTTAATTACCTGATTGTTCTTAGTAACTTTAACCTCTGGCGTCAATCCAGAACCCGTATAAGTCTGGTCGGCAATGGTGGGATAGACAAAGTAGGTATCTTCGTCAATCACCTTGCTCCACTGCGCATACAGCTCCTCCGGCATATAATTGTAGATGTACTTGCCGATTGCATACGGTTTCGTGCCAGCAGCATCACCGGTCCACTCTTTGAAGGTGTAGCCATCACGGGTAATATCTGTGTTATATTGATAATCTCCAAAAATTATTTTGGTATCTTTATCAGTTCTTCTTTCAATTCTTTTTCTATCCGCAAAATGCTGTCAATGTTGCGCTTGATACCATCATCTTTACGCAACACCGCAAGAGCTGGAAGAGGTTCTGGAGGAATATATCGACTTTTATAACGGATGCCGACCTCACGGAAAGCTAAACATGAAAACTCCGATCCAGTATGAATTGGAGTTCTTTTCTGCTGCCTGGGAATAAATGAAAGACCCCCACTTTTGAAACCGGAGTTACTGGGTTCGAAAGTGGGGACCTATTCAAAAAGGATTTAAGTGCGGGCTCCTCGAGCCGGAAATCACCGCAGCGGGTCAAAAGCGTGCTGGAGCGCCCCTGCGTTTTGACGCGTGAGACGCTGTGCGAGATTTTTCGGAGAGTGCTGATACCCGCTTTTGCAGGTATGTAAAAATGTCTGAAGGCAGAATAAAGCGAGAGATCGCATAGCCTCTATTTTTTTGCCTTTTCATAAACGGATAGCGCTACAACGGCCGCAAGCACTAAGAAAATTCCGATGCCAGTCTGCGCCGACGCGGGGTCGCCAAGGACAAAAATGCCGGCGATCACACTGGTAAGCGACTCAAACGTGCTGAGCATGGCCGCGTTTTCCGATCCGCATAGTCCGATTCCCGTCTGAAAAAGAATCGTCGCCCCAATCGCAGTTCCCCAGCTCATCAAGAGCGTGTAGAACCAGCCCTCGCCGCTCATGGAAAAAGCCCATGTGCCGCACACCGCGTTAAGGACCAGCAAGGCGACAGTACCGACAATGTTGAGCCTCAGCGTCAGTGAGAAGGGAGAGAATTGCTTTGCCATGGTCTGCTGACACATCGAAGAGATCAGCGTGTCTGGTGTAATTCGCTTGTAAATAAATTCCTGATAGTGGTTGATTGTTCCTTCCCGCAGATTGCGGGCCTTACAGTCCAAAATATACTCTTCGAACTCTTCCCTGAACGTCTTCTCATTCGGGAAGCACATCCTGATTTTCTTCACGGTTTTTCCCTCCTAATACGCAAAAACAGGAAGCACATCTTCCGCATAGACGTGCATGAGACAGTTGCTTCCGACTTTTTTAGATGGAGCAGGCGCTTGCAGTACTGACACCGGAGGAACGGTATGAAAAGCGGCTGGAGCAGGAGAAGCCTGTTTTAGACGCTTTGTTGTCATGGGCAAATGAGATGAAGGGGAAAACGACACCAAAGTCTACACTAGGAAAGGCCATTCACTATCTGTTGGAGCAATGGCCGTACCTGATCTCGAAGAAGGTCGTCTGGAACTGAGCAACAATCGTACCGAACGCAGCATTAAGCCGTTTGTGATGGACAGGAAAAACTGGCTGTTTGCCGATACAGCCGGTGGTGCGCAAGCCAGCGCCGTGATCTACGGTTTGATTGAAACGGCGAAGGAGGACAGCTTGGATCCGTACCGATACTTGGTTTGGGTTCTGCGAAATGCGCCGGGTCTGAGCGAAACAGATGAAGCGTGGTCTGAAAAGCTGCTGCCTGCGAATGCCCCGGAAAAATGCTATATGCCGCAATAACAGAAGGCCGCCATCTCAATGAGCTACTGCTCACCGAGATGGCGGCTTATATGCTTACTGCTCAAATTCCTTCGACCAGTCGCGGTTCTCACGCTTGGCGGTCTGCGTTTCGTGAACGCCGTCCGCCTTGCGCTCGTACTCGTGCGAGTTCGTCGCCTCCTGGATCGCAAGATAGCCCCAGAAGGTCTCCGGATTGTCCGGCCAGACGATCTGGTTTGCGAGCAAGTCGCTCCCTTTCTCCGGCAGGCGGTGCAGCACGCGGTTCAGAAGCGTCGCTGTCTCGGCGCGGGTGAGGTTGCTTTCCGGACAGAACACCGTTTTGCTGCTTCCTTCCACCCAGCCATTGCCGTAAGCCTTGCCGATCGCATTCTCGGCCCAGTGGCCGGAAATGTCGGTGAACGGCGTGTCGGCCGACTTGGCAGTCTCGTCAAAGCGTGCGATCATCGCGGCGAATTCCGCGCGCGTGATGGGTGCGTTCGGGCGGAACGTGCCGTCGGGATAGCCGCTGATGACGCCCATCTTCGAGAGCGTGGACACCGCCGCGGCGTACCACGCGGTACCCGACACATCGCTGTAAGCGTTGTCCTTCGTCAAATTCTGCGCGCGCACATCGTCCTTGAGCAGGCGGAAGAGCACGGTCGCCACCTCGGCGCGGCTGATGCTTCCGTTCGGGCGAACGGTGCCATCCTCGTAACCGAGCAAGTAGGCGTAATGATCCTCGCCGTTGAGCATTTCCGGGATGGGTGCGAGCGTCGGCTTTGTCTCGTCCGGCTTTGCCGGTGTGGACGGAGTCGAGGGACTTCTCTTGGCACTGAAGTGCGCGTAATAGGTCGTTCCCTGCCAGACAGCGCCGTCCTTCTTCGTCGGGACGAAGGTAAGTTCCTTCGACAAAAACGTGCCGTCGGCGCTGTACCAGCCGTCAAACCGCGCGCCGCTCTTCGCCTGCGCGGTCGAGCCCTTGGCCGTACCCGTCACGGCGGCAACAGTCTCCAACGCGCTGCTCACCGAGCCGAGCTCCGCGTCGTTCGGCTCATAGCCGAGCGTCACGCTCTGCTCCTGCCAGACGGCGTAGAGGGTCACCTCATCGTTATCATCTTTAAGATTCGGAAACTCCTTGTCCAGCTTGATATTCGTCTGATCTTCGTACTCGACCTTGCCTTTCTGCTCCGTTGCCCAGCCCACGAAGCTATAGCCCTCGCGGCTGAAGGCACACTTCTCCAGCGGATGCGCCTGCCCGTGCGGGAAGGTCTGGTCCTCCATCGTACCCGTGCCACCGTTGGCGTCATAGCGCAGCACATACTGCTTCAGACGGAACAGCGCCACATAGCTGCCTTTTTGGTAGCGTCCGGACGAGTCCTCCTTTTCCGGCGTATAGGTCGTGCTGCCGTCTGTCAGGGGATGGCTCCGCTCGCTATCCTGCGCATCGTACCAGCCGACGAACACGCTGCCTTTTCCCGGCACAGCCGTTGCGCCGCGCGCCGTGCCGGTCTCGGGATTGAGCTGCTCATAGACCGTGCCTTCCTGCACGGTGATAGTATCATTTTCTTTCGCAGCAGTGCCATTCAGCTCGACCGTACCGAGCGAAGTCGGTTCCGGCGTGTAGAGGATGGTCACATCGGGCAGTCTTTCCCACTGGGCGTAGAGGGTGATCGTATCTCCGTTATTGATCTGTTTTTTCTGATAGATCGTCACCTCTGCAAACGATGCTTCATCATCATAGCTGCGCCCCTGCCCCTCTCCTCGGGTCGGATACTCCGCCCAGCCAGTAAACACATACCCCGGACGCTTAAATTCGTTCTTCCTGAGCGTGGTCGGCTGTTCTTCCGAGTCGGGATCATGGAACTTCTGCGGCGGCATCTCGCCGGTCACATCATCGCCGTTTCTATTAAATTCGACAGTAAAGCTGTCGCGCGCGAACACGGCGACATAGTGCACCACGAGCTTCTCCGTGAGCGAGTTCAGCTTCTCCTGCATCATGTCGGATGTAACAGTCAGCTTCGCATCCGTACTCACCGGCGTCAGAGCGTCCTTTTCATACCAGCCGACAAAATGGTAGCCGTCACGCGGAGCTGCGGTCGAGGAAACGGTACCCTCGTCTACCTTACCGTTCTGCACCATAAAGCTGCCGCTCTTCGGTTTCACATCGCCCCAGTTCGAATCGTTGACGGCAAAGTCCACCGTTGCCACGTCTTTGTCCTTATAGACGGCGTAGAGCGTTACTTTCCGCTTGTCCTTCGTGATTCCAAGCTTTCTGTATCCGACGGAACCGCCGGGGTCCTGCGTCTGAATGGCATTCACATCTTTCTCAGTCGCTGGGTCAACAAGGCTCCAACCGGCAAAATACTTGTCGTCGGGGATTTTCGTCCCGGCAGGAAGCTCCATCAACTCGATCGACACGCCGAAGGGAATGCCCGTTGACGGGGCTTTGAGGCCCGGCTTACTGCTGCCCAGCAGCGCGGCATAGTCGTATCTTGCATATTTCGGATCGCCGATAGGCTTTCCATCGCCGGTATCATACACCACGGTGTAGGTATACGGGGTGAATTCCCACTGGCCGGTCAGCGTCAGATCTTTCCCGGGCATGTCAAAATCATTGCCCGCTGCAATCATGTTCTCATTGTCGCTGTGCTTCCAGCCCTTGAACGACCAAGCTCCATAGAGCGTCACTTTGCCCGTGACCAGCACGTCTATCGGATTGCCTTCCTCATCCGTGGTCTTATTGTGGTCAGGCTCGGCCTTCGCCGTAACGCTCTCGCCGCGGTAGTGGTTTTCCGTCTGCGCGAAGCTGCCGCTCGGGCTCCAGCGATTGTTGTCCGCAAACTGATAGGTCAGCGTGTGCTCCTTCTCCGGAATAAATGTCCAGAAGCCCGTCAGCGTGCGGTCCCCCGTCACCTTGATAAGTTCTGTTTCGCGGATCACAATATCAACGTCGTTCCCGCTGCTCCCGTCTTCTTTGCCGTCATGCCAGCCGGTAAAGACCCACTTGCCGGGAACCGTTCTGCCATCTTTCTTGACCGTGCCGTCGATGGTCTTACCTATTTTCAAGTCTTTCGAAATATAATACGTGCCGCCGTCGATGACCGTGCCATCTTTGGGTCGCGATATATTGTTTGCGTTCAGCTGTTCTTCCGGCGGGCATTTACCGGCAGCCACACTTGCCCACTGATACGTCACCGTATGTGTGGGGGCAAAGCGGGCGTAGATCGTCTGCACGCCTTCACTGCTCACGTTATAGCTGTGCATCGGCTTGTTGCTGACGAGATCATATTCGCCGTCGACCTGCTGATACCAGCCGATGAATTCGTAGCCTGGCTTAGCCGTCGTAGTCACGGTGACGCGTTCGGTGGCTGAAGCAAAATAGTCCTTTGCCGCCGGGTTGTTCGCTACGGACTCGCCCTCGTTGCCGACGATCTCGACCGTGCCGCAGTCCGTATTCTCCTGAAAATCAGCGCTCACCTTGCCGTCCGCGCCCTTCACGCGCGAGGCGGTGACGAAGCGCTGGCGCCACTTCCACTGGGCGATGAGCGTCGCGCCGCCGGATTGGAGCTCCGTCGTCTCGCCATTTGCGGCAAAGGTAAAGGTGTCTCTTTCCGCGTCATAGCTCACGGTGTGGACCGCGGGCAGCACTTTATTTTTTTGTGGCAGCAGCCAGCCATCGAAGCGCCAGCCATCCTTTACTGGTGTGGCCTCCTTTGAGTCATAGGGACCGCGTGCTGTTGTGCTGCCATCATCGCTCACCTGCGGAGCAAAGGAGACCGCATTTGTTCCGTTGTCGCCGTGGGTATACTGCTTTCCGCCGTTGGCCTCATATATGACCATAGGCTTTTTGACAAAGACCAGCACGATATCCGCCGGTTCCTCCACACGGTGCTCATAGGTGTACGTATCGCCTTCTTCTCTCCATCCTTTGTCTGCCACAGGAATGAACACCTGCTCCAGACCTTTCGCCGTCTGGCGCGTGACATACGCGCCGACAAACTGAACATTGCTGTCTTTCGGTTTGACCGCCTGCACCGTGATGGTGCTGCCGTTAGCCACTACCAGCTCTCGCATCTTGTCGTCGATCTTGTAAAGCACGCTTTCGTCTTCGTCGCCGGTCGAAACGCCGATATAGCCCGATCCCCCCGCCGTGGCCGCCGCCGTGATGGTCTGATAAAGTCTGAAATGAATATTGTCGATCAGATTGCCGCATGTACTACCGCCTGTCGCCGAATAGGAGCAGAAGGCAAAGACAGTCTTCGCCTGCCCGTCCGGCACGGCGTAGCGGCAGCTGTATGCAAGATTTCCCGCCGCATAGGCCGAGCTCTTCGTGCCGTAATTGCCCCAGGCGTTGTTATTCGTGCCGATGATCCAGACATTCCATTTCTCCGTGTACATGTCAGTCGGCGAAGCGTTGAACGCATCCCCGATGTCATTCTGGAATCCGCCGTTTGCGTCAAACTTTTTGGAGTAGACCGTGATCTTCTGCGTACAGCCCGTATTGTTGTAGACGGTCACGCCCATCTCCGATGCGTGCTGACGCACCCAGTCCGTCATGCGCATGAACTGGTCCTTGCCGTTCTCACTCGGCTTGGCAGGGTCAATGTCCTGCTTCGGGCCGATGATGACCGCCATCTGGTCAACGCCCATGCGGCCGCGATGAGAAAGGCCCCACTCATACACATTGCCGCCGACCGTCGTGGCATACTGATAGAGCGTGCTCTCTTCGTCGGCGTTCAGCTCCGCAAACTGATATCCATCCGGAATAGTCTGGGCGCCTGTAAGCTGGGGAGCCTTTTGGCCGTTCCGCTTCGATCCGAACTCGATCTTTTTGCCGAATGCCGTTGTTTTCCAGTCAAAAGTCGGCCCTGGAACCCACTGCGGCGAAGGCTTATCGTCAAACGCAGGCTCCTCAAAGCTGCCGTTTTTGATGGCGTTGTCCGTAACGCTGCGCGTATCGGCCGCCAGAATAGAAGTTGGCAGCAAACTCAGTGCCATTACCAGCACCATCAATCCGCTGACGGCCCGCTTTTTCCAATCTCCTTTGATGTCCATGATAGATCGTCTCTCCTTTTATGGGGTGTGAAGAAAGTCTCTAACCCACTGTTTTTATTGATGCGTAAATTGGATTATAGCATTGTGCAAACAGTTATTCAATGGGCACTTTTTAAGGAGGCTCTCCAAAAGTGATCGAATCTTTTTGTCGTTTTTGGCCATTGAAAATCATGTGATCCGCGTTTCGTTTTTCTTTTCCCGCGCACCACTTTTAGCCAAGTGCAGCTAAGTTGCAAAACCCGGTGTGTTTTCCACCGGCGATCTTTTTTATGGTGCAATGATACCTGCGACCTTTGGTAAGCGTAAAATCTATGCATGTAAAAAAGCCAACATCTCAAGGAGAACTACTGCTCTCGCCGAGATGGTGGCCTTCTTTATTGCGGCATATAGCATTCTTCCGAGACGTGCGCAGGCAGCAGCTTTTCAGGCCACGCTTCATCTGTTTCGCCCAGACCCGGCGCATTTCGCAAAACCTTTTAATCTATGAGCTGAGGGAGGACGATTTTAGTTCGTCCTCCCTCCTGCTATTTCAATACCTTATGTACTATTTCTGCGCAGTACTTGTTTTACCCCATCCCTGCTCATCCTTCTTTATTTTTTCGTCTAAAGGGAAAACTTTAGAGGATACCAGCGCTTTTATGCTTGAGTAAGACAACCGAATTCAATTATCTGAATAGCTACATCTTTAGACCAGCAAGCTTTACTACATCAACAGAGTTCATTCCTCTGGTTTTGTATCCTCAATCAATGCGTTGCAAGGAAAACCCGGAATGGCATAGCCAAGCACGCTGCCCAGTGGGTAGCGCATCTTGATATCGAGATCAAAGCTCTTTAGCAGGAACAAAACATCATGGCAACCGCCAATCGCGTCGAGTTTCTGTTGATCGCTGAGATGGGTAAAGGCTTGAATTCTCTGATCCAGATCAGAAATCTTCCGGGACATTACATTTCATGGTTTTCTCTCTCCTCAAAAAATGAAGTATTCTTGATCTCTTTAATCATCTTTTTTATAAGAATAGCTCGTATTTGTGATACTGTCAACAAAGAATATGTCAAAGATGATTATGAGAGGGCGACACGGTGCGGCTATACACGTTAGACGGCAAATGCAATATCTCCGGCGAGCGGATTAAGTCTGCACGCGCCAAAGCAAAATTGACACAGGATCAGCTTGCGGCGAGGCTGCAAGTAGCGGGCCTGCAAATGGGCCAAATGGCAATCAGCAGAATTGAAAGCGGTAAACGCCTTGTCCCTGACTTTGAGCTTCCTATCATTGCGGAAGCACTGAATGTATCAACAGACTGGTTGCTCGGCATAGAAAAAGGATGACCACTTCCGTTTGAAGTGATCATCCTTTTTTATATCCTCAATAAATATGGATTGCGCCCCATTCGTTTTCACGACCTGAGGCATAGTTGCGCAACGATCATGCTATACCTTGGCTACTCGCTCAAAGACATTCAAACATGGCTGGGTCATAGCAACTACAACTTCACTGCCGACACCTACATTCATTCTGGCATGGGCGCACATGAGCAAATAGTGCTCAGTATGTCGGAGCGGCTGGGGGAACTGCTGCCGCAGAATATCGCACCTGATCTAACAGCTATCTGAGTGCAAAAAACCGCTCCCGAGATCAAGATGATCTTGGGAGCGGACATTTTGTTAGCGTTCGCTGTTTTTTTGTGCCCAAAAACAGCCTTTTGCCGGAATGGGTTAGAAAAGTGTTAGAAAGCGTTATTTTGCGTTTTCTAATTTCTGTCAAAAGGTTAGAAAAAAGTCCTGAAACCGACTGATTTCAGGGCTTTTCTGGTTGCGGAGGCAGGACTCGAACCTACGGCCTCCGGGTTATGAGGCAGTCTCAAGCACAAATCGGAGTCATTTCGGCTCCGATTTGTGCTTTTTACCGCCATTCGCTCGGCGGATCTTCCATTGTTTCCGTCCAGACCTGCCCGCTTTTTTCGGATTCTGGGTCAAAAGTGGGTCAGACACGGTGTGCCCGCACCCACGCCGTCCACGGCTTGTATGGACTGCTCAGTCGCCTGCAAAGAGCTCGTCGGTGGCGTTGAGGGTCACCCGGAGGTAGGGGCCGGTGTCGGCGATGCCGGTATAGCCGGTCTCAGCGGTGAAGCGGTAATAACCGTCACCGAAGTTCCTGCCGTGGATGGGACCGTCAGCCAGAGTGACGGTCAGCACGGCGCTGTTCCCATCCTGACGCAGATCCGCATTCTCAATGAGGGTGCAGCTTCCCGCCAGTTCCCCGGCGGGGAAGCTCTCTGGGTAGAGGGAGCCATACTCCTTCAAAAAGTCCAGGTCTACATCCTTGGAGATGGTGCCGCTGCTGAGGAAGGTGTCGTGCATGGTGACGGTGAGGGTCATACCGTCCTCCGAGAGAGCCACCTCGGTATAGGGGATCTCGCAGTAGGCGGCCACGAAGTCGCTGCCGTCCGCCAGGGGCGCGAAGGCCACGGTGAGGCCGCCTGCATCGACCTGGGCGGAACGGATGGCCTCCCGGCGGCCCTGCATCCCCATGAGATAACTCTCCCCAGCCCCGGCCCAGTAGATTTCAGAGCTACCAGTGCCGGGAGAAACATAGGGATCATAGTCTCGGTCGCGGCCCTGCTCATCGTAGAGAAGGCTCAGTGTGGCCAACTCCACGCGTGGGAATCTGGGGACGCCGTTAAAGATGTTTGGCCCGCCGGTGACCACCCGGACGGTTGCCTGGGACTCGATCTCGCACCGAAGCAGGGGCGTATCCAGCCACAGCATCCGGCGGCGGATGCCGCTCTCACCGTAGACCCAGTCCAAGCTGGGGCAGGAATCCTCCGTTCCCAGTTGCACCAGGAAATCTCCCTGGTACGCCTCGATGGAGGCGATGAGGTCCGCGTCGTCCCCATAGAGAGCCCGAACCTCCGCCTCCGTGGTGACGGGGCTGAGGACGTCCGTCTGAGAAGACCCGGCGGAAGAGGAGACATCGCCGGAGGACCCGGAGGAACTGGGGGCGGGACCATCCCCGCAGGCGGCAAGGTTCAGCAGCAGGAGGACCGCCAGAGCCAAGGAGATGAGTTTCTTCATGGGATAGCACTTCCTTTCTGTTGTTCGGGGCGTGGCCCCGGTGAGGAACTTGCAATTGCAAACGGGAATTTAACGGCATAATTGTTCTGAAATTCTTCCAATTCCTTGGATTTATTGTACCATAGCGCAAAAGTGTTTGCAACTGGAACTGCCGACAGAAAATTCTGTATATTCGAAGAAAATAGGCACTGCGCAAGGAACGCTGCTCACCAGACCTCAGAAAACGGCAAGTTAGCCGCTTTTGCAAGCGGCCGTCCGGCGTTTCGGCAGCACGCAAAGCACGCCGAGGGTAGTGATACCACCCCTGCCCCATACATGCGGAAAGCCCTGAGCGCAGGATGTACAAACCGTAATTTCGGCAGAAGCGAAAAAGATCACGCAGCCCAGCGGGGCCGCGACGCCTACGGGACAGCGACGCGCATAAGCACATCGCTGTCCCGTAGGCTTTCTGCGTTCTTCGGGAGCACACCCGACCAAGGCCCAAAAGCGGCAAAGTTTGCCGTTCTACCCCCTGGCCACGCAGGGTTTCCGAAACGTGTGAAACAGTCCGAGGGTAGTAATAGCGCCCCCATCTGAATCGCCCCTGTTTCGCCGTGTAAGCCGCTGTGTGCGATCCTGTTGGCGAAGGTGAGTGTGTACCCGCTTTTGCTCGTGAAAGCAAACGTGGGCCGTTTGTGCGAGAAGTTGAAAAATGCGCTAAAAAGCGGTTTGGAACAGCGTTGTAACAGTAACTTTTTGGCGATATTCGTGGAAGTGATTTTGTGGTTTTTTGACAGGTTGAGAAAGGCTCCGGCGCTTTTGGCACCGGAGCCTTCCTTGAGTCTTACTTCGCAAGTACAACGGAAATTTTGATTTCCTTTTCCGTCTCGCTCAGGTCGAACGCGCCGCCGTCCGCGACACTCACACGCAGCTCATACAATGTGCCGTCAGAAAGCGTATCCACGGCGCTGTCTTCTTCATCCGTGATCGACCACAGCTCTTTGCCGACCTCCGCCAGCTTCCCGTCTGCACCGTAGGCATAGAGCTTCAGCCCGGCGGTGTCCCCGGAAAGGTTGTTCATCCGGAACGAGACCGTCGTGTTGGGATGAACATTTTCGACCGTCACAG
>ERZ827101.531-NODE-531-length-60386-cov-14.001807_pt1 | contig 60386 bp, 59 predicted proteins | sample MGYA00519869_ERZ827101 | MGnify/ENA primary metagenome ERZ827101 (study PRJEB31778, sample SAMEA3449256) | human gut metagenome | biome: human gut; feature: human-associated habitat; material: faeces | place: United Kingdom | collected 2010/2012 ...
GCGCGCAGGCTCTGTTGTACGACCATCTTACCAGAAAGTGTCGCGAAAGGCAACGTGAATATCCAGATATTGGCATAACAAATCGGTGTGGGAGGCATTAGAGGAAATTATGGCGGGTATTTTTTTGCTTGTCCGGACATAGGCTTGTCTGAAAGGCGGTGGGGCTTGTGAAATGGCGGCGGGGCGCGGCGGCGGTGTGCGGGGCGTTCGTGCTGTGGCTGGCGGCGGTGTGCGCGGGGAGCCAGGACCTGCGGGCGGCGGCACAGGCGGTGCGGGACAGCTCGCTGGCGCAGCGGCTGGTACAGTGGGAGCTGGGGGACCTGTGGGCGGCGGACTCGCTGCCGCTGCCGGTGCTGACGGTACTGCGGCAGTCGCCGATGCTGCTGGCTGCGGAGACGCAGGTGATGCAGGCAGAGACGCCCCGGAACGCGGAGGAGACGCCCTCCCCCGCCCCGGTGGAAACACCGGAGGGCCCAACAACGGAACAGACGGAGAACACCGGCGGGCAGGGGGAGTCGAAGACGCTGTCGGTGGTGGCGGCGGACGAGAACGGATACACCCGTGTGGGGGACGTGTTCATCAAGAACAGTTCGCGGCAGACGGTGGAGGGCATCGTGTTTGACGGGACGTTCGCGGCGGCGCTGGGCGAGGACGCGCCGCAGGTGCTGATCGTCCACACCCACGGCAGCGAGGCGTACACCATGCCGCCGGGGGAGGAATACGAGGACACGGGGAGCTTTCGGACGGCGGATGCCAGCGTGAGCGTGATACGGGTGGGCGATGAGCTGGCGAGGGTGCTGTCGGGTTACGGGATATCGGTGCTGCACGACCGGGCGCTGTATGACGACCCGGAGTACAACGGGGCGTACTACCGGGCGGAGGACGCCATCGAGGCGTATATGGAGAAATACCCCAGCATCGGGTTCATTCTGGACGTACACCGGGACGCGCTGGAGGACAAGGCCGGGCACCAGTACAAGGTGGTAACGCGGGAGGACCCGGACTGCGCGCAGGTGAGCCTGGTAATGGGCAGCAGCTGGGAGGGCTGGCAGGAGAACCTGAAATTCGCCGTGGCGGTGCAGCAGCACCTGACGGAGCGCTATCCCACGCTGATGCGGCCGCTGACGCTGCGGAATTCGGACTACAATGAGTACTTCACGCCCGGGAGCCTGCTGGTGGAGATCGGCGCAGCGGGGAACTCGCTGGACGAGGCGCTGAAGGCCGTGCGGGTGTTCGGAGAGGGATTTGCGGAGGTAGTGACGGGAAAATAGGGTTGCAATCCGGGTGTCGGTAGGGTATAATGTGGAAAACTTATCAAAAAAACGATTCCGGAGGGTATAGACTATGAAACGGAACCGCGGCTTTACATTGATGGAAATGCTGATCGTGGTGGCGATCATCGCTGTGCTGGCGGCTGTTGCCATCCCTGTGTTCAACGGCAGCCTGCACAAGGCCAAGGTGGCCGCCGACATGGCCAACGTGCGGGCGTATTACGCGGAATTGCAGACACAGTACATCACCACTGGAGAATACATAGACATCGGGGATGACCTGCATGAGAACGCGCGACGGGAAATTACGTTTTTGGACGGCACCACAGTGCAGATGCAGGCTGGCACGGTAAGTGCGATACTGGAGAGGGAGCGTACAGACCCGACCAGCGGGCAGAAGGGTGCGGCCACTGGCTATCAGGTCTACTATTTCTGCGACAAGGGCGACCACGAACTGCTGCTGGAATAATGATGAATGACGAAAAAAGAGACGGCGTGAGCCGTCTCTTTTCTTATCGGTTTTTCTTGGCCAGCTCCATGAGCTCCGGGTACTTGGACTTGATGTAGCTGTAGCTGCCCCGACCGTGGGGCAGCAGGCAGTCGGAGCAGTCCTTGACGCCGTTTTCCAGGTACCTGAAGTTGCCGCCGCACTTGCTGCCCAGGGTGTACAGCGGGCAGTAGCAGAACAGGCAGTTAAAGTCCTCCGGGTGGCCGGTCTTGTGGCAGGGGAAGAACTCGCAGGCCCTGTGCTGGGTGAAGGAGTAGGCGCACTCCTCGGGCTTTTTGGTGTAGATATCGTCCATGTCAGTCCTCCACGGTGACCAGGCCGTCGTCACCCACGGTGACGGTCATGCCGGTCTGCACATATTGTAGGAACTCATCGCCCAGGGAGTCCACCACGGGCATTTTGCTGTCGGTCCAGACATCGCCCAGAATGGCGCCGGAGGCGGCCAGGGAGTCGATGGGCAGGGAGAAGAGCATACAGGCGGGCTGCTTGCCGTGGGAGCACACCGTGAAGAGCACCATGCCGCCGGTGGTGGAGCCGATGGTCTGGGGCAGGCAGAGGGCCTTGCCGATCATGGGCTTCCTGTAGATGTCGGGGTTATTCTGGTCGCCGCACTTGACCTGCTTGTCGCCGAACATCATGGCCATCTGGTAGCTGGCCAGGGTGTTGAAGCCGCCATGGCTGACCAGCGCTTCGGCGGTGCAGGTGCCGGGGACCACCACGCGGCCCTTGAACTGCTGCATATCAGCGTCCCTCCTTTCCGGTGAGGATGTCCAGTATCTCCGCGTCGGTATAATACCGGGCGCTGGTGTAGGTGCGGAGCTTATTGGAGTTGGTGATGACCGCCTTCTTCTTGCAGAGGGGGTTGTTCATGTACATCAGCGGGCAGATGTAGCTGAGGATCACGCCCATGCTTTGCAGCTTGTAGCCCTCCACGGTGTCCTTGAAGGCGTCCAGCACCGCCGGGGCGGCGGTGAACACGGTGGGAACGGCCACCTGCAGGCGGTTCTGCGCCCGCAGGGCGTCGGTGAGCTTCGCCGTCCAGTCCTTCAGCTGCTCCAGCGTCAGGTGGGGACAGCCCACGAAGCACAGCTGCGGCGCGGCGGCGGGGTCCTTCCAGATGACGGGATAGCTGCGCTTCACGCGCTCCAGCTCGGCGTCATCGATGATGTAGGTCCGATAGCCCTCCCGCAGCAGGGCCTCGCCCTGCTGTTTTGCCTCGGGGGTCAGGTGCTCCACATGGTACAGGCCCACGGCGCCGTTGGAGGCGGTGGCCGCGCCGAAGTCCTTTAGGTAGGCGCGGTTCTCGTCGTTCAGCTCCGTGCCCAGCCACTTGTCCAGTCCCCGGACGTAGGGCACGTCCTCCATGACCTTCATGCCGATGGCGGAGCCGAGAAGCTGGGCCTCGGGCCGGCGGGTGCATTTGACCTCCACCAGCCAATGGGCCTTGCGGCCCTCGTCGGTGAGCAGGCCGAACTCCGGCACGAAGCCGGCGATGCTGCCCATGAGCTCCAGCATACCGCTGTTGCGGTTGCAGCGGGCGCCCAGGACGGAGTTGGCGTAGACCACGGCGGAGGACTCCGCCCAGCTGAGGATATCACCCTGTTTTGGGGTGTTGCCCACCTGATCCAGATAGCAGGTACAGGTATAGGCGTTATCGGCGGTGATGCCCAGCTTTTTCAGCTGCTGCTCATACCGGTCCTGCTGGGTGTACATGATCTTGCGGAAGACGATGTCCTCCAACAGACTGGTGGGGACGTGCTTATCCAGGGGCAGGGGGTCAGCGGTAAATTCCTGACCGCTGGTAAGGCCGGACTCGATAAGACGGTCGTACAGGTCGTAAACCGGCTTCATCACCGCCAGGCCGAAGGAGATGACGGTGTGGCCGTACTCACTGGTAACGGGGACCATACGCTGGGCGCCGAAGGTATCGCCGTACATGACCAGCGTCTTGACCACCTTGGCCATCGTCTCGCCCTGGGCGCCGTCCAGCAGGGCCTGCTGCTGGGGTGTCAACTGCATAAAACCACTTCCTTTGTTTCAGAATGGTGCTGCGCTGGCTCTATTGTACCAGTCCGCCGCGGGAAAGTCAACTTGACGAAGGGGACGCGGTGGGGTATACTGCAGGAGAAAGGACGGTGGCAATATGCGGAGCGTGCTGCTGTGGAAGGATATGGATCAGGTGGCGGAGCAGATGGACGCCGCCGTATTTCAATATGTGGGTGAATTGCAGACGGAGAGCTTTGAGGCCTTTGCCGACTTCGACCTGCTGGCCTTTGACTGGTACGATGTGCGGAAGGCGGGGAAAAGCGGCAAGGTGCTGGTATACATCGACCGGGAGGACCTGTTTTTCTTCTGCCGGAACGAGGCGGCACAGCAGTATGTGCAGGGTGCGGTGGACACGCTGACCGCAGGCGGACCGCTGAATGACCAGCAGCTGCTGTACCGGTTTTTTGCGGGGCTGTTCAAGGGCGACATGGCGTATCTGGAAAAGCTGGAGGCCCAGATCAACGGCGGCGAGAGCACCATACTGGAGGGCAAGGCCAAGGACGACGCGCCCCGGCGCATCGCCGCGTGGCGGCGGGAGCTGCTGCACCTGAAGCGGTACTATGAGCAGCTGGACGCCATCTTCGATGAGATGTGCGACAACGATAACGGGCTGATCGAAGCCAACATTCTGGCGCGGCTGGAGGTGCTGGGGCGGCGGACGGGCCGGTATCTGCAAAAGGTATGCGCGCTGCAGGAGCTGGTGGCCCAGCTGCGGGAGGCCTATCAGAGCCAGCTGGCCATCCAGCAGAACGACCTGATGCGGGTATTCACCATTGTGACGGTGCTGTTCCTGCCGCTGACGCTGATCACCGGCTGGTTCGGCATGAACTTCGTAAATATGCCGGAGCTGCAGTCGGAGTGGGGCTATCCCGTGATCATCGCCGCCAGCATACTGCTGGTGGCAGGACTGCTGTGGTTCTTCAGGCACAAGAAATGGCTGTAAAAAAAGCGCCCCTCAGGCCGCCTGGCCCAAGGGGTGCTTTTCATCTGTATACCACCGCTGCGGCGGAGAGGGCGGCCAGCAGCGGCAGCAGAGTCTGTCCCCTGCGCCGCAGACGGCGGCGCAGGAGGTGCAAAGCGTTCAAGATGCCAGGGTCTTGCCCATGGCGCGCAGGGCATCCAGGGCGGTGTCATCCGGGGCCTCGCAGCAGATCACGCTGTCGCAGACCAGGTTCACGCCGGCATCGGCGCAGTCCTTTTCCCAGGAACGCATCCACTCGCCGTCGCCCCAGCCGTAGGAGCCGAACAGAGCCACGGCCTTGCCGCCCAGGCAGTTCTTGCAGGCGTCAAACATGGGCTGGAACTCCATCTCCTCCAGCACCTCGCTGCCCATGGCCGGGCAGCCGAAGGCAATGGCGGCATAGCCGTTCAGCTCGGCGGTGTTCACCTGGTCCACCGTCAGCAGCTTGGCATCCGCGCCGGCGGCGGTCATGCCCTCCAGCACGGCATTGGCCATGGCCTCGGTGTTGCCGGTGCCGCTCCAATAGATCACAGCAGTCTTTTTCATTGTCGTTTCTCCTTTCGATCGTTACCCCGCCACAGCCAGCTGATCGATCGTCGCGCCGGCCTGCCAGAGCTTGCAGTATGTGTCCGTGCAGCGCTTGAACCGGGTGAAGAGCCGCCGGGCCCGGGCCTCGTCGCTGTACACCTTCCACAGCCCCGCGCACTTGTAGCTGCGGGCACGGTTGTCCACGAAGCCCTTGACGTCCTCAGGAGGGTAGCTGAGGAAGAGGCCGATCTCGTGGGGGAAATCCGCACCCTGACGGAAGCGGCGGATCAGCGTGGCCACACAGCGGCCGCAGCTGCCGCCGTCATAGCCGGCCTCCGCCAGCAGGCGGCGGGCCAGATCGTCGCTGAGGTCGCGGCGGAGAGTGGCGGGGCGGTAGAGGTACAGCAGGGCGCTGCCCTCGGTAAAGCGGAGGGGCAGCAGGCACAGGCCCTTGGGCGAGAGGCGGCGGTTCAGCTGCCGCACCTCGTCCAGCAGTGCATCCCGGTCCGTGCAGGGACAGGGAAAGAGACTGCCGGTCTTGATACCGGCCAGGGTAGGCGCGCACTGACGTACGACCATTTCTTCGGACATAGGGGTTCCTCCTTAACCGGCGTGTTTTTCCAAAATGTTCCGCAGGGCGGACAGAGAGCTGGTATGGCAGCGCTCAATACGGGTCGGCGTGCCCTTCAGCTCGCTGAGAGCGCTCTGCACCAGCTTGTGGGACATGGTGGAGGTGAAGAAGATCATCAGGTCCGGACTGCCCAGCTTGTTTTTCAGGCCGCCGGAGGGCTTGGTGAACACCTTGGCGGAGCATTTGTAGGACTGACACAGGTCCTTGTAACGACGCTCCATGCACTCGTTGCCACCTAAGATCACGACGCTCATATCGCACTTCCTTTCTGTTCCGTGCCGCCGAATATTGCTCGACGGTATTTTTGCTCGTTTCTTCCGGATGATACGCGGTTAGCCTATTCTAACTTTAGTTAGAGTTGTTTAACTATCGGCTCTCAAAAAAGCGCCGGGGGAAGGGCGCTTCTTTGACGGGTCACTTTCTATGGAAGGAGAAAAGGCCCTTTTTCTCGTAGGGATGGGCGTCCACCGCCTTGACCTCGTAGCCGGTGGCGGCGATGGCATCACGCAGCGCCTGCTGGTCCAGGGGCTGCTCCGAGAGGATCACCGTCTCGCCCTTGGTGTGGGAGGACGTGACCTTCTGGACGGAGAACTTGTTTCGGACGGTGTCGTTGATGTGGCTTTCACACATACCGCAGGCCATACCGTCCACCTTCAGGATGGTTTCTGTCATAGTGACATCTCCTTTTAGACGCAGGGGGAGGCACTGACGATGCCTCCCCCCTGCTCTATTCAGTGCTTGCAGCTCTGGCTGTGGCACTGGCCGTGCATGGCGCAGTGGGCGCAGCCGGCACCGCAGGAGGACTTTCCCGCCTTCTTCTGGCGCAGCAGGTAGCGGATGATGAGGATCACAACGACAAGTAAGGCGGCACTGATGAGGATCGTGCCCAGGTTTGCTGACAGCCATTGCAGCATGGAAGTTCACTCCTTTCTATGGGGTAAGAGGGTAATTACGGGGACAGTTTACTTCACGGACAGCTTGGTGGCTTCCTTGTAGGGCTTGCACAGCATATAGATGATGCCGGCCAGCAGGATCACGGACACGATGACGCCCAGGATGTTGGCATTGCCGATGAACAGGTTGCCGAACTGGTTGATCATCAGGGCGATCACATAGGCGAACACGCACTGATAGCCGATGGCGAACCAGGTCCACTTGCGGCTGTTCATCTCGCGCTTGATGGCACCGATGGCAGCGAAGCAGGGGGCGCACAGCAGGTTGAACACCAGGAAGCTGTAAGCGGTGATACCGGTGAAAGCCGCAGCCATAGCGTCGTAGACGCTGCCGTCGCCGCCGCCGTACAGGACGCCCAGGGTGCCCACGATGTTCTCCTTGGCCACCAGGCCGGTGATGGAGGCGACGACCGCCTGCCAGTTGCCCCAGCCCAGAGGTGCAAAGATCCAGTCGATAGCGCCGCCAATGGCCGCCAGGATGGAGCAGTCGATCTGCTCGTCAGACAGCATCTGGAAGGTGCCATCCACCCAGCCGAAGTAGCTGGTGAACCAGACGAAGATGGTGGACAGCAGGATGATGGTGCCGGCCTTCTTGATGAAGGACCAGCCGCGCTCCCACATGGAGCGGAGGACGTTGCCCAGAGTGGGCCAGTGGTAAGCGGGCAGCTCCATAACGAAGGGAGCAGGCTCGCCGGAGAACATCTTGGTCTTCTTCAGCATGATGCCGGAGATCACGATGGCGGCCATGCCGATGAAGTAAGCGGAGGTGGACACCCATGCACTGCCGCCGAAGATGGCGCCGGCGATCATAGCGATGAAGGGCACCTTGGCGCCGCAGGGGATGAACGTGGTGGTCATGATGGTCATGCGGCGGTCGCGCTCATTCTCGATGGTACGGGAGGCCATAACGCCGGGGATACCGCAGCCGGTACCGATCAGCATGGGGATGAAGGACTTGCCGGACAGGCCGAACTTGCGGAAGATACGGTCCAGCACGAAGGCGATACGGGCCATGTAGCCGCAGGCCTCCAGGAACGCCAGCAGCAGGAACAGCACCAGCATCTGGGGCACGAAGCCCAGCACCGCGCCCACACCGGCCACGATACCGTCAAGGATCAGGCCGGACAGCCAGTCGGCAGCACCGGCGGACTCCAACGCGTTGCCCACCAGCACAGGAACACCGGGCACCCACACGCCGTAGTCGGCGGGGTCAGGGGCCTCAAAGCCATTTGCCTCCAGATAGGCCGCGGCGTCCACATAGGTCATCTGCACCACATCGTCCCGCTTGTCGGCATCCTGGGGCAGGGCGTCATAGTAGGCGGTCATGGTGTTGACGGCCAGGGTCTCCTCATCCTCCACATCCACGGTGGCGGTGTCGGAGGTGGGAACGAAGGACTTTATCCGGGCCAGGGCGGCGCCGGCATCGAAGTCCTCCGCCTCGGTGTCCAGCCCCAGGAAGGCGTCTACGGCCTGGGTGGCGGCGGTATATTCGTCGCTGGCCTCGGTATATGCCTTGGAGCCGATGCCGAACAGGTGCCAGCCGTCACCGAACAGGCCGTCATTCGCCCAGTCGGTAGCGGCGGAGCCAACGGTGACCATGGAGATGTAGTACACAAGGAACATCACCGCGGCGAAGATGGGCAGACCCAGCCAGCGGTTGGTCACGATGCGGTCGATCTTATCGGAAGCAGACATCTGACCGGCGTTTTTCTTCTTATAGCAGGCCTTGATGATCTCGGCGATGTACACATAGCGCTCGTTGGTGATGATGGACTCGGCATCGTCGTCCAGCTCCTTCTCGGCGGCCTTGATGTCCTCCTCGATGTGCGCCATGACGGTCGGGTCGATCTTCAGCTGATCCAGCACCTTGTCATCGCGCTCGAAGATCTTGATGGCGTACCAGCGCTGCTGCTCCTCGGGCAGGTTATGTACGGCGGCCTCCTCGATGTGGGCGATGGCGTGCTCCACGGGGCCGGAGAAGGTGTGCATGGGAACGGTCTTGGTGGACTTGGCGGCCTGCACAGCGGCCTCGGCGGCCTCCATAATGCCCTCGCCCTTCAGGGCGGAGATCTCCACGATCTTGCAGCCCAGCTCGCGGCTCAGCTCGTCCACGTTGATCTTGTCGCCGTTCTTGCGGACCACGTCCATCATGTTGATGGCGATAACCACGGGGATACCCAGCTCGGTCAACTGGGTGGTCAGGTACAGGTTACGCTCCAGGTTCGTACCGTCGATGATGTTCAGGATAGCGTCGGGGCGCTCGGTGATGAGGTAATTACGGGCCACGACCTCCTCCAGGGTGTAGGGGGACAGGGAGTAGATGCCGGGCAGGTCCATGATGGCCACGTCATCGTGCTTCTTCAGCTTGCCCTCTTTCTTCTCCACCGTAACGCCGGGCCAGTTGCCCACGAACTGGTTGGAGCCGGTCAGCGCGTTGAACAGGGTGGTCTTGCCAGAGTTGGGGTTACCTGCCAACGCGATCTTTATCTGTTTTTCCATAGTGTCTCTCCTTCCGGTTAATCTTGTTGAACCTATATACAGATGAATTAAAATAACGGCCGTATTTCCGGCACCGGAACACGGTACCGCAGGTCATTACTCGACCTCGATCATTTCGGTGTCGGCCTTACGCAGGCTCAGCTCGTAGCCGCGGACAGTGACCTCCATGGGATCGCCCAGAGGGGCTACCTTGCGAACATAGACCTCCACGCCCTTGGTGATGCCCATGTCCATGATACGGCGCTTGACGGGGCCCTCGCCGTGGAGCTTGACGACCTTGACGGTCTCGCCGATCTTGACTTCACGCAATGTTTTCATGCTTCTGCTCTCCTTCTATGTGATATTTCTGTTTCTCAAATACAATAACCGCTTGGCGCGGCTATCAGACCATGATCTTGCGGGCCATTTCCTCGCTGATGGCCACGCGGGACTCTTTGACCTTCACGATGACGTTGCCGCCCATGGCGGACACCAGCGTGACGGTGCTGCCCGGGGTGAAGCCCAGGTCCTCCAGGTGCTTTTTTACCTCCGGGCTGCCGCCCACCTTATGGATGAGCTGCTCCGTTCCGGCGTCTGCCAGCATCAAAGGCATCATGTATATCCCTCCGTTTCACGGTTAGCTTCCGCTAACCCTGTGTCTGAAAAAAGCGGTTCTGAAAGGGCTTTCCCGGTCCATAGCGGACCACGACGGTTAGCCCTCCTTAACCTATGGCACAGTTTAATACCTCAAACCATCTTTGTCAATAGGGAGAACGAAATTTTTTTACCGCACTTGTAAGTTTGTGAAAATTGTGGTATGCTGTTAAAAGTGTATTGGGGAAAGTTGGTGATACTTTTTATGCAGATACTGCGCGCTTCCGAGGACTATTTAGAGACGATGCTGATGATGCAGCAGCAACATGGATATATTCGTTCCATCGACGTAGCCGAGCATCTGGGCGTGACAAAGCCCAGCGTGACCTACGCCACCAAACGGCTGCGGGAAAACGGCTATATCACGATGGACAAGGACGGACTCATCACCCTGACGGCCAGCGGTATGGCCATCGCCGAGCGTATGCTGGACCGGCACCACACGCTGACGAAATTCCTGATGGCGTTGGGCATCGACGCCGCTACGGCGGAGACAGATGCCTGCAAGATCGAACACGATATCAGTCAGAAGACCTTTGACGCCATCTGTGCCCACGCAAAGGCGCATTTATGACAAAAAAGGCCACCCTATCGGGTGGTCTTTTTGTATGCCCGCCCGCAGAGGCGGGCATTTTCGCGTTTACGCTTCCAACGGCAGGCGGAGGGTAAAGGTGGTGCCCTCCCCCTCACGGCTGTCCAGCGTGACGGTGCCGTGGTGATAAGCCACGGCGTGCTTGACGATGGACAAGCCCAATCCGGTACCGCCGGAGGCCTTGGAGTGGCTCTTGTCCACGCGGTAGAAGCGCTCGAAGACGCGGCCCTGGTGCTCCGGCGGGATACCGATACCGGTATCGGCTACCGTGACCACGGCGTCGGGGCCGTCACGGCCCACGGCGACGGCGACGCTGCCGCCGTCCTTATTGTACTTGATGGCGTTGTCGCAGAGGTTGAAGACCGTCTCGGTCAGCAGACGGCGGACGCCGGGGACCGTAACGGCCTCGCCGGTGACGGTCATGGTGATCTGGCGCTGCTGCGCGGCGCTCTCCAGCGACTTGACCGTGTCGGTGCAAAGGGAGAGCAGCTCCACCGGCTCGGTGGGCAGGCTGCCGCCCTCGTCCAGCTCAGACAGGCGGAGGATGTCGTTGATCAGCGTCACCAGGCGCTGGGCCTCGCTGCGGATATGGCCCACGAAGCGGGGCACATCGTCGGGCTGGACCATGCCGTTCTCCAGCAGCTCGGCGCTGCCGATGATGCCCTGAAGCGGGGTCTTCAGCTCATGGGAAACGTTGGCGGTGAACTCGCGGCGGTTGCGCTCGGCGTAGGCCTGCTCGGTGACGTCGAAGGTCAGCAGCACCGCGCCCACCACCTCGCCGTCGGCCTGGATACGGGTCATGTCGAACTGGTACTCGCGGCCGTCGCGCTCCATACGGGTCTCGCCGTGGCCGGTATCCATGGCATCGTGGAGGGCGTGGCTGACGGCGCTGCCGCGCTCCACGGTCAGCAGCGGCTGGCCCACGCAGGCCGCATCGGTGTGGAACACGGCGCAGGCGGCAGGGTTCATGCTGAGGATGGTGCCGCCGTTATCCACCAGTACCAGGCCCTCGGTCATGCTGGCGGTGATCTGTTCAAACTCCTCGGACCGGCGGCGCAGAGAACGCAGCTGATCGTCGATCTGACGCCGCTGGTGCTCCAGTCGGCGCAGCAGGGGCGAAAGCTCCTCGTAGGCGTCGTTTTCCAGGGGGTGCTCCAGGTCCAGGGTGTTCAGGGGGCGGGTGATGCGGCGGGACACGCGGCCGGCCAGAATGCCGGAGAGGATCAGGGCCACGGCGATGACCGCCAGGATGGCGGGGAACATACTCAGAAGCAGCACGCCCATGGTGACGCGGCTGGCGGACAGGCGCAGGACCGTGCCGTCCGGCAGGCGGCGGGCGTAGTAGAGGGTCTTTTCCAACAGAGTGGCGCTGTAACGGCTGGACTCACCGGTGCCGTTGGCCAGAGCCTGACGGACCTCCTCGCGCTGGGCGTGGTTCTCCATGGCCGCGGCGTCAGCCTTCGTATCATAGAGCACCGTGCCGTCGGCGCGAAGCCAGGTGATGCGGTAATTGTCGGAGTGCAGCTTGGACAGGTAGGCCTCGCCGTCGCCGGACTCCATGGCCGCAGCGGCGATGGACAGCTCATCCCGGAGCTGCTGCTCCTGGACATGGCCGAAATAGGTGTACAGTGCGCCCATGATAATGACCAGACTGGCCAGCAGCACCGCAAGCCCCACCGCCACGGTGGAGCGAAATATCTTTTTTGTCATATGGTCTCCTCCCAACGGTAGCCCACGCCGCGGACCGTGGTGATGTGTGCGCCGGCCTTGCCCAGCTTCTGGCGCAGGGTACGGATGTGCATATCCACGGTACGGCTCTCGCCGCAGTAATCCATGCCCCAGACCAGTTCCATCAGTCGGTCGCGGGTGTAGGCCGTGCCGGGGTGGCTGAGGAACAGGCGCAGCAGCTCGTATTCCTTGTAGGTCAGGTCGACACGTTCGCCGCCGGACAGGACGGTGTGGGCACGGGTATCCAGCGACACCTCGCCGCTGCGGAGGACGGAGCTGTCCCCCTCCGGCTGGCAGCGGCGCAGCACCGCCTTGACCCGGGAGACCAGCTCGATGACGCTGAAGGGCTTGGTCAGATAGTCATCCGCGCCACCGTCCAGCGCCCGGACGCGGTCATACTCCGCGCCCTTGGCGGTGGCCATAATGACCGGGATGCGGCGCAGGGACGTGGAGGCGCGCATACGACCCAGCAGCTCCGTGCCGTCGATGCCGGGGAGCATCACGTCCAGCACCACCAGATCGGGCTTTTCGCTTTGCAGGGCCTGCCAGAAGGCGGCGCCGTCGGTAAAGCCCTCGGCCTCCAGCCCGGCGGATCGCAGGGCATACAGCTCGATATCGCGGATGCTGGCGTCATCCTCTACACACCAGATCATGTGGGGTCCCTCCTTTTGGCTCAAGTGGCCTCGGTCTTGTGCACGCCGGTGACGGAAAACATCACCCACTCGGCGATGTTGGTGGCGTGGTCGCCGATACGTTCATAATACTTGGCGATCATCAGTAAGTCAAGTGTGGCTTCACCGTCATCCACGTCCTTGGCGATACGGTCGATGAGATGGGCCTTGATCCGGTCAAAATAGCCGTCCACCTCATCGTCGGCGGCGATGACCTGCTGGGCCAGGTCCACATCCTGCCGGACATAGGCGTCCACGCTCTCGCTGACCATGCGGATGGTGGCCCGGGCCATATCCCGCAGGGTGTCGCCAGCGCTGAGAGGCCGGCCGGCGCGGCAGAGCAGGATCTCGGCAATATCGTCGGCCTGGTCGCCGATACGCTCCATGTCCGTGATCATCTTCAGGGCAGCGGAGATCTGCCGCAGATCGCCGGCCACCGGCTGCTGCTGAAGCAGGAGCCGCAGGCAGAGGTTCTCGATGTCGCGCTCCTTGCGGTCGATCTCGTGGTCCAGGGGCGCGACCTTCTCCGCCAGGGCGGTATCGCGGTTGGTGAGGGCCTGAGAGGACAGAGCGATGACCTGCTCGCACAGGGCGCCCATCTCGATGAGCTCGCGGTGGAGCTGGGCCAGCTGTTTATCGAATTGACTACGCATTATCCAAACCTCCCGGTGATGTAATCCTCGGTGCGCTTTTCGCTGGGCGTGGAGAACATGGTCTCCGTGTCGCCGTACTCCACCAGCTCGCCCAGCAGGAAGAAGGCGGTGCGGTCCGAGATACGCAGGGCCTGCTGCATATTGTGGGTGACGATGACGATGGTGTAATGCTGCTTCAGCTCCACCGCCAACTCCTCGATACGGGAGGTGGAGATTGGGTCCAGGGCCGAGGTGGGCTCATCCATCAGCAGCACGGTGGGTTCCACCGCCAGGGCACGGGCGATGCACAGACGCTGCTGCTGGCCGCCGGAGAGGCCCAGGGCATTCTTTTTCAGGCGGTCCTTTACCTCGTCCCAGATGGCGGCGCGGCGAAGGGACTGCTCCACCAGCTCGTCCAGCTTGGCTTTGTTGCGGATGCCGTGGGTACGGGGGCCGTAGGCCACGTTGTCGTAGATGCTCATGGGGAAGGGATTTGGCTTTTGGAACACCATGCCCACCTCACGGCGCAGCTGGCTGACGTCCACGCCGGGGGCGTAAATATCCTGTCCCTTGTAGAGCACCTGGCCCTCCACCTTTACGCCGGGGATCAGGTCGTTCATACGGTCCAGCGTTTTAAGAAATGTGGACTTGCCGCAGCCGGATGGGCCGATAAGGGCGGTAATGCTGTGCTCCGGCACGGATATGGTGACGTGGTGCAGCGCCTGGGTGGGTCCGTACCACAGGTTCAGATCGTTTACGGTGATGATATCGCTCATAGGCTCCTCCGTTTCTTGAAGTAACGCCCGGTCAGCATAGCCGCCAGATTGATGAGCAGGGCCAGCGCCATGAGGATGGCGGCGATGGCGAAGGCCACATCGAACTCGCCCTGCTCCTTGGCGTAGACATACAGGGCCACGGACAGTGTGGCACCGGAGCCCTCCAGCGTGGCGCGCAGGCTGTTGTACAGCGTGTGGGCAAAGCCCGCGGTGTACAGCAGGGCCGCCGTCTCGCCCAGGATACGGCCCACGGCCAGAATGCAGCCGGTGAGCACGCCGTCCACACAGCCGGGCAGCACCACCGTGCGAATGGTGCGCCACTTGCCGGCGCCCAGACCGAAGGCGCCCTCGCGGTAGGACTGGGGCACGGTCTTGAGGCTCTCCTGCGTAGTACGCATGATGGTGGGCAGGTTCATGATGACCAGGGTCATGGCGCCGGCGAGAAGAGATTTCTTCATGCCCAGGAACTGGCAGAAGAACATCTGACCTACCAGGCCGTAGATAATGGAGGGGATGCCGGACAGCGTCTCGGCGGCGTACTCGATAACGGCCACTACCCTCTTGTTGGCGGCATACTCCGTCAGGTACACGGCGGCGCAGACGCCCAGGGGCAGCACCACCAGCAGCGTGGTCAGCACCGTGCAGACGGTGGTGATGATATCCGGCAGGATGCCGATGGAGCCGTCCAGATAGCTGGGCTTGGTGCTCAGCAGCTGCCAGCTCAGGTTGGGCACGCCCTTGACGAGCACATAGACGATGAGAAACACCGCCAGCGCGCAGGTAACGGCGGCGCAGAGGGCCATCAGGCCCCGCATGGTCCCGCCCCAGATACGGCGGCGGGCAGAGAATTGATGTTTGTCCATGGTCACTTCTCCTTACTTCGCTTGAGGAAGAAATTGAGCGCGGCGTTGATGAGCATGATGAACAGGAACAGCACCAGCGCGATGGAGAACAGCGCCTGACGCTGCAGACCTGCCGCCGCGTAGCCCATCTCGCTGGCCACGGCGGTGGTCAGGAACCGAACGCTCTGGAAAAGAGAGGGCATATTGGGCACGTTGCCGGAGACCATCATCACGGCCATGGCCTCGCCGATGGCGCGGCCTACGCCCAGCACCACCGCGGCGGCGATGCCGCTGCGGGCGGCGGGGACAGACACCTTGAACCATGTTTCCGTCTCCGTGGCACCCAGTGCCAGAGAGGCGTCCTCGTACTCACGGGGCACCGCCTCCAGGGCCGTCATGGCCACGTTGATAATGGAGGGCAGGATCATGATCGCCAGCACGATGATGGCCGCCAGCAGGCCGGAGCCGTCGGGAATATGGAAGACCTGACGGATGCCCGGCACCAGCACCAGCATACCCACCAGACCGTAGACCACGGAGGGGATGCCCGCCAGCAGGCTCACCGCGGCGGAGACGGCGGTCTTCAGCTTCGGCGGGGCCATTTTGGCCAGGAACACGGCGGTCATATAGCCCACGGGCACGCCCAGCAGGATCGCGCCCGCAGTACCGTAAATACTGGTAAGGATAAAGGGCAGGATGCCGAACTGAGGCTCCGCCGCGTTGGAATTCCACACGGGGCCAAAGAGGAACTTCACAAGGCCGATCTCACGGATAGCGGGGATGCCGGAGACGACAAGGTAGACGGAGATCAGCAGCACGCAGCCCACCGTCACCAGACCCATCAGCAGAAAGAAGCCATGGATGGCGTTCTCCATAAATCGTTTTGCTTTCATATATGCACCTCAGCAGATACGGGGCAAGGCGGCACCCCGCGCGGGGATGTCGCCTGTGTCCGTGCCTTACTTGTTAACCTGCGACTGCCACAGCGCCGGCCTTGGCGATGATGGAAGCTGCGTCGGAGGAAGTGGCGTAGTCAAAGAACGCCTGGGCCGCGGGAGAGAGGGCCTTGCCGTCCACAGTCACCAGCACGAAAGGACGCTGGACCTTGTAGCTGCCATCCTTGACGGTGGCTTCGCCGGGGGTGACGCCATCCACGTTCAGGGCCTTGACGGTGTCCTTGATGGAGGCCAGAGAGGCGTAGCCGATGGCATCGGGGTTCTGGCTGACGGCGGTGATCACATCACCGGTGGAGGTCAGCTCCTGACGATACTGGCACTTGTCCTTGGTGCCGGTGATGGACTCGAAGCCATCGCGGGTGCCGCTGGCGGCCTCGCGGCCGATGAGGACCACCTCGGCGTCATTGCCGCCCACGTCCTTCCAGTTGGTGATCTCGCCGGTGTACAGCTTGGCGATCTGCTCAACGGACAGGTCGCTGACGGGGTTGTCGGGGTGAACGATGATGGCGATGCCGTCATAGGCCAGCACAGTCTCCTTCAGGCCGGCGGACTTCTCCTCATCCTTCAGCGCACGGGAGGACAGGCCGATGTCGCAGGCGCCCTCCTGCACGGCGGTGATGCCGGAGCCGGAGCCGGTGGGGTTGTAGTTAACGGTGACACCGCCGTTCTGCGCCATGAAGGACTCACTCAAGGCGCCGATGACTTTCTCCATGGAGGTGGAGCCGTCGGTGGAGACGGTGCCGGTCAGCTCGGTGGAGGTCTTGTCCTCGGTCTTGTCGGCGTCGTCGGTCTTGGTCTCGCTGCCGCAGGCCACCAGGCTCAGGGCCAGCAGCGCGGTCAGAATCAGTGCAATGATCTTTTTCATATGTATTACCTCATTTCTTTCGTCGTTTTGGATAACTCCCTTGTACGGTTTTTATTGTAAGTGCCCAATGTAAAGGGAAAAATCCCGCTGGTGTAAAATCCATGTAAAATAAAAACCGGGAAAAGCTTGCGTTCAGCCGTGGAATACGGTACAATGGCCATACAGCAGGCGCAGAAAATGTGCAAAAACGCTGAAAGGAAGGAATAAGGAGTATGAAGAAAAAGCTGCTGTCTTTGCTGCTGGCCCTGGCCATGGTGTTCACCCTGGCGGCCTGCGGCGAAAAGAAACCCGACCCCGGCAAGGACGCCACCGCCACGGAGCCGGTGGTCATCCTGCACACCAACGATGTGCACGGCGCTGTTTCCAATTACGCCAAGGTAGCGGCGCTGGCCAGCCAGTATGAGTCTGAGGGCGCGTATGTGCTGATCCTGGACGCCGGCGACTTCAGTCAGGGCGACACCGCTGTGAGTGTGTCTGAGGGTGCAACGGCTGTGGAGCTGATGAACATGGTGGGCTACGACGCTGTGGCGCTGGGCAACCACGAGTTCGACTACGGCTTTGAGGCGCTGAAGAAGAACATGGAGAACGCCCAGTTCCCCGTGCTGGCCGCCAACGTGAAGTACAACGGCGAGCTGGCCTTTGACGATGCGGCCGTGTTCACCACCCCCGGCGGCACCAAGATCGGCGTGTTCGGTCTGGACACCCCGGAGACCGCCACAAAGGCCCACCCCGGTAAGATCCAGGGTGTGACCTTCGCCGGCGGTGAGGAGCTGTATCAGATCGCGCAGGATATGGTGAAGATGCTGCGTGAGGACGAGGGCTGCAACTACGTCATCTGCCTGGGCCACCTGGGCATCGACGATGAGACCGCCGCCACCGGCAACCGCTCTATCGACCTGCTGAACAAGGTCACCGGCATCGACGTGTTCATCGACGGTCACTCCCACTCCACTGAGGAGGAGATCGTTGAAAAGACCAACACGGACCGCAAGGTGGGCGACACTATCCTGACCTCTACCGGCACGAAGCTGGAGAACATCGGCGTTGTGGCCATCAAGGACAGCACCATCACCACCACGTGCGTGCCCACCGAGGGCATTGAGGTGGCCGCCGACGACGCCATCGCCGCCCGCGCCGCCGCCATCATCGCCGAGATCGAGGCCGACTACGGCACGGTGTTCGCCAAGACCGAGGTGACGCTGAACGGCGAGAAGGACCCCGGCAACCGCACGCAGGAGACCAATCTGGGCGACCTGATCACCGATGCGCTGGTGTGGGGCGCCGAGCAGCAGGGCGAGACCGTTGACGCGGCCATCACCAACGGCGGCGGCATCCGCGCCACCATCGAGGCCGGCGACATCACCAAGAAGGACGTCAACACCGTGCTGCCCTTCGGCAACACCCTGAGCATCATCAAGATCACCGGTACGGAGCTGCTGGAAGTGCTGGAGGCCTCCACCTTCTGCACGCCGGAGGCCATCGGCGGCTTCCCCCAGGTATCCGGCATCGAGTTCACCGTGGACACCACCAAGGGCTATGACCAGGGCGACGAGTATCCCGGCACCACCTACTTCGCCCCCAAGACCATCAACCGTGTGACCGTCAAGACCGTGGGCGGCAAGGACTTTGACCCGGCGGCCACGTACACCATCGCCACCAACGACTTTATGGCCAGCGGCGGCGACACCTACTACCGCTTCATCAACGCCACCGCCAACTACGACCTGGGCATCCCCATGGATGAGGTGGTCATGGACTACATCACCACCGTGCTGAACGGCACCGTTGCCGCCGACAAGTACGGCGAGCCCGCGGGGCGCATCCACGTGCTCGTTTCCTGACATATCCGCACATAAAAAGGACCGCCGTGAGGCGGTCCTTTTTATGTGCGAAAAAACACCCCTCGGCGTGAGCCGAAGGGTGTTTTGTGCATCTGCAATTACTTGCCCATGTTCATCTGCGCAGCGACCTCAGCGGCGAAGTCCTCCTGCTTCTTCTCGATGCCCTCGCCGGTCTGGAAGCGAACGGCATCCACGAACTTGACGGAGCCGCCCAGCTTCTTGGCGGCGTCGGCGATATACTTCTCCACGCTGCCCTGGAAGATGTCGCCGCGGACGAACTCCATCTGCAGCAGGCAGTTCTCCTCGTAGAACTTGTTCATCTTGCCCATGACGATCTTCTCCTTGACGGCCTCGGGCTTGGAGGCCATCTTGGGATCGGTGTCCATCAGGGCCAGCGCGATCTTCTTCTCCTCGGCCAGCACCTCATCGGTGACCTGGGACTTGTCCCAGAAGCGGGGATTCAGAGCGGCGATCTGCATGGCGACGTTCTTGCCGATCTCGGTGGCGTCGATGCCGCCGTCCACAGCCAGGTTCACCAGCACACCGATCTTGCCGCCGGCATGGACGTAGCCCACGCTGGTGTTCTCGGAGAAGCGGACGAAGCGGCGGATCTGCAGGTTCTCACCGATGGACATGACCTTCTCGGGCATGGTCTCGGAAACGGTCAGGTCGGAGCCGACATACTTGCAGTTCATCAGGGCGTCCACATCGGCGGGATCCTGCTCGGCGATGACCTTGGCGATGTCCTTGACGAAGGCCACGAACAGGTCGCTCTTGGCGCAGAAGTCGGTCTCGCAGTTGACCTCGACCACGACGCCCACGCCGTTCTCGGTCAGGGCATAGGACATACCCTCGGCGGCGATGCGGCCGGCCTTCTTGGCGGCCTTGGCCAGGCCCTTCTCGCGCAGCCACTCGACAGCCTTGTCCATATCGCCGTCGCACTCGACAAGCGCCTTCTTGCAGTCCATCATACCCACGCTGGTCATCTCGCGCAGGGTCTTCACATCAGCAGCAGTAAAAGCCATTTGTATTTCCTCCTGTAAAAGTTGAATTAAAAGGGGCAGGGACACTTCCCTGCCCCGTGCGTTACGCGGTATCTATCGAGTTGGCTTACTCGGCGTCCTTGGCCTCGGCGGCCTCCTCCACCTGCTCACCCTGACGGCCCTCGATCATGGCGTTGGCCATAACGGAGGCGATCAGCTTGATGGCGCGGATGGCGTCGTCGTTGCCGGGGATGGGGTAATCGATCTCATCGGGATCGCAGTTGGTATCGGCGATAGCCACAACAGGGATACCCAGACGATGGGCCTCGGCGATGGCGTTGCGCTCCTTGCGGGTGTCCACGATGAACAGGGCGCCGGGCAGCTTCTTCATTTCCTTCACGCCGCCCAGGTACTTCTCCAGCTTCTCGATCTCGCCCAGGTGCTTGATGACTTCCTTCTTGGGCAGCATATCGAAGGTACCGTCAGCCTGCATGGTCTTCAGCTGGTTCAGACGGTCGATACGGGTACGCATGGTCTTGAAGTTGGTCATCATGCCGCCCAGCCAGCGGGCGTTGACATAGTACTGGCCGCAGCGGGCAGCCTCGTCCTTGATGGCCTCCTGGGCCTGCTTCTTGGTACCCACGAACAGCAGGGTCTGGCCGTTCTCGGACAGCTGACGCACGAAGGCATAGGCCTCCTCCAGCTTCTTCACGGTCTTCTGCAGGTCGATGATATAGATGCCGTTGCGCTCCGTGTAGATATAGGGAGCCATCTTGGGGTTCCAGCGGCGGGTCTGGTGACCGAAGTGGACACCTGCCTCCAGCAGGGACTTCATGGATACGACGTTCTGATTTGCCATGTTGGTTTGTTTCTCCTTTTATTTTAGTTTGTACCTCCAGCCTCTTCCGCCCTCCGGCCAACCTTGCGGCACCGACCGAAAGTCTGAAGCTGTGCGGATTTACCGCAATATAATACCACGCGGCACGGCATAATGCAAGAAGTTTTTGTCCGTTTTCCGCAGTTTTTTTACTGCTTTTCCCCGGAAATATCCGCAATCAGGGTGGCGGCCAGGCCCTCGATGGCCGCCAGCTGGGGCGCGTGGGCGGCGGAACGGACGGTCACGCTCTCCCCCACCTGCCGCCAGCCCTTCAGGGGCTCCAGCAGGGCGGCCATCTGCCGGGCGGTGACCGGCGCCCAGGTGCCGTTTTCCAGCAGGGCAAAGCCGCGGTTCTGCAGGCCGTGGGAGGCGATGTCCCGCAGGACCTCGTCCATGGTGATAAACACGCCGCCGTTATAGGTGGGTGCGGCAAACACCAGGTGACTGTACTTGAAGGCGTCGGACACCACATAGGAGCTGGGCGTTACGGACACATCGTACATCTTCACCTTTACCCCCTGCTCCACCAGACGGCAGGCCAGGATATTGGCGGCGTTCTCCGTGTTGCCGTATACGGAGGCGTAGGCGATCATCACGCCGCGGACCTCCGGTTCCCAACGGCTCCACAGGTCGTATTTGCCCAGGATATAGCCCAGGTCCTGCCGCCAGACATGGCCGTGGAGCGGCAGCAGCATACGGATATCCAGTCCAGCGGCCTTTTGCAGCACCGCCTGGACCTGTGCGCCGTACTTGCCCACGATGTTGGTATAATACCGCCGTGCCTCGTCCAGCACCTCCCGGTCGAAGTCCACCTCATCGGCGAACAGGGCGCCGTTCAGCGCACCGAAGCTGCCGAAGGCATCGGCGGACAGCAGCAGTTTGTCCGTCTCGTCATAGGTCATCAGCACCTCCGGCCAGTGGACCATGGGCGCGGCGATAAAGCGCAGGGTATGGCGGCCGGTGCAGAGGGTGTCACCCTCCTTCACCACGGTGACGCGGCCGGCCAGCTCCGCGTCGAAGAACTGGGCGATCATGTTCTTGGCGGCGGCACTGCACAGGATGCCCATGTCCGGGTACTGACGGGCCAGGTCGGCCATCTCGGCAGCGTGGTCCGGCTCCATGTGGTGGACCACCAGGTAGTCCGGGGCTTTGCCGTTCAGGACGTGGGCCACATTTTCACGGAAGGTGGTACGCACGGCGCTGTCCACCGTGTCGAACAGGACAGTCTTGTCGTCCATCAGGAGATAGCTGTTGAAGCTGACGCCGTCGGGCACGCCGAACACGCCCTCGAACAGGGCCAGACGGCGGCAATCCGCGCCCACCCAGGTGTAGTCGTCGTTGACTTTTCTGATGCAATACATGGTCATTCATCCTTTCCATGATCTTTTCAGGGGTATTATAGCAGTATTGTCAAGCTTTTTCCAGCACCGAAATGCGAAAAACAGCGCCCTGCCTTCGGCAGAGCGCTGTATGTGCACAAGATTTACGCCTTCTTGGCGATCTCGCACAGGGCGGCGAACGCCACGGGATCGCTGATGGCCATCTCGGACAGCATCTTGCGGTTGATCTGGATGCCGGCGACCTTCAGACCGTGCATGAAGGTGGAGTAGTTCAGACCGTTGGGCTTCACAGCGGCGGAGATACGGGTGATCCACAGCTGACGGAAGTCACGCTTCTTCAGGCGGCGGCCCACATAGGCGTAGGTCAGAGACTTCATGACCTGCTCGTTGGCCATCTTGAAATGCTTGGACTTGGCGCCCCAGTAGCCCTTAGCCAGCTTCAGCGTCTTGTTTCTTCTTTTACGCGCCATCATTGCGCCTTTAACACGTGCCATATTCTAATTGCCTCCTATTCTAACGAAAACGTATCTTATTTGTAGGGGATCATCTTGCGGATGGTCGCCTCGGTGGTGCAGTCAGCATAGGTGGTGCTGCGCAGACGACGGCCACGCTTGGTGTCCTTCTTGGTCAGGATGTGGCTCTTGAACGCGTGAGCTCTCTTGACCTTGCCGGTCTTCGTCAGATTGAAGCGCTTTTTTGCGCCGCTATGGGTCTTCAGTTTAGGCATAGTTGTTTTCTCCTTCCAATATGATCCTTTGCGAATGAAATGCTTATTTGCCGACCTTGGGGGACAGGAAAATAGACATATTCCGGCCCTCCAGCTTGGCGGCTTTGTCCAGGGTGGACACCTCGGTACACAGCTCGGCGAACTTGTTGAGCAGATCGCGTCCGATCTCGGTGTGCGCCATCTCGCGGCCGCGGAAGCGGACGGAGACTTTGACGCGGTTGCCGTCGGACAGGAACTTCTGCGCGTTCTTCAGCTTGGTGTTGAAGTCGCCCACGTCGATGCCCGGAGACATACGGATCTCCTTGATCTCGACAACGTGCTGGTTCTTTCTGGCTTCCTTCTCGCGCTTGCTCTGCTCGAACTTGTACTTGCCGTAGTTCATCAGCTTGCACACCGGAGGCGTTGCCTGCGGAGAGATCTTTACCAGATCCAGGCCCTGCTCCTCTGCGGTACGCAGCGCCTCCTCGCCGGACACAATGCCCAGCTGCTCGCCATTCTCGCCGATCAGTCGGATCTCCTTGTCGGTGATCTCCTCGTTCAGTTGATGCTGTACCTTGCTAATACCGAAGCACCTCCAATCCAAAATAAAAACGCGGACGCTCCGGGCATCCGCGAAACAACACAAACAGCCCTTTCGGGCGCTTGTATGACGCTGTTGACCTCTTTGCCGTTGCTGGAGGTGAGGCGGATGCACCGACCTTCTTTGTTTTCTCGGATATTTTATACTATCCCGGCGTGTTTGTCAACGGCTTTTTCCAGAATTTTTTTACATATTTTCTGCGGCGGCGGTGAAACTATGGTTGTACCTGAGGTACAAAGGGTACAGAAAATGGAGGTATATCTCATGGATAACACGAAGAACACCAAAAACACCAAGAACACCAACACCACCGACAACACGGAAAACACCAATACCAAGAACGCCAAGAACGCGAAAAACTGCAAATAACTTCTTCATGTCTTCGTATAAAGGGAGGGGCCGGACGGCCCCTCCCTTTATATCCATCAATGCTCCGTCTTGCCCAGATACTCCTCCAGTGTGATATCCCGGTTGAAGATCTCCTGTGCCGCGTCCTTGCCCACATAGCGGTAGTGCCACGGCTCATAGATGATACCGGTGATATCGGTCTTTCCGTTGGGGTAGCGGTGGATGAAGCCGTACCGCCAGGAATTGGCCATGAGCCACTTCTGGGTCTCCGTGCTCTCCTGAGCAGAGGTCAGGTCCTGCATATTGGCGTCCACCAGGTCCACCGCCAGGCCCAGCTGATGCTCGCTGGTGCCGGGGATGGCCACGGCCTTGGCCGCCTCGGCTTTGGCCTCGTCCTCACTCATGCCGCTGCTGATGAGCCGCTGCACCTTGTTGTCGTACAGGCTCTGCTGCGTCTCCTGCGCGCGGTAGCCGGAGCAGTTGACCGGGCTGTAGCCCGCCGCCTTGCAGGCGTTGATCATCTCCATATACGCCTCGTAGCACCGGCTGTCCACCCGGTGGCCGTCATCCAGTGTCACCAGGTCCACCGTCCAGTCATCGGGCAGCGGGTTCCACGGGTTCACCAGTGTCAGCAGCTCGTCGTCCACGATGACGTTATCCGGTGTCGTAGTGTCGCCTATATTGTCCACGGGCTGATTCGTGTTCTGGGCGTCGTCCGCCGGAGCATCGTCCTTTTTGCAGCCCTTGATGATGAATATCGCACCCACGATGATGCCGGCCAGCAACACGGCGGCGATGATGCGGTTCCGCATGGCCTCCCGGTAGCGCTTCTGCCGGCGGCGTTCTCTTTCGTAATCCATTCTGTTACCTCAATTCCTCGGGGTATACCCCCGTCTCGTGCAGTTTGATAAGCTCCCGTGCCACACGGGCCCGGTCCTCATGATACGTCATGCCGAACCAGCGGTCCGCCGACTTCAGCACGCTGACACGCAGCTCTCCCGCCGCCAGCAGGTCGCCCACCATGGTGGGCAGCAGACACTCGGCTTTCACCGACTGCCCCGCCTCGCTGCGGAGGAAGTCGTGGAAATACGTCTCCAACGCGTCGAAGACGGAGGGGGCAAAGCCCCAGAAGTTCATGGACACCACCGTGTCGCCGTCCAACACCGCTCCGGTATCCTCGTCCCGGATGACGCCGTCCTGCAGCAGGGCGATCTTCAGCGTCTCGCGGATGTCGCTGAGATACCCGTCCTTCACATGGCACACACCCCGGGACACGGTGCCGTGGGCAGTGACGGTGTTCTTCAGCAGATAGCCCACCATGGTGGCCGCGCCCGTCTTCGGCAGGCGCTGCAGTTCCGCATATATGGTGCGGTAAGCGTCCGCGCCGTAGAAATCGTCGGCGTTGATGACGCAGAAGGGCTCGTGGACGATATCGCGGGTACACAGCACCGCGTGGGCCGTGCCGAAGGGCTTTGTCCGCCCCGCCGGCTTTGTATACCACGCCGGCAGTGTCGTGTCGTCCTGATAGGCGTAACGGACCTCCACGGGCCGCCCGTCCGCCGTGTGCAGCCGGGACGCCATATTGCCGCACAGGCGCTCCATCAGCTCCCGCATATCCGGCTTGATGATGAACACGACCTTGTCAAAGCCCGCCCGCACCGCGTCGTACACACCGTACTCCATCAGTATCTCTCCGTGGGGCCCCACGCCGTCGGTCTGCTTGCTGCCGCCGTAGCGGGAACCGATCCCCGCCGCCATGATGACCAGCGCTGCGTGCATAGTCTTTCCTCCTTGATTTTTCATAGCTACCATCATACCACGGATGGCAAAAAAAACAAGCGCATTTCAAGCGTCTTAATAGAAAGTTAAGGCATTTGGAAGAAAATACCCGGGAACTACTGGATTTTTCCTTTTCCGCCGTGTATAATGATTTTTTGCGGCCAGCTGCCGCGTGAGATGAGAGAAATAGAGTCATAAGGAGAGAACCGCCATGTCCGCCACGCAAAAAGTCATGGGCCATGTGTACGCCATTTTCACCATTCTGGTGTGGGGCAGCTGCTTCGTGCTGACCAAGCAGATGCTCACCGCCTATACCGCTATCCAGATCATCCCCCTGCGGATGGGCCTGGCCTATATCACGCTGTGGGCGCTGCGGCCCAAGACTCTGAAGCTCCCCTGGAAGGACGAGCTGATGTTCATCCTCATCGGCGTTACCGGCGGCAGCTTCTACTTCTTCCTGCAGAATACAGCGCTGACCTACACCTTCGCCGCCAATGTCAGCATCATCATCGCCCTGTCCCCCATCCTGACGGTCATTTTGGCCCAGCTGTTCTCCCGCAATGGCGAGCGCCTGGGTAAATTCGTGTACATCGGCGCGGTCATCGCCATCGCCGGTGTGGTGCTGGTGGTGCTCAACGGCCAGCTGACCTTCCACCTGAACCCTCTGGGCGATCTGATCGCCCTGGCCGCCGCCCTCATGTGGGCCGTGTACTCCATCCTTATTAAGAAATACACCGAGCAGTACGACAACTTCCTGGTCACCCGCCGGGTCATGCTGTGGGCCTTCATCACCGCTGTGCCGCTGATGCTGCTGACGGACGGTATGCCCGACCTGCACCCCCTGTTCACCCAGACCAACGTCCTGCTGAGCTGGCTGTTCCTGGGCGTGTTCGGCAACGCCGTATGCTTCGCCATCTGGAACATCGCCTTCCAGCGGCTGGGCGTGGTCATCACCAACAACTATCTGTACGCCTCCCCCTTCGTGACGCTGGTGGTGGGCTACCTGCTGCTGGACGAGCAGATCACGGTGATGAGCGTCATCGGTGCGGTGCTGATCACCGTAGGCGTCATCGTGGCGTTGAAAAAGCCCAAGGAGACCGCCTGACCTCCCGTACATACAAAAACCGTGCGCCGCACAGCCGCGCACGGTTTTCTTGTTGCTTTTCTCCCCGCCTGATGGTATACTTACAGTAGGTACAACACCGTAAAGGAGGGCTCCCCATGCGACAGATATGTACATCCCGCAAGGTCTGGCTTCCCATTCTGCTGCTGTTCACCGCCGTATTCATTTTCGCCTGCTGGGACAGGGGCGTGTCCATCGACTTCGACGGCACCGGCCTGTACCATGCCAGCCCGCTCGATTCTGCCATCGAGGCCGTTCCCGTTTCCTTCCACGGCCAGCTACGCAAGAACGTTTACACCGGCAGCTGCGACATACCCGGTGTACTCCAGTGTGACGACCTCTGCGTCATCTTCCGCGGCGACGAGAGCACCGATGTCTACTGCCGCGACCAAGCCTACTCCGAACCCACGCCCATCCACAGCATCACCCTTGACCGGACAGAGCGCTGCGCCGAGATCCGCCTGTGGAGCGAATATACCGTGGAGGGCGACCACGTCCTCGCCACCTTTGACCCGCTCATGCACCCCACCCTCACCGTCACCGAGTGAGACAGTCCCCCATAACGCACCGCATCCCCCGGCACACGCCGGGGGATGCGCTTTTTCTGTTGTTCATCTTTTCCCCAGGCGACTGAACCACCAGAAGGTCAGCGGCCACACGCACCCGGCGAACAGCACCACCAGCAGGTAGCGGATGCCCCCGGCGATGGCGGCGTTGCCGCCCAGCAGCGCGATCAGCAGCGCTTTCAGCCCGGAGCGTATGGCCAGCAGACAGCCAAAGCCCACTGCCAGCTTGATGAGCTGCGCCCACCACACCGCCTGTGTCTCGAACCGTATGTGCTTCCGGTCAGCAATGTTGGATACCAGCATACCCAGTGTGGCGCCCAGCAGCTTCCAGCCGTTCTCCAGCGCGCTGACGTAGTTGGCGGTGTCCTCGGCAGCGGCACCGGTGTCCCCCCGCAGGTACAGATAGCCCACGAAGGCCCCGCTGCACACCACCATAGCCAGTATGGTGTACGTCAGCACCACCGGCCGCCGGTCGGCCTCCTCCATCAGCGGATAGACCACCAGCACCAGCACCGCCGCGATCAGGAACGACACGCCCACATCCAGCGGCGTGTGGACACCCAGATACATCCGGCTGAACGCGATGAGCACCGTCAGCACGACCAGCACCACCCGCAGCCAGCCGCGGCGAGTATACCGGGCGATGCCGCCATAGGTGGCCACGGCGTTCTGTGTGTGACCGCTGGGGAAGGAATACCCCGTGGCCTCCGCCCGGGCAGACTCCACAATGGTGAAATCCGGGTCCTTTATCCACGGCCGGGGCACGCAGCAGAGTATTTTCAGGAATTGATTGATGACCGTACCAAAGAAGCCCACGATCATCAGGTAATAGCCCTCGCGCTTGCTGACGCACCAGAACACCGTCACGGCGATGACCATGAAGAACAGCTCGCCGCCCAGCAGCGTGATGACCGACATGATCTTATCCAACGCAGGCGTGCGGATGCTCTCCAGCGCGTACAAAACTCCCATAAAGTCTCCCTCCTTTATGTTCTTCCGCTATTCTACTACACTTTTCTCCGCCGTGCAAGTGCAAGCGTTGACTGCACCGAGGCACCGTGCTATACTGTGGAAAAACGCAAGGAGGCCCCGCCATGAAGCCTGAAGAGCTGCTCTCCGTCCTGCACACCGCCAACCGTCTGAAGGACACCACCCGCCACTGCTGGACGCCCGGAAACCGTCACGAGAGTGTGGCCGACCACAGCTGGCGGCTGGCGCTGACGGCTTTCTTTCTTCGGGACGAGTTCCCGGATACGGATATGGACAAGGTCATTAAAATGTGCCTGATCCACGACCTGGGCGAGTGCTTTACCGGCGACATCCCCAGCTTTCTCAAGACCGACGCCGACACAGCGAAGGAGGACGCCCTCCTGATCCAATGGGTAGGGACGCTGCCCCAGCCTTACCGCACGGAGATGGCCGCCCTGTACGCGGAGATGGACGCGCTGGAGACGCCGGAGGCCAAGCTCTATAAGGCGCTGGACAAGCTGGAGGCCGTCATCGCCCACAACGAGTCCCCCATCTCCTCCTGGCTGCCCCGGGAGTACGACCTGAACCTGACCTACGCCGACGAGAACGTGGCGTTCTCCCCATACCTCACGGCGCTTCGCGCCGCCATCCGGCGGGAGACGGAGGCAAAGATAGAAAAAGGCGAATAAAAAGCTTCCCGGCATTTGCCGGGAAGCTTTTTATTCACCCGCTGCCGCCAGCAGCGCATCGGACAGCCTCGCGTACTCCTCCAGGCCCAGGGCCTCGCCCCGCACGGTGGGGGACAGGCCGCAGCCGGCGACGATGGCCGCCAGCTGCTCCTTAGGCAGCTGCCAGCCGGTCTGCAGGCTGTTCACCAGCGTCTTGCGCCGCAGGGCAAAGCCCGCGCGCACCGTCCGCCAGAAGGCCTCCTCGCTCCGCACCTGTACCGGCGGGGCCTTTCTTGTAACGCAGCGCACCACGGCGGACGTCACCTTGGGCGGCGGCATAAAGCAGCTGTTGGGCACCTCGAACAGCAGCTCCGGCGCGGTATAGTACTGCATCAGCAGGGAAAATGCGCCGTAATCCGCCGTGCCCGGCTTCGCGCAGATCCGCAGGGCTACCTCTTTTTGAATGAGCACCGTCAGCTGCCGGAAACACCCGGCCCGGACACAGGCCGTGAGAAACGGTGTGGTGATGTTGTAGGGCAGGTTGGCGCACAGCACCGCCGGCAGGCCCGGAAACTTCTCCGCCGTCACCGCCGCCAGGTCCAGCGCCATCACGTCGCCCTCGATCAGGGTGAAGTTGTCATAGTCCGCCATAGTCTCCGCCAGCACCGGCGGCAGGCGCTTGTCCAGCTCCACCGAAACCACCTTTTCCGCCCGCCGGGCCAGCTGCACCGTCAGTGCGCCGATGCCGGGGCCTACCTCCAGCACGCCGCAGCCGGGAACGCAGCCCGCCGCGGCGATATCCTCCGCCACGTCACCCCGGATGAGAAAGTTCTGTCCCAGCGCCTTGGCAAAGTGAAAGCCGTGCCGCGCCAGCAGTGCCTGTATATCGTTCCGATCGCACAGATCCATCGTGTTTCTCCTTCACTGCATATTGCCGCCATTGTACCACCTTTTCCCCACCCGCGCAACGAAAAGCCGGAAAAAGTTTGTCTTTCTCCGTGCCGCGTCCCCCAAAACTTGACAAAATTGGAAGATAGTGCTATACTCCACGGGTATTGCTAATCGGTAACAAAAGTTACAAATTGTTTCAATTTTTATTGTCCGCCCTGTTTGAACACCTCCCGGGGCGGCTATACTGCGAGGTACTATGGAACAAACAGTCGTCACACAACCGAAGCGCTTGCAGCCGAAAAAGCCGCGGCGCCGCATCACGCCGGCCACGGTGTGCCAGGCAATCCACGATGTGCCCTACATCGTGGCTCGGGCCCTGATCCGCGCCGTGCGCGCCGTGGGCCACTGCTTTGCCTGGACCTGGGACGCCATCGCTTCCGACGTCAGGGCCAACTGGCGCGCCTTCTGCCGCGGACGGCTGGTGACCGGCTGCCGTGACGCCCTGCGTTCCCCGGCCCTGCGGGAGGTGCACCACATCATGCGCGATCATCCCTCTATCCGCGCCATCACCATGATCGCCGCCACGGCGGTGATCTTCGCCGCTGCCGTTATGGCGGAGCCGGTACGCACCATGGACGCCATCTGCATCGTGGTGGACGGCGACGGTCCCCACGTACTGGACGAGCGCAGCGAGGAGCGCACCTATGACGATCTGCTGCTGCGCCGCAGCCTGGGCGACAAGTCCATGCAGCTGCTGCTGGAGCCGGGCCGCACCGTCACCATCACCCACGGCGACGACACACACACCCTCACCACCGAAGCCGAGCGCCTGTCCTCCCTGCTGCGGCGCAGCGGCATCCGTCTGGGTGAGGACGAGATGGTGGAGCTGAATGTCGCCGGCGAGGACCCCGCCATCCGCATCAGCGATACGCTGACCTACCAGCACTATGTCACTGTGGAGACGGACTACAAGATCCTTCGCTCACCGGATCCCCTGATGGACAAGGGCACCGAGGAGATCATCCGCAAGGGTATCCCCGGCCAGATCGTGGAGACGTATGAGGACACTGTGGTCAGCGGTGAGGTAGTATCTACCAAGTATATCGGTGCCAGCCACGACACCTCACACGCGGAGCTGGTGCGCTACGGCACCCGCGTCTACGAGGTGGAGGAGGGCGACACCATCGAAAAAGACTTCCCCAACGAGGTGGGCGAGGGCGGCTACCTGCTGTTCGCCTCCGGCGACACCATGACCTATAACAAGGTGATGCTCTGCTCCTCCACCGCCTACTACAGCGGCGGCGACGGCGGCGCGGCCTGGACCACGGCGGTGGGTGCCGCGGTGGGCGTGGGCACCGTGGCCGTAGACCCCAAGGTAATCCCCTACTACACCAAAATGTTCATCCAGACCACCAACGGCCGCCGTGTCTACGGCATGGGCACCGCCCTGGACTGCGGCGGCGCCGTCAAGGGCAACATCGTGGACCTGTGGTTCCCCACCAAGGCGGACTGCTACTCCTGGGGCCGCCGAAACGTCACCGTGTATATTCTGGATAAAAAGGCAAGCTAAGAGCATGGCCCCGGCGGGGCCATGCTCTTTCTTTACCCGCAGCCCCCGGTGTGAGCCGGGGGGCTGCTTTTTTATTCTCCGTAGTGCACGTGCAGCAGCGCGTGACACTTTTCCTCGCCGTACTCCCTGAGTAAAGACGTGACGATGGGGTTTTTCTCCGCCCGCTTGAACATAGCGGAGGCATCGGCGGCATACAGTCCCTCGCCCCGCTTCTTCTTCACGTTGCTCAGCCCATAGGGCTGTCCCGCGCCGCCCACGCAGCCGCCCTGACAGGTCATGACCTCTATCAGGTGGTAGAAGCACTTGCCCGCTTCGATATCCGCGATCAGCTCCTTGGCGTGGATCAGCCCGTTGACCACGGCGATACGCAGCTCCTGCCCGTCCACGTTCAGTTCCACATGGCGGATGGATCCGTCTCCCCGCAGATCGGTGACACGGACGGCCCGCAGCGCATTCTTGCTCTTGTCCGGCAGGCAGTGACGCACCACCGCCTCGGCCACACCGCCGGTGACGCCGTAGATCACCGCCGCGCCGCTGCCCAAACCGAAGGGCAGGTCCGGAGACTCCAGCTCCAGCTCGTCCAGCTGCACGCCCGTCTCACGCATCATGTCCACCAGCTCCCGGGTAGTCAGCACCAGATCCACATCCGGCCGACCGTTATGGACGAACTCCGGCCGCGCCGCCTCCATCTTCTTGGCAGTGCAGGGCATAATGGCGATGTTGTAGGTAGTCCGCCCGTCGGCGGCATCTTTTTCGGCGTATTTGTCACGGATGACCGCCGCGAACATCTCCATGGGCGATTTGCATGTGGAGATATGCTTCAGATACTTAGGGGCGTTGAACTCCAGATACCGCACCCAGGCGGGACAGCAGCTGGTGAACATGGGGAACGGCCCGCCGTTTTTCAGCCGCTGCAAAAACTCCTCCGCCTCCAGTATGGTGGTCATATCCGCGCCGAAGTTGGTGTCGTACACCTCGTCCACACCCATGAGCTTCAGCGCCGTGGTCATCTTGTCAATGACGTTCACGCCTGCCGGGATGCCAAAGGCCTCACCCACCGCCACACGGACGGCCGGCGCGATCTGCACCACCACACGCTTCTTCGGGTCGTGGATGGCTGCCCACGCGGTGCCGATCTGATCGTTGACGGTGATAGCGCCGGTGGTGCACACGGCGGCGCACTGGCCGCAGCCCACGCACTTCGTCTCGCCCAGCTTTTTGTCAAAGGCCGGCATCACCTGCAGTTCGCTGCCCCGGAAGGCAAAGTTCAGAATGCCCTGTCCCTGCAGCTCCTCGCACACCCGCACGCAGTCGCCGCACAGGATGCACTTGTTGGGGTCCCGGAACACCGCGTAGCTGGTGTAATCCTTCTCGTACCGGGGCTTATTGTTGGGGAAACGGATATGCCGCACGCCAAAGCGCTGGGCCAGCTCCTGCAATCGGCAGTTGCCGCTTTTGGCACAGGTAGTGCAGGAGCAGTCATGGGCCGCCAGCAGCAGCTCCAGTATCATCCGCCGGTGCCTCAGCAGCCGGGCGGTGTTGGTCCTGATCTCCATGCCGTCCCGGGGCTCCATGGAGCAGGAGGCGTCGATTTTCCCGGTCTTTACGTCCTCCACGATGCACATACGGCACGCGCCGTGAACGGACAGGTCGGAGTAATAGCAGAACGTGGGGATGTCGATACCCGCCTTGCGGATGACCGCCAGCACGTTGCGCTCGCCGTCAAAGGGCACCCGCTGCCCGTCGATGACCATAATTCCCTTTGCCATGGCTCACTCCTCCTCAATGGCGTCGATCGCGCCGAAGGGGCACGCGCCCCAGCAAGCGCCGCAGTGGATGCACTTCTCGTTGTCAATGACGTAGGGCATACGGGGCTGCCCGGAGATGGCCTCCATGGGACAGTTCCGCGCGCACTTGCCGCAGCCCTTGCACAGCTCCGGTTTGATCTCCAGCCGGCGTTTGCGCCCGTTGCAGATGGGACAGTGGTGATCCACCACATGGCGCAGATAATCCTGCCGGAAGTTCCGCAGGGTGGACATCACCGGCTTGCAGGCCGTCTGCCCCAGGCCGCACAGGGCCGTGTCCGTGATGGTATCGCTAAGAGACTCCAGCAGATCCAGATCGGCCAGACTCCCCTCGTTATTGATGATGCGCTCCAGCGTCTCCAGCATACGCTTTGTGCCCTCCCGGCAGGGGGTGCACTTGCCGCAGCTCTCGTTCTGGGTAAAGTGCATAAAGAACCGTGCCACCTCCACCATGCAGGTGTCCTCGTCCATGACCACCAGGCCGCCGGAGCCGATAATGGCCCCCAGCTTTTTCAGCGAGTCGAAGTCCATGGGGTAGTCCAGATGTTCCTCCGTAAGACAGCCTCCGGAGGGCCCGCCGATCTGCACGGCCTTGAACTTCTTGCCGTCCGGGATACCGCCGCCGATGTCGAAGATGATCTCCCGCAGGGTGGCGCCCATAGGCACCTCCACCAGTCCTGTGTTCACCACGTTGCCCGTCAGGGCGAAGGTCTTGGTGCCGGCGCTGCCCTCGGTGCCGATGCCCCGATACCACGCCGCGCCCTTGTTGATGATGCCCGGCACGTTGGCGAACGTCTCCACATTGTTCAGCACCGTGGGCTTTCCCCACAATCCCTGGTCTACCGTCCGGGGCGGCTTTACCCGGGGCATACCCCGCTTGCCCTCGATAGAGGCGGTCAGGGCGCTGCCCTCACCGCAGACGAAGGCGCCGGCGCCGCGGTTGATGTGGATATGGAAGCTGAACCCGCTGCCCATGATGTCGTCGCCCAGCAGTCCGGCCGCCGCAGCCTTGTCGATGGCCACCTGCAAACGCTTCACCGCCAGCGGATACTCGGCGCGGACGTAGATATAGCCCTCGTGCGCGCCGGTGGCGACGCCGGCGATCATCATGCCCTCCAGCACGGAATGGGGATTGCCCTCCATGATGGAGCGGTCCATGAAAGCGCCCGGGTCGCCCTCGTCGCCGTTGCAGACGATGTACTTCACCGGTTCCTCTATGTGCCGGCGCACACTCTCCCACTTGTGTCCGGCGGGAAACCCGCCGCCGCCCCGGCCCCGTAGGCCGGAGTCGGAAATCTCCCTGCAGATCGCCGCGCCGTCCATGTCGAACAGCGCCTTTTCAAAGGCGGTGTACCCGCCCTTGGCAATGTATTCCTCCAGATTTTCCGCGTCACTGGTGCCGCAGCTGGCCAGCACCACCCGGTGCTGCTTCTTGTAAAAGGGGATATCCTCCTGCCGGGGATAGGACACGCCGTCCTGGTGATAGGTCAGCCGTTCGATGACCTCGCCGCCCAGCAGCGTTCTCTCCACGATCTCGCGGCAATCCTCCGGCTTCACGCGGACATACATCACACCCAGCGGCTCGATATGCACCAGCGGTCCCATCTCGCAGAAGCCGTGGCAGCCACTCATCTTGATGTGCAGGCTCTTCTCCGCGTCACCGTGGTGGGTCAGGCCCACATACACCTGCAGTCCCCGCTGGGCACACTCCTCCCGCAGGTTCTCATACACCTTCATGGACCCGCTGGCGATACAGCCCGTACCGGCACAGATCAGCACGTTCAGGGACGATCTGCTCCGTTCCAGCGCCTCCGCCGCCTGTTCGTGCATGGCGCGGAAGCCCTCCCGTGTCAGCTTGCTCATTTCGCCGCCTCCTTCCCGCGAATGGCCTCCAACTCCGCCAGCGCCGTCTCCGGCGTCATCTTGGCGTACACCTCGCCGTCAACCGTCATCACCGGCGCCAGACCGCAGGCACCCAGACAGGCCACCGTCTCCAGCGTAAATACGCCATCGGCGCTGGTCCTGCGCTTGCCGTCCAGCTTCAGGTACTCATAGATCGCGTCGTAGATAGGCCCGGACTTCCGCACATGACAGGCCGTGCCGTCACAGACCTTGATGATGTGCTTTCCTTTGGGTTCCAGCGAGAAATTCTCATAAAACGTGGCCACGCTGTACACCCGTGAGACGCTGATGTGCAGCATATCCGCCACCAGTTCCATATTCTCTTGGCTCAGGTAGTTCTCCGACGCCTGTATCTCCTGCAAGATGGCGATGAGCTTCGCGCTGTCGCAGTCGTGGGCCCGGACGATGGCCGCCGTTTTCTCCTGTTCCGATCTCATGCTCTCTCCTCCTAAAACGTGTTGAACGCCGTGTCGCTTTGCCTGTTAATTTTCTAACACTCCACCCGTACTGTACCATAGGCCCGCCCGCCTTGCAACAGCAAAAGAGGGGAAATTCTCGCCGTGCGAACTTTTCTCCACCCTGCACAAAAACGTCCCCGCTTTTTTGCCTTAAACGGCAAAAAGCAAGGGGGCATAACTTTTTTTCATGGCTTCGACAGCATAAGTGCCCCCCGCAGGCCCATGGGCCTGCGGGGGGCACTCTCTGTTTACATGATACCGGACTTTTCCTTGCTGGCAGCGATAGCCGCGTTCAGTCTTCGGGCCGGGTAATATACCAGCAGGCCGAACACCGTGAACAGCGCGCACATGCCCAGCAGCACCAGCGCGCAGCGCAGGTATGTGTCGCCGTACATACCGCCCACCGTCTCCCGGATCATATCCATGCCGTAGTGGAAGGGCATGAAGGGATACAGTGTCTGGAACAGCTGCGGCAGCACGTGTACCGGGTATGAGCCGCCGGACCCGGCCACCTGAATGACCATGATAACGACCGACAACGCCATACCCACGTTGTCCAGAGCGTACACCAGCGCGTAGTTCATGCTGGCAAAGTTCAGCGAGCACAGGCAGCAGGCCAGCACGAACAGCGCCGGCTCCGCCGTCTCCATCCCCACGAAGTACAGGCACCCGAAGGCCGTCACCAGCGCCTGGGCCATGGCCATCAGGAAGAAGGTGGCGAACCGCCCGAAATACCGCTCCACGGCCCGGCACCCGACGAACTCCGGCTGGGTCACCGGTACCTTCAGCATCACGGCGGTCAGCAGGCTGCCCACAAACAGCGCCAGCATGACGTAGTAGGGCGACATGGCCGCGCCGTAGTCCTTGATCTCATAGATGATCTCCGTGTTCAGCTGCACCGGCGAGCTGAGGTAGTCTGCCATGCTTTCGGCATCGCTGCTCTCCATCAGCTCCGTAAAGCGCTTGAAGGCTTCGCTCTCCGTCACCCGGCGCACATCGTCCTCGATATCCGCCAGATACGTCTCCACCGTGTTGGCCAGGGTGATACCCGCGTCCAGCGTAGGCTGTACGGTGGTCATGGCATCGGCATAGCTGTCCAGCGTGCCGGACACCTCGCCCAGGCTGCCGCCCACGGCTCCCAGCAGCTGCTGGACGGACCGCAGCGTGGTCTGGGCCTGTGCCCCGGTGGTGTGCAGGTATTCGTTGACCTCCTTATTGGTCTGCACCGCCGCCGCCAGCAGCTCCTGCCGCACCTGATGCAGCATATCCAGCACCGGTCCCTGCAGGGCCGACGGCTCCAGCGTATCCACCAGTGCGTCCAGCGCCTCCAGATCGGCGATGGCCGTCTCCAGCTGCGCCTTCACGGCCTCGTCCTCGGCGGCCGCCAGCTGGTCCTCCAGCGCGGCGATGGCCGCCTGTATCTTCCGGTGCAGGTCCGCCTTCAGCGCTTCGTCGGCGGCAGAGGTATCCATACTCCGCAGGGCATCCTCGATGTCGCCCAGTACCTTATCCGTGTTGTTCAGCACCGTCAGCAGGTCGCTGTACGCCGTGTCCGCCGCGCTCAGGCCCGTGCTGATAAGCTGCACCGTGCTGCCCGCCGCCGCATCGGCGTCCTCCACCGTTCCCCGTGCGTCCGCGATGGTCACGGACGCCGCGGTCAGCAGGCCGTCCGCCCCGTTCATCACGTCCTTCAGCGACAGCAGCACCTTCTGCAGCTGCGCCATCTCCTGCCGCGCACCGGTCAGCTTATCCATAATGCCGTCCGCCAGCGCCTCCGAGTCCAGCCCCATGGCCTTGAACACGGAGCCCGCCGTGGTCAGCGCTTCGGCGGCCTTGCCGATGACCGTGGTGTTGATCTGCTCCTGCACGGCGGTCTTGGCCTTGCTGGTGATCTTGGGGGCGATGGCGTTCTTCTTCTCGTTCTCGTAATACTGTATCTGCGGGTGGCGCAGATCGCCGGACAGAATACTCACAAAATCCTCGGTAAATTCCTCCGGCACGATCAGCGCCGCGTAGTAGTCGCCGGACTCCACCCCGTCCAGGGCCTCCGCCCGGCTGTCCACGAACACCCAGCCCATCTGGTCGTTGCTCTCCAGTCCCTGCAGCACCAGCGCGCCGATGTTCACCTCCAGACCCAGCACCTCGCAGCCCGCGTCCTCGCTGGCCACCGCCACGCTGATGCGGCTGGTGGACGCCGTGCCGTAGGGGTCCCAGTTGGACAGGATGTTGAACCAGGCGTACAGGCACGGTACCAGGCACAACCCCAGCAGCACCACCACCGCCACCACACTGGCCGTCAGCCGCCGCCAGTCGGCGCGAAAGATATTCCAGATGTTCTTCATCGGTCCACCTGCCCTTCCCGGCTCTCCGCCGCACCGCGCCGCAGGTCATCGGACAGCCCCTGCAGCGCCCGGGTCAGCGCATCCAGATCGGACGCCAGCTTCTCCGGGTCGTCCAGCAACCGTTCCAGCACCCGCGCGCCGCTGTATACCGGCGCGGCAGGCGTCGGCGCGCTGTCTGCCTGCGGTGCTCCGCCGTGCACCTCCCGCAGTATCTCGTCCACGGAATATGCCTCCGGCTCCGGCGCTGCCGGTGCCTTTGTGACCGGCGTCTCCTCCGCAGGCTCCGCGGATATGTCCTCCGCTGCCGCAGCCGTCTCCTCCGGCACAGGCTCCGTCTCCGGCGTCTCCTGTTCCTCCCGGGTGCCGTGGCGCAGCAGCAGACCCACCCGGGGCACCTTGGGCAGCTCCGGCAGCTCCAGCAGTGTGCCCAGGCTCTCCTGCTCCATCTGGGTGATGCTCTCCAGCTTCTTTTGCAGCTCATAGTCCGCGTACTCCACGGCGATCAGATATGCCGCCACTGCGAACATGGACAGTATCCACAGCATCAGGGTGAACACCTTGTTCCCCCCCGCCAGAAACATCAGCAGCATCAATCCCAGCGTCACCGCCAGCAGCATCCGCATACCGACGCGTATCCGCCGCCGGTTGTTCCGGTGCAGGGTGCTGACCTCCTCCAGCAGGCGGTCATACAGCTCCTGATAGTCCCGTTCTTTTGTCATCGGTCAACACCTCCTTTCACAGCAGCTCCGTCTCCTCCAGCTTCTCCTCCATAAAGTGGTTCAGTCCCATGAAGGGCCGCCGCACCAGCAGGCCGATCAGCAGCGCCGCCGCGGCGAACAGCAGCAGGAAGCCGATCTGCTGCCAGTAGTAATTCCCGTACATCCCGCAGATGCACTCGCGCATGGCGTCGATGGCATAGGGGAAGGGGAAGAAGCGATAGATCTTCTGGTAAATGGCCGGCAGCAGCTCGATGGGGAACGTGCCGGAGGAGCCTGCGATCTGCATGACCATGATGACCACCACAATGGCCTTGCCCACGTCGCCGAAGGAGATGGCCAGGGAATAGATCAGCAGGCTGAATGTGAAGGCCGTCAGCGCGCCCGTGAGATACAGCATCCCCGGGTGCAGGCACTGGACCTTCAGTATGTACAGGTCGCCGGTAACGATGACCGCCGCCTGTATCTGGCTCAGCACGAAAAAGAACAGGTACCGCCCGAAGTACAGCTCCGCCGGCTTCGGATCGATCAGGCCCTCCGTCCGGGCGTGTATCTTGATGAGGGACGACAATATCACGCCGCCCACCCAGATGGCCAGCACCGTGTAGAACGGCGTCATGGCCGAGCCGTAGTTGGCGATGGGATACACCGCATTCACGCTGGTCTGCACCATTTCCGGGAAATACTGGCCGTACACCGCCGGGTCGCCGCCCAGGATATTCACCAGCGTATCCATGTATTCGTCTGTGGTCAGCCCCTCCAGGTCGTCTATGGTGCTCTCCAGCGAGGTCAGCAGCTTCTCCGTAGCCGGCCGCAGCAGCGTCATGGTGTCGCCCACGGCGTCAGCGGTCTCCGCCAGTGCGGTCTTCATGGCCTTGGCGTCTCCAGCCAGCGCAGCCATGCCCTCCATGGTGTCCGCCACCTGACCGGCCACGGTGTCCAGTTCCTTTTGCAGCGCCTTTGAAGTCACGGGGATCTTATCCACCATCGTCCGGATGGACTTCACCAGCGCGTCGCAGTCCGCCAGCAGGTCGCTGGCGGTGGGCTTGTCAGCCAGCGCCTGTAGCTTCGCCGCCAGACGCGTACACTCGGTGGAAATGGCTCGCGCCTGCTCTGCCGCGGCCGGCGCCTCCATCTCGATATCCTCCGCCCACCGATCCAACGTGTCCGCCGCCTTTTCCAGCTGCGCCGCCGCATCTCGCAGCTGCTGCTGTGCCGACGGCAACTCCGGCGCGTTCCCAATGGCGCTGTTCAGCCGGTCCAGCGCCCGTTCCACCCGGGCCAGGGCCGTGTTCAGCCGCATCTGTATCTCCGCCGCCGTCTGCTGCAGCTGTGCGCCGTCCGGCAGGTTCTTGTTGATATTGGCCACGGCCGCCTCCAGCGCCGCCGCGCTGCTCTCCGACACGCCGCTGCCGCCCGCCGCCTCAAAGGCGTCCATCATCCGCCCGCAGGCGTGCAGCAGGTCCTGGGCCTGGTACAGCACGCCCTTCACAGCGGTCTCCGGATCGTCGGCGGTCAGGTCCGCCGCCAGCAGATTGCTCTGCTCCATGATGCCGTCGATGACCACCTCCAGATAGTTTTCACTGATGGAGCGCTTCAGCGTCTCCACCGCCGTGTCGGTGATCTTGGTGGCCACGGCGTTCTTCTTGGCGTTTTCGTAGTAGGTGATGGCCGGCTTACCGGTCCAGTCCGTCAGCATCCGGTACATATTCCGACTGAACTCCCTGTCAATGACCACCGCCGCGTAGTAGTCCCCGGACTCCACGCCGCCCTTGGCCTCCTCCTCGGTGTCCACGATGACCCAGTTGATGGACGTGGCCTCCCGCAGGTCGGCCACCACGTCGTCGCCCTTGTTCTCGTAGGTGCCGTCCGCGTCGGTATAGCCCTCGTCCAGCGACGCCACCGCGATGGATATCCCCCCGGTGTTGCCGTAAGGGTCCCAGTTGGAGTAGATATTCAGCCAGGCGTACAGGCTGGGCAGCAGCGCGATGGCGACCACCACCACGCAGGCGAAAAAGCACTTGCTCAGCGTCCGTATATCGGTTTTGAATACCGTCCAGATATTACGCATACTGCCTCCTTACGCGCGGCACGCCGCGCTGTATATAAAGCTGTCGTTAACAATAGTGTATTAGTATGTATTATACAGAAAGCCACTGTGATTTGTCCACACAAAACCCGTTTTTTGCCCAAAAATACAGAAAAGAGACGGCTCCCGCCGTCTCTTTCGTTCTACTCTTTTTCTGTATCCTCCGCCACGATGCGGTAGTAGGTATTCCCCGTCAGCTTGTACACGATGGCATACAGCACCGCAAACACCGCAAAGCTCACCGCCGTTGTGCCGATCAGCAGGCCCCGGTTGTCCAGGTTGAACAGGATCAGCAGCTTGTGGATGAACGGGAACGCGAAGCACAGGTGCACGCCCGCCAGCACCAGCGGCAGGGAGAACACCGTCAGCAGCTGGCTGTTGATGCTGCGGCGTATGTCCTGCTTGGTCATGCCCACCTTCTGCATGATGTCAAAGCGGGACTGGTCCTCATAGCCCTCGGAGAGCTGCTTGTAGTACAGGATAGCCACCGCCGCGAAGATAAACACGATACTCAGCATGATGCCCAGGAAGAACAATCCGCCGTACATGCCGTAGAAGTCTGCCCGGTTGGCGGCCTTGGACTCCACGCTGACGCCCACGCCCCAGTCACTGCTGACGCTCGCCAGATACCCGTTCAGCGCGTCCTCCAGATTGGGCGTTGTTCCGTCGATGTTACCCTGCTGGTTTTCCGGCAGATCGGTGTCGAAGGCGTAGTGCCACGTGGCCGTGAGATACCACCCGTATTTCTCGCTCAGTCCGTCCTCCAGCTCCTGCACGAACTGTGTGAAGTGCGGCATGACCACCATCAGGGTCGGGGTGATATCCGCCGTGAAGGGGCCGCTCAGCGGCGGAATGTCCCGATCCATGACCCGGAACGTCCATTCCCCGTCGACGGTCAGGGTGTCGTAAGGGAAATCCGTCCGCAGCGCGGCCACATACACCTGCCCGTCGTTCAGCGTCAGGCTCTGCCCCGTGGCGGCGTTGTAATCCTCCAGCGGCAGGAAATGCAGCTGCGTCACACGGGTGCTGTCCGCTGCGGACGCACCGGCGTTGCCCAACCGCAGATCCCCGCCGTCCGGCAGACCGCTGACGCTGATCTCACGGTATGTCGCCACATTACTGGTCTGCCCGCCGAAGTTGAAAACGGTGCTCTCCACACCCTGACGCAGCTGCTCCGCCTCCGCCTCGTCCAGCGGATGATCGCTTCTGCCGTATACCGCCACGTCCATGTCGCGGGGATACCGGGCATTCACCGCGTCCTCCTGCCCCACATACAGGCAGGTGGTGGACGAGATCATCACCAGCACCATGGTGGCCAGAATACACACCGACGCCAGTCCCGCGCCGTTGCGCTTCATGCGGTAGGCCATGGAGGACACGGACACGAAGTGCTGGGGCCGGTAGTAGTATTTTTTGTTCCTTTGCAAGCCGCGGCACAGCGTCACCGAGCCGCTGATAAACAGCAGATAGGTGGCCAGTATCACCATGATGACCGCCGCGAAGAACCACAGCAGCGCCGCCAGCGGCTCCCTGATGGACACCGCCAGCCAGTAGGCCCCGGCCAGCAGCACCGCCCCCGCCGCCGTCAGCACCCACTGCGCCTTGGGCGGCTTCTCGCCCACGCTCTCGCTGCGCAGCAGCCCCACCGCGCTGACGCCGTGCAGCTGCCGCAGCCCGTTCAGCAGTATCAGCGTGTGGATGGCCGCGAACAGCGCCGCCGCAGCCAGCAGAGACGATACGGACACCGTCAGGGTGTAGGTCACGGGCACCTGCAAAAGCCGCACCATACCCAACTCCGCCAGCTTATACAGTACCATGCCCAGAAGCAGTCCCGTCCCTGTGGTCAGGCCATAGGTGATGACCGTCTCCCACAGCAGAATGCGGGCGATGTTGCCCTTGCCCATACCCAGCACATTGTACAGGCCAAACTCCCTCTCCCGGCGGCGAATGAGAAACGAGTGGGTATAGAACAGAAATATCAGCGCAAACACGGCGATGACCACCGTGCCCAGCCGCAGTATGATGGCGCTGCTGCCGCCGCCGGACATGTGCTCCAGCACCGGCGAGCCGGACAGCCCCATCAGGATGTAGAACATCAGCACCATCCCGGCGCAGCTCAGCAGGTACGGCAGGTACAGCCGCCTGTTTTTTCTCATGCCCGTCCAGGCCAGCCGGGCGTATAATGTCTTTTCCCTCATGCCGGCTCACCGCCCGACTGCAGCATGGTCAGCGTGTCGGAGATGCGCTGATAGAACCTGGTGTCGTCGTCCTCGCCCCGGTACAGCTGGTGGAACACCTGGCCGTCCTTGATGAACAGCACCCGGCCCGCCCGGCTGGCGGCCTTCACGGAGTGTGTCACCATCAATATGGTCTGCCCTGCCCGGTTGATGGCGGCGAACAGCCGCAGCAGCTCGTCGGTGGAGCCGCTGTCCAGTGCGCCGGTAGGCTCATCCGCCAGCAGCAGCTTTGGCTCGGTGATGATGGCCCGGGCCACTGCCGCCCGCTGCTTCTGCCCGCCGGAGACCTCATAGGGGTACTTCTTCAAAAGCTCCGTCAGTCCCAGCTCCCGGGCGACAGGCAGCAGCCGCGCCCGCATATCCTCGTAGGTCCTCCCCATCAGCACCAGCGGCAGATAGATGTTGTCCTCCAGCGTGAACGTATCCAGCAGGTTGAACTCCTGGAACACAAAACCCAGGTTGTCCCGGCGGAAGGCCGCCGCGTCCTTCTCCCGTATCTTGCCCAGCTCATGGCCGTCCAGCCGCACGGTACCCGCCGTGGGCTCGTCCAGCGCCGCCAGAATGTTCAGCAGCGTGGTCTTGCCGCTGCCGGACTCACCCATGATAGCGACATACTCGCCCTGCTCCACGGTGAAGCTGACATTCCGCAGCGCCTCTACACGGCTGCCGCCCAGCCGCGAGGTGTATACCTTCCGCAGCCCACTGACTTCCAAAATGCTCATAGCATGACCTCCTTTTCCTTCGGGAGCCTCCGGCCCATCGCCCCGTCTCCCAACACGGTCAGTATACCGTGTCCCCCGCCCCCCTTCCATCGCTTTCCCTTACCCTTCCCGAACACAATTGTCACATTTCCCACCCTTTGCAAGGGCGATAATAAAATGTCGTAGGGGCCGGCGTCCTCGACGGCCCGTTTGCAGAACCTCCCGGTGAACCATTGTAGGGGTGGACGACTCTGTCCACCCACTCCCCTCACTCCGCCACGAACGCCGGGCGGCCCAGCGTCAGCCTTACCGTGGTGCCCGCACCGGGCACGGACTCGATCCGTATCTCATGCCGCAGATTGCGGCATATCCGCCGGCACAGGTACAGCCCTATGCCGCTGGACCGCCGGTCCAGCCGCCCGTTCTGCCCGGTATAGCCCATGTCAAATACCCGGGGCAGATCCTCCGGCGCGATGCCCATGCCGCTGTCCCGGATGCACAGATCGTCTCCCTCCCGGTAGATCCGGATGGTCCCGTCCTGCCCGGTGTACTTCAGGGCATTGCTCAGCAGCTGCTCCACCACAAAGGTCAGCCACTTGCCGTCCGTCACCGTCTCCCATTCCACCGGCGTGTAGTCCAGCGCGATGCGCCGGTCAATGAACTCCCCGGCAAACCGCCGCACAGCGGCGCACACCACCTCATCCACGGCGCACGTTCGTATCACGTAGTCGCTGCCGCCCTCCTCCAGCCGCAGATAGGTCAACGCCATATCCACATACTGCTCCACCCGGCCCAGCTCCGTCATCAGCCGCCGGGCGGCCGGCGTGTCCTCCCCCTGCAGGGTCAGGCGCATGGCGGCGATGGGCGTCTTGATCTGGTGCACCCATGCGGTGTAATAGGCTGTCATATCCTCCCACCGGGCGGCGCGCGCCGTCTCCTGCCGGCACAGCTCCCGCCGCAGCGTCTCCACCACGGCGGCGCAGTCCGCCCTCTCCACGGTGGTCATGGCCGGCAGGTCCAGCAGCACCGCCTCGCCCGCCTCACGCAGACGCTTCAGCGCCTTGTGCCGCCGTGCCGCGCGGCCGTAATCCCACGCCGCAAGGCACGCCCCCAGCAGAACGCACAGCCCTGCCGGATAGCCCACCGCTGCCAGCGGCAGGCCGTACAGGGCAAAGGACACAGCAAACACCCCGACAAACAGCAGAAATGCCGCCAGCGTCAGCCGGCGCTCCTTCAGATATGCTTTGAGCAGCTCCATATCTCTCACTCCACGATGTACCCCACCCCGTGCCGGGTGGCGATAAAGTCCACAAGCCCCACGCCTGCCAGCTTCCGCCGCAGGCGGTTCACATTGACGGTCAGCGTGTTCTCATCCACAAAGCTGTCCGTCTCCCACAGCCGCTGCATCAGCTTCTCCCGGCTGACCACCTTCCCGGCGCTCTCCATCAGGCAGGACAAAATACGGTACTCATTCTTGGTCAGCTCCACCGTCTGCCCCTGATAGGTCAGCTTCTGGTCGTCGGCGGACAGCTGTGCGCCCCGCCTCTCCCGCAGCACCGCCGGCGCCGCCATGTCATAGCTGCGCCGCAGCATGGCCTGTACCTTGGCCATCAGCACGCCGCCGTCAAAGGGCTTGGCGATAAAATCGTCCGCGCCGAAGTTCATGGCCATGATGACGTTCATGTTATCACCGGCCGAGGACAAAAACAGGATGGGCGCACTGGTCTGCTTCCGCAGCTCCCGGCACCAGTGATAGCCGTCAAAGCACGGCAGGGCGATATCCAATATAATGAGGTGCGGCTGAAATTCCGCCGCCTCCGCCGTCACCGCCCGAAAGTCCCGGACGCACCGGACCTCCAGTCCCCAGCTCTCCGCCAGATGCGCCACCGCCTGGGCGATGGTCCTGTCGTCCTCCACAATAAATATACGGTACATACGCTCACATCCTTTACGCTCTTCATTATACCCTCCCTCGCCTCTGTCCCGCAAGCCCTCTTACTCTTTCAATATTGTCACATTCGCTTACCGGATTTTTTTCAAAAACAGGGTTGACAAATCCGCGCCGCCATGTTATAACTGTACCAACCTACCGAGTTGGTAGTTGTATTTCAGAAATGAGGCGATCACATGACCCGCACTCTTGTTCTCCTGACCGGACGATGTTGACTCCTTTTCCCTTCATTCCACACAACAACATCTGACTATAAACGATAAAGGAGATAAACACTATGTCTAACATCTACACTTCCGCTGACCAGCTGATCGGCAAGACTCCCCTGCTGGAGCTGACCCATATCGAAAAGGCCCATGACCTCAAGGCGAAGATCGTCGCCAAGCTGGAGTACTTCAACCCCGCCGGCAGCGTCAAGGACCGTATCGCCAGGGCCATGATCGACGACGCCGAGGCCAAGGGCCTGCTGAAGCTTGGCAGCGTCATCATTGAACCCACCTCCGGCAACACCGGCATCGGCCTGGCCTCCGTGGCCGCCGCCCGGGGCTACCGCATCATCATCGTTATGCCCGAGACCATGTCCGTGGAGCGCCGCCAGCTGATGAAGGCTTACGGCGCCGAGCTGGTGCTCACCGAGGGCGCCAAGGGCATGAAGGGTGCCATTGCCAAGGCCGACGAGCTGGCCAAGGAGATCCCCAACAGCTTCGTGGCAGGCCAGTTCGTCAATCCCGCCAACCCCAAGGCCCACTACGAGACCACCGGTCCCGAGATCTGGGCCGACACCGACGGCAAGGTGGACTTCTTCGTGGCCGGCGTGGGCACCGGCGGTACCATCACCGGCACCGGTAAGTTCCTGAAGGAAAAGAACCCCGCCGTCAAGGTAGTCGCCGTGGAGCCCAAGACCTCCGCCGTGCTGTCCACCGGTATCGCCGGCTCCCACAAGATCCAGGGCATCGGCGCGGGCTTCGTCCCTGACGTGCTGGACACTAAGATCTACGACGAGATCATCCCTGTGGACAACGACGACGCCTTTGCCGTAGGCAAGGAAATGGGTCACCGCGAGGGCGTGCTGGTGGGTATCTCCTCCGGCGCAGCACTGTGGGCCGCCATCGAGCTGGCCAAGCGTCCGGAGAACGCCGGCAAGACCATCGTGGTCCTGCTGCCCGACACCGGCGACCGCTATCTCTCCACCCCGCTGTTTGCGGACTGATACTGCGTTTTTCTTCCTTCCATTTTCTCCTCACAAACATGACGAACGGACCTCTTTCGAGGTCCGTTCGTCTTTTCTTCTGTTTCTTTCCACTTTCTTTCTATTCTCCTTCTATTTTCTTTCTACATTTTTTCTGCTTTTTTGAAACGTTTTTTGCTCCGCAGGTGTATGATAGATGAAAGGCCTTTCACCTCAACAAAAGGAGAACCCCTATGACGGACGAACAGTTCACCCCGCTGGCGGAGCGGTATATGGACACGGTGTTCCGGGTGGCATACAGCTATCTGCGCTGCCGGGACGACGCCGACGATGTGACCCAGGACGTGCTGATACAGCTGTACAAAGAGGACAAGGCGTTCGAAAGCGACGCCCATGTGAAGAATTGGCTCATTCGCGTCACGGTCAACCGCTGCAAGAACGTGCTCCGCGCCCCGTGGCACAAGGCGGAGGACATCGCCGACTATGAGAACACGCTGGTGTTCGAGCAGCCCCAGTACCGGGAGCTGTTCGACGCGGTGATGTCGCTGGACAGGCGGTACCGCCTGCCGGTGCTGCTGTACTACTACGAGGGCTACCGCCAGAAGGAGATCGCCGGACTGCTGGGCATACCGGAGGAAACGGTGCGCACCCGGCTCGCCCGCGCCAGAGAGAAGCTGAAACACATTTTATCGGAGGTGCCGCAGTATGCATGACAGAGAATTATTTGAAAAAGCCTTTTCCCCGCTGCACGCCTCCCCGGACACACTGACGGAGGTTAGAAAGACCATGCGAAACGAGAAAAAAACACGCCGGGCGCTGGGCAAGAGCGCCGTGGTCGCCATTGCCGCCGCGCTGACGCTGACCATTGCCGTGGCCGGCGGCATCGTGACCCTGATCCGGGCGGACGTATCCCCCGCCGACAAGGTGGACGACACCACCCACCACGCCTTTACCGACGATTTGGATGCCACCACGCCCACCGTAGACGACGGCAAGGGTACCGCCGTGTCTGTTCCCGATATGGAGCGCATCCCCGGCGACATCCAGACCACCCAGCGTCTGGTGGGCAAATATTTGTCCAAGTTGGACGCGGAAATGACGGTCGAGGGCAACACCATCCGCCTCGGCACGCTCCTCATAGATGAAAGCGGCAGCGGTATGCTGACCTACTCGGTGGAGAATCCGGACGGCGTGAAGTATACAGACGCAGGATACGGCGAAGCCGTGGATATGTCCGCTGAGCCGTCCATGTGGCTGGACAGTGCGCCCGACGCACAGGGTTACGGCGGTACCTGCATCAGCAGCAGATGCCATGTGGACGAGGATGCCAGCACCGATACCTGTTTGCAGGTGGTGCTCTATTTTGCAGCCGGCAAGACATTCCAGAAGGGCGATGATTTCTACTTCACCGTGTGTGACAGTGCTTACCAGCCCTACTCCATCTCTATCCAGCCCCAGACCTACGTGCCCGTCAAGACTTTGACCGCCAAAAACGGCGAGATCGTGACGCTCTCTGCCCTGGGCATGACCATCGTGAATCCCGACCCCAGCCGCGAAATACACACTGACGAGGTGCTGGTCAACGCCAAGGACGGCAGCAGCTTCGCCGTGGAAAGCAGCAGCAAAAACCTGATGAACTGGGTCATCGGCTCCATTACAGGCGACGGTCAAGCTGCCTTTGAAAACTACACCTATGTGTTCAATCGACTGGTAGATGTGAACGATGTCGGGTCTGTGACCCTGACAGGCTATTACTACAACCTGGACGGCTCCGATAACGACACCGTATCCCTGACCTATCAGCCCTGAACAGGCAAAAAAGAACCGCCCGCGGGCGGTTCTTTTTCGCTTATATCACATAATTGTCCCCCGCTGGGGCGTTCATCAGGTCGGCCAGCGTGATGTGGGTGAAGTAGTCCCGCGTCAGCTTGTAAAAACCCTGCCACACGCCCAGCGTCCGGCACTCCCCGGCCCGCTGGCACACCGGCGCGTCCGGCTGGAGACAGGTGACGGGCGCCAGATTGCCCTCCGCCAGCTCCAGTATCTCCCAGAGGGTGTAGTCCTCCGGCTCCCGCGTCAGGCGATAGCCGCCGCCGATGCCGTGGACGCTCTCCACCAGACCGGCGGACTTCAGCACGGGCATGAGCCGCTCGATGTATTTCAGGGAGATGTCCTGCCGGGCGGCCACCTCCTTCATGGGTATAAAGTCCCCGCTGCGGTGCTCCGCCAGATCCAACAGAACGCGGATGGAATAGCGACCTTTCGTGGAGATCATAGGTCTTCCTCCTGTCAGAAAATACACGGGCCATAAGATGACCCGTGTATAGTATACCACCAATCCCGTAGGTTAGGCAAGTTTAATTTTTCTTTGCGTGCCGATATGCCTGCATACCCCACACCAGCCAGGCCGCTACCACCGCCGCCAGGACGATCCAACGCACCGTCTCCAAGGGCCAGGCCACGGCGGACAGGTCTGCATAGCGGCTGATCATAACGCTTTCCGCCGTACTGACCGTGGCCACATAGGCAGCGGCCGGCTTCCAGCACACCAGGATCCGCACGACCTCCACGGCAAAGAGCAGCCCGCAGCCGCCATACAGTGCAAAACGGAAGCCCCTATCCCGCACCAGCGGCTCTTTCAGCACCGCGCCGCCGACTACCAGCGCCGCCGCCAGCAGCAGCGGCAGCAGCAGCCATACCGCCTCCTGCCGTACAGTCAGCGCTGCCCAGGAAAACTGCCGCACCACACCGCCGTGCAGCGCATAGGCGGACACCAGTAGGCGCCACACCCCCAGCAGCTGTATGGCCGCGAACAGCCACAGGACGCACAGCGGTATCAGCAGCAGGATGCGGCGGCGCAACGTCTCTCGGCTGCGGCACACGCCCCAGCCCAGCCACAGGCACAGGGGCGACGCCAGCAGGCACAGCCACGACCAGTTGTTATAAGGGAATGCCACCCACACTGCCAACGCCATTACTGCCAGACTGTACCCGATGCGGAAGCGCAGGCTTCCCCGGCGCTCCAGATAGGCCTCCACCTCCGCCGGTGTATCGGCACAGGCTCGGGGGCGCGTCTCACCGGCCAGGATGTCGTCTGCCGTCACGCCGTACAGCGCCGCCAGCGCCGGCAGCGCGGCAATGTCCGGCAGACCCGCGCCGGACTCCCATTTGCTGACAGTTTTGTTGGACACCCCTAATATATCCGCCACCTGCTGCTGTGTCATGTCCCGCCCCCTGCGGAGTGATGCCAGATAGGTGCCTGTCTTTTCCATATCCATTGTCGCGGCCTCCTTTTTTCTTGTTGTTCCCAGTATAGCATACGGCGGATTTTTGTCCATCCCCCGCCCGCTGACTTTGTCTACGGAGCGTAGACAAGGCTGTTTCCACGGAAAAGTGCCCCGTTCTCCGATTTTTTTCTTGACACGGACGGTGGCCTATGGTAATATGTACAAGCTGACGATTTGAGTGGAGGGCGCACGCGGGTGTAGCACAATGGCCAGGGCACCAGCCTTCCAAGCTGGGGATGCGGGTTCGATTCCCGTCACCCGCTCCAACTTGACAGATACGCGCCAGTAGCTCAGTTGGATAGAGCAACTGCCTTCTAAGCAGTAGGCCAGGGGTTCGAGTCCCTTCTGGCGTGCCATTTCCCCTTACGGGCGTCAGCGCTTCCCGTGCGGATGTATATGGTGGGTGTAGCTCAGTTGGTTAGAGCACCGGATTGTGGTTCCGGGTGTCGAGGGTTCGAGTCCCTTTACCCACCCCACAAAAAGAAATGAGGGATCGGGAGTGTCCCGGTCCCTCATCCCTTTCCACACAGGGGTGTCGCCAAGTGGTAAGGCAAGGGACTTTGACTCCCTCATCCGCTGGTTCGAGTCCAGCCATCCCTGCCAGGTCTTTTCGGACGACACCGTCCTTACGATAACTGCATATGCTTCGTTAGCTCAGTAGGTAGAGCACCTGCCTTTTAAGCAGGGTGTCCGGGGTTCGAATCCCCGACGAGGCACCAAGTGAATGAACTCCGTTTTTCGAACATTTTTGTCGAAAAGCGGAGTTCCTCTTATCTGCAAAGCCTTGACTTATCAAGGCTTTTTTCTTTTGCTGTGCAAATGTATGTACAGTAAAACTCTCAGAATGCGGAACGTTTATTTTTACGCAAGGTCGTTATTTGAACACGGTTTTCTCACAAATTCTCGTGATAAGCGGCTTCAAAGGCTTGCGGAGTCTTGTATCTCAAAGTTCTGTGAGGGCGTACCTCATTGTAAAATTGAACATACTGCTCCACACTTTTGCGAAAGCTTTGTTCTGAGGTGTACTCTCTGCGGTACGCCTCTTCTCTTTTGAATGAGGCAAAGAAGGCTTCCGCCACGGCGTTGTCATGTGGCCGTGCCGTAGCGGAAAACGATTGCTTCACACCGCACTTTTGCAGGAGCGTTGTAAATGCGGTGGAAGTATACTGCTTGCCGCGGTCGCTGTGAAATGTCAAATCGGCAGGGGTATCTCGTTCGCGGAAAGCTATCCGAAATGTACTGGTGACCAAATTCGTGCTGGCATTGCGGGATACGCGATAGCCGATGATTTTCCGGGAAAAGAGGTCGAGAATGATGCACAGATAAAGCCAGTAATCGTTGAGCTTGAAGTATGTAATATCACTGACCCATGTTTGATTAGGATGTTCTGCGGTAAATTGCTGCTCCAACAGGTTTTGCTTGCGGTATTTTTGATGCTTTTTAAACTGCTTTTTGGAATCAAGTCGAATGCTGCGCAGATCGAGCTCCTGCATGATCGTAGCAATGCGCTTGGTGCTGACTCTGATACCACCTTCGGCCAATGTAATGCGAATCTTTTCGGCACCATACCGTTGGCCGCTGTCGTCGAAAGCCTGCTGTACCAGACGCATGAGTTGTGTCTGCTCTTGGTCGCGCTGGCTGCGGTCCGCACGGCGAAAGATGTGGTTGTAAAATGTACCGCGAGCGACATCCAATGCTTCGCACAGCTCATGAACACTATAAGTATTATCAGACTGATGGTGGAGATTTTCCAAAATGGAAAGTCTCTTTTGCAGGGGAACATTTGCTATGCATTGAGAAAGGCGGATGATTTCCATTTCATGTTCCAGTTTTGCCAATCGTCTTGAAATGGCGTCAAACTCCTTTGGTGTGTAGGTGCGGGTTGTTCCTTGGATAGTACAGTACGCTTTCCGCCAGCGGTAAAGTGTCCCCTGGGCAATGTGCAGTTCGTGGCTGAGAGATTTGATGGATTCTCCGTTTTGATAACGCTTGATGACTTTTTGCTTGAAATCTGCTGGGTACTCGGTGGGCATGGTCTCATCTCCTTGTGTATGATGAGACTATTGTAGTTGAATTTCTGCGAAGGCGAAAGTGAGTAATCTAACGAAAAAGAAGGCAGACGCCCATGTGGACGGAAATTGTATTTTGCCGGAAATGCAGGAGATTCATTTTTTCGCAAGATAATCTTAGAATAGTAAGTTATGCAACATGTATCGATATAGAAACAGTATTCTAAATTAGTACGGAAACTGCACTAGGCAAAAGTCGTGTTGCTGGAAAGTGGAATTATTATCTGTATTTGGAAAAAAGGCTCGACGTGAAAATAGATACCTGTTATACTAAAAAGACGTAGAGAGTGCAGTAGAGATACTGCATACCATTAGCAATTGGAGAATATTGATATACTCTCTGCTTTGGCAGAATCATCAAGCCTACAACAGAATTGGAGGAATACATATATGTCCATTTTCATTACGAAAATCAAGTTGTATAATTTCCGCCGTTTTCGAGAGTTCGTGATTGAGCCAAATACGAAAAATAATATTCTTATAGGAGACAATGAGTCTGGCAAAAGCACCATCCTTGAAGCTATCGATTTGGTTTCAGGAGGAAACAATCGAAGGGTCGAAGCAATCGGACTGGATAATTTGCTGAACATAGAAGCTGTTACGGAATTTATCAACAGTGATCGATGTTATGCCGACTTGCCAAAACTGAGAGTTGAATTATACCTTAGCGGAGCGTCAGACCCAAGCGTTAATGGTGAAAACAATTCCGACAAGATTGAGTGTGACGGCATCAAATTGGTCTGCGAGCCGAATGAAGATTATAAAACAGAGATAACCTCCGCAATGGATGCGCAATCTGATTATTTCCCTTATGAATACTATTCCATACGTTTTTCGACCTTTGCAGATCAAGTATATACGGGATACAAAAGAAAACTGCGTTGCGCAATGGTGAATAGCGACAATATGGACTCTGAATATGCAACGAATGATTTCATAAAGCGAACTTATTACCAATATACGGGAGATGATGCAAAAGAACGTGCTATATTCAGAAGCAAGTACCGTCAAATGAGAAAAGTTTTTTGTGCGGACAGTTTAAAACCATTGAATGATCGTATTCCGCAGGAAAAGCACTATACTTTTGGCCTTAAAAACAGTCCCGCATCCGCCCTTGAAAACAATCTAATGATTTATGAAGATGAAATAAGCATTGACAACAAAGGAACTGGAAGACAAATCTTTATTAAGACAGATTTCGCATTGGAACATGCGGGTTCAAACGTGGATGTGATTTTACTTGAAGAACCTGAAACACACTTAAGTCATGTCAATCTTAAGAAACTCATTCAAAAAATTGCTAAAACACAGGCTGGCCAGATCTTCATTGCAACGCATAATAGTCTTATCAGCACGAGACTTGAACTTAATAACGTCATTATTCTACATTGTGATGGAGAGAAAAGACCTGTTACCCTCAAAAGTCTAAACCTTGAGACAGCAGCGTATTTCAAAAAAACTCCCCCTGCAAGCATAACAGAATTTGTGCTTTCACGGAAGACTATTCTTGTTGAAGGTCCAGCTGAATACATCCTGTTTGAAAAATTTTATGAAACAGTCACCGGTCATGTTCCCGAAAATGATGATGTACAGATTTTAGATGTACGCGGACTAAGTTTTAAACGTTATTTGGATATTGCATGTCTTACAAAAGGCAAAGTTGCAGTCGTAACAGATAATGACGGAAATGTTCAAAAAAACTGCATAGAAAAATATATCGGTTATTCAGATATGGATAATGTAAAAATATGCTATGAACCAGATGAGAGAAAGCGAACATTTGAGATTGTTCTGTATTGTGAAAACAAGGGCTTATGCGATAAGCTGTTTTCGGGTGATGCGCAGCAATATATGTTGAACAACAAGACGGATGCCGCATACAGGTTACTTTGCCAAAACGATGATATTAGTGTCCCTTCATATATAAAAGAGGCGTTTGAATGGATAAGCGAGTGATTTTTGCAGTTGCTGGATCGGGAAAAACGACCTATATTGTCAATGAGCTATCCCTAGAGAAACGATCCTTGATTCTAACCTATACAGATGGCAATTACGATAATATTTCTCGAAAGATACTTGCTAAATTTGGCGGTAGATGGCCAAACAGTGTTACGCTGATGACTTATTTCTCATTTCTCTATAATTTTTGCTACAAGCCTTATTTTGCAGATATAATTCACGCAAAGGGAATTGTTTTTGACAACAATCCGAATATAAAAATACCTCAAGATTCTATGCGCTACTATCTGAGTCCGTCTGGACTTTTGTATAGCAATAGGCTTGCGTTCTTTTTGGAGCGAGCAAATGCGTTGCCTAAGATAAAGCGTCGTATTGAAAGGTATTATGACGAACTTGTAATTGATGAAATACAGGATATAGGCGGACGAGATTTTGATTTTCTAGAGTCTCTTATGGATACAAATGTGAATATGTTGTTTGTGGGAGATTTCTATCAACACACATTTGATACCAGTCGCGATGGAAACAAAAATAAAACACTATTTGATGATAAGATAAAATATGAATCACGATTTACAGCAAAAGGTATTGTCTGCGATAATACGAGCCTTTTAAACAGCTGGCGCTGTAGTAAAAATGTCTGTCAATTTATAACAGACAATTTGGGAATTAGGATAGGGTCTAATAGATCCGACGAAGATAATACGACGATTGAAGTGGTAACTGATTCGGTGAGAATTGCGGAATATACGAGAAATAACAGTATAGTAAAACTGCATTATCAAAATGGTTCAAAAAAAGGGTATATGCATAAGAACTGGGGAGAGACAAAGGGTGAAGATAAGTATACTGATGTCTGCGTTCTACTTAATAAGACTACCTCAAAGAAAATGGCTGCCGGAAAGTTGGCCGAATTAGCTCCAATGACAAAAAATAAACTCTATGTAGCCATAACAAGGGCAAAAGGAAATGTTTATATTTTCGATGAGTAATAATCTTTGGGATACTTGTGAGACAGTTTACAATCCCATCTTTCTGCTTTACCCCTTAGTCCAAAGTGTTTGAGATAGCATATATCGAATTTATTGCTGTACTACGGAAATTACCCCAATTTTACGGTTGACCCGTGGTACATAAGGGACTTCAACGCTATTTGGTAAGGCTGTCAAGGCCCTGCTGAGAAAATTGATGGAGGAAAAGGCCATGCTGATAAATTCCAACGAATATCTGCATATTCTTGAGTCGATCAAGCAGGAGATCCGCACAGCGCAGTACCGTGCGGCGGTCAGCGTCAATCGGGAGTTGTTGCTCCTTTATCACTCCATCGGTGAGGTCATCAACGCCCACAAGACGTGGGGCAGCAAGTTCGTGGAGAATCTTGCCGCCGATATCAAGCTTTCCTTCCCAAATGCCACCGGCTACTCGGTGAGGAACTTGAAGTATATGGCAAAATTCGCGGCGGCTTATCCGGGCGACGAATTTGTGCAACAGGCTGTTGCACAAATCCCGTGGGGACACAATGTCGTGCTGATGGACAAGCTTTCCAAATCCGAGGAACGCCTATGGTATGCAGAGAGAAGTGCCGAAAATGGCTGGTCACGCAATGTATTAGTTCATCAGATTGAAAGCGGTCTGTATCAGCGACAGGTGCTGGCGGAGAAGGTATCCAACTTTGGAAACCGCTTGCCATCCCCGCAGAGCGAGCTTGCGGCACAGACCATGAAAGACCCGTACATCTTTGACTTTATCCCATTCAAAGCGGACATGGTGGAACGCGATATTGAGCAGGCGCTGGTCAAGGATGTGACAAAGCTCCTTCTGGAGTTGGGAACAGGCTTCGCTTTTCTTGGCAACCAATACCACCTGAATGTGGGAGGCGATGATTTCTATATCGACCTGCTGTTTTACAACCTCAACCTTCGCTGCTATGTGGTGATTGAACTGAAAACCGGCGAGTTCAAACCGGAGTACGCCGGACAGCTGAACTTCTACCTCTCTGCGGTGGATGGCATCCTGAAGAAAGAGCAGGACAATCCCTCTATTGGCCTGTTGCTCTGCAAGAGTAAGAATAACCTCGTGGCGGAGTATTCCCTCAAGGACATGAGCAAGCCCATCGGCGTCAGCGCCTACCAGATCACCAGCAGCCTGCCGGAAGAACTGGAACGCCAGCTGCCATCTGTGGAGGATATTCAAAAGCGGATTAAGGGTTTGAAAGAGTAATTCAATGACAACAAAACCTGTGGGCAATCACAAGATAAGTTGACAGACCGCCAAGGGGTTGGTCTGTCAACTTTTTATATATGGAATAGGGCAAATTCGTTGTACCGCAGTGGGTTCACTGTGGTATTTTTATTTTCGGAGGTAAAATGAAATGAATGTAGTACAGAAAAGCGACGCAATTAAAGCCGGTCTGCGGAAAGGTTTTCAGGACGGTAGTTCCAAAGTGGCAAAGCGTAAGTGCTATGGGTACACGCTTAGTCCCAACGGGGAACTGGAGATAAATCCAAGAGAAGCAAAAGTGGTATGCTGGATATTCGAGCGGTATCTATCTGGCGATAGTCTGGGGAGAATTGCTACTGGATTGGAGAAGCAAGGCATTCTCTCCCCCACAGGGAGACCTAAGTGGAACCGAGAAGCGATAGACAAGCTGCTCTCCAACGAAAAATACACCGGACAAGTGATGCTCCAGAAAACCGTTAGCACTGGTGCGGCGCAAATTGAAAATGATGGCCTCATGGACCGGTATTTCTATACCGGAACCCATGAGGCCATTATTTCTGATGAGATGTTTAAAGCTGTTCAGGAAGAAAAGCAAAAACGGAGTAATATCCCGGAAAATAAGTTTGCCATCGGGATGACATTCTGATAAAATTGAAAATAGAGAAACTTGTCGCAGAGGGTGTTGCTTTGCAAAAACTGACCAGGATGCCCGGCATTATGGATAGATGCCCTGCCACAATAAAGCGTCTTCGTGTCGCTGCTTACTGCCGGGTCAGTACTCGGCAAGAGGAACAGGATAGCAGCATTGAACAGCAGGAGCGATATTACGAACAATATATCTCCAGAAATCCGAACTGGACGAATGCGGGGGTTTTCTCAGAACGGGTATCGGGATTGAATATGAAAGGCAGAACGGAGTTCCAGGCTCTAATGAAACTCTGCCGCCGCAGAAAGATTGATTTGATTCTCGTCAAATCTTTCAGCCGTCTGGGATGGAACACGCTGGATATGCTGCGGGCACTTCGGAAACTCAGAGACTTGGGTGTGGATGTCTACTTTGAGGAAGAAAATCTTTGGCTCCACGATGAGAGGAGAATGGAGATATTGATCACAGTATTCTGCGCCCTTGCTCAAAGCGAGAGCGAAAACATAAGTCAGAATATCCGATGGGGCGTGAGGCAGGGATTCCGAATGGGGACTTCCGGCTATGCAGACTTTGTGTGCTACGGATACAAGCGAGGCGACGATGGTCGGTTGGCTATTGATGAGCCGGATGCCGAGATTGTCCGCAGGATATTCCAAATGCGGGCAGAGGGGAAAAGCCTTGGTGCGATATCTGACTGGCTCTATGATAGGAATATCCACTCACCCACAGGTAAGGAGCGTTGGAGCAGGGAAACCATCAGCAAGCTGCTCAGGAACGAGAAATATACAGGAGATGTGCTTCTTCAGAAGACATTTGTAAAGAATGTGCTGACGGGTAAGCAGTTCAAGAACCATGGGGAATTGGAAAAGCATCTCATACGACATCATCATCCGATGATTGTGAGTAGGAAACTATTTGCGCGGGTGAATCCAGATTGACCGGTAATTGACCGGTATTTGGGTAATAAAATTTTATATTTCCATTAACTGGGAGGATATTTATGGGAATTCTCCGCAAGTTTATAGTTCCAGACATAGGAATACTTAATAAACCACATCAAAAAGAGGAATATCATTTTCTGCTTCCGACTCAGGGTAACGAAAAACAGGATGGTAGTTTTGCCGATTCAGAAGAATTCAAATACTCATATAGGTTTGTTTGCTTTTTGGATATACTTGGATGTAAAAAATTGGTCTGGGAGAGTGAAACATCACAGGATGCTTTTCAGCAAGTAAAAAAAATCGCTTCCGTATTCGAAGAAGAACAAAAGCGATGTGCTACAAATTACTGGTGCAATGATTTTACTTTTTCAATTCGAAAAGATGGCTTCATAAAAGATTATCATCTTGCCGAAGAAAACATCAGGGTTGATATGAGTATGTTTTCTGATAGCATCATTATTTCTTATGAATTATCAGATAGCGGTCTGTTTCTTGATTGGTACAGACAAATTTTTCAAGTGTTTAATGATATATGCCGACTTCAGTTTGCATTCGCAATGAAAGGAATTTTTTTGCGCGGCGGGTTAACATTTGGAAAGGTATTCCACAAGGGAAATATTTGCTTTGGACCAGCGTTGATCAATTCAGTTATGCTGGAAAGCAAATATGCAAAATATCCATGCGTTGCAGTTGATAAATCCATCGTTGAAAAAATCCTAAGTGATATGAAGTCTGATTTGGAAGATGATTATATGCCGGGATATAAGATGCCGCATAAGCTAAAAGAATTTGCACAAGAGCTTTTTCTCGATTATTTATCAAGAACAGATAATTGCAACAGGACCCATGACGAGCAACCGGTTTTTATGCTTGATTAGTTTACTTCAAGATTTATTCAAAGCAGTTCAAATATTTCAAGAATACGACCAGCAATTTTAACCGAGTTAAAGAAAGACTATGATGAACCAGTCGCTGAAAAGTATAGGTGGTTAGTTCGCTACTTTAATCAAACTATACATTTTGAAGAAGGCCATAGTGATATGAGGATCGAAAACGAACTACCAACAATGGATTAGTTTAAAAGAATGTGCTAAACATAAGATATCTATATCTTCCCTTAACAAGAGCATACAAACATACAACAATTTAATGGGCTGTCAACCTTACGCAAAACACCGCTTCCGGTAAAAATCGAAGCGGTGTTTTTGTATGACTTCTAGACACCGTGACCAGAAGTAGGCCCACGAGTTTTCACCTTCCGCCATCGGCGGAAAGGTGAAAAAAGGGCAATCGCGGAGCGATAGAAACAGGCCGGTGGCCTGTTTCGGTGCCCGTGTGCGTGTCGGCGATGCGGCAGCATCGTTCGAGCGAATCTCGACACTCGGACCAAAAAGGGTTAAGTTCTTACAGGACTTAACCCTTTTTTATTTTTGTTGTCGCTTTTTTCTGATTATTATGTTATCATTATGGTACTCTGAAGATGGGTGGTGGACAGCGTGAATCCAGACTCAAAGGCAGATAAAAGACCTTTTGCGGAAAAACATTCAAAGTTGAATTTCTTGTTTGGTTTGCTATTGCTATTGTTTCTTATTGTCGCATTTGGTTTCGCAGTGTATATCATTGTAAAATGCATTGCTACTGGTGTGACCGCCGCTGCAAATTGGTTAGCCTCCCTTGCTTCAAAACTTGAAGCGGTTGTTATAGTGGCTTTAATTACTGGTTGTGTTTCCATTGTTGGTGTTTTGATAAGCTCAATTGTTGCAAAGCGCATTGAATATAAGCGAAGTCGGCAAGAATATCTTGCTAAAAAGCGTGAAGAACCCTATGGCCAGTTTGTTGATATGGTTTATAAAATTCAGCAGAACACTAAAAAAGGCGGTAGCTATACAGAAGCACAGATGTTGGAAGATTTGTCACAGTTCTCAAAACAAATCACTCTTTGGGGTTCTTCAAGGGTGGTAAATAAATGGGTGAAATTTCGTGAAAACGGTACAAATCCAGAATTAGCCCAAAAGAATCTCTTGTTATTAGAAGATATTATGAATGAAATGAGAAAGGATTTGGGTTTAAGAAAAACAAAAAAAGGAAACCTTCTTGCTTTCTTTGTCAACGATATTAAGAAGGCTATTAAATCAATGAAATAGCTTTCAATTGGGATAAAACCTCTTGCTGACCACCAGCAAACCATTGATATGACTGATTTTTTCCAAATCCTATAATAGAATGAAGCCCGTTTTTCGAACATTTTTATCGAAAAACGGGTTTCTTCATGCCCGCAAAGCCTTGAGGAATCAGGGCTCTTTTCTTTTGCACTTCTCACGAGTGAAGGCGAAAACTCTCAAAACGCAAAACGAATATTTTTACGCAAAGTCGTTATTTGAACACGGTTTTACGATAAACTCGCCCAGTACGCCTCCTCAAATGCCTGTGGGGTCTTCTATTTCAAGGTCCGATGGGGACGCAGTTCATTATAGAATTGGACATATTGCGCCACGCTTTTGCGGTAGCTTTGCTCCGAGG
>ERZ827101.533-NODE-533-length-60282-cov-13.931991_pt1 | contig 60282 bp, 60 predicted proteins | sample MGYA00519869_ERZ827101 | MGnify/ENA primary metagenome ERZ827101 (study PRJEB31778, sample SAMEA3449256) | human gut metagenome | biome: human gut; feature: human-associated habitat; material: faeces | place: United Kingdom | collected 2010/2012 ...
GAAATCAGCGGGCTTAAATCATATGAACTTATCGTATGCTATCGGAACTTGTCTGCAATCGCAAAATTTCAAACGCATTTTTGGCGTAAGCTCGGAGTAAATCGGCGTAAGCACCGACAATTTTGGGGCAATCAATACAGCTTTGCGCCGGCCGGAATGTGAGGATCCACCATCAGCAAATGGAGCTTTTCTTCGCCGTTTTCGTGATGCACGGCGGAGATCAGCATGCCGCAGGAGTCGATGCCCATCATCTTGCGCGGGGGCAGGTTGACGATGGCGATAGCGGTCTTGCCGACGAGCTCCTCTGGCTCGTAATACTCGTGGATGCCGGAGAGGATGATGCGATCCTCGCCCGTGCCGTCGTCGAGCACAAACTGCAGCAGCTTCTTGGACTTCTTCACCGCCTCGCACGCCTTGATCTTGACGGCGCGGAAGTCAGACTTGGAGAAGGTGTCAAAGTCGACCTAGTCAGCGAACAGCGGCTCGATCTCGACCTTGGAGAAGTCGATGACCTCCTCCTTCTTCACTTCGGCGGGAGCGGCTTCCGCCTTGTCGGCCTTCTTGGGCATGTCCAACGGCTTCATCGTCGGGAAGAGGATGACGTCGCGGATGGAGTCGGTACCGCAGAGCATCATCGCGCAGCGGTCGATGCCGAAGCCCAGGCCGCCCGTCGGAGGCAGACCGTATTCGAGGGCCATGACGTAATCCTCGTCCATCATCTCGGCCTCGTCGTCGCCGTTGGCGCGCTTTTCGACCTGCGCCTTGAAGCGCTCGTACTGATCCATCGGGTCGTTGAGCTCAGTGAAAGCGTTGCCCATCTCGCAGCCGCAGACGAACATCTCGTAGCGCTCGGTGAGGTACGGGTCAGACGGGCTGCGCTTGGCAAGCGGGCTCACTTCGACGGGGTACATGGTGATGAACGTCGGCTGGACGAGGGTCTCCTCGACCTTCTGGTCGAAGGTCTCGTACAGGGCGTTGCCCCAGGTCTTGTCCACGCCGTCCATGTCGACGCCGACGCTCTTGGCGAGCGCGACGGCGGCCTCGGCGTCGCCCTCGATCGCCATAAAGTCCGCGCCGGTCACTTCCTTGACGGCGTCAGCCATCGTGACGCGCTTCCACGACGGGGTCAGGTCAATGTCCTTGCCGAGCCACTGGATCTGATAGGTGCCGAGGATCTCCTTCGCGGCGCCGGAGAGGATGGCCTCGAGGATGTCCATCATGCCGTCGAGGTTCGTGTAGGCCTGATAGAGCTCGCAGGTGGTGAACTCGGGGTTATGCTTGGTGTCCATCCCCTCGTTGCGGAAGATGCGGCCGACCTCGTACACGCGCTCCATGCCGCCAACGATCAGGCGCTTTAAGTGCAGCTCGGTGGCGATGCGCATGTACATGTCGATATCGAGGGTATTGTGGTGCGTAATGAAGGGGCGCGCGTTCGCGCCGCCCGCGATGGGGCTCAAAACCGGCGTCTCGACCTCCATAAAGCCGATGGAGTCGAGGTAGCGGCGCAGATACGCGACAAACTTCGAACGAATTTCGAAGTTGCGCTTGGACTCGGGGTTGATGATCAGGTCCACATAGCGCTGACGGTAGCGCGCTTCCTTATCGGTCAGGCCGTGGTACTTCTCCGGCAGGGGACGCAGAGACTTACTGAGCAGCGTGATCTTCTTGGCGCGCACGCTCATCTCGCCGCGCTGGGTGCGGAACACCTCGCCCTCGACGCCGACGATATCGCCGATGTCGTACTTTTTGAAGCGGTTGTACTCCTCCTCATCCATCTCGTCCTTGCGGGCGTAAAGCTGGATGCGGCCGGACTTGTCCTGCAGATCGCAAAAGCTGACCTTGCCCATGCCGCGTTTGCTCATCAGGCGGCCCGCGACACGGACCTCGCTGCCCTCAAGCGCGTCAAAGTTGTCCTTGATGTCCTGAGCGTGGTGCGTCACGTCGAAGCGCGTCTCCTTGAAGGGATCGCGGCCCTCGGCGCGCAGCGCTGCGAGCTTTTCGCGGCGGACCTTCAGGATCTCGCTGAGGTCCTGCTCGGGAGCGTTGGTCTGGATATTTTCTTCAGCCATGATATTTCTTTACTCCTACTCTATATAATACAGCTTAACGTTCGATCTTGACGATGCGGTAGACGATGGCACCGACAGGGGCCTCCACGGTGACCTCATCGCCCTCTTTTGCGCCCATGAGCGCCTTGCCGAAGGGGGAATCCTCGGAGATGGCGCGGTGCATGGGGTCGGCCTCCTGCGAGCCGACGACCTTATACTCGGGCAGCTCGCGGCCGGACTTCACATCCTGCACGGTCACACGGCAGCCGATGCTGATGCCGTTCGTGCCCGCGTCGTTTTCGTCGACGATGACGGTGTGCAGCAGAATCTCCTCGACCTCAGCGATACGGGAGTACAGCTTGCCCTGCTCGTTTTTCGCTTCATCATATTCGCTGTTTTCGCTCAGGTCGCCGAAGCCGCGCGCCTCTTTGATGAGGTCCGCCACTTCCTTTTCACGCACGGTCTTGAGGTAGGTGAGCTCCTTTTGCAGCTCTTCCTTGCGCTCCGCGCTCATCTTGTACTCTTTTTTCATGTTCGCCATATTGAGATCGTTCCTTTCTTTCGCGCCCGCAAAATTGCACGGCGCGCACACGAATACCATTTTAGCGAAATAATTATAGTGATTTTGCCCCGTGTTGTCAAGGTAAGTTTGCGTTTTCTCCCCCATCGGGCGGCATTTTCACATCTTTTACCCAAATTTCGTCCGCGCGGCGCGCAAGCGAGGCGTAGAGTGCGCAGATGAGCTGATCTTCATTCCAGATCATCGCTGCATCGCCCAGGTTTTCCGTCCCATAGGCGACAGAAACCGCACCGCTCTCCAGCGGCAGCACAAGGCCGTCGGGCAGCGGGAAATCGTCGAGGCAGACGCTCAGGTCGGCGGCGATCCTCTCGTCCGTCTGCAATGTATGGACACTCGCGCCGCAGTCCCAGCGCAGCGTGCGCGCAAGGCGCTCGCCATTCGGCGCGCAGAGTGCAAGATAGCGCACATCTTTAGAGAGCTCGCGCGCCGCCGCTTCGAGCGCCGCACTCTGCGAGGGTGCGCACAGCGCGATACGTGCCCGCTCCGGCGCAAGGCCGAGCCGCGCCATCGCGCGGCGGATGATCTCCGCCGCCTTTGCCATGCGCAGCGGCTTTTCGGGCGGCGGCAGGACACCACGGCGCGCAAATACCTCCGCATATGGATAATCCTTGGGAAACACGGCATAACTCACGCGGCGCTTTTGCAGGTATTTTGCTGCGCGCTTGGCAGAAAGTGCAGCAAGCATTCCCTCGCCGCGCAATGCGTAGGCCGCGTCAAAGCGCACGCCGCAGAGCGTGCGCGCGCCGTTTTTCTCCCCCGTGTCCCGATAGCAGACCAATCCCTGCAAAATGACCCCTCCCTGCAAAAAAGCTCCCCGCCAGTATATGGCGGGGAGCTTGTGCGTTATGCGGTTTACCAACCCTTGATATAGTCCGTGAGGTACTTGAGCGGATTGATGATCTGTCCGTTCTCGGTGATCTCAAAGTGCAGGTGCGGGCCGCTGCTCACGCCAGTCGTACCGGTGATGCCGACGACCTGACCCTGCGCGACATACGTGCCCACGCTGACCGAACGGGATGACAAATGCTGATACGTCGTCGTGTTGCCGCTGCCGTGGCTGACGACCACATAGTTGCCGCGGTACTTGTTGTAGGCCGAGATGATGACCGTGCCCGCCTTGGCGGCGACGGCCTGCGTCGTGTAGCCCACGCGGCCGATGTCGATGCCCGCGTGATTCGTCGACGCGCCCGCGATGCCCGTGTAGCGCGCGCCGAGCGGCGAGGTGACATACTTGCTCGAGCACGGCCAGATGTAGCCGCCATAGGTCACGGTGGTGTTGCCGTTCTTTTCGGCAAGCTCACGGGAAAGGCGCACAATCTCCGCCTGCTGGCGCTCCATCGCGGCGTCCTTTTCCGAAAGGACCTGCTTGTACTGCGCTTCGTTCGCCTTGAGCTCGGCAAGCACCTTCTCCGCCTCGGCGCGCTGGGTATTCAGCTCGCTCTTTTTGGCAACGAGCGTCTCCTTGGCGCTCTGCTGCTCGGCAAGGGAGGTCTCGAGCGAGGCCTTCTTCTGCTCGATCTGCTCGCGCAGGGCGCGCAGATCGTCGATGACCTTCTGGTCGCTGTCCATGATCTCGCTGATGAAGTCCATGGCGCTCAGCAAGTCGGAAAAACTTGCCGAGTCGAACAGCACCGACCAGTAGGACACCGTGCCGCGCTCCTCCATTGAGCGCACGCGCTCACAGAACTTTTCGTACTGGCGTGCCTCTTCTTCTTCGTTCTCGCGGATCTCCTGCTCGGTCTGCGTGATGAGCGATTCATAGTTGCTGATGAGCGACTCGACGCCCTTGATCTCCGACTGCAAGAGGTTGATCTGCTTGTCGATGTTCTCCTTCTGCGCAAGGGCCGCGCTCTTGTCATTCTGGATGGACTTGAGCTCCTTTTCAAGCTGCGACTTTTCCGAGTTCATACCGCTGAGCTCGTCTTTGAGCTTGTCGATATCCGCCTGCGTAACGGCGGAGGCGTCCTGCACCAGGGAAAGCGGCGTCAGCTCCGTCAGCGTCAGCGACGCGAAGACGGCCAGCACCAGGAGGATGCGTGCGATCTTTTTTCTGCTCATCGTCCGCCTCCCTCACACGTGCAGGAACTTGCGGATAGCCGTCAGGCTGCCACCCACACCGATCAGGATACCGGCGGCGGCAAAGATCGCAGCCACGGGCCGCCAGATCGACGTAAAGTCGACGATCGTGAGAAGCTGCAGCCGGTCGGACATCGCAAGGCTCTTTGCGACGGATTCATACAGGAGCCACTGCAAGCCAAAGCCCAGCACCGCGCTGAGAAGGCCGATCATAAAGCCCTCGTACACGAACGGCCAGCGGATGAAGCCGTTCGTCGCGCCGACCATCTTCATAATGGCAATCTCGTCGCGGCGGTCGAACGTCGTGAGCTTGATGGTATTCGAGATGATGAAGACCGACACGAGCAGCAAAATGGCAATGAGCGCGATGCACACTACGCTCGCAACATTTCGCAGCGTGATAAAGCCGCCCGCGATGTCTTCGTCCACGCGGACATTGGCAACGCCTTCGACATTGTCGAGGATGTCCTGCGCGGTCTTGCCGGAAATGCTCAGATCGTCAACATAGACAGCGTAGCGGTCGCGCAAAATCTCGGGGTCAAGGTTCTGGAACATGTTGTCCCCCTCGTAACGCGCCTCAAAGGACTTCATCGCCTCTTCCTTGCTGATGAAGACACATTCTTTCACATTGTCACGCTGCTCAATGGCGCGGCCCACGGCCTTGGTCTGCGCATCGTCGCAGCTCTCGTCCACGAAGGCGAGAATTTCATACTCGCTCTCGAGCTGCTGGAGCTGCACCTGCGCATTGTACGCCACGAGCGAAAATGTACCCATGACGACAAGGCAGGCGACCGTGATGCCCACGGCCGCAAAGGACATGAATCCGTGCGAGAACATGTTGCGCATGCCCTCGCCGAAAAAGTAAGAAAAATCGTGTTTGCGCATAGCTTACCTCGCATTATAGCCGACGCCGTCGCCATCGCTCGTGATGATGCCCTGTTCGAGCGTGACGACGCGTTTTTTGAACTGATTGACAAGATCTTTCTCGTGCGTGACGACGACCATCGTCGTGCCGAGATGGTTGATGCGCTCGAGCAGGCGCATGATCTCCAGCGAGCGCGCGGGGTCCAGGTTGCCCGTCGGCTCGTCGGCGATGATGGTGCTGGGGTTGTTGATGAGCGCACGCGCAATGGCCACGCGCTGCTGTTCGCCGCCGGAGAGCTCGTTGGGATAACGGTCGGTCTTTTCCTCAAGTCCGACGAGCTCAAGCACATAGGGGATGCGCTTTTTGATCTCGCGCGGCGAAGAACCGACGGCGCGCATGGCGAAGCTCAGGTTCTCGTAGACCGTTTTCTTCTCGATCAGGCGGAAGTCCTGGAAGATGACGCCGACGGAGCGGCGCAGCAGCGGGATCTGCCGCTCGGCGATGTTCGTCAGGCTGAAGCCGTTGACGGCGATCTGGCCGGACGTCGGCACGATCTCGCCGGTGAGCAGCTTGATGATCGTCGACTTGCCGCTGCCGCTCGGGCCGACCAAAAAGACGAATTCCCCATCCTCGATGCGAAGCGAAATGCCCTTTAAGGCCGTCGTGCCGCTCTCGTATTCCTTTACTACATCGCTCAGGCGTATCATGCTCTTCCCTCAGTTTCCAGCAGGTTTTGACTCGATCCCGCAAATTTTCAGTCTTTATTATAGCGCGGCAAGTCCGCGATGGCAACAGGTAATTATGTAAACTTTCAACTTTTTTGCCGCAAAATGGCGAAAAAACAAGGACTGTCTGAAGACAGCCCTTGTCAAATTCTTTTTCTTTACGCTTCGATGCCGCGGGAGGCAAGGTACTTTTTGACCATGAGCGCGACCTTGAAGGTGATGGCGTCGTCGAACTCGCGCAGGTCGAGGCCCGTGAGCTTCTTGATCTTCTCGAGACGGTAGACGAGCGTATTTCTGTGGACGAACAGCTTTCTCGCCGTTTCGGAGAGGATGAGGTTGTTCTCGAAGAACTTGTTGATCGTAAAGAGCGTCTCCTTGTCGAGCGCGTCGATGGGGTTCTTCTTGAAGACCTCCTGCAGGAACATTTCGCACAGTGTCGTCGGCAGCTGATAAATGAGGCGGCCGATGCCGAGGTTTTCATAGCTGATGATGTACTTCTCGGTGTCGAAGACCTTGCCGACCTCGATCGCCATCTGCGCTTCCTTATAGGACTTCGCGAGGTCGCGCAGGTGCGTCGCCACCGTGCCGATACCGACGACCACGGTGCTCTCACCGTTCACGCGCAGCGTCTCTTCGATCTGCGCGGCGGTCTTTTCAAGGTCGCTCATCTCCACATTGTCGCCGAGCTGCTGCACGAGCACCACATCGTCCTCGCCCATGGAAAGGACAAAGCTCGTCTGCCGGTCGGGGAAGATGTTCTGCACGGTCTCGACGGGGACGGCGTCGGCCTTTTCGTCCGTGCGGCGGATGACGAACACGCCGCGGTTGAGCTCCGCCTCGACGTGCAGCTCCTTGGCGCGGACGTAGATATCGCTTAACAGAATGTTGTCGGAGAGGATGCTCTTGACAAACGACGTCTTATCGTGCTTTTCCTCGTAATAGCTCTTGGCGGTGTTGAGCGCGACGGTCGCCATGCTGCAAACCGTCGAACTGAGCGCGTCCTCGCCGCGGGTGAAGGCCGCAAAGTCGAACTGACCGCCCCAGCCCTCGAGCGCCTTGAAGGTCTTGCCCTCGAGCGCGGTGCAGGCGCCCTCGGCCTCATTGATGGGCTGCACCAGATGCGGCCAGCGCTGGCCGATCTCCGGCAGGTCGGTGCAGGCGATGACCGTGCCCTCGGAGTCGATCACGCCAATGACCGTATTGGTCGTTTCCTTAAACTGTAAAACGATGTTCTGAAAAATCCTACCGGACATATTCCGTGCCTCCTTGATTTATTAGGGAGTTTGTGCATTCTGCCAACTTGATGGGACTATTATACTTTCTCCGTCTGACGATTGCAAGAACTTTTTTCTCTTTTCAACAATTTTTTTCTTCTTTTTTAGGCATTCCGTAAAGGAAGGACAACCACTTACTTGTCCGCGCCCGCTTTTCCTTGGGCAAATTGTCCACTTTCCCGCAGGTTTTTGATCTCTTCCGCCGTGAGCAGGCGGTATTCGCCCTTGGAAAGCCCCTCGTCAAGCGTGAGTGAGCCCATGCTCAGCCGCTTTAAGTAAACGACCGGCTTTCCGCGCGAGGCCAGCATCCGCTTGATCTGGTGGAACTTGCCCTCGTGGATGGTGATGAGCGCCTCGCTCTGCGCGTCGCTCTTTAAAATCTCAAGCTTTGCCGGAAGGCATTCAAGCCCGTCGCCGAGCGTGATGCCCTGCACAAAGGCTTTACAGTCAGCGTCGTCGAGCGCGCCGTCGGTGCGGACAAAGTAGACCTTGTCGACGTGCTTTTTCGGCGCGAGCAGGTCGTGCGCGAGCGCGCCGTCGTCGGTCAGAAGCAGCAGCCCCTCCGTGTCCTTGTCGAGCCGCCCGACGGGAAACAGGCCGATCTTTCGATACTCGGGCGCAAGCAGGTCGAGCACTGTCTCCCCGCGTCCGTCTTCGGTGGCCGAGAGCACGCCCGCGGGCTTGTGGAGCATCACATACGTGTGCTCGCGGTAGAAAAGCTCTTCGCCGTTCACGCTGATGCGCGCGGTCAAGGGGTCGCACTTGTCCTCCGCGCTGGCCGCGATGCGCCCGTCGACGAGCACGCGACCCTCGCGCACGAGGGTCTTGACCTCGCGGCGCGAATAGCGCCCGGTCGAGGCGATGATCTTGTCGAGTCTCTGCTGTGCCATGGTGGTTCCCGCCTTTCTGCATTCTGAAGTATCAGTGTAGCATACTTTTTCTTTCGGTGGAATAGCTTTTATCGAAAGGGTGTGGTCGCTTCATGTTCATCATCACCGCCAAGTGCTCCAAACGCCGCGTTGTAAAAATTCTGCTCATCTTCGCGCTGCTGCTCTCGCTCTTTCTGGCGCTGCGCGCGTGCCGGCATTCGTCTCCGCCGCCCGTCATCGCCGCCGGAACAAATGAAGAGCGCATTGCGTATCTTGCCTCCCTCGGCTGGGAGGTGAACGACCAGCCGATCGAAACGCTGAGCGTCACGCTGGGCGAAACGCTCGAAGAGCCGTATTTGAGCTACAACGACCTCCAGCGCTCGCAAGGCTTTGACCTCACACGCTATTGCGGGCAGACGCTCTCGCGTTACACCTATGTTGTGACCAACTATCCTGACGCCTCGCTCCCCTGTCAGGCCGACCTGTACGTCTGCGACGGCGTGCTCGCCGCGGGCGACATCGTCTGCACCGGCGAAAACGGCTTCATGGCGGGACTCTCCTTTCCCGCCAATTGACCGCGCTTCTCTCTCCCTCTCAGGCCCCCCGTGCGGGGGCTTTTTCTTTTTGACTATTGCGCGCGGCTGTGGTATGATTTTGAAGAATAGAGATAAAGGAATCGACCCATGGAATTTTACACCCTCGCCAGTTCGAGCGCCGGCAACGCCGCGCTCGTCTGTCACAACGATACCCACCTTCTCATCGAAGCGGGCATCTCCTGCCGCCGCATCACGCAATCGCTCGCAGTGCTTGATCTCACGCTCGATGATCTCGACGGCATTCTCATCACACACGAGCACATCGACCATGTCCGAGGACTTGTGACGCTCGCCAAAAAATGCCCCGCCCCGCTGTATGCGACGTTCGGCACCGCGGCGGCGATCCAATACCCCGAACCGCACCTGCGCGCCTTTGCCGCGGGCAAAGAGTTTACGATCAAGGACCTGCACATCCGCTCGTTCCGCACGTCGCACGACGCGAAAGAGAGCGTCGGCTACCGCATCGAGAGCGACGCAGGCTCGCTCGCCGTGCTGACGGACACGGGCTTTGTCACCGACGAGGCGCACGATGCCGCCCTCGGCGCGGACATGCTGCTGCTCGAATCGAATCACGACGTCGTGATGCTCAAAAACGGCGGCTACCCCTATTATCTCAAGCAGCGCATCCTGAGCGAGTGCGGGCACCTGTCGAACGACGCCGCGGCGGAATTCGCCATCGAGTGCGTCCGCGCCGGCACGAGCGACATTCTGCTCGCGCACCTGAGCGACGAGAACAACTCTCCCCAGCTTGCCGAATACACCGTCGGCCGCGCGTTGCAATCGAGCGGGCTGAGCGTCCGCCTTGCCGCCGCGCCGCGCGACACCATCAGCGAGGTACACGTATGCAGAAGATCACCGTCCTTTGCGTCGGAAAACTGAAGGAGGCCTTCTACGAGCAGGCCGTCAAGGAATATGAAAAGCGCCTTTCGCGCTGCTGCAAGTTAGAGCTTTTGGAGCTGCCCGAGCAGCGCCTTGGCGACGAGCCGAGCGAGGCGGAGATCCGCCAGGCCCTCAAAAAAGAGGCTGCGCTCGTCGAGCAGAAGCTGTCCAAGGGCGGCGCGCTCATCGCCATGTGCATCGAGGGACAGGAGATGAGCAGCGTAGCGCTTTCGCAGAAGATGCAGCAGCTCGCCGCGCGCGGCGCGTCGCAGCTGACGTTCCTCATCGGGTCGAGCTTCGGCCTTGACGAGGACTTAAAGAAAAAAGCCGACCTGCGGCTCTCGATGTCGCCGATGACATTTCCGCACCACTTAGCGCGCGTGATGCTGCTCGAGCAAATCTACCGCGCCTACCAGATTGAGGCCGGGACCAAATACCACAAATGACCCATCATCAACATAAAGGAGGACACCGCCCATGTCGGATGAAGTGAAGCTCACCTGGGGCAAGACAGAAAACGACCTTTTGCAGCGCTGGCCCAAATCCGCCGACGGTACGCCGGAGGAACCCGCGCTTTTGACCGTCGCAATGGACACCAATGCCGAGACGGACATGCTCTGCGCCATGCTCCGCTCGTATGACATCCCCGTGCTGCGCAAATACGAGGGCGAGGGCTCGTTCGGCAAGATCGTGCTCGGCATGCCCGGCAGCGGCACGTGGCTCTATGTGCCGTCCTCGATGCTCGAGGACGCGAAAAATCTGATCCGCCCCATTGATGAAATTCCGGAACAGGAGGACATGCAATGAATTACCGTCAGGAATATGAAAAGTGGCTCGCCTCCCCCGCGCTGAGCGAGGACGAGAGAAACGAGCTCAAGGCCATCGCAAACGACGAAAAGGAGATTGAAAACCGCTTCTACGGTCCGCTCGAATTCGGCACGGCCGGCCTTCGCGGCACGATGTACGTTGGCCTTCACAACATGAACCGCCACGTCATCCGCTGGGCGACGCAGGGCTTTGCCAACGTCATCCGCGCTGAGGGCGAAGAGGCCATGAAAAAGGGCATCGCCATCTGCATGGACTGCCGCAACCACTCGATGGAGTTTGCGCGCGCCGCGGCCTGCGTCATGGCGGGCAACGGCATCACCGTCAAGCTCTTTGAGTCCCTGCGCCCGACGCCTGAGCTCTCGTTCGCCGTGCGCGAATACGGCTGCGAGGCGGGCATCAACGTCACCGCGTCGCACAATCCCAAGGAGTACAACGGCTACAAGGTCTACTGGTCGGACGGCGCGCAGCTGCCGCCCCAGCACGCCGCGGCCATCGCCAAGGAGCTCGAGCACATCGACATTTTCACTGGCGTCACGTCGATGGACTTCGATGAAGCCGTCAACAAGGGTCTCATCACGATGCTCGGTGAGGACTGCGACGAGCGCTTCATGGCTAACGTCATGAGCATGGTCAACGACTATGATACCGTCAAAAAAGTCGCCGACGACTTTAAGCTCGTCTACACGCCCTTCCATGGCTGTGGCCACAAGCTCGTGCCCGAGGCGCTGACGCGTCTTGGCATCAAGCACCTTTTATGCGTGCCCGAGCAGATGGTCATCGACGGCAATTTCCCGACCGTCGTCTCCCCGAACCCCGAGAATCCCGAGGGCTTCTACCTCGCCATTGACCTCGCCAAAAAGAACGACGTCGACTTCATCCTCGGCACCGACCCCGACAGCGACCGCGTCGGTATCATGGTGCGCAACAAGCAGGGCGAGTTCGAGCCTGTCACCGGCAACCAGACGGGCGTGCTGCTGCTCGACTATCTGATCGGTGCGATGAAGCGCGCGGGCAAACTGCCTGCGAACGCCGCCGCGCTCAAGACCATCGTGACGACCGAGATGGCGCGCGCCGTGGCGGAGGCGAACGGCCTCGACTGCTACGACACGTTCACGGGCTTTAAGTTCATGGCCGAGAAGATGAACGAGCTTGAGGGCACGGGCAAAAACACCGTCATCTTCTCCTACGAGGAGAGCTACGGCTACATGATCGGCCACTACGTGCGCGACAAGGACGCAGTCACGGCCTCGCTGCTGCTCACCGAAATGGCCGCGTGGTACTACTCCCAGGGCATGACGCTCTTCGACGCGCTCAACGCGCTCTTTGAAAAGTACGGCTGGTACGGTGAAAAGACGCACAACCTCGTCATGCCGGGCTTAGATGGTGCGGAGAAGATGGCAAACCTCATGAAGCTCCTGCGCGAGACGCCGCCGAGCGAGATTGCGGGCGTCAAGGTCGCGACGTACAAGGATTATTCGGATGGCACCGCGCGCGACGCCGCAAGCGGCGAGGTCACGAAGATCGCGCTCTCGGGCTCAAACGTGCTGCGCTTCGAGCTCTGCGACGGCACGCACATCGTCGTGCGCCCGAGCGGCACAGAGCCGAAGATCAAGGTCTACATCCTCACCAAGGGCGCGGATGCGCAAGAGCGCGACGCAAACCTCGCCAAATACTCCGCCTGGGTCAACACCCTCGCCTGAGTTTCCCGTTTCCCAAAGCAGCAGAGGACGGCGCGGCACCGCGCCGTCCCCCGCTTATTTTTGCCTCACCGCGGCGAAAGGATGAATACGCCCTATGTCTCTGCTCGCTCTCTACTGGTCCATTATGATCGCCTGCTACCTCATCGCAGGCAAGCTGCGCCGCCATAAGGACCGCTTTCATTTTCTGGACAAGCTCACGAGCTTTTTCATCTATCTGCTCATCTTCCTCATGGGTCTGCGCATGGGCGCGGATGATGAGGTGACGTCGAGCCTTGGCAGCATCGGCGTGCAGGCGTTATTCGTCACACTGCTCACCGCCGTCGGCAGTATGCTCGGCGCGACTGCCGCGCGCAAGATCGTGCACCTCAACCGCCACTCCTTGCCCGCCGGTACAGAGGAAGAAGGCGCCGAGGAACGCGGCGGCGGGGTCAACACCTCCGGCATCAAGTCCTCGGTCATCATTTGCCTCATGGTCATCTGCGGGATGCTGTTGGGCTATTTTGTCCTCCCGCAGCTCATCTCGCCCGAGCGCTTTGAAGAGATCTCCGGCAACCTGCTCGTCACCGGCCTTTGCATCATGCTCGGCTCGGTGGGCTTTGGTATGGGACTTGACGGCAGCATCGTTCGCGTTCTGCGCGGGGCAGGGCTGGGCGTTGTCCTCGTGCCCATTTTCTCCGTGATTGGCTCGCTGCTCGCAGGCGTTGTCTATGCGCTCCTCTCCCCCGTCACGCTGCGCGAAGGGCTCGCCATCAGCGCGGGCTTCGGCTGGTACACGATGGCACCGAGCGTCATCTCCGGCGCAGGACACGCGGTCGCGGGTGCGATCTCGTTTCTGCACAATGTGCTGCGCGAGACGATGGGACTCATCTTCCTGCCGCTCGTTGCGAGCAAGATCGGCTATATCGAAGCCATCACGCTGCCCGGCACAGCGTCGACCGACCTGTGCCTGCCGCTCGTCGAAAAGTACTGCAATCCCGAGACCATGGCCTACTCGTTCTGCACGGGTATGCTGATGTGCATCACCTGCGCGGCGTTTGTCCCGATTATCATCGGCGCTTGATCTCCCCGCAAGAGCAAAAGCGACGCTCTCTTTTACAAAAGAGAGCGTCGCTTTTTTATGCTTCTTCTCAATGCGGTGCAAAATCAGAAGGTCACGACTTCTTGCTCGGGCTTCGACGTGGTGGTGATGCGCTCGACGTACAGCACGGGGCCCTCGCCCTCGTAGGCGTCGAGGTGCTCCTTTTTGACCGTGGCAGTGATATCGACCCAGTCGCGATTCTTGTAGGCCTTCAGGCTGTCGCTCTTGGCGACGATGCCGACGAACTGGATGTCGTTTTCGCAGCAGGTCATCACGAAGCGGCCGGGGCAGTGGATGCCCGGGAACTTCTTCGAGTGGCACATGATGAGCTTCATGTGGACCTTTTTGCCATCCCAGCGGTCGGGATGGTCCATCGCGTCGACGTACCACACGCCGTAGTCGTCGTCGGGAATGTCGATGAGCTCGGGCGTCATGTCGAACGGGCACTCGTCGCCGGTCAGGTAATCCTCGCTGTTGCCGTCGTTGTCCTCAAGGTAGATGTCCGCGCGGCGGTTGACCATGCGCAGATTGCGCGCGCGCAGGCTCTCTTTGAGCTTGTTGTCGCAGCGGTTGAAGACGATCATGTCCGCGTTCGTAATCTTTTCCATCATGAGCTGCCCCATGTTCTTGACGAACAGCTCGAACGTCGGCGCTTGCACGAACGTCATGATCTGATAGAGGACCCAGTTGGCGGGCAGCACCTCGCGGTAGAGCTTTTCCATCTGCCACATGCCGTTGTACTCGATGAGCACCTGCTTGGGGTGGTGCTTCTTTTCGAGCTCCTTGCAGAAGGCGAGCGTCAGCTCCTCTTCGTCGTCCACCGTGACGATGGTGACGTTGTCGAGCGCCTTCTTCTCGTATTCTTCGTCGCCCTCTTCGCAGCAAATGAGAAGCGTCTTGTCCTCGCGGGCAAAGCCGTCCTCCAAAATGCCGTTGATAAAGCTCGTTTTGCCGGAATCGAGGAATCCGGCGACCAGATAAACAGGAATATCCATGCCTTACACTCCAAACAGTTCTGCAAGCTCGTGCTCTTTGAGCTCCGCGCCGATAACGCACAGACGGCCCGTATAGTCGGGATGGCCCGCGCGGACCTCATGCTCTTCGGGCACGTAGTCGAATTCGAGCCAGCCGTCCTCGCCGTTCACGATGCCCTTGGCACGCAGGATGTGGCCGTAGTCGCCGCTGTCCAGCTTGTGGAGCATGTCCTCAAGAGCTTCCTTGCTGAACTTCTTCGGCGTCTCCTTGCCCCAGGAGGAGAAGACGTCGTCGGCGTGGTGATGATGGTGATGGTGGCACTCGCACTCGGGATCGTCGCACTCCTCGCCGTCGTGGTGATGGTGGTGGTGACGCTCGTGCTCGTCGTGCTCGTCATGGTCATGGTCGTGATGATGCCCATGCTCGTGGTCATGCTCATCCTCATCGTGGTCATGGTGGTGCTCGTGTTCATGCTCATGGTCGTGCTCGTCATGTTCATCGTGATCGTGATGATGGTGATGCTCATGCTCGTGCTCGGCTTCTTCGATCTCGTGCTCGCGGCGCATCTTTTCCAGAAGCTCGTCGCTGAGCGACACCCTTTCGATGGCGGAGAGGATGGTCTTGCCGTCCAGCTCGTCCCACGGAGTCGTCAGAATGGCGGCGTCGGGGTTCTTCTCGCGCAGCATCGCGGCGGCAGCCTCGAGCTTCTCCTGCGAGAGCTTCTGCGTGCGGGAAAGAATGATCGTGCCGGCGGCCTCGATCTGGTTGTTGTAGAACTCACCGAAGTTCTTCATATAGACCTTGACCTTGCTCGCATCGGCCACGGTGACATAGCTGTTGAGCTTGAGCTCGCCCGGGCACTCGTCGACCGTGCGCTCGACGGCGACGATGACGTCGGAGAGCTTACCGACGCCGCTCGGCTCAATGAGGATGCGGTCGGGGTGGAACTGCGCCACGACCTCTTTGAGCGCCTTGTTGAAATCGCCGACGAGCGAGCAGCAGATGCAGCCCGCGGACATCTCGGAGATCTCGATGCCAGACTCCTTCAGAAAGCCGCCGTCGATGTTGATCTCGCCGAATTCGTTCTCGATCAGCACGAGCTTTTCGCCGCTGTAGGCTTCCGCAATCAGCTTTTTGATGAGCGTGGTCTTGCCGGCGCCCAGAAAGCCGGAGAAAATGTCAATTTTCGTCATGAGAAATACGCTTCCTTCTTTTTTATTGATTTCCAAACTTGTATTATAAGCAGAATTTGTGAACGATTCAAGTCTTTTTCCATGCAAAATGCGCCTTTTTCCCGCTCACAGGCCCATGCCTGGCAGCGGCACGCGGTGAGGCAGGATCACATGCCCAAAGCAGATAAAGCGCTTTCCGCTCTCAGGGCCGCAGACGACGTCCGCGCCGCTGCGGTCCCGCCCCAGAGAGAAGAGGTACGAAACGCCGAGCGGGTCGCGGTAATACTGCTTGCAGAGCATGTCGCCCCCGACGCAGAAGATGCCCACGTCGCCCGCATGCAACGGGTCGTGATTGAGGTAGGCGACGCTGCCGCCGTGCAGCACGGGTTCTAAACTGTCGTCGCGGATGCGCACGGCGAATTCCGCTCCCGGCGGCACATCGCCGTGGTCGACGATGTAGTCAAAATCCTCACCTAGCACGGGGGCGGCGTAGCCCGCTGCCTCGATCGATCGGTAGAGCGGGATGCGGCGCGGCGCGCCCACACCGTCCTGTCTCGCGTGCATCGTGCACAGGGCGCTGACGAGGCTGCCTACCGTCTCGCGCTCGAGCGGCGAGAGCGAGCGGCACTTTTCGATCAAATCCTGCTCCGCGCGTGAGCAGACGAAGCTGCCTGAGCGGAACGAATCGCGGTAAAGGTAGTTCGGGTCGATCTCAAGCGCATCGAACAGCCGGAGCAGCACCTCCTCCTTCGGCGAGCTGACGCCGTTTTCATAGTTGCTGATGGCAGAGGGCGAAACGCCAAGCTCCTCCGCCAGTGCCGCGCGCGAGAGATGAAGCTCCTCACGCCGCAGACGCATTTGTTTGCCAAAACTCATCAAAATTCCCCCAGAAAACGCAGGCTGCGACAAGATTTGACTGTATTCTATCGCAGAAGCTTGTATCTGTCAATCAATTATAACAAGAAACTTGTGATTTTATTCTTGACATAGCAAGATTCTTGTGATATCTTGATTTTGCTAACAAGTTCTTTGTACTTGATGGCGTGCCGCGGCGAGCGTTCTCCTCAGTTTGCCCGCGGCGCACGTCGCCGATACCGGTACGGCGGCTGATCCCCGCAGCAGAAAAAGAAAACGCGCCGCCCTGAAAAGGACGGACGCGAAAAAAATAGAGAGAAAGAAAATATCGAGCCAGCCTAAGGGCAGCTCGATATTTTTGCTTTTGTGGTAAAACGACGAAAGTGTGATCTCGACGCAGGCCGCAGAGCGGCTCTGATACGCCACTGGCGTATCGCTTACATTTTCCAAACCACTACAAAACAAAAAGAACGAGCTGACTTTCATCAACTCGTTCTTGGTGGGGGAAGGTGGATTCGAACCACCGAAGTCACTGACAACAGATTTACAGTCTGCCCCCTTTGGCCACTCGGGAATTCCCCCATCTGAAATTGTTTGCTTGTCGGTGGAGCTGGTAGACGGATTCGAACCCCCGACCTGCTGATTACAAATCAGCTGCTCTACCAGCTGAGCTATACCAGCATCTCAGCAACGAACAGGTTGTATATTACCAGACTTCGATTCGTTTGTCAACAGGGAATTTGAAAAAAGGAGGAATTTTGTTGTACGCAGGAAGAAGACACCATTCACCGGTGCACGCGGTCTGCTCACTCTGCGCGCAGGACATTTACGCGGGAGAAACGCTGTGGTACCGAAACGGCGTGACCGTCTGCGCGGACTGCTTTCCGCGCTTTGCGCGCGAAGCGCTCCGGTCGTTTGAATACATATTAGGGGAGGCGAGCACGCTATGACGCTGTATCAGATGTCGTTTGTCTACCGCGAGGACGCGCTGCGCTTCCGCATGCGCATCACGGTCCTGCGCGAGCAGGCCAAGGCCGCGCCGACGAAGGAGGAGCGCGAGCGACTCAAGCGGCGCATTTTGGAGCTCCAGCAGCTTCAGCGCCAGTCGCGCGAGCTGGCCGAGCTGACGCGGCACTATTACGAAAGGGGCTATTACCGCAATGAAAAGTACACCTTATAGTATGCGCAACAATGAAGTTTACGGCGATATGACCGCCTGGATCGCCGCGCACGCGGGCGACAACGAGAGCGACCTCATGCGCCTCAAGCGCAATCTGCGCCTTGCCCGCGAGGAGGAGCTTACCGCCCGCCAGCGCGAGCTGCTGCGCCTGCGGTACGAGGAAAACATGACCGTGACCGAGATCGCCGCGGCCATCGGGCGGGACAAGTCCACGGTGTCGCGCACGCTCTCCCGCGCGCGGAGAAGGCTTTACAAGTGCCTCCGCTATGGGCTATAATCAAAAGGTAACAAGCGAATAAGACCCGCACGGGTACATAGAATAATGGTCAGTGCGGAGAAAAGTGAGGGCAAGAGCTATGCTGCACAAAGCGCTGCAAAACAAATGGGCGCGCGTCCTGATCGCGGTTTTCGCAACATTCCTCTACGCGCTGGGCGTGAACCTTTTCGTCGTACCGATGGGCCTCTATTCCGGCGGCGTGGTCGGACTGAGCCAGATCATCCGAACACTGCTCGCGCAGGCTGTCGAGCTGCCCGCGGGGGTGGACATCGCCGGTATTTTGTATTTTCTCATCAATATTCCGGTGCTGTATCTCGCATGGCGCGACCTCGGGCGCGCGTTTTTGATCCGCACGCTGATCTGCGTGGGCGCGTCGTCGCTCTTTTTGAGCGTGATCCAGTCGCCCGCTGTGCCGATCTTGGACGATCCTCTCGCCTCGTGCCTCGTCGGCGGCATTCTGTGCGGCTTTGCCCTCGGCTTGGCTCTGACCTGCGGCTGCTCGACCGGAGGGCTCGATGTCGTCGGCCTGTGCCTCACGAAGCGCGGCAGCCGCTTTACCGTCGGGCGCTTTTCGCTGGGCTTCAACATCGTGCTCTACGTCGCCTGCGCACTGCTCTTCGACATCCAGACGGCCATCTACTCCGTCATCTACACCGTGTTCTGCTCGCTCTTCATCGACCGCGGGCACCAGCAGAACATCAATGTGCAGGTGCTCATCTTCACGAAAGACGCGGATCCCGAGCTCCCGCGCAGCATCATGTCGCGCCTTGGCCGCGGCGTGACGTACTGGGAGGGCAAGGGCGCATATACGGAGAGCGACATGCGCGTGCTGTGCGTCTGCGTCTCGAAGTTTGAGGTCGCGGAGCTGCAGGAGACCGTGCGCGAGCTCGATTCCCACGCCTTTTTCATCGTGCAGGAGGGCGTGCGCATCGGCGGCAATTTTCTCAGAAAGATCTCGTAAATTCTCTCAAATTTCCCGTGAAGACGCTCTGCGCAGCAGAGCGTCTTCTTTTTGTTTATTTAACTATTTTGAAAAATCATCCATGTTTTCTAAAACATTCAAGGATGTTTTATTGCTTTTTTCTATCAATCGTGATAGCATTACCTCAATCTTTTGTTATGCCGCAGCAGTGTTCTTCCCCCGAAGACACGCGGCATGAAAAAGTCCCGCAGCGAATAAACAATCATCAAACCCCAATGAGATGTGGAGGGATCTTTTCATGTTTGACCAGTATTTTGAAAAATTTGATTTAGCCCCCGAGGTCACCGCAGCACTCAAAAAGTGCAAGTGCATCGCCTATGCCGAGACGAAGGAAGAGCTCGAGGAGATGGCCTACGGTCCCACGCACACCTCCCGCTATGACGTGGTCTACCCCATCGAGGGCAATGGCACGGTCAAGGAAGCGGAGGTCGTGCGCTGCAAGAACGGCTGCGTCGTCAACTTCATGGAAGACTACATGCGCCGCCGCGACCCGAACAGCATGGCCATCGGCGACGATCTGCCCTCCGACAAACCGCGCTTCAAGGACCGCTTTGGCTACGAGTTTTCGTCGCTCCGTCAAGAGACGCTCGACTGGCTCTCCACGCAGCAGGTCATCATGCTGCCGTTTTCTGCCGGTCCGCGCGGCCACGGCTATCCGAGCCTGATGATCTGCCCGCTCAATGCCGCGTTCTTCGCGCTGTCGCTGGCGAACATGCAGGGCTTTACGAGCATTGTCGATGTGCCGGAGCACTATAAGCCCCGTGCCATCATCTTCGTCGCGCCCCCGTTCCGTCACACGCACTTTGACGGCAAGCAGGTCGTCGTGCACAACCGCTCCAAGGAGATGCACGAGGTCTGGGCCTACAACCTCTATCCTGGCCCCAGCGCCAAGAAGGGCGTTTTCTCGCTGCTGCTCGACATCGGCGAGCAGGAGGGCTGGGTCTGCTGCCACACGAGCGCGGCCATGGTCGAGACGCCGTATGAGTGCGAGGTCGTGTTCATGCACGAGGGCGCGTCCGGCGGCGGCAAGAGCGAAATGCTCGAGGACTTCCACCGCGAAGAGGACGACCGCCTGCTCATCGGTACGCATACGGTCACGGGCGAAAAATATTACATGACGCTTGGCGAGAGCTGCAAGATTCACCCCATTGCCGATGATATGGCCTGCGCGCTCAAGAGCTTCCAGGATCCCGAGAGCGGCAAGCTGCGCATCCTCGATGCCGAGGACGGCTGGTTCCTGCGTATGGACGGCATGAATGCCTACGGTAACAGCCCGCTTTATGAGCGCATCTGTATCCATCCGAGCGAGCCGCTGGTCTTCTTCAACATGGATGGCACGCCCGGTGCGACCTGCCTCATCTGGGAGCATGTGATCGAGTCGAACGGCAAGCCCTGCTCGAACCCGCGCGTCATCCTGCCGCGCAAGATGGTTGACAACATCGTGCCTGATACCGAGCCCGTCGAGGTCGACGTGCGCAGCTTCGGTGTGCGCATGCCGCCCTCTACTGCGAAAGACCCGAACTACGGCGTCATGGGCATGCTGCAGGTCGTCCCCCAGTCCATTGCCTGGCTGTGGAGACTCGTCTCCCCGCGCGGCTTCAAGAACCCGTCCATCGCCGATACGAACGCCGGCAGCGGCCTGAAGGCCGAGGGCGTCGGCTCCTACTGGCCGTTCGCCACGGGCCTCAAGGTCACGCAGGCGAATCTGCTGCTCGAGCAGATCATGTCTGCGCCTAAGACGACGAACGTGCTGATCCCGAACCAGCACATCGGCGCTTATCATGTTGGATTCATGGGCGAGTGGCTCTCGCGCGAATACCTCGCGCGCCACAACGGTTTTGTGCGCGAAAAGCATCTGGTCCCCGCGCGCTGCCCGCTGTTTGGCTACGCGCTCGATGAAATGAAGCTCGACGGCCAGTTCATCCGTCAGACGTTCCTGCGCCCCGAGACGCAGTCCAAGCTCGGCAACGCGGGCTACGACGCCGGCGCCAAGATCCTGACCGACTTCTTCAAAGAGCAGCTCCAGCAGTTCATCTCCGACGATCTCGACCCGCTGGGCCGCGAGATCATCGATTGCTGCCTGCATGACGGCACGCTGGACGATTATCTCCAGCTCACGCCGATGAAGCTGAAGTAATTTCAGAACTTTTTTCAGAAAATTCCCCCACCTGACGTGGGGAACGCGGGAAAGGGGGCTATTCTCTCACGTGAGAGAATGCTCCCTTTCTTCGCACAAGTGCGAAGGGATATGCTGCCTGCGGGCGGCGGGGGCAAAGAGGCCATTCTCTTTCGCAAAAGAGAATGGCCCCTTTGGAACCCCAAGAGAAAGGCTTTTGATTGGCAGTTTCGGGCTCGAATGACTTTTGCGCCTCCGGAATGAGAGTGCCTGCGCGCGGCGTTGCCGCGTTGGGTGTTGCTATACGACTTGATGTGCTCCTATCATCCGCTGCCGCTCTGCTGATCTTGTAGAAGTGCAGACTAATCACCGTCTACCGCCAGCCTCCTCAATGCGGCGAGCGAAGCAATGCCGCTATTTCGCACGCAGTCTGCCGCCGTTCTACCGTCACTCGCGCCTCACGACAGTAAGGCGCGGTTGATAGTGGTAACGATTCGCAGGGATTCATGGCGAAGCCATGTACATCGCACCCGATTGCGCAGCGCATGCAGCTCTTCAAGATTGAGACTGCCAATGCAAACGCCTTTCTTTTGGACGGGCGACGCCCGTTTTCTTTCCACGGAAAGAAAATGGGGGTCGCATTCGTGCAGCGCCTACGGCGCTGCTTCCCCGCGGCACAAGTGCCGCGATCCCCTCCGCACCTGTGCGGAGAAAGGAGCACTCTATGGAACATACAATGAAAGTCATTGCCAGAATCCACTCTGACTTTCCGGAAAAATTCGGCATCCCGCGCCAGAGCGGGCTCGTCCCCGCGCTTCGTGCGAAGATCGTCTTCGAACCGGAGTACCGGAATCCCGACGCGCTGCGCGGCATCGAGGGCTTTTCGCACCTGTGGCTCATCTGGCAGTTCTCTGCCGCCGTGCGCGATACGTGGTCGCCGACGGTGCGCCCGCCGCGCCTTGGCGGCAACGAGCGCGTGGGCGTTTTTGCGACGCGCTCGCCGTTCCGGCCGAACGCCATCGGACTTTCCTGCGTGAAGCTCGAAAGCGTGCAGCATGAGGATGGCTTCGGTGACGTTTTGATCGTCTCGGGTGCAGATTTGATGGACGGCACGCCGATCTATGACATCAAGCCCTACCTTCCGTATGCCGACGCGCACCCCGAGGCGCTGGGCGGCTTTGCCCCGTCGCCGAAGGAGACGATCGAAGTGGAGTGCCCGCCGGAGCTCCTGCAAAAGCTGCCGGAGGGGCAGCGCGAGGCGCTGCTCGGCGTGCTCACGCAGGACCCGCGCCCGCAGTATCAGAACGACCCTGAACGCGTGTACGGCATGAACTTTGGCGGCTGGGACGTTAAGTTCCGCGTAAAGGACGGCGTGCTGACTGTTTTATCTTTAGCGGAAACTGAACATCAATAAAAACGCTGTTAAGGGAAAAACTCTTCGCGTTAAGCCAATGCTAAGAGGACTTCCAAACGGTTGATATGCAAATTCTGCGCGCTATAATAGCGCCAGAATACATAAAAGGAGCGTATCCGCCGATGCAAGTTTCCAGCGCATTTGTTGTTATCATGGGTATGGGCGTCACATTCGTGGGCCTTACCTGCATCATCTTCCTGACGATCCTGATGGGCAAGATTCTCTCGAAGCCCGAGGCTCCCAAGCCCGCCGCTGCAGCTGCCGCGCCGGCAGCGCCCGCCGTTCCCGCTGACGGTCTGACCGACGAGGTCAAGGTCGCCATCATGGCGGCGATCGCCCAGCAGCCCGGCTTCAACATGGCGAATGTGACGAATGTCAGCATTCGCAAGATTTAATTTTGAATTCCACTTCTTCCTTTATCAGCGAAAGGGACGGCATCGCGCCGTCCTTTTTGCTACCATGAAAAAAATATTCGATTTAGCACAAAATTAGCAGGCTGTATGCTATAATGGGGACGGAAAGCATGCGGAGTCTTTCTCCGCGCCAACGATCAAGCGAGAGAAGGCGGCGACATGGCAAAAATCCCCGAAAAAATGCGTTGGATCTACGACCTTTTGCTGACGGCGGCGATCTTGGCTACGGCGACGGTGCTCTGCACGCTGCTGCGAAGGATCGACGACGGCAGCGGCTACGTGAACCTCATCTTCGTGCTGGCGGTCGCGACCATCTCGCGCTGGACGGAGGGCTATTTCTGGGGGATATTCAGCGCTGTCTCCGGTGTGCTGTTCGTCAACTACGTGTTTACATATCCCTACTGGGAATTCAACTTCACGATCACCGGCTACCCGTTTACTTTCCTTGCGATGCTGACGGTGTCCATGATGATCAGCGCAATGAACACGCAGATCAAAAAGCAGGAGCGGCTGCGCATCGAAACAGAAAAGGAAGCTGTGCGCGCCAATCTCCTGCGCGCGATGTCGCACGATATCCGCACACCGCTGACGAGCATCGTCGGCAACACCGCCGCGATCCTCGAAAACGAGGATTCGTTTTCTCCCGAGCAGAAGCGCCGCCTTTTGGAGGATGTGAACGAGGACGCGCAGTGGCTCATCCGCATGGTCGAAAATCTCCTGTCCATTACGCGCATGAGCGGCGGACAGGCAAAGATCGAAAAGGACTGTGAGGCGGCCGAGGAGATCGTCGGCGTCTCGGTCAGCAAGTTCACCAAGCGCTTCCCCGCGATCAAGGTTTCGATCGAGGTACCGGACGAGGTGCTGATGGTGCCGATGGACGCGACGCTCATCCGTCAGGTCATTATGAATCTGCTGGAAAACGCCGCCATCCACGGCGGAAACGTCACACAGATCCGTGTCTGCCTCTCACGCGAGGGGACGAACGCCTGCTTTGCCATCAGTGACAACGGCGTCGGCATCCCGAAAGAGAAGCTCACGACTATCTTTAACGGCGGGCTTTCCGGCGTGTCGCACAACAACTTTGATATGAAGAAAAACATGGGCATCGGCCTTTCCGTGTGCTACACCATCGTCAAGGCGCATGACGGCACGATGACCGCAGAAAACTTAGATTCGGGCGGAGCGTGCTTCCGCTTCTATCTGCCGCTGGAGGAGGGCATCAACAGTGAAATTGAAGGATAAAGTGCTCGTGGTGGAAGACGAGCAGAACATCAGCAACTTTATTTCGACGGTTCTCACCGCGAACGACTTCGACGTGCTGGTGGCGCAGACGGGTGCCGAGGCGGTCTCGATGATCACCTCGCACTGCCCCGATCTCATCATTCTCGACCTGGGGCTTCCCGACATGGACGGGATGAACATCCTCAAGGAGGTTCGTTCGTGGTCGAGCCTGCCGATCATCGTCGTTTCGGCGCGCACGCACGAGCATGACAAGGTCATGGCGCTCGACCTCGGCGCGGACGACTACATCGAAAAGCCGTTCGGCACGAGCGAGCTGCTCGCGCGCATCCGCACGGCCATCCGTCACACGCGTACGCCGCTCGACAACAACGAGATCGCGCAGTCGGGCAAGTTCACCGTCAAGGACCTGACCATCGACTATGACAAGCACCACGTGCTCATCGGCGATCAGGATGTGCACCTGACGCTCAACGAGTTCAAGATCGTGGCGCTGCTCGGCAAGTACGCTGGCAAGGTGCTGACGTATGACTATCTCATCAAGCAGATCTGGGGGCCGAAGGCCAAGGCCGACAATCAGATTTTGCGCGTGAATATGGCGAACATCCGCCGCAAGATCGAGAAGAATCCCGCCTCGCCCGAGTATATCTTCACCGAGATCGGCGTGGGCTACCGGATGCTCGAAAACGACGCATGATGATAGAGCCGCTCGCGGCTTTATGATACCAGGGCGCGTGCGCGCCCCACACGATCACGCAGACGGCTCCTGCCATTTGGGGATGGCAGGGGTCATTTGCACATTTTGCACTTTTATGAAAAAGGTGTCGGACTGAAACAGTGAACGTTTCAGCCCGGCACCTTTCTTTTTTGCGTGTTTTCATGCAGCAAAATCTTTTTGCTTGCTTATAAACACGCCGTATTGTGCCGCAGCGGATGTTCGACCGTCATAGTTATGCTGACTTTTGTGTATATTTTTACCAAATCGTTTTCCGCTCTATTTCGCCTCTTTATTCAGTGCTACAACCTTGATATGAATTGTTATTCTCACCATTGACATTTTACGAACATAAATATACAATCAGCATCACAGTCAGTCCTACGAAGGAGGAAACCACAGCACATGAACATTTGGGAAATTGCAACGAATTATTATCAATACTTCCTGCGAGGGACGCGAACGACCATTCTCATCTCTCTGCTCACCGTGTTCTGCGGCTCGATCCTCGGCTGCCTGATTGCTTTCATGCGGCTATCCAAGTTTAAGCCGCTGGAAAAGTTCGCCAGCATCTATATCACCGTCATCCGCGGTACGCCAATGCTCGTGCAGCTCTACATCGTTTACTACCAGCTCGACTTTATCAGCTATCCCACCGGAACCCTCTTCGGCGTCGATCTGGAGCGGGCGCTGCCGTGTATCATCGCTCTTTCAATCAACTCCTCCGCCTACGTCGCCGAGATTATCCGCGCGGGCATTCAGGCGGTGGACAAGGGCCAGATGGAAGGAGCGCGCTCGTGCGGCATGACGAATGCGCAGGCCATGCGCTACGTGGTGATGCCGCAGGCGGTCAAAAATATTCTCCCCGCCATCGGCAATGAATTTGTCACGATGGTCAAGGAGACCTCGATCATCCAGTACCTCGGCATCGGCGATCTGATGTACAACAACGACATCGTGGTCACCTCTACCTATAATCCGCTTCCTTGCTACTACATCTCCGCCATCATCTATCTGGCGCTGAATATCATCCTCGGCAAGGGCCTGAACATCTTTGAAGGGAGGCTGAGAAAGAGTGAACGGTAACGTATTGTTCGAGATCAAGGACTTGCAGAAAAAGTTCGGCAGCCTGACCGTCTTCGACGGGCTGAGCGAGACCATCTGCAAGGGCGACGTGGTCGTCATCATCGGTCCCTCGGGCGGCGGTAAGTCCACCTTTATCCGATGCCTGAACCTCTTGGAGCAGCCCACCGCCGGCAAAATTTACTTCGAGGGCGAGGACATCACGGCCAAGGGCTTTGATGTGAACAAGCACCGACAGAAGGTCGGCATGGTGTTCCAGCAGTTCAACCTCTTCAACAACCTGACGGTGCTTGAAAACATTACGATCTCGCTCACGAAGGTCAAAAAGCAGTCGGAAGAGGAGAGCAAGGAAAAGGCCCTCAAGCTTCTAAAGCGCGTGGGACTTGAGGACAAGGCGAACGCCTATCCCTCCCAGCTCTCCGGCGGACAGAAGCAGCGTATCGCCATCGTGCGGGCGCTGGCGATGGAGCCCGATGTGCTGCTCTTCGATGAGCCGACCTCCGCGCTCGACCCCGAGATGGTCGGCGAGGTGCTGCAGGTCATCTCCGACCTCGCCCGCGACGGCATCACGATGGTCGTCGTCACGCACGAGATGGGCTTTGCCCGAAAGGTCGGCACGCGCGTGCTCTTCATGGACGGCGGACAGATCGCCGAGCAGGGCACGCCCGAGGAGATCTTCGAGCACCCGCAGAACGCGCGAACCAAAGAGTTCTTATCCAAGGTCATCAACGTCATTTAACAAACAAAAAATAATATTTACGATATTATTGGAGGAAACAAAAATGCTTCACACGATCAATCCCGAAATTCTGTTCCTCAAGCAGGAAGATGTCATCAAGGCCGGCCTTCTCGATATGAAACAGATCTTGGCCGTTACGGAAAAGACCTACGCGATGCTCGGTCAGGGCCTCATCAAGAACCCGCCCAAGACCAACACCAGCATCCCTGACAAGGAAAACTGGCAGTCGTTCTTCAACGCCATGCCTTGCTACATCGGCGGCGATGTCAACATTGGCGGCATCAAGTGGGCGGCGGAGTCCAAGAAGAACGCCACGATCCCTGGCATCCCCTACGGCATCGACATTTCCATCCTGAGTGACCCCGAGACGGTGCTGCCGTTCTGCATTCTGGACGGCACGCTCATCACCGCGATGCGCACCTCCGCCGTCGGCGGCCTGATGGCCAAGTATGCCGCCCCCTCCGATGCGGACACCGCGTGCCTTGTCGGCGCGGGCGTTATCGGCCGCACGATGATCTCCGCCGTGCACGAGGCGCTGCCCCAGATCAAGACCATGTACCTCTGCGACATTGATGTCGCCAAGGCCGAGAGCATCGCGAAGGAGTACGGCGACAGCCTGGGCGTTGAGATCATCCCGACGAGCGACAGCAAGGCTGCGGCGCTCAAGTCCCAGCTCATCGTCGGCGAAACGACTGCGCCCAAGCCGTTCATGGACACCTCCTGGCTGACGCCCGGCTGCGGTCTCGTCTCCATGCACTCCAACGAGGTGATGGAAGACGTCTTCCTCAAGGCAGACGGCATCGTCGCCGACTACTGGACACAGCTCAAGCAGCACACAAACCCGCTGTCCAAGCTCACGAAAGAGGGCAAGCTCGATGAGAGCCAGATCATGGACCTGAGCGAGCTGGTGCTTGGCACGAAGAAGCTGCGCACCTCGGACGATCAGTTCGTCGCCGCCGCGTCCATGGGCCTCGGCGCGCTGGACATCATGATCGCCTATCAGCTCTATCTGAACGCGACGGAAATGGGCATCGGCACCAAGGTGAACCTTTGGGACAAGCCCCTGTGGGAATAAGACACGCAGGAGGGAACAAAGATGAACGCATTCAAGAAATTTGCGGCGCTGCTTCTGGCGCTTATGATGATCCTGTCTCTTGCCGCCTGCGGCAGCAAGAGCGACAACAGTGCGCAGGGCAGCTCGGACGGCGACGCGTTGTCCGATGACACCGCCAAGTCCAAAATCGAGCAGATCAAGGAGGCGGGCGTGCTCGTGATGGGAACCTCTGTCGACTATCCCCCGAACGAATTCCACACGGAAGTGGACGGCAAGGACACCATCGTCGGCTTTGACGTTGCTATCGCGCAGTACATCGCCGATGACCTCGGCGTCGAACTCAAGGTCGTCGACATGTCGTTCGACAACCTGTGCATCAACCTCGCCAAGGGTGATTTTGACATTGTCATCGCCGGTATGGCCTCGACCGAGGAGCGCTTGAAGTCCGTCGATTTCTCCGACCCGTACTTTAAGCAGCAGCAGGCCATTCTGATCCGCGCGGAGGATGACGCGCTCTACAACAAGCCCGAAGACCTGAGTGGTCACAAGGTCGGCGTGCAGAACGGTACCATTCAGGTGCCCATCGCCAACGAGCTGGCGGGCGAAGAGAATGTCGTCGGCCTCGTCAAGGCGCAGAATCTCATCATGGAGCTCAAGAGCGGCAAGCTCGATGTTGTGTACATCGACTACACCGCGGCTCTCGCATTCGCCGCGGCGAACGATGACCTGACGGTCAAGGACATCGGCATCGAAAGCGACAGCGAGGGCCAGTGCATCGGCGTGCAGAAGGGCAACGAGGACTTTGTCGCCTACCTGAACGAAAAGATCGCCGAGATGCAGGAGCAGGGCCTCATCGACCAGTACGTCGCCGAAGCCCAAACGCTGGCGGGCATCGAGTAAAGCCCGTCCCCCTTGCATGATATGAAGCGCATCAGCATACCCTCTACCAAGAGAATTGGGGAGGATATGCTGATGCTGTTTCATTTTGACCGCAGGAAGAAGTCTGAAAAGGAGAAGAAGCCGCCGCGCTTTCTGGTGCTCCGGCGCAAATGGCTGACGCTGGGCGCGGCGGTGCTGGCCGCCGCGGCGATCTTTGCCGCCGTCAATTATCCCGCCGCCGTCAGTGCGTCGGCCGCGGCGCGCCAGCTGCCGATCTACTGTGTCCAGCGCGACCAGAAGGTGTGCTCCATCTCGTTTGACGCGGCGTGGGGCGCGGACAACACACAGAAAATCCTCGACGTGCTCAAGGAGTACGGAGTCACCTGTACCTTTTTTGTCGTGGGCAACTGGGCGGATCAGTATCCCGAACAGGCCAAGGCCATCGTGGACAGCGGCAATGAGCTCATGAACCACTCCAACGCGCATGATCATTATAATTCCCTCACCGCCGACCAGATCATCGCAGACGTGAACACCTGCAACGATAAGATCGAGGCGTTGACCGGCGTCCGTCCGACGCTCATCCGCTGCCCGTTCGGCGAGTATGACGACCACGTCATCTCCACCATCCGCTCGATAGGCATGGAGCCGATCCAGTGGGACGTGGAAGCGCTGGCAGCGGTTGGAACCGCCCGCGGCGCAAGCGATATGCGCTTTCTGCCGGTTACCCGGGCCAGAAAGCAGGTTCAAAATCCAATTGTTGCAAATATGTCGCCGGATTCATATTTTCCTTAGCAGAGTCTTAGTCGTCCCCCATTTGCTGCCCGAAAATATCTCTCGCTTTAAGCGCGATGGATACTTTTTCAATAAATTCATAGTCATCTAAATTCAGCAGGTTTTTTGCCTGACCGATCCGAAATCGGACTGTATTTTCATGCTTTCCCACCTTGCCTGCCGCTCTTTTGACATCTCCGTTGCATTCAAGGTATACAGAAACCGTTTCCAAGAGATCCTGCTTTATTAGCGGGTCAAGAATGCTGCTGCAAAAATTCCTCAGGATTTGATGATTCTTCAGCGGCAGCAGCAACTGATAGACAGACAGCGCATCATATCCCATTGGAGATTTTCCCAATACTCCTCCTATTTCGTCCGCCGAAAGGGCCTGGCGAAATGCAGAAGAAAACTGCTTTACGCCCGCCGCAACCGAGCTGTACCCCATGGAATGCTCTGGCGCATAATAAGAAAAAATCGGTGTCATCTGCTGCAGTATATTGTTGATTTCTCTCTGCCCCTGACAAGGCAGCACAAAAAAGGCTCCCTCCAAATATTTAAAAAGAGGCACTTTGAATTGTATCGCCACATCTTTCTTCAGCATTTGAAGCCGCCGATGACTCAGACCATGAAAGGTCGCATGCACAACGATGTAGTCAGATTGAACATGCGGTGCAAGGTGCCGGTAAATGTTGCGCTGCTCAGCATCAGAAAGTTCCTTGCTCAGCAGGTGGAAAATTTTATTTTCCAGTAATAACTCTGATTGATCTAATATGATGAGTTCAGAAATGTCATGTATGAGCGCACCATAAGGAACTGTCCCGTCAATGTGAATAATCGGAAAATCCCGCGAATCGGCAAGTTCGATCACACTTTGCGGAAACTGCGGCAGAAACTCATTCAGCGCAATGCAACAAGCGCTTCCCATCTGAATATAAAACGAAATTGCATCATATATCTTTGCCTCCATATCTTTATTCATATAGAAGCTACAGATAAAAGCATCTCCACTTAAAATCAAGTCTGCATCCACAAGGGGATTGATCGGACAATCTGTAAAGTTGATCCGCAAAACCTCCCGGTCAAGCCCATTCTTCCCTGCAATTACCTTGGCAGAGTTAAGAATATCCAGCTGTAAAACATCGCTTACCGTAACGCTCACAACAAGCACCTCCTTGCCTTTAATTATGCATCAGTATAAGCAAGCCTTCCCAAGATGTCAAATTATACTTACAGAATAAATGGAAAATTATAAAAATTACAGAAATTTAAATCAAATTTTGTACTATGGCACATTGAAGCGCCTTTGCATATATCTTATAATTTTGTCAAGCAATCCGCAAGACAATTGTTCAAAATATACAAATTTTTAGAGGTGCTTCTTTATGAAAAAACTAACTCTTCAGGAAATCAAGGACACTTTGGTTGGCTGCACCATTCTTGGTACAGGCGGCGGCGGCTCTTTAGAGAGCGGGTTAGAGGCCGTCGAAAAAGCCTGGAACGCCGGGCACGAGTTCAAACTGCTCTCCTTCGATGAAATCAACGATGACAGCTACTATGCCAATCCTTATTATTGCGGTTCTATCGTCCCCAAGGGCGATACCAGCCAGAAACGCGGAGATGAGATCGCCACCTCGGTGAAGGCCCTGGAAGAGTACATGGGCGTTCAGTTCGAAGGCCTTGTTTCGATTGAGTATGGTGGCGGAAACACCGGAGCAGTCATGGCCGCCGCAGCTCGTACGGGCAAATACATTGTCGATGCAGATGCAGCCGGCCGCGCAGTGCCGGAGCTTCAGTTTTCCACTTATTATGTGACGGAAAATCCCATCACGCCTTTCTCTGTCGGTACTTCATTCGGCGACATGGCGATCGTCACAAACGTTGAAAATGATGCTCGCGCAGAAGCGCTCTCCCGCTATATGGCGATCGGATCCGGCGGGTTGGTTGGTATGACCGATCACCCGATCAAGGGCGACAAGCTGCGTCACGCAGTCATTCCCAACGCACTGACGTATGCAGCTACTGTTGGTCGTGCCCAAAGAGAAGCCGTTGAGCGCGGTTCCGATCCCATTCAGGCGATCCTGGACACCGGAAAGGGTAAGCTGCTTTTCCAGGGAACCGTCACCGGCGAGTCCGAATGGGGCATCAAGGATGGTTTTACCGTTGGCACGATTCACATTGCCGGCGAAGGCGCTTTTGCACACCAGACTTCAAAAATCTGGTACAAGAACGAGAACATGGTAATGTGGATCGACAACAAGGTAAATCTCACTTGTCCGGATCTCATTTGCGTGGTGGAAAAAGCTACCGGCTACCCCATTACCAATCCGAACTGCGTCGAGGGAATGGAGGTTGCCGTTCTCGGCTTCCACTGCCACGAGCTCTGGACGCGCGAACGCGCATTGGAGATTCTTAATCCCCGATTCTTTGGATTTGATATGGACTGCGTCTTCCTTCAGGACTGATCGCACAAACCTGCAACGAACTCTTATGATTTAGGGAATGAATTTGTACCGAAATAGACAAGCACTCTTTTTACGCCAACATCTTGCAAAGGGCGGCCTATTTCGGTACAATTCAAACCCAAGCAGTAGATTCGATCACAGTAGGGAAGAATCATCATATGAGACAGGAATAGCCAAATGACGTATTGCGGGAGGCAATAATATGAGTAATAACACTGCAACCAAGGCTTCGTTGGAAGAAAAGTACAACGACTACGAAAAAACTCCAGTCCCCGAAACCGCCAGACAAACTTGGTATCAGCAGGGCATGGTATGGCTTGGCGCGGGATTTGGCCTGAGCGGATTAGCTACCGGCGGTGTGCTTGCCGACGGTCTCTCTTTCCGGGATATGCTTTTAGTCAGCATAATCGGATCTATTATTATCACCATCATCGGTACTCTCAATGCTCTTGTTAGTGAGCATACCCATCTTTCTACTTCTTTTACCTGTCGCCGCTCCTTTGGTATAAAGGGTGCCAAGATCATCGGCATTATTCTCTGCATCTCCAACTTTGGTTGGTACGCATTTCAGGCAGACCTGTTCGGTACAACGATTGCTTCTGTCATCAAGCACGTTAACGGAAGCTCTGTCAATTCTGTGATTTTTACAATTATCGGCGGTATCACCATGTCGCTGACCGCCATTTTCGGATTTAAGGCGATCAAGCTTCTCAGCGAAGTGGGCTTGCCGCTGCTTGCGGTTCTCTGCGTCATTGCCGTTTGGAAAACAAGCTCCATGATTTCTTTCGGCGACATTTGGAACGCCGGGCCGGTCAGCACGCCAATCACCATTCCCATGGGTGTCGCCGCCGTCGTCGGTTCCTTTGCCGTAGGTGTTACAATGGTAGGTGACTTCAGCCGCTTCTCTAAGTCCAAGCGGGACTGCATGATTGGCGTAAGCATCGGTCATTGCTGGGGATACATTCCCATCTTGATGTGCGGCGCATTCTTCAACTACGCTTTCCACAACTGGAATATCGTGGAGATTATGATTCTGTCCCTCGGTTTGGGCCTGTTCGGCGCTCTTGTGTTGATCATCGGTCAGTGGACCACGAACGACAACAATCTGTACACCAGCGTACCGGGTCTTATGAATACTCTGGACGGTATCAGCAAAGTCCCCCGCATGCGTCTGACCCTCATTGTCGGTTTGATCAGCACTGCAATTGCTGCAGTTGGCTTGTATAAATACTTTGTGACTTTCCTCTCGTTGTTAGGCGTGTTCATTACCCCGATCGGCGGTATCCTGATCGCTGACTTCTATATCTGCAACCGGAAAAACTATGACGGCGGCGACGTTCCTCAGGGCATCAAGTGGGACGCCATTGTGTCGTGGGCTGTGGCTTCGTTTGTCGGCGTTACCATGACGGCTCGCCCCGTGGGGCTTGGTTGGTTTGTCGCGGTGGGTGATGTGATCCCCGTTCCCCTGATCTGCATTGCAGTCGCTATGGTGCTGTACGTTGTAAGCCAGAAGCTCCAGAACCGGAAGCTCCAGAATAAGGCTGGTGCAGTTTAATGGACAGCATGCAGCGCGTTCTTTCTTACTTCCGTGAAATCTGCAGCATTCCCCGGCGCTCCGGCGATGAATCAAACGTAGCGCAGTATTTAATCGAAACAGGAAAGCGCCTTGGTTTGGGAGTTGATCAGGACAGCTGCGGAAACGTGGTTCTTCGTAAGACGATTTCCCAAGCAACGCCGCCTACAATTCTCCAGGCTCATATGGATATGGTATGGGAATCGACGGGAACTCCTTATCAAAAGGGCGTATCATTGCGCGAAACCGATGAATGTCTCCACGCAGTCGGTTCGACCTTAGGCGCAGATAACGGAATCGGAATGGCTCTGATTCTCGCACTGATGGAAGACGACACGGTACAGAATATCGAGGGCCTTTTTACAGTAGACGAAGAAACCGGTATGACCGGTGCCAAAGAATTGGACGCATCTCTTGTTTCCGGTACGCGGCTGATCAATTTGGACAGTGAAACAGAAGGAACATTCACCATCAGCGCCGCAGGCGGTCTCAACATCATTTTGAATGCCTACGTTGAATGTCATAAGCAGTCGCGGTTTCATAACCCCAAGGTCCTCAAGCTCTCTGTATCCGGCCTAAAGGGCGGCCATTCCGGTCTTGATATTGGAACCCCGCACCTCAACGCCATTCAGATTTTGGCTCGCTGGCTTCGCAGCTGCCCCGCTTCAAACTGGGAATTGCTCGAACTGCACGGCGGTACACGTTCCAATGCGATTCCAGTTTGCGCAGAAGCTCTCATTCAGGTCGGCGATACATCTTCAGAAGAAGAATGGAAGCTTGCCGCCAGCGCAATCACCGCTCAGGCAGAATCTGTGGATCACGGGATTCTTCTTCAGACTTCATTTGAGGCACCGATCTGCAAGCAAGCATATACGGATTCCTTCTGCGATCAACTGCTCTCTACGCTTGCCGCCCTGCCTCACGGTGTATTGCAGCGTACCCCGGAAATAATCCAGCTTTCCAGCAATTTAGCCACTGTCCGTCAGCTTGGCGATAATGTTGAAATTGTGGAAAGCCTGCGTGCTTCTTCTCAGGCGTTGCTCAGCGAAGGAAGAGACCTCGTCGTTCACACCGCTGACCGCGCATCGTTCCAATCTTCTCAGCAGGATTACTATCCGCCCTGGGAATCTGAAAAAGATGTTCCGCTGCACGCACTGTTTGCACAAACTTACCAATCATTATTTCAGCAGCCCTGCATTATGGAAAATGTTCATGCCGGTGTTGAATGCAGCATTCTCCAGGAACGTTGCCCCTTCATTCAGGAAATGATTTCTATTGGCCCAACCATTCGCTATGCGCATACAGTTCAAGAAAACGTAAATCTTTCCTCGATCGACAGGGTATACCAGTTGTTAAAAGCAGTGCTGCGGCAGCTTTCTAACTAAAGTAAGGAGAGCAAGCCCATTTCGTGCTTGCTCTCCTTGTACTTTTTCTCATGCTGAAATGCAATTATCCCCTTACTCCTCTTCCCGCTCCGGCCGGTGCCGTTCCGCAGGGTGCAGCAAAAAGCTCCTCATGTAAAGCGCGTCGCCCGTGCAGTGGAAATCGAATGTAGGGAGCCTTATGACCGAAGGCAAGGCAGCAAGCCACAGCGCGGCGGTCGAGGCGCATCTTGTTCATCAGCACGAGCATGGGAGGAATCAGGATGGGGATATAAGCGATGTGAATGGGGATGAGGTTCTGAGACAGGCAGGCGATCAGGGTGATTATGCCGAGAAGTGGTGCCAATGATCTTGCTCAGCTTCTTGGAGACAATGTCGGCAAGGCCGGTGGTAGCGATCGCCGTAGCGAAGGTACCGAGCAGGATGTAGGCAAGAGCGGTAGTCGCGTTGCCGGAGAAGCCGGACGTGAGCAGCTTCATAACGCTGTCGCCCTCAGCAGCGTAGATGGGGATACCACCGGCAAGACCGCCGGCAATACAGGCGACCAGCATGGCGAGCAGAACGTTCAGCTTCAGAAGGCTGAGTACGCACAGCACGATGACCGATACGGTCACGGGGTTGGTTAAAATACTCATAGATTTCCTCTCTCTCTGTTTTTGTCGATTTGTTTTTCTCCAGTTTTGCGTGGAGCAGGCAGGCGGTGTCTGTCAGGCCGCTTGCCACACTCGGTATTTTAGTATGCGTTTTATGCAAATACAACAAATTTTAGCAAATAAGCAGTCTCTTGTTTTGTACATTGTAGCACCGGTGCACCGATGCACTAATGCAGGAAAGTAATGTGCTGCCTCTATACGATAACACGTGCAAAATGCGAAATAATACGTTATGATAGTCACACCCATAGCATAGCAATGTGTATCTTTTGCCATTAGGTATACTTGCATCTCTCTTGAATGCACACAGATGAGTGAAAAGCGGGCACTTTTCACTCATCTGTGTGTTTTTTCTTTTTTCTAAAACAAACGATATCATTTGCACTATACAAATTGTAAATTCTATTCACCAAATGCTTTATTTATGAATTTTTATATTGCAAGAGCTGCTTTCTTGTGGTAAAAATATAGCATACACTTTACTAAGGTGGTGAGCTTTCATGCCAACTGTGCAGCAAATGATTGAGCTGAGCGATACTCTGACGAAAACGCAGACGCGTATCTTCGAATACATGCTCAACCACCCGGAGGCCGTTTGCTACGACACCCTGCGCAATACCGCCGAGCGCATCGGCGTAACGGAGGTTTCCGTGCTCAAGGTTTGCCGCAAGCTCGGATGCAGCGGCTATGCCGAGATGAAAGAGGTGTTCCGGCATTACGTCGGCGAACGGCTGAAGGACTCCTTTGACCGCAGCTACACATTGGAAACGGTGGACGACCGTTCCCGCAGCGACCGCGGCGCGCTGCTGCGCTCGATGTTCGAAGCCGAGCAGCAGGGGATCACCGCGCTGGCCGCCTCGATCGGTGAGGAACAGATCTTCGACTGCGCACAGACGTTAATGAACGCGCGCGAGGTGCTGCTCTTCGGTCACGATGTTTCCAAGGTGATGGCAGACTACTTCGCCCACCGCCTGAACTACCTTCGCATCAAGGCGTCAAGTCTCAAGCTCGGCGACAGCGACACGGTGAAAACCTCGCTCTCTATGGTGAACGAAAACGACGTGATCGTGCTCTTTTCGTTCCCGCCGTACTATGAGCCGGTATCCAACGTGGCCCGTTACGCCGCCTATCGCGGGGCAACGATCATCACGATTACCGACAGCAGCGCCTCCCCCGCCGTCACAGACGGGCCGTTCAATTTCATCTGCGGCACCAAGACCAAGTTCTTCTTCAACTCGCTCACCGCGCCGATTTCGCTGATCAACGTGCTCACCTCCTGCATCGCCTTGGAAATGGGCCCGGCGCTCGATCGGATCCTGGACGAGGAGCTGAGCGTATCCCGCTTTATGAGCGGAGAAATTCCAGAAGAAAGTGAGCATCTGAAATGATAACTCTGATCCAGAATGCAGACGTTTACGCCCCCCGCCACCTGGGTATGCGCGACGTACTGCTCGAGGGCGGAAAGATCGCCCTCATCGCTCCCTGCGGGGAGATCCCCTCTCGCTTTCCCACGCTGCAAACGGTCGACGCGGCAGGCAAACCGCTCGTCCCCGGATTCATTGATCTGCACGTTCACATCACGGGCGGCGGCGGTGAGGACGGCTTTTCCTCCCGCGCGCCGGAATCCCGCCTGACGGATTTTACCACCGCTGGCGTCACCACCGTCGTAGGGCTTCTCGGAACGGACGGCATCGCCCGCAGCCTGGAAACGCTTTATGCCAAGGCACATGCCCTGACGGAAGAGGGCATGGACTGCTATATGCTCACCGGCGCCTACGGCTACCCATCCCCCACCCTCTGCGGCAGCGTAGAGCGGGATCTCGTTCTCATCGACCGCGTTGTGGGTGCAAAGATCGCGCTCTCCGACCACCGCAGCTCCGAGATTACCTATGAAGAATTGCTGCGGCTGGCAAGCGCGGTTCGCCGCGGCGGACTACTGAGCCGCAAGGCAGGGCTGCTGACCATTCACATGGGCGATGGACAGGAGGCTCTTTCCAAGCTCTTCCGTGCATTGAAAGAATCCGAGGTGCCTCTGGGCACCTTCCTTCCGACTCATGTCGCACGCAACAGCGCACTGCTCGAGGAAGCGATAGAGTGGATCAAGGCGGGCGGGCAGGCCGATTTCACCGCCGGTGAGACTTCCTCCGGCGGCACGGCGCACCTGATGGCATACGCCATGGACAAGGGCGCCGACAGCAGCCGCATGACGCTCTCAAGCGATGCTTTCGGCAGTCAGCCGCGCTTTGACGAGCAGGGCCGATGCACGGGGCTGAGCTACAGCACGAGCCGCGTGCTGCACGATGAGCTTGTAAATCTTGTGCAGCATGAAGGCTTCCCGCTGGAAACCGCCCTCACCTTTATCACCTGCAATCCCGCGCGCGTGCTGCGGATGGAAGCGCAAAAGGGTTGTATCGCCGAGGGCGCAGACGCGGATCTTGTCCTTCTCGGGCAGGCGCTCAGCATCGACGGCGTCTTTGCCCGCGGCAGACAAATGGTCAAAAACGGTCAGGCGATCGTCAAGGGTCGCTTCGAATAAACGATCGGAGGAATTATGATGAAAAAAATCCTATCCCGTACAGTGTCCATCGCACTCGCAATGCTTTTGACGGTCTCCTGTCTGAGCGGCTGCGGTTCCAAGAGCGTGAATACCGCAGAGTATCTTGGCACTTATTCTACCGACGTCACCTCCCTCATTCCCTTCTACCTGCCCGACACCACGGGCAAGAAGGTCATCTCCAACGTCATCGACGGTCTGATCGAGACCGACCGCTTTGGTGCCTTCGTTCCCTCGCTCGCTGAAAGCTGGGAGCACAACGACGATTACTCCGTCTGGACGTTCCACCTGCGCAAGGACGCCAAGTGGTACGACAGCAAGGGCGCAGAGGTCGCGCCCGTCACCGCGCAGGACTTTGTAGACGGCATGCGCTTTGTTGCCGACCACAAAAAAACCAAGAGCGACATGTCCATCATCAAGAGCGTGATCGCCGGCCTCGGCGAATATTACGACACGCTTGTTGACTTTGACGACCCCAACCTGACGGCGAGCAAAAAGCCCGAAGGCCCGCGCGAAAAGCTGGAAGCACAGTTCGACGACACCGTCGGCGTCAAGGCGCTCGACGAGTACACCGTCCAGTACACGCTGACCGCGCCCGTGCCGTATTTTGAATCCTTCCTCGTCACTGAGATCTTCCTGCCCAACCACAAGGAGTTCTCCGACCAGTGCGGCACCAAGTTCGGCACCTCCCCCGACCAGCTCCTTTACTGCGGCGCTTACATTCTCCAAAGCTGGCAGCGCAACAAGGAATTTGTCATGGTCAAGAATGAAAACTACTACGATGCCGACAAGGTCAGCGTGGAAAAGATCGTTCTCCAGAAGATCACCGACGGCGCCGCCACGGTCGAAATGTTTAAGCGCGGCGAGTTGACCGGCACCTCCCTCACGGGCGATCAGGTCGAGCATTACATGCAGGACCCCGAATGGGGACAGTATGTGACGCTGCGCGACAAGTCCTCCGTCAATTTCTGGTTTTTCCCGAACTTCGAAAGCCCCAACAGCGAGTTCAACGCCTTCGTGCAGAACGAGGACTTCCGCCTCGCGCTCTATCACGCGCTCGACCGCGTGACCATTGCGCAGCTCTACAACCCCTACGACACCGAGGATATGCTGACCAACCTCATCTGCCCCGAGGACGTCTGCTACGATGAAAATGGCATCGACTACACCGATTACGCTCCCCTCAAGGAGATCAAGGAGCGCGGCGCCGCCACCTACGATCCCGCTCTTGCAAAGGAGTACTTTGAAAAGGCGCTCAGCGCGGTGACAGACGGCAGCGGCAACATTCGCGGCGCAAGCGCCGGCGAGGTCAAGATGGGACGCACCTTCTCGTTCCAGACCGACGGTAAGCTGCCGCTCCAGCTGGTCTACGTACACGGCGCGTCCTCCGACGAGGTCTCCATGGCGCAGATCATCAAAATGAACCTTGAAGAGGTCTTTGGCAGCGAGAATATCGAGGTCATCCTCTCCCAGTTCACGGGCGACAAGTACAACGACGTCATCGCTCCGGGCAACTTTGACTTTGCCTATGATAACTACAGCTTCAAATATGCCGATCCTCTCTCCCAGCTCGACCGTTTGACAACGGGCGGTGCCGTCAACGACGGCCGCTACTCTCTGCCGCAGTTCGACGCGCTGGTGAAGGAGGCCAGTGAAAAGCTCGTCGCCTCCGAGCGCTATGAACTCTTCGCCCAGGCTGAGGGCATGCTCATCGACGGCGGCTACATCATTCCGTGGGAGAGCGGCGGCGGCACTTACGGCATGACCCGCGAGATCCCGTTCACCGCGCCGCGCGGCGGCTTTGGTCTCTCCCGCTTCAAGTATAAGGGCATGCAGCTTTCCGAAGAGCCCATCTCGGCCGAGCAGTACAAGCAGCTGGAAGATGAGTTCTATGAGCAGCTGCTCAAGAGAAATGCCGGCTGAGACGCCGCCGTACCGATATAAAGGGTGGTAACATGGCTAAATATATCTTTAAGCGGACTTTGCAATCCCTGCTCAGTGTTTTCATCGTGGTATTCGTTGTATTTCTGCTGCTGCGCCTGATGCCGACCGACGGCTACTTCACGCGCGACGACTACCAGAACATGAGCGAGGCCGAGCGCGAGATGTACCTTGAGGACATCGGCGCTGTCGGCAATCCGATCAAGCTTTTCGGCAAATTCATGGTCGACCTCTTCCACGGCGACCTCGGCGAGTCCTACGTGCTCCAGCCCCACCGCGCCATTTCGGATATTCTGGCGGAAAAGATCCCCTATTCGCTCTACTTCGGCGTAGTGAGCATGCTCATCTCGCTGGTTCTCGGACTTCTGATGGGCATGGCAATGGCCAAGGGCAAGGGAGGCCTGCCGGATGCGCTGGGCACGGGCTACGTGGTCATCGTGCGCGCCGTGCCGAGCCTTATCTATCTTTTCCTGCTCCAGATCGCCATCACGGGTCTTTTCAAGATCCCCATGATGTTCAGCGAGCGCAATCCCGTCACCTGGATCCTGCCGACGATCTCGCTCTCGCTTTCGAGCATCGCCTGGTATGCCATCTGGCTGCGCCGGTTCATGGTGGACGAGGAAAACCGCGACTATGTCAAATTCGCCCGCAGCAAGGGCATGAGCGACTGGAAGCTGATGAAGTCCCACGTGCTGCGCAACGCGCTCGTGCCTCTCGCGCAGTATTTCCCCCTGCAAATGCTTCTGACGATCTCCGGCTCCCTCGTGATCGAAAGCCTCTATTCCATTCCCGGCATGGGCGGCCTTCTCGTGGAAGCCATTCAGGAGATGGACAACTCTCTTGTTCAGGTGCTTGTCATTCTGTATTCAACTCTGGGCGTGCTCGGCGTGTTCCTCGGTGATATTCTGATGGTATTTCTGGATCCGCGCATCCGCCTTACGGAAAAGGAGGAGGGATAGTCATGAACGCTGCAAAGCCAAATCTCAAGGTCTCGCTGAGCGAGAGCATGTTCGAACGCATTCCCTTCGACTACGAAAAGAGCGAACTGACCGGCTACTCCAACTACTCCTACTGGCACAGCACCTTCCGTACCTTCTTCAAACAGCGCAGCTCCACGGTGCTGCTGGGCATCATGTGCGCGTTTGTTGCGATGAGCCTGCTCTACCCGCTCATCAGCGAGCTGATCCCCGGCTGGGAAACGAGCTACCGCAACCCGAACTTTGCCCAGACCGGCAGCGCCATGTGGAACCTCTCCCCCTGCAAGGAGCACTGGTTCGGCACGGACAACATCGGCCGCGATATGTGGGCGCGCACCTGGTACGGCACGCGCACCTCGCTGCTGCTGGGCTTTGTGATCGCGTTTTTCGACGTGACGCTCGGCACGATCGCGGGCGCGCTGTGGGGTTACGTGCAGCGTATTGACCGCTTCATGACGGAGCTTTACAACATCGTCACCAACATCCCGCAGACAGTCTATCTGGTGCTCTTCACCTACATTCTGCGCCCGAGCTTCTGGACGATCGTGCTCGCCATGTGTCTGACCGGTTGGCTCTCCATCGCGCGCTTCGTGCGAAACCGCGTTGTCGCCATCCGTGAAAATGAGTACAACATCGCCTCCCAGTGTCTCGGCACGCCGCTCTCCCGCATTCTGCTGAAAAACATCGTGCCGTATATCGTCAGCATCGTCATCATGGAGGTCGCACTGACGATCCCCTACTCCATTGGCTCTGAGGTTTTCCTCAGCTACATCAACCTCGGCCTTCCGCTCGACGTTGTGTCGCTCGGCAACCTTGTCTCCGTCGGCAAGAACAGCTTTGAGGTCTATCCCTTCCAGCTGATCTATCCGACCATCATCCTCTCGTTCGTCACAGTGTCGTTCTATATCGTGGGCAACCGCTTCGCGGACGCCTCCGACCCGCGCAATCACATTTAAGGAGGAACGCAGCTATGGCAAATACGATTCTCAGCGTCCGCGACCTCCGCGTCAACTTCAGCCTGCGCGGCAAAACACTCACCGCCGTGCGCGGCGCGAGCCTCGATCTCTATGAAAACGAAACGCTCGCCATCGTCGGCGAGTCCGGCAGCGGCAAGAGCGTGCTGACCAAGACGCTCATCGGCATGACCGACAAAAACGGTACGATCGTCGGCGGCAGCATCGACTTCAAGGGCACCCGGCTCGACCAGCTTACAGAAAAGGACTGGCTCGCCATCCGCGGCAAGCGCATCGCCATGGTGTTTCAGGACCCGATGACGGCGCTCAACCCGCTCAAAACCGTCGGCGAACAGATCCGCGAGATGATCACGCTGCACTCCGACCTCAGCAAGGACGCCTCCACGGAAAAGGCGAAAAAGCTGATGGAGCAGGTCGGCATCTCCTCTGACCGCTACGGGAAATACCCGCACGAGTTTTCCGGCGGCATGCGCCAGCGCATCGTCATCGCGACCGCGATCGCCGCCGACCCCGAGGTGCTCATCTGCGATGAGCCCACCACCGCGCTCGACGTGACGCTGCAAGCGCAGATCCTGCGGCTGCTGCGCGATATTCAGCGCAGCATGGGACTGAGCGTGATCTTCATCACGCACGATCTCGGCGTGGTAGCGAATATCGCCGACCGCGTGGCCGTCATGTACGCCGGCGAGATCATCGAAACGGGGCCGACAGAGGAAGTCTTTTCCTGCCCCGTCCACCCCTACACCCGCGCCCTGCTCCGCGCACTGCCGCAGCTCGGCATCAAGGGGCAGGCATTGTTCGCCATTCCCGGCACGCCGCCGAATCTCTACAACGACATTCAGGGCGACGCCTTTTACCCCCGTAACCCGGAGGCCATGGAGATCGACCGGCTGGAAGAGCCACCGATGTTTTCCGTTTCTCCCGGGCACACGGCAAAAACATGGACGATGCACCCCATGGCCATTCAGAAATGGGGCGACCCGCGCAACTACCGCACCCCCGGTCTTTGCAGAGCGCCCGCCGCACCCGAGCCGTATGCGCCGCGCAGCGACGAGCCGCTGCTCTCGGTCAGGGACCTCTCGATCGACTTCGGCTCCGGCAAAAAGGTCTTTCATGCCGTCAACGGTGTGTCCTTCGATGTGTACCGCGGGGAGACGTTCAGCCTCGTCGGTGAATCCGGCAGCGGCAAAACGACCATTGGCCGCGCCATTATGAAGATCATTCCCACCGCCGGTGGCGAGATCCTCTACAAGGGCACGCGCGTCAACCGCCGCTTCAGCCGGGAGGAGATCAAGCAGTACCGCCAGCAGGTGCAGATGATCTTTCAGGATCCCATGGCAAGCCTGAATGAGCGCGCCAAGGTGGATTACATCATCTCCGAAGGACTTTATAACTTCAACCTCTTCGAAAACGAAGCCGACCGCAAGGCCAAGGTCTCCCGCGTCATGCAGCGCGTGGGGCTGCTGCCCGAGTTTGCCAGCCGCTTCCCGCATGAATTTTCCGGCGGACAGCGCCAGCGTCTCGGCATCGCCCGTGCGCTCATCATGGAGCCGGAATTCATCATCGCCGACGAGCCGATCAGTGCGCTGGACGTTTCCATTCGTGCTCAGATCATCAACCTGCTCAATGAACTGAAAAAAAAGCACTCGCTCACCTATCTGTTCATCGCGCACGATCTGAGCGTGGTGCGCTTCATTTCCGACCGCATCGGCGTGATCTACAAGGGCGCTCTGATGGAGCTTGCACCGGGCGAAGAGATCTTCGCCCACCCCCTGCACCCCTACACCCGTTCGCTGCTTAGCGCGATCCCCATGCCGGATCCCGCCTCCGAACGGGGCAAAACCTGCACGCCCTACAATCCGTCCGTGCATGATTACAGCGTGGACAAACCGGCCTGGACGGAGATCGCCCCCGGTCATTTTGTCTTTGCCAACGCGCGCGAATGCGACGAATACAGGAGGATGCTCGGATGAACGGTACATTATTGATCGCAGGCGGAAACATCGGCGCGACCGAGCAGGGCAAAGCCGACATCTTTGGCAGGTTTTCCGCCCTCTGCGGCGGAAAGCGCGGCAAGGTCATGCTCGCCGTCTGCGCCAGCGGAGAGGCGGAGGAGAGCTTTCGATTCAACCGCGAGCTGCTGCTCTCCGCCGGGATCGGCGAAGTCGTGCTGCTGCCGCTGACAGAGACTCCCGCGCTGCTTGGCCGCAGCGGTTGGACAAACCACGCAGACGAGGCGCTGCTCCCGCTTTTTGACGGGGTGAGCGGCGTATGGTTCAGCGGCGGCGACCAACTGCACACGGCAAGGCTTCTTTTGCAGCCGGACGGTTCAGACACGCCGGTGCTCGACAGAATGCGCCGCCTTCTTTCCGGCGGCGGCGTGATCGGCGGCTCTTCCGCAGGCGCGGCGATCATGAGCCGCACGATGATCGTGCGCGGCGACGACGAGGGGACGCTGACTCTCCCAGTCTGCACCGACGCGGCAGCTTACTGTGACAACGGCGGCGTTTCGCCGGAGCAGATGCTGCTCTCGCGCGGGCTCGGCTTTCTGCCCGGCGGCATCGTCGATCAGCACTTCAACCGCCGTGCCCGGCTTCAGCGTCTGCTCGCCGCGATGGAAGACGCGGGCGAAAACGAGGGCTTCGGCATCAGCGAGGACACCGCCCTTGAGGTCTCCCTCTCCGACAGGGCGCTGCGCGTGCACGGCTCAGCCTACGTCATGCACCTTACGCGCAGCGGCGGGACGATCACCATCAAAAAGTTGACTGCGGCGCAGCACGCCGTACAATAAAACTAAAATCAGGAGGAAACCAACATGAAAACCAGCAAACGTCTCTTTACTCTTATGGCACTTGCTCTTGTGTTCGCACTCACCCTCACCGCCTGCGGCAATCAGTCGGATGGCGACAGCAAGGACGCCGCCTTTGATGACGCCTACGCCGTTGCGGACGTGACGCTTTGCGGCACGAACACCAACGATGCAAGCTTTATGAAGGGCTTTTCCATGCAGGGCACCGCGGGTGACCTGATCAACAACGAAAATGTCTTCAGCATTGCCATGTGCTACTCCACCGCGACGCTGGATGACGTGAAGGCCTTCTTCACCTCCGAGCGCTTCAGCGATCCCGACAGCTTCCTTGCAGAGATCGATGCGCTGGATCTCGACGGCAATATCCGCAACCTCTCCGGCGATAAGATGAGCTACTTTGACGGCAACACCGCCGATCCCATTCGCTTCTACGGCGACGGCGTTGATCTCATCAACGGCACCTCTCTTTTGCAGCAGGCGGGCGAGTATCACTTCTATCTCGTGACCATCGGCTATGAAAAGGTGCTGTGGATCGGCGAAGCAGACCGCACCTTCGTGATGGAGCAGAGCGCCATCGACCTTGCCAACGACTTTGCCGCCGCATTTGATCTTGTCACCGAGACCACGCTGATGGAGGATCAGGACGTTTCCGCCATGACGCAGAAAGAAAAGACGCAGGCCGTTCAGGACTACTTCGCTTCTCAGGTCGACACGCTGGATCTCGGCATCACCGTTACGGCCGAATATGACGACGACCCGGACTACCCCGACGACTACTACATCACGCTCGCCAAGGACGGCAGCGAGTCCTCCGCCTACGTCACCGTGTACTTCGGTGCAGAGGCTTAAATCCATTTTTCCCGACAAACCGCGGGCGGGGCATGCTGCCCCGCCCGTTTTTTCAAAGGAGTGACTTTTGATGAAAAAATGCCTATCCGTTCTGATCGCCGCGCTGCTGCTGATGCTGTGCGCCTGCGGGAGCAAGGAACCCGCCGCCCCCGAAAAGCAGAGTGACGACTGGGTCAACCCGCAGTTCAATGAGTACACGCTCACAAAGCTGCGCATGGTCGGCAAGGGCGATGAAAGCTCCGGCTACAAGGTCGCCTTTTTCCCGCCGGAAACGCTCGATGGAGCCGAGGGCTTTCTCGTTTTTTACAGCGTGCGGGAATTTGACGAGGTATGGGAATATCTCTCTTCGCTCACCCGCGAAGAGATCCTCACGCTCGACAAGCCTGCCAACCGCGCCTATGTGATGACCGATCTCAGCTACTGCGACGGCGTTGGCAACACGCTCAACACCGCGCAGAAGGATCTTATCACCGGCGATGACTTTACAGAGCCCGGCACGCACTATTTCTACGCCGCCGTTTTCGGCGCCGACGGTCTTTTGAGCCTTGAAAAGGCGGCGCAGACCGCTTACATCGCGCCGAGCGCCGGAAAGCTGCGCTTCACGCGCGAGGGCAGCGTCCTGACCGGCACTTTTGCAAGCGATACCGAAGGTGAGATCGAAACGAATTATGTTTTCCTCTCCGCAAACGGCTATGCCGCCGTAAAGGAGCAGCTCTCCGGCGCAGACCGCACCGCACTCGATGCGCTGAGCAACAGCGGCTGTGCGCTGCGCTTCGACAACGCAGGCAGCACCGAATTCTCACTGGATCTTTCCGAACAGAAGGATCTTGACGGAAATGCCGTGGATCCCGCGCGCTGCTACTATGTCTATGTCGCCAGCGCATCGGCCGAAACGCTTATGGGCGTATCCTACTGTGCTGAGCGCTTTGTCACGCCCGAGGCGCTTCCCGCCTCCAGCGGGACGATCGGCATCGGCAGCGGCATTCTCTTCCCCAACGGCGGCGCGGCCTCGATCGGCGGCGACCGTAGCTCCATCATCTCCACCTCGCAGGCGATCTTCCGCGGCTTCCCCGATACGCCGCGCGTCGCCGTCATCGGTGCCTCCAGCGGCAGCGAACGTGAGCTGTGGTCGTACTTCTATCAGGATACCCCCTCTGTGCGCAGCTTTGAACACCGCTTTGCGGACGCAGGATTCGAAGCAGTCTACATTCCGCTCACGGCGGAGAACCGGGATACCATCGGCAGCGACGCCTATTTTGCCTCTCTCGTTTCCAGCTGCCACGGCGTATACTTCACCGGCGGCAACCAGAGTCTTGGCATCTACGCCCTGCAAAATGCCGACGGCGATTGGAATGCCGTCGGGCAGGCCGTGCAGGATCTTTTCGCGCGCGGCGGCTTCCTTGCCGGAACGAGCGCGGGCGCGCACATGCTCGGCTCGGTCTGCTTCCAGGACGCCGACTCCCATGCAGCGCTGACGCACGCAAAGCCCACCGAAGCCGTGCTGACCGCCGCCGGCGTTGTGTGCGGCGAAGAGGGCGCGCTCTACGGCGGTCTCCCCTGCGACGCAGCCGCCTGCGGCGCCGTGCTCACCTTCGACTCCCACTTTGGCGCACGGGGAAGGCTCGCCCGCCTTTGCACCATGCAGCGCTCCGGCGGCGCGGCATACGCCGTCGGGCTGGACGAGGCGACCGGCATCGCCGTCACCGGTGGCGTCGGCACGGTCTACGGAGCGGGTACGGTCACCGTGCTTGACAATCGCAGCGCCGTTTACGGAAACGACGATTCGCATTTCAGCGTCAGCGATCTGCGCGTTTTCGTGCTGAGCGCGGGCGATCAGTTCGACTTTACAAGCGGCACGCTCATCGCTTCCTCCGCAAAGGAAACCCCCGCAGAGTCCGCCGCACCCGAGCAGCCGGAGGACTTCCTCGCCTCCGGCAGCGCGCAGACCCGCGCCCTGCTCACCTTTGCCCTCAGCGGCGAAGAGAGCATGCATTATCCCGTCGCGGCAGACGGAGAGAAATTCACGCTGCGCGTGGAAAAGTCCGATGACTTCTCCGCTGTCTCGAGCGAGAAGAACTATGCAGCCTCCGCCCTGTCCGACCTGCCGCAGTGCGCTGTATCCGGCCTGCTGCTGAGCATCTCCTGATCTTCCGTACCTTTAGGCAGAAAGCCTGATGCGTGCGCACGCATCAGGCTTTCCAAATGATATGCACCCTTTCGCCGTCGAGCATGATCCGCTCGACAAATTCGGCGGCAATGAGCTTTTTTTCGTCAAAGGACGCGCGTTGAAAATCAAACCGACGCGCATTTACCTTGTCACAAGCGTGGCAGAGCACCGGCGACAGCTCGAGCGGTTGAGGCTCGTGTCATAGGCGTAGCAGAATCTATATTCCGTAGCAGAATAGCCATTGCAAATAAAGTCAACACTATATTCAAAGCAAAAGTGCATGACCGCAGGCCTTTCCAGGCATCCCGCGATTGTCAAAAAGAGCGCAAAAAAGTAGGCTCACGTTTTTTACCGGTGAGTTTTGCAGTTTCTATCCATTTTTGCAATTTCCCTTGACTTTGTCGGAAGATTGTGCTATATTTTGCTACGAGTAAGGGAAGCGATAAGATCGTTTCGCTTCCTTTGCATATACTGAATATAGATTCCGTTCTCAAAATCTCATATTTTGGCAAAACCGTCGAAAGGCGGCGACGCAAAGCCAGATGGGTCTAACGCCTCTCCGAATGGAGAATACGCTATGACAGCCGGTTGCACCCTTACTGATGTATTCGTTTGTCACTGCTCCGTCCGGCTTTGCTGGAACGGAGCTTTTTCGTGAGGGGGTGGCTGACGATCCGACGAACATTTCGAGCGTTTTGCGCGGAACAGGGAAAGACTGCTTTGCTTGCCCAGTGGGATATTGAGCGAAATTTACCACTCACGCCGGATGATGTGACGTTCGGCAGTCACAAAAGAGTCTGGTGGACCTGCCCAAGCGGTCACTCGTGGCAGGCGATGGTCTACACCCGCAGCGAGGGTGCGGCTGTCCCGTCTGTGCAGGAAGAACCAAGCGCAAAATCAAGTAAACCCAGCCCGCGGAGACGGGCAAAAGATAAAGAAAACTTTTGGAGGTAAAAGTGATGAAACAGCGAATTCTTGCAATATTATTGTCACTGACGATGATGTTCACGCTGGTTCCGACAGCAATGGCGGAGGGGTCGGACCCCGTGGCACAGATCGGTGAGACAACGTATGCCACACTGAAAGCTGCCTTTGAGGGGGCCAAGGATGGCGATACCATCACTTTGACGGATGACATCAAAGTCGAAGATACATTGGTAGTCACCAAGACCCTTACGTTGGATTTGGCCGAACATACTTTGTCTAACGAAAAGAATATTTGGAGCGACGACAATTGGTCTTTGATTTCTGTCCGTGGGAATGGCAATTTGACGATTACCGGCAATGGTACGTTAAAGGCCAAAAAGGACGATTGCTACCCGGTGGATGTTCAGGATGAAGGTGCGCAGTTGACGATTGAAAACGGCACCTTTATCGGTAACATTCATGCGGTATACGTTGAGACCGGCGCGGCCTATATTAAGGGTGGCACCTATAGCGTTCAGCAGAAGTATCCGGATCCCTCCAAGACTGACGAATTTGTGCTGAACCTGTACGATGCCAATCGTAGAAATGGTACGGCCAAGCTGAGCGTCTCCGGTGGTATCTTTGTGGCATTCAATCCTGCAAATTGTCAGGCAGAGGCGCAGGGCACAAACTTCTGTGCGGCTGGTTATACCACTTCTACTGAAGACAACAATACCTATACTGTAGTTAAGGGCGAGAATGCTGCGGTAGCCAATGCAGGTGCGAATTACAACACGCTGGCTAATGCTATTTCTTCCGCTGATTCCGGCGACACCGTCACCCTGCTGAAGGATACCAAGGAAGACATTACCATTCCCGCAGGCAAGATCATTACTCTCGACCTGAACGGCAATAAGCTGACTAATGTCAGCGGTCACACCATCACCAATAATGGCACTTTGTTTGTCACTGGCAACGGCACAGTCGATAACATCGCTCATGGTAAGTCTGCGCTCTATAACAACACTGGTGCGACCGCCACTCTGAATGGCGGTACCTTTACCCGCAGTGCAGAGAAAGGCACTGCAAGCCCTGATTCTGCAAATAGTAACTCTTGGTACACCGTGAAGAACTACGGCACCATGACAATCAACAGCAACGTCACCATTACTAATACAGGAAGCCATTCCAGCGCTGTTGCAAACGGTTGGTTCGACGTTTCTAAAGCCGGGAGCAACGGTGAACCTACTCGTACCGCCGATGCAGTCCTGACCATCAACGGCGGTAACATCAGCGGCGGCAAAATCACTGTCAAGAATGATGACTATGGCATGCTGTCCATCACTGGCGGCTCTATCTCTCAGCCTTTGAACGGTCTTTACTGCATCTATAATGCCAATGTTACTGCTATTAGTGGCGGCAACGTCAACGGCCCCGTCGGCAATTATAACGGTGCCAGCACTGAAGCCGATCAAGGTAAGTTTTCCATCACCGGAGGTCTGTTCACCTCCGACCCCAGCGCCTATGTTGCGGATGGCCACTATGTTGATGCCTCCAACAATGGCGATTATCCCTACACCGTGAAAGAGGGTACCAAGCCCGCCGGTGCACTGATCGTTGTCAAGGATACAACTGCTGTGACGGTACCTGATAGCGAAGCCATTAAGGGCCTGACGAATGACGATAAGACCAACATTGCCAACAAGTCCAGTGTTGACGGCGTGGCCGAGGCAATCGCTGACAATAAGGCTGACTTGATCCCTGCGGACGTTAACACTACCGACGCAAAGAAGGTTGAGATCGAGGTCACCGTCAAGGTCAATGTCACCAGTGCTGACATGACCTCAGAAAACAAGACTCTGACCTTTGAGGCCTCTCCTGTTGCCACCGTCACTGTTACCAAAGCAGATGGTTCTACCGAGGTCAAGAACGATGTCAAGGTTCCCAACTCTTTGCTGAATGGCCAGCCCATCACCGTAAAGCTGCCTCTGCCTGAGGGCTTTACCCCCAAGCAGATCAAGCACATCTCCTCTAACGGCTCTGTTGAATACTTCCTCAAGACTGCAAAGCGCGGCGCCAAGCTGTTCACCGTGGATAGCGACAACTGCGCTGTGTTTACGATCACCAAGTTCAGCACCTTTGAGCTGTCCGGTACGATCACCTATGTGGAGCCCAGCTACTACTCCGGCAGCAGCTCTGACCCGACCTACTCTGTCACCGTGGACAAGACCGAGAACGGCAGCGTGACCGTCAGTCCGAAGAGTGCCTCCAAGGGCGATACCGTGACCATTACCGTCAAGCCCGACAGCGGCTACGTCCTCGAGACCCTGACCGTCACCGACAAGAACGGCAATGAGCTGACGCTCAAGGACAAGGGCGATGGCAAGTACACCTTCACCATGCCCACCGGCAAGGTCGAGGTCAAGGCGACCTTCATGGAGGATAACTCCATGCTGAACTTCTTCTACGATGTGCCCAACGGCGCATACTTCTATGAGGCTGTCAAGTGGGCAGTCGATAAGGGCATCACCAACGGCCTGTCTGACACGATGTTCGGCCCCTACGAGTCCTGCACGCGTGCGCAGATCGTGACGTTCCTGTGGCGCGCCGCCGGCAGCCCCGAGCCGAAGGCGATGAGCAGCTTCACGGACGTTCCCGCGAGCGCTTACTACGCGAAGGCTGTCGCCTGGGCAGTCGAGAACGGCATCACGAACGGCATGACCGCGACGATGTTCGCGCCCGATGCGGCCTGCACCCGCGGCCAGAGCGTGACGTTCCTGTACCGCGCCCTCAAGGGCACCGCGAGCGGCAGTGCGAACTTCACCGACGTGAAGTCCGACGCGTTCTACGCTGATGCCGTCAACTGGGCGGTCGCAAGCGACGTGACGAACGGTACCTCCAACACGACGTTCAGCCCCAACGCGGACTGCACGCGCGCGGAGATCGTGACGTTCCTGTATCGCGCCTATCAGGGCAAGTAAAACTTAAAATCATGCGGAAAAGCGGCGGTTCACTCGAACCGCCGCTTGGCTTTTGTATACAGTTGTTATAATAAAATCAGAACATGCCGGGAATTGCGGAAAGGCGGGCTTTGGATAATCGATGTTCAGCTCTTGCGGCGTGGGGGCGGTGAGAGGACTTGATGTTCCTGTAACCTATATTGCCTTGCCCCAAGCTGCAAAGTGAAAGTACAGAAACGTTTTGCCGCTTTGCGGCAAAACGTCCCTGTACTTTCGAGGTTGATAATTGTGTGGTGAGGAAAGACCGTAAGCGTAAAACGTAGCCACGTATAAAAGACCGCCATCTCAAGGAGCCGTTCGCTCACTGAGATGGCGGTCACTATTTTTGATGTGTGCAAATTAGGGCCGATCACTGTGCAGTGCGTCGTGTATCCGTTCGGCCAGCGCCCTTGTCGTAAAAGGCTTCGGGAGCACAAAGCTTGCGCCCAAACGGTATGCCTCCTCTATGACCTTGTGCGTCGGCAGCGCTGTCATAAAGATCGTCGAGATTTTGTGTCCGCCCTCACGCAGCTGCTGCATAACGTGAAAGCCGCCCTTGGGCGGCAGCAGAAAATCCAGCAGAAGAACGTGAGGTCGGTGCCGATGGAGCACCTCGGTTGTCTCGTCCGCATCCCTTGCGTGGAATACACGGAAGTCTCCGCGCTCACGCAGGGAATCCGTCAGGAGCATACTGAAGGCTTCATTACAGTCTGAGAGTAAAATCTTCTTTCGGTGCGGCATTTTTATCCGCCTCCCCCTAAAAAATTTGATTTTACACACTCACCTTGTATAAAATAGTCCTGTTGGCTCATTTTTTCAATCCACCGTACAGTATTTTAACGGTTTTTTAACTCGGCTTGATCTGGGCTTCCGCAAAAGAAAGAGGGAGACCTGCGAAACTTGCCAAGAGTGGTTGTCGTAACGTCCCGCTTCCGGCATCATTCACTTACGGAGAGACCGCTGCCCCGGCATTCCTGTATAGCTATGTTCCATTCCTGCTTCTTGGCTTCGTGTTTCAGTTCATTGCTCGTCATTCGAAAGACCAACGATATACGCCGGAATTCAAGAAGCTGGTCGTGGAAACCATGATGAAAGAAAAGCTGAGCTACAGTGAAGCGGCAAGGCAGTTTGAAATCAATGACCACAAACGAGTTGCCGCATGGGAGCGAATCTATCTGGAGGAAGGCCCAGAAGGCTTTGTCATCGAGCGACGCGGCCGCGGCAGCAAGAGCCATCCGCCAACAAAGCAGTTGTCGAAAGAAGTAGAAGAGGACCTGTTGGCGGAGGTTCAGAGACTTCGCGCGGAGAATGAATACTGAAAAAACTTGCAAGCCTTGGTTTTGGAAGACGAGCGACGCCAGCACAAAAAACGATGGTAGTTCAGAAACTAAAACAACTCCATCCAAGCCAAACTATCCGTTCAGCTCATCTGTAACGATCTTCTTTGATCCGTTGTATACGATCAAATTTGAGATAGCAACACAGGAGAATAAATAGGAAATCGGCGGCACAGCACAGAGTCTTGCAAACTGAGGAACGGATTGTTGAGTGCACATCGGAAAGCAGAAATCGTTTATCGTTCTCTATTTGCCCCTGAATGGCATAGTGGCGAGAAGTTTTGTGTGAAACTTCTCGCCACTATTGTCTTATATGTGTCCTTACACGGTTAGATTCTATGATCATGCGGTACAAAACCGCTGCTCCTATTCCAGAGCTTATCAGACTTTACGAACAGCGTCTTTTGCAGTGCGAGCAGTCTCCGCAACAGCCGCTACCTGATCTGGCCTTTTTTCGCCAGTGCAGGATAGCTGTGATAGCTGCAGCTGCGATGAGGACAAGAAGGGCCCAATCTAACAGATGCATCATAGGATCCCCACCAAGGTATAGACAGCAAGAGCCACGATCCATGCCACGCAGCACTGCATCATCACGACCCCAACTGTCTTCAGCGTTGAGCCGAATTCTCGTCGAATCGTGGCTACCGCCGCGATGCAGGGAGTATACAGCAGCGTGAACACCAGAAAGCTGATAACGGAACGATCGGTAAACATCGTAGAAAGTGCAGCCCCGCCTAACAGGATCTGCAGCGTACTGACCACAGATTCCTTTGCGATAAAACCGGAAATAAGGGAGGTTGCGCAGCGCCAATCCGCAAAGCCCAACGGTGCGAACACCGGCGCGATCCATCGACCAATGAGAGCCAAAAGGCTATCGGCACTGTCGGCAACTACATTCAGCCTGATATCAAAACTCTGGAGGAACCAGATCACAATGGTAGCAAGAAAAATCACAGTAAACGCCCGCTGCAAAAAGTCCTCGGCCTTTTCCCAAAGCAGCAGCGCAACGCTCTTGAGGCTCGGAAGCCGATAATTGGGCAACTCCATAACGAAAGGCACGGGCTTTCCGCGGAACACGGTTTGGTTCATGATGAGGGCCGCAGCAATTCCAATCAGAATGCCCAGCAGATACAGTAGGATCATTATGAGTGCGCGGTGCGTTGGAAAGAACGCTGCGGTAAAAAATGCATAAATTGATATTTTTGCCGAGCAGCTCATATAAGGCGTGAGCAGGATCGTCATCTTGCGGTCACGGTCACTCGACACCGTGCGCGTTGCCATAATTGCCGGCACAGAACAGCCGAAGCCGATGAGCATAGGGACGATACTGCGGCCGGACAAACCGATCTTTCGCAGAGGCTTGTCCATTACAAAGGCGACGCGGGCCATGTAGCCGGTATCTTCCAAGATAGAGAGGAAGAAAAAAAGCGTCACAATGATAGGCAGGAACACCAGCACACTGCCAACACCGGAAAAAATGCCGTCAATAATCAAGCTGTGTACCACAGGATTGATCTCATAGGCAGTCAAAGCTTGGTCTACAAGAAAGGTAAGGCCATCGATCCCGCCTTGCAACCAGTCGGACAGACGCTGACCAATAACATTGAAGGTGAAATAGAAAATCAGCAGCATGACAAGCAGAAACGTCGGAATGGCTGTGTAGCGACCGGTGAGAATTCTGTCGATCTTCATGGAGCGGGCGTGCTCCCGACTTTCATGGCATTTCACCACAGATGATGCCACCACACCTTCAATGAAGGTGTAGCGCATATCAGCAAGCGCCGCGTTGCGATCAAGTCCTGCCTCACTCTCCATCTGCACGATGCAATGCTCAAGCAACTCGCGCTCGTTTTGATCAAGTGCCAGACGGTCGGCAAGGTCATCGCCGCCTTCGATCAGCTTTGCTGCGCAGAAGCGAGCCGGCACACCGATGCGGTCGGCGTGATCGGCAATCAGATGCGTAACGGCGTGGATACAACGGTGAACGGCGGAATCATCCGCGCAGAAATCTGTCACCTTTGGCAGAGTTCTGCTCCGAGCCACAGCGATCGCCTGATTCACCAGCTCGCTCACGCCCTCACCCTTTGCGGCCGCGATCGGTACGACAGGGATGCCGAGCGAGGCGCTCATCTTCTGCACGTCGATGGAACCGCCGTTGGAACGCACTTCATCCATCATGTTCAGCGCCAGCACCATAGGTATCCGCAACTCAAGCAGCTGAAGTGTCAGGTACAGATTCCGCTCAATGTTGGTGGCATCCACAATGTTGATGATGCCGTCCGGCTTTTGGTTGAGGATAAAGTCACGGGAGACGATCTCCTCCTGTGTATAGGGCCGCAAGGAGTAGATGCCGGGCAGATCCACCACGGAGCAGCTTTTTTCGTCTATGATCTCTCCCATCTTCTGGTCTACCGTGACACCGGGAAAGTTGCCGACATGCTGATTGGATCCGGTGAGGGCGTTGAAAAGAGTCGTTTTCCCGCAGTTCTGATTTCCAACGAGTGCAAAGATCATTTCGGCTCGTCCTCCACTTCGATTTTTTGAGCCTCCTCTACGCGCAGCGTTAGCTCGTAGCCGCGCACGCGGATCTCGATAGGATCACCCATCGGCGCGACCTTCTGTAATGTCACGCGGGTGTGCGGGATCAAGCCCATATCCAGCAGGCGGCAGCGCAAGGCTCCATCTCCGCCAACAGTGGTGATCACGGCAGAATTCCCCACTTTTAATTGATTCAATGTCATTCGCTTTCCTCTTTTCTTGCCCAGTTTTAATTTCATGGTAGCATTCCTGCTGCGGACTGTCAATACAGCCGAACCGGCATAATTCAAAGTGTGTGATAGAATATTTGGCCTTGTGCTGCAGAAAATGTTGAAAAGGTTCCTGCGGCAAGGAAAAGTCTTACAACTCTTTCGCAGTTTAATCGATCCGCAGCAATTCGTCATCGTCGGAGCATCCGAAGCGGTTAACATCGGAGTCAGGGAAAGACTGGTAAATGTGCACGTTCGAACGCGGAAAGCATTCTTGCAGAAAATCGCGGACCGGGAAAAGATCATGGAATCCGCTGAAGTGCTTTTTGCCGTCTTCAAAGGAGACCGAGTTCACGACAAAATGCAGATGACAGTGCGCAGAGTCCGTGTGCAGGGCATATACGACTTGGTGTCCAGGGAAAAGATGGCAGATATCGTAACCTAAGGCAAGCATATCGTCTGCACTTAGACGGTAGGCCACCGTCGTCGAAAAGGATACAATAAAATGCAGCAGCTGCCGACCATCGATATTCTGATAAGCGCTTTTAACAAGCATAAACTCACGGAACGCATAGACTGGATCGACGGCATATCCGCCTATCATTCCGGAACGGCACACATAGTTAAGAACGCGGTGCAAAGCTGCTGCGTCTGGATACTGATTGCGGATCAAGATAACGTCTGGCACAGCCGGTTCATCTCCTCGCTGATCATTTCGTTTTCAGTAAAGCCCTGCTCTGTCAGCGCGATGCGCAGATGACAGAATGCGGCGGCGTAATTCGGCGAACAGGCACCGGATGAAGAATTTGCGCGGATCAAACTGCGCAGGTAAGCGCTGGGCGTCATTCCTGCAGTGTGAGACAAATCATCTAATCGTTTGCGCTCGTCCACTGAGAGGCGGACAGATAAAATTTGATTTTTCATTTATTACTCCTTTTGACGTTCATGGCAGGAAGCGCAGATCGTATGACGCTTCTTTATTGAGATGTTTGCAGTGTGGTAAAAAATGAATAGAGATTATAGAAAAGTCTGATGAAGCGCACGCAGTTGTGCAGTCTCATCAGACTTTCCAAATGATGTTGACATGGTTGCCGTCGAGTTCGATCCGCTCGATGAATTCGGCGGCGATCAATTTTTTCTCGTCAAAAACAGAATGAGAAAAATCCAACCGCCGGATCTGAGACGCGGAATGCGGGGCGGTATGTAAGAGCTGTTCCCGCTCGGCGTGCAGTTTTTCAATCATTTTTGAGATATACACGACCGCCACATCGCTGCTCTCGGCGAGAGCGTTCACCAGACGATCGATTTTCTGCTCGATTTCCAAAACAGCTTTCGCCTGCGCGTGGTCTTCACTTACTGAGGGAAGCTCGGCGGGACAGGCATCGAGAATGTGCTGGAGCTCATTGGCAATATGGGTCTCCAGCTCTCTAAGGTCTACATCAATCGATTCATCACAGTTGCCGAAGTTGGACCGACCGGAGCAGACCAGCTTACAGCGTTGCTCCGACTTTATGTAGTTGACCTTGACAGCATAGCCGCATTTGCTGCATTTTAAGAGACCGGTCAGCCAGGAGTATTTACCCGCGTTGGCGCGGGGAAGCTGCATCTGTCCGGAGAGCTTGTCCTGTACACGCAGCCAGAGGGAAGACGGAATGATTCCCTCATGCGTGGACAGGCTGAGCATCTGCTCATCCTTTTTCGTGTACTTGCCGCGGCTGCGGTCGCGCTTCCCAATCAGAAGACAGCCATGGACGCCGTCAAAAACTTCGGGCATCTGGCGGATCTGGATGCCCTGCGCAAGGTAATAGCAGTAGACCGCTTCGTCAGCCTGCACGTAGACGGGGTTCCGCAGAATACGGGACAGAGTCACGTTATCCCACGCCTCGCGCTTGGGGCCGTGAATGCCCTGCTCAGTCAGAGTTTTGGCAAGGGCGCGCAGCGATGTTTCAGACCGGACATATTTTTCAAAAATGTGGAGAACAGTCTTTGCGTTTTCATCGGCTATCAGAGATGAGACCTTGCGCCCGTCAAGCTCAGCTTTGGAAAGTGCATACCCGTACGGTGCGGGACCACCCGGCCATGCACCGAGGGAAACGCGGTGATGGTAGTTGTCGCGCACACGCTCCGCGGTCGTTTCGCGCTCAAGCTGGGCAAAGGTCATCACAATGTTGAGCATGGCCCGTCCCATCGGTGAGGAAGTGTCGAACTGCTCGTTGACAGACAGAAATTCGACATCGTTTTTACGCAGAAGCTCCCAAATCTGGCTGAAATCCGCGAGGGAGCGGCTGAAGCGGTCCAGCCGGTACACGACGATTTTTTTGACGCGGCCCGCCTCCACCGCCTCCATGAGCTCGCCGAAAGCAGGCCGCTTGGTGTTTTTGCCGGAAAAGCCCTTGTCCGAAAAAACAAGGGCATCGTCCACAGTAAACTTCCGGCACAGTTCGATCTGTCCCTCGATCGAAAGGCTGCCCTTTTTATCGATGGACTGACGCGCATAAATGGCATCCATCGGCCTCACCTCTGCGCGCGGGCAGCCAGCAGCAGAAGGCAGCGACGGCAGATCGCCGCCTGACGCGCAGAGCGCTCTATAGGGTCAACGGTTGAATAAGTGTTTTTGATAATCATAAGGGTTTCCTCCTTCGAGAATGTATGAGCCAGGGCCGGAAGTTATTCCGGACGGCTTTACCACCCTGTTGAAGGCTGTGTAAAAATGTATTACAGGTGCTGCCGGACCTTTCGATAAAAGGTGCTGCGGCTCATATCGAGACGACGCATGGCTTCAGCTGCGCTGATGGTACCCGCACGCCAGAGTTTTTCCACCGCATCAAAATTGCTTCGCTCAATCGGCTTACGACCGGTGTATTTCCCTTGTGCTTTGGCGATGGCGATGCCTTCGCGCTGACGCTGCAAAATATACTCGCGCTCTAATTCGGCAACAGCGCCAAAAACAGTCAGCATAAACTTCCCTGTTGGTGTCGTGGTATCGATTGCCTCTTTCCTGCTGACGAACTCCACGCCTTTTTCGGATAGCTTTTCTATCAGCTCCAGCAGGTCTCGTGTGTTGCGGGCAAAGCGGCTGATGGATTCGACAATGACGGTGTCGCCCTTGCGCACGTAGTCCATCATCTTTTTCAGCTCCGGACGGTCGGTGTTCTTGCCGCTCAAGCGGTCGATGTAGACCTCATCAACACCGAGCTCCTGCATCAACACCTCCTGCCGCATGGTATTTTGCTCCTGTGTGCTGACGCGAATATATCCGATTTTCACAAAATCACCGCCTTTTAATCAATCTGAAACTAATATGTCCCAATGAAGCCGCCAAACAATTTGGCACGTGCCAAAATACGGAAAGCAGCTGCATTGGGACACTTTTTTACTGTTTCTGTAGGGTACACCCTAATGGGCTATTTCTTCCGCCCCTTCAGGTAGTTCTTCCCGCCGCGAATCATAATGTAGACGTTGGCACCCAACAGCGCACCCGCTGCGAGATCGTACAGCGGCGTGCCGACTGCCGCAAAGAAAATGGGCATCAGGAACCGCCTCCTTTTTCCCTGAGTGCGGTACAGATCCCTTCTGCGATAAATAGCACCAAAAGAGTCAGCACCATGCCGACCGTCACATAGCCTAAATCCAATCTGCTCTCTCCTTTCATCTCTTCTTGCCGCCGCGTTCGCTGGCTTTGCCTCGCATTTTGCCGCGGCTTTTGGACTTGCGCACACTGATCGTGCAGAAGCAGTCGAAGCTGCTGCCGCTTGCTTTGTAATTGCTTTTAATTTTTGTTTTTCGCCCCATTTTAATATCCTCCGTCATAAAGTAGTTCTTCGATTTCCATTGTTGTAAAGCCTTGGTCAAGAAGCCTGTCAATCATCTCACCTGTAAAGCCAAACGCCTTTGCGACCGACTTCAACAGTGCGAGATGTTCCTCCTCAGAGTGAGGTAATCTTGGGTACAGCGACGTATCCCAATACCCCCACGACGAGCGATAGAACTTGGAGGCATCGAACGTGCCGCGGGTGATGCAACCGTTGCGGTCGATTTTTACAATATCGCCCATTGCAATATCAACCTTCTCTCCACGCCCAAGCCAGTTTCCGCAGCGGGCCAACGCCTTGTTCAGGATCTCAGCGGTGGAGGCGTAGACATAGACGCCGACTGTCGGAAAGTGGACAATGGTGAGAGGATTATCACCCTTGACCAACCACAGCTCATCCTGCTCAGAGAGCACCGAGAAAGAGAACGAGCCCTCAACCTGTTCTGCCATACATTTGAGGCTGGACAAGTTGAGGGACTTTTGCTGCTCAATGAGCTGCACAGACCGGCTATAATTTGTCAAGCTGAAATCTCATTTGGGATATAGGGCGTGTAGGCCTTGTTGTCTCTCATAATGGCGTAAATGATGGAGACCATCTTCCTGCAGGCGTGGCCCACGGATGCCATGTAGGGCTTCCCTTCATCTCGTTTTTTCTGGAAATAAAGCTTCAGCGCCGGATCGTGGAGCACCGCCGATGAAGCCGCCAGCCAAATGGCGTGCCGCAAATAAGGCGAGCCTCGTTTGGACATACGGTTT